>JGI24710J26742_10000218_pt1 | contig 53430 bp, 50 predicted proteins | sample BioPla2DNA2_FD_26742 | JGI IMG/M metagenome (IMG submission 26742) | reverse complement strand
TCATACGGATTATTATGGACAGAACGGAAACGAACTGTATTCAAACGTCTATTTTAAACGGTTTCGCACCTATCGAACAATCGGATAAGAAGAGTGGGAGTGAGACCGTTGTGTTTATGACTATAATTATAAAATCTAGTAAAATGTTTTTAATATATTGAATATAGTTTTATAAAAAAATAATAATTTATCTTAAAGTTTGATATGGGAGAATAATAATGGATAATGATTATGTGCCAAAAATAATTAATGAAAGAAGAACTGTGAGTACTATAATAGATGATATTTTAAATTATAAAAAAATTTATGAAGAAGTTTTTAATGAGTCTTTTGATAAAGAAGAAACTCTATATTTTAGAGGTGAAAGTAGGCACTTTGATATGAGAACACCATCTCTTTATTTAAATGAAAAATTAACGATGCATGGCAGTGAGTATTACTATAGAACTTTAATGAATGAATTAGGCGCTAATGATTACGAGTATAATACTTCTTTAGCGAGAATGATGTCTGAATTACAGCATTACGGCGCAAAAACTAGAATGTTAGATATTACTAAAAACCCATTAGTTGCATTATATTTTGCTGTGGAAAAAGATGATAAAGAACCTGGATACGTTTATTTGTTTCATAGTAAAAATGACGAAAAGTTTGATACAGGACATACGGTAGCTATAAAAACAGCAATGAGTTTAATGCCACAAAATGTAATAAATGAATTTTTTGATGCTTGCGAAAAAATAATAAAAAATAATAGATATATTGTTGATGATATAAAAAAACTAAGTTTAGAAGAAATAGAGAATTTAGAAAACAGAAAAGAAATAATTGAACCTATCCAAGAGTATATAAAATTAATTAATCAAAGAGCTAGGACAAGAGAGACGTTAAAATTTCCTATAAAAATTTATGAAGATTTAAAAGTTGCTCATATAGTTAGTCCTTCAAAGATAACTGATAGAATTAGACAACAGCAAGGTGCATTTATTTTTCCAGCATTTGTAAATACGAACAATAAAGAATTTGTTGATGTCCAAAAAGAGATTAATGATTCAATTAATAATTTATCTGCCTTAATATTTGCTAAAAAACCTAAACCAGATAATGAAACAAAAAAGAGAAAAACAGAAATTTTCAAATTTTCTGTAATAGAAATTCCTGGTAGATATAAGAAGACTATTCGAAACGAGTTAAAGATTTTAGGCTTTTCACCAGGATTCATTTTCCCTGATATAGAACATCAGTCAAAATCTATTTTAGATTAATTCGTAAATTATTTATATATAATAAAACTAGGATTATAAATGTTTAAAATGAAGTAAGTTTAAAAAAATATAAAAATATGAAATTTTTAAATATGTATATAAAAACTTTGCTAACATTTTAAACTTTGCTAGTTAAGAATGATAAAAATTTTCTTTTATACTATGCTTGTAAGCGGATAATATCTACTATAATACTTCAATATTAAAAACGTTATCCCACTAGTAATAAAGTATAATTTAGTCAAAAAAAGCTTTTGACAAGTTAAGAGAAGAATTTGCGAAAAATTAAGGAGAAATTTAGAGAAAAATCGAAATATTACTCAAATAAAAAGAGATAGAGAACTATTATCCAAATATGTATACGAATCTATAAAAGCGCTTAAAGATTTTAATTACTCAAAAGATGAATTATCGAAATTTGATGTTGTTTTTGAAACAAAAGAGATTAAGGTAGCTGGTCATATATTAAGTATTAAGAACTCCTTTAAACTAACAGGAGAAGAGCTAATAAATACAATTAACAAATATTTAAAAAATATATACCGATTATTAAATTTTCATCAGTTACAACCTTCATCATTTGAAAAAACAAAATTTTCTCAAAAACCTAAAGTGGAATCTCATGAGGATTTTGCAAATAAAATATATAAGTCTATTGAGGACACGGATAAAAAAGAATATAAAATTATAACTAAGGATGGAAAAGATTATGAAAAATTAAGCCCTGGCTGGAAATCCGCTGTAATTTTAGATTTAATTTTAGGATACGAAAATAATTCAGCGCCTATAATTATTGATCAACCAGAGGATAATTTAGCAACCGATTATATTAATCATGATTTAATCGATATGATTAAAAAGATTAAAGAGGATAAACAGATAATTCTAGTTTCGCATAATGCGACTATCCCGATGCTGGGTGATGCTCAAAATGTAATAATTTGTGAAAATAATGAAGGAAAAATATTTATTAATTCTGCTGCTTTAGAATCAGAAGTTAAAGATAAAAAAACACTAGATTGGATAGCAGAATTGACAGATTATGTTGCTAGTGAAAAAAACACTTCAAAAATAATTGCCAGAGAAATGAAATGTTCATTAATATTTATTGAATTTTTATATTTGTATTTTTTATCGAGAAAGTTAAATATTGATATTGAATTGCCTACTGTATTATATACGTATATTCCGTTTTTTGAAAACATAAATTTAATGCTACTTGTTAAAGAAAGTGAGCGAAAAAAGGAAGTGCTTATGTCATATATTAGGAATGAAGAAAATCATAAATACTTAAAAAGAGAAGCAAGAAAAGTAGCAAACGAATTAAATAAAGTATCCATTGCCCAAAAAGAACAACTAATGAATAATTGGTCAAAAATTATTGAATTGATAAAAAAGCATGGATATGAAGAGCTTGTTGATGTGGTAATAAAAAGTGATAAATGCTGATTTGATGCCCCAATAAAACGACGCAAAAATTTACGTCGTTTTATTATCGGTTTTATGTTATAATAAATCCAAAGGAGTAGCCTATGAAAGAAAGCGATAAAAAGGAATTAAAAGAAATTGTAAACAATACTTTTTTAAAAACAGTTTCTGCTTTTGCAAATTTTAACAGTGGCCAAATTATTTTCGGAATAGCAGATGATGGAAAAGTTATTGGGATTGATAATCCGCAAAAAGCATGTTTAGATATTGAAAATAAGATAAATGACACTATTAAACCAAAACCAGATTACTATATGAATATAAACAAAAATACCAATGTAATAACTCTTACTGTAGAAGAGGGCATTTTTAAACCATATTTATATAAAGGCAAGGCTTATAGAAGACGTGGGACTTCAACTGTAGAAGTAGACCAAATTGAACTTAAAAGATTAGTATTATATGGTAACAACTTATATTTTGAAGAGCTACCAATAGATTATTTAGACTTAACATTTGATTATTTATTGTCAACTTTAATTAAAAAATTAAATGTAACAGGACCGTCAATAGATTTACTCAAAACGCTAGGATTATTAAGGGCAGATGGAAAATATAATAATGCTGCTTTACTTTTAGCGGATCAAAATAACTTTCCTGGAATTGACATCATAAAATTCGGTCCATCAATTAATGATATTGTGGAAAGAAAAACACTGGATGGAATTTCTATTTTAGAACAATTAGATAGAGCTGAGGAAATGTTTAAAAGATACTATAGATTTGAGAAAATTGATGGAATGGTTAGGATGGAAAGATACTTAATACCTTTCGAAGCTTTTCGAGAAACGATAGTTAATGCACTAGTTCATAGAACGTGGGATATCAACTCGAATATAAGAATTGCTATGCATGATGATAAGATTGAAATATATTCTCCAGGTGGGTTACCTCCTGGTTTAAATGAAGAAGAATATTTAAATGGTTTTGTATCTTATTTGAGAAATCCAATTATAGCTAATGTTTTTTTTAGATTAGGAATTATTGAAAAATTTGGAACTGGTATAAAAAGAATAAAAGAATCATATAGAGAAATTATTCATAAACCTATTTTTACTGTTAATGAAAATAGTATTGTTACAGTCTTACCATCTGTTACAAAACTTATGAGTTTAACTACTGATGAAGAAGTTGTTTTTAATCAATTTTCAGCAGGGAAAATTTTAGCAAGTAGTGATGTAGTGAATTTAACAGGATTTGGTAAAGATAAAGTTGTCGATATATTAAATAAACTTATTGAAAAATCATATCTTAAAAAGATTGGTTCAGGACGAGGGACAAAATATGTAATTTTTTAATAGACTTATTGGAATTGGCACTGGTTGGATAATGTAATTTAAAAAATCAATTCGCTATAATAATATAATTGATTTTTTGATTGTAAAAATAATATAATTGCTAATTTTTATCAGCCTAAAAGATAAACGAATATCGGAATAGTTAAAATACAAAAGATAGTTGTCAAACAAACTAATTCTGTAGCTCTCTTATAGTCAGAATTATACTTTCTAGCGAATAATGCCACGTTAATTGCACTTGGTGAAGCTGCAGCTATCATATTGATGACTTTTAAATCATTAAATGTATCTGGTAATAAACGCATAATTATTAATGCTATTAAAGGGAATAGGATTAATTTATAAAAGGTTGGTAGTATTAGTTTTGGTAGATTTTTTCTAAAGTCAGTAAAACTGATATTGGCAACATATGATCCTAGCACAAACATTGCCAGTGGGGTGTTAAGTGTTTTAATTGAATCTACTACTGTTAATATAATACCAGGTAGTTTTATTTGAGTAAAAAATATGAATAGACCGATAACTATAGCGATGGTTATTGGTGTTTTTATGATGTTGTTAATATCGATTTTTTGTTCAGGAGAATATATTTTAACTGAGAAAGTCCAGGTGAATAATAAATTAATAGCGATATAAGCTGAAAGGTAAAAAACAGCTTCTTCACCTAGGGCAGCTGATATCAGTGGCACCCCCATAAAAGCAGCGTTGGAAAGAGTTGCGGCACTTATATCAACGGGATTTTTTATTTTAAATATTTTTGTTAGAACAATAAAAAGTACATGGATAAAAACAGCAATCAAAAAACTCATTAGTAGTTTTTTAAGTTTTATCATATCAAATGAACTGTGATATGAACTAATAATTATTATTGGACTACTGACATATAAAATAATATTAGTTAAAGACTTTGCTCCTTCATCATTTAACAGTTTAGTTTTCACTAACAAAAATCCCATCATTATAAGGATAAGCATAAATACTAATTGATTGAAGATGATAAGTACCAGTTCCATGTTTTTTCTCCTGTTTTGTTTTTAATATCTTGTGATAAATGTTTTCTGATAAGTTTTAATTTTTTCAGCACTATTGTTTCATATTATAATATTTAATGCTTTTTAATTCAATTGATTAAAGATTGATTAAAGATTAATGAGACGATAATGATTAAAGATTAATGAGACGATAATGATTTTTACGATGAATTTATTGGGTGATATTATCACCGAAATATGATTGTTTATACTATATACTTTAGATGATAACATTTATATTGGATGTGTAAATGAACTGATTTATCATCAATTATGTTAACAAAATGTTTATCATTAGTATCGATATTTAACAGGAGGAATAAAACATGAAAGATAAAAAGAAAAAATGGCTTCGTCCTTTAATCTTCACTGTTGTTGGTGGGGTAATAGGTTATGTTTATTATAGACTGGTTGGCTGTCCAACAGGAGGATGTATCATAACATCTAATCCATATATTTCAACAGCCTATATGGCATTACTTGGTTTTTTACTATCAGGTGCCTTTGAAAAGGAGAGTGTTGATTAATGCAATATCTAATTGCTTTTCTTGAAGGAATAATTACCTTTATTTCTCCTTGTCTTTTACCGATGTTGCCGATATATGTTTCTTATTTTGCCGGTGGAGGAAAGCGAACAACTGGCAGAACTTTAAAGGGAGCTGTTGGTTTTGTTACTGGTTTTACAGTTGTCTTTGTTACTCTGGGAGCATTGGCTGGAACAGTGGGTAGCTTTCTTAAAGAATATAAGATATTAGTCAATATTATTTCAGGGTTGATAGTTATTATCTTTGGATTGAATTTTTTGGGAGTTTTCAAACTGAATTTATTTAAGGATAGTAATCGTTCTGTTAATACTGATAATATGGGATTTTTCTCAGCAGTAGTGTTTGGTATGGTTTTCTCAATCGGCTGGACACCATGTGTTGGAGCCTTTCTTGGTTCAGCACTGATGCTGGCTTCTCAACAGGCTCATGTGATTGAGGGAATGCTGATGCTACTGTTATATTCTTTAGGACTGGGAATTCCATTTATTCTCAGTGCTGTATTAATAGATTATCTAAAGGGTGCCTTTGACTGGATTAAGAAAAACTATCAGGTTATAAATACTATCAGTGGTATTCTGCTTGTAGTGATAGGAGTGTTAATGGCTACAGGTATGATGAGTAAGGTTTTAGGATTACTCAGTTAGAAAGGAAAAGATTATGAATAACAAGAAAAAACTATTTACAATATTATTGATATTTGCCTTGCTGATAGGTGGAGCCACTGTTGTATATAAAAAATTAAGTAATTATGCTAGTGCCAATCAATTATTGGAAAATCAGCAAAATCAGAATAGTGATTCACCACAAAAAGAAAAAGCTCCTGATTTTACTGTCTATGATGCCAGTGGCAACGAGGTACATTTAAGTGATTTTATTGGTAAACCGATTGTACTTAATTTTTGGGCTAGCTGGTGTCCACCATGTCAGATGGAAATGCCAGACTTTGAACAGATGTATCTAGAGCTGGGTGATGAGATTCAGTTTCTGATGATTAATATGACTGACGGTTTTAGAGAAACACAAAAAAGAGCGATAGATTTTATTAATGAAAATGAATATAGCTTCCCAGTACTTTTTGATTTAAAGTCAAATGCTGCCAGTATATATGGAGTACAGAATTTACCAACAACTCTATTTATCGATGCTGAAGGTAATTTTGTCGCATATGCTACAGGAGCGATTGATAAAGCTACTTTAAAGCGTGGAATTGATATGATTAAATAAGATGAAAACTTCGTCCGTGTTGTAAACGAAGTTTTTTAATGTTTAATGATAGTGAATGTTTTTAGATTTATAACAGGTTTTCTTATATAATATATAGGTATTCATTTTTTTAATGAATTATTTCAGTCAAAGATATTTAAAGGATAGAAATTAAAAATATTTAGGAGGAAAAGCAATGTTAGGAGCAATAATTGGTGATATTGTAGGTTCTCGTTTTGAATGGTATAACCATAAAACCAAAGATTTTGACTTATTTACAGAAGAGTGTCGCTTTACTGATGATTCAGTAATGACAATAGCTATTGCCGAAGCAGTACTGAAAAGTGATTCTAATTTAGATAATCTAAGTGAAAATGCTATTACAAGCATGCAAAAATTTGGACGTAAATATCCTTATGCTGGTTATGGAGGGAATTTTATACGCTGGATACACGCTTTAAATCCACAACCTTATAACAGTTGGGGCAATGGTTCAGCGATGCGTGTGAGTGCTTGTGGTTTTGCAGCAAAATCTTTAGAAGAAGCTGTTGAAATGTCTAAAAAAGTAACTGAAGTTTCTCACAACCATCCAGAAGGAATTAAAGGAGCAGAAGCTACAGCAGTAGCTATCTATCTGGCTAAAACAGGAAGTAGTCTTTCAGAAATTAAAAACTATATAAATGAGCATTATTATAAGATTGATTTTAAACTGGATGATATTCGCCAAGAATATCAGTTCGATGTTTCTTGCCAGGGTTCTGTACCTCAGGCTTTAGCTGCTTTTTTTGAATCAAATAGTTTCGAAGATGCGATTAGAAATGCTATTTCCATTGGTGGGGATAGTGATACTATTGGAGCTATTACCGGAAGTATAGCTGAAGCTTACTATGGTATAAATGATGAAATTAGAAATACAGCGCTTAAATATTTAAATAAGGATTTAATAGAGGTTGTAATAGAATTTGAAAACAGATATCCAACTAAAGCAAAATTATAAATATTAAGAAAACTATTAAATGTTAAAATCCTATGACAATTAAGGCGACTGAATGAAGAAATGTTGTTTAGCTGTTGATATTATTTTCAATTTTAGTTAGAATTGATGAAAGATTTTAAAATTTATTGAAGTTTTTCAGGTTGATATATTTTGTAAAAATTGTAAGATCAGCATGAAAACTTTAAGAAAGGAGCAAGATTATGAACTTTGTATTTTTATCCCCACATTTTCCAAGAAATTTTAAATATTTTGTTACTGCCATGAAAAATCATGGAATTAATGTATTGGGAATAGCTTCTGAACCCTATTTTAATTTGGATTTGGAGCTAAGAGAAGCATTAACTGAGTACTACAGAGTTGATGATATGGAGGATTATGATCAGCTATTGAGAGCTTGTGGATTTTTTACTTTCAAATATGGGAAAATTGATTTTATTGAATCTCATAATGAACATTGGCTAGAAAAAGAAGCTCAGCTAAGAACAGATTTTAATATTCCTGGTTTAAAGACTGCTGATATGCCTCCAATTAAAAGAAAATCAGAAATGAAAAAGGTTTTCCAGAGGGCTAAAATACCTGTTGCTAGGGGTGAAGTTATTAATGATATCACTGCCGCAAAGAAATTTATTAAAAAAGTCGGTTATCCAATTTGCGCAAAACCAGATATTGGTGTTGGTGCTGGTGGAGCTTTTCAGATTTCTAATGATGAAGAATTAGAGCATTTCTTCACTATTAAGCCAGATGTTGACTATATTATGGAGGAATTCATCAGTGGTGATATCCATACTTTTGATGGTCTGGTAGATAGGGATGGCAATATTCTGTACTTAAACTCATTTATTTATGGTGGAGTAATGGAAATGGTTAGAGATGCTATTGATACCGTTTATTTTAATCAATTTGAAATCCCAGCTGATTTGATGGATGTGGGATTAAGAGCAGTTAAAGAATTTGGAATCAGAAATAGATTTTTCCATTTAGAATTTTTTAGAACTGAAGAAAATGAATTAGTTGCTTTAGAGATAAATGTTCGCCCTCCTGGAGGATGGTCAGTAGATATTTTCAATTATGCTTGTGATATCAGTATTTTTGATCTATACGCTAAAATGATTTTAGGACAGGAGCATCTGGAAAAACCAGAAGTTAAATATCATTGTGCTTTCGTTGGGGTAAGATATGGACTTGAAAACGAACTAAAACATACAAATAATGATGTTTTAAACAAATATGGACATGTCGTTGCTAAAAATGGATTAATGCCTGATATTTTTGCTGATGTTATGGGTAACTATTGCTATGTTATCAGATCGAAAGATTTAGAAGAATTAAAAGCAGCAGCAGAATTTATTATTAGCAGACGTAATTGAAAAGTGGAGGTTTAAATGAGAGTAGAATATCATGAATTTTACAGTTCGAATTTGAATAGGGTAATGCCATTTAAGAGTTATGGACATAGTGGAAAGCCGGTAATAGTATTTCCATCTTCAGGTGGCAGGTTTTATGAATATGAAGACTTTAAGATGATAGAGGCTGTTAAAGACTTTATTAATGATGGAAAATTCATTTTCTATACCGTTGATAGTGTGGATTATGAAAGTTGGTTAGCAAAAGGGAAGTGGCCAGGTGATATGGCTAGAATGCATAATATTTTTGACAAATATATTATTGATGAATTTGTTCCTTTTGTCAGATCTCATTCAGGTTGGAACGGATCAATGATTACAACCGGTTGTAGTATGGGTGGATTTCATAGTGCAAACTTTTATTTCAGACATCCTGATATTTTTGACACTGTTATTGCTTTAAGTGGAATTTATGATATTAGATTTTTTGTTGGTAATGATGTTTCAGATTTGGGTGTTTATTTTAACAGCCCGGTTGACTATTTAAAAGGAATGAACGATTCTTATTATCTTGATTTATATCGAAAAGGTAAAATAATAATCTGTACCGGTCAGGGCAACTGGGAAGAAGATTCTATTCGTGATACACGATTGCTTGGTGAAGTATTACGTTCAAAGAACGTCCCTGCCTGGATTGATTTTTGGGGATATGATGTCCATCATGATTGGCCGTGGTGGAGAATACAGATGCCGTATTTTTTAGGCAAACTATAGAGAAAATCAGGCTTTCAGGCCTGATTTTGTATTTATGGACATTAACTGTGATAAATTTTATGAAGTATTTATAAAGAGCAAAGATGAGTAATAAATTAAGAAGTCATCAGAAATCGGTTTATATTTCTGCATATAACTTTTTGATATATTCGGTTTTTTTATTTTCAGATAAAAGAGTAAAGAAATGAATGATAGAATCTCAAAGGAACATAGATCCTGGAACATGTCCAGGATAAAAAAAACTGAAACTTCTGTTGAAATAAAAGTCAGAAAGTATCTTTGGCATCAAAGGTACAGATATTGCAAAAATTATAGTAAATTACCTGGAAGACCAGATATTGTACTGACAAAATACAGGATTGCTATTTTTATCAATGGCTGTTTTTGGCATCACCATAACTGCAGATATGGTTATATTCCTAAATCAAATAGAAACTTCTGGATTGACAAATTTAAGAAAAACAAAGAAAATGATTTGAAAAATATTATTGAATTACAACAAAATGACTATTATGTTATTACAATCTGAAAGTGTGAGTTGAAACAAGCCTTTAAAAATAGAATGAGAGAACTTATTGATGAAATTGAATACCATATTAATAAAGAATGATTTGGTTGATTTTTATTTTAAGAAAAAAAGAAGCTAATCAATGGTTAGCCGATATGTATATAACGTGCATAAACGATTTTATGTTGTTTACAGAAAGTCTCAAAAGCTATTGAGTCAAAATTATAGCCAAATTTCTTAATTAATAAATCTTCAACTCTTTCATTTGCAGTTAAATTAAGACATTTACATAATAGTTTAAAATTAGATTTATCTAAACGATAATTAACTTCATAGTCATAACCATCAAAAATATCTACACCATAATCTTCATAGCCAAGAATGACTGATCCATCTTCGTTATAAGATAAAAATAAACCACTGGTTTTCATATTGTGACTATTCCTTTCAAATTAATAAATCAAAAATTACAAAAAGCTGATAATAACAAAGGTTGTAAACCTCAAAATCAATGATGAATTTACAACCTTTTAATTTTTTAAATTGAAGAGCCTGCGTAATAACCTTGACGGATTGCATCTCCAATCTTACCAATCTTGTACAAGTCTCCAACTTTTCTAGTCTTGTTGTGATATTTTGCGCTAATTCTATCAGCAACATCAGTAAGAGGCTTCATACCAAATGATGAAATGATTGTATCAGCTGGCAGGATTTTTTTACCTTCAGCTGTTTTTACTTCAACACCTTCATCAGTTATTCCAACAACTTTAGTGTTAGTTAACAGGGTAACATTGTTTTCAGCCAGCTTTCTAAATAAAGTAACTTTATTAATAAACATTGCATCTTTGGCACATTCATCTAACATTTCAACAACTGTAACATTTTTACCTTTTTCTTCAGCTAATTCTAAAGCTGCTTCACATCCTGATAAGCCACCACCACAAATGATGATGTTGTCACCTTTGACTAATTCTTCATCAGCATGAGCAGATACAATATCGATTACTTTATCACAGTCAACGCCTGGAATATTTGGTTTGAATGGCACAGCGCCAGTACCAACAATAATTCTGTCAGCTTTTTCTAAGAAATCCTCATCACCTTTTACTTCAGTATTTAAATGAATTTCAACACCTAATTTATCCAGCTGAACTTCATAGTATCTGGCAAGTTCGGCAATTTTTTCTTTGAAGTTTGAAGTTGCAATAGTACGCATTGTTCCACCTAATACAGAACCTTTATCATAGATAGCGACCTTGTGACCTGCTGTAGCAGCAACTCTTGCAGCTTCTAAGCCACCAGGGCCAGCACCAACGACAACAACATTTAATGGGTTTTCGGTTTTTTCAATCTGGAAACGAACTTCTTCCATTGCTTCAATGTTAACTGCACAACCTAACTTGGTATGATTGTTCCAGATACGTCCGATACAGAATTCATTACAACGAATACATGGACGAACTTCTTTTCTTAAACCATTCATTAATTTGTTCGGTAAATCTGGATCAGCAATTAATGGGCGACCCATCATTACAAAGTCTGCTTCACCTGATTCGATTAAACGCACAGCAGATTCAGGATCATGGTTACCGGCATTCAGTAATGGTTTATCAGTATGTTTTCTAGCTTCTTTACAAACATAATCCATACATGCAGTTCCTAAATAAGAAGGAGGGAAAATGTAATCTAAAGAATCGTAACATCCTGCATCAATATCAAATGCATCAATATTTCCATCATCTAATGCTTCAAGCAATGCCATTGATTCCTTAATATCTCTTCCACCTTCAAAACGATGGTCTAATGCGATACGGAATAAAATTGGCATATCTTCTCCAACAGCCCTGCGACAGGCAGCAACCATTTCTCTAGCAAAACGAGCTCTATTTTCTGGACTGCCACCATATTCATCTTCACGGTGGTTCCAGCAGGCACTCATAAATTGGTCAATCAAATATCCAGCATGAGCATGAATTTCAATTGCATCATAACCAGCATCTCTAGCTAAACCAGCAGCAAACTCAGTTCCTTTCATAATTTCTTGAATTTCTTCTCTTGTTAAAGCATGACAGATAACATTTGGATCAAAAGCGCTTGGAATTGCTGAAGCACTGATTGGTGGACGACCTAAAGTGTCAGGATAGGCATTTCTTCCTGTACCAGGAGAAATCTGACAAACGATTTTTGTGCCATAGCGTTGGACAGCATCTACCATTGAAGTTAAAGCAGGTAAAACACTAAAGCTATCCAAATAACCTTCCATTGATCCCTGAGCAATGACTTCATTCAGCATCTGACAGCCATTAATAATCATACCAACTCCACCTTTGGCACGACGAGCAAAGTAATCAATTTCCTGCGCATCTTTACGACCGCTGGTAAAGGCTGAGTTTGTTCCCATTGGAGACATAACAAGCCTGTTTTTTACTTCCATTTTTCCTATTTTCATGGGAGTAAACAATTTTTCATAATTCATAATTATTCCCCCTTTGTCACTACTATCATTGTACAATGTTAAACATTTTTTTCACAAGCAATTTTCAGTAAATATTTTCACAAGTTGATATTTTTGAAAAAAAGCGAAGATATTATTATCAAAATGAAAATATTTCAATTATAGAGAAAGAAGTATTCATTTCTTTGTTAGAATAAATGCAAATAATAAAATATAAAAAGCTAAAAAATTCACAAGTGAATATAAAATGATAGAAATTGATTGAAATTGACTGAGAAAATGTGTAGAATAGAAACGAACGTATGAAAAAATAGTTTGAAACTAAAAGGAGGTTATTCAGTATGTTTAATTTTAAGGGAAGAGTTGTTGCTATCACTGGTGCTTCATCAGGTTTAGGAAAACAGATGGCTGAAGGTTTTGCAAAACTTGGAGCTAATCTTGTAATTATGGCTAGAAGATTAGAGCGTTTAGAAGCAAGTGCTAAAGAATGGTCTGAAAAGTATGGTGTAGAAGTTCTACCTGTAGCATGCGATATTACAGATGCAGATTCAATTGCTAATGCGGTTGCTAAAACTAAAGAAACTTTCGGTCACTGTGAAGTAATAATTAATAATGCTGGTGGCGAAAGAGGAACTGGTACACCACTGGTTGATTTCAAAAGAGAAGACTGGGATTTTACAGTTAACTTAGACCTTACTTCAGTATTTGCTGTTACAAAAGCATTTGCTGGATATATGAAAGAAAATATTGAAGCTGGAAACCAGACTTATGGTCGTGTTATTAATATTTCTTCAATCTATGGTTTAGTTGGTAACTTAGCTATCCCTACAATTGCATACCATGCAACAAAAGGAGCAGTTGTTAACTTTACTAAAGGTGCAGCAGCTGAATTAGCTCCAGCTGGCATTACAGTTAATGTAATCTGTCCAGGTTACTTCTATACAGAATTAACAACAGATACATTAAACAGTGATTTCTTCCAGGAGTTTGCTAATAGAACTGTACCAATGAAACGTTATGGAAAAGAAGGCGAATTAAATTCTGCAGCAGTATTCTTAGCAGCTGAAGAATCAAGTTATGTTACAGGTCAGGTCATTGCAGTTGACGGTGGTTATACTTGTATCTAATTTAAAAAGCTAGAAAAATCTATCTTAATTAGTAATCGTGAAAATTTTGCGATTATCAGAATTGAAGAGACAAAATAAGTGATACCAGAAGTTATGTGGTATCACTTTTTTTAAAAAAAAGCTTAATTTAGACAAAATTAGCTTTGAAAGATATAATTAGATAAAATAAATGTAATTAAAATTTGTAAATATTTAGAAAGGAGTGGCAAGATGTTGAAAATTAAAGGAAAAGTAAACACTGCCATATGTTATGCTTCGGTAGTTGAACAAGAAGCAATTAATCAGATAAGAAGAATGTGCGATCAAGAATTTACTAGAGATTCCAAAATAAGAATTATGCCGGATGTTCATGCTGGTAAAGGATGCACAATCGGCACTACTATGACAATAGTGGATAAAGTTGTTCCAAATATTGTTGGAGTCGATATTGGTTGTGGAATGTATACAGTTAAATTAGGGAAAGTAGATATTGATTTCAAAAGGGTTGATCAAGCCTGTAACTATATTCCCAGTGGCAGACATGTCTGGGATTCACGTTTAGAATATTTTGATTTAGCAGCACTTAAGTGCTATAGAGAATTAAAGGATACAAAACGTCTGGAAAGAAGCTTGGGAACCCTAGGTGGTGGAAATCACTTTATTGAAATAGGAGTAGCTGGTGACGGTAATAAATATCTGGTAGTGCACTCAGGAAGCCGTAATCTTGGCAAACAGGTAGCAGAATATTATCAGGGACTGGCTATAGATTTACATTCTGGTAAAGATGAATATTTTAACCAAAGACAGCAACTGATTGAAGACTATAAAAAGCAGGGTCGTCGTGGTGAAATTCAAAAAGCATTGAAGTTATTGGAAAAAAGTTGGGTGCCTAAAGGAAGTAATATTCCCAAAGATTTGGCTTATTTATATGGATCATATTTGAAAGATTATTTACATGATGTGGAAATTTGTCAGAAATTTGCTCAGCGTAACCGTGAGAAGATAGCTGAGATTATTTTAGAGCGCACAAATATGAAAGTTTTGTCAGCTTTTCATACTATCCATAACTACATCAACTCTAAGGAAATGATTGTCCGTAAAGGAGCCATCTCAGCTCACAAGGATGAGCTGGTTTTAATACCTATTAATATGAGGGACGGAAGTATCTTGGCTAGAGGTAAAGGAAATCCTGAGTGGAACTATTCAGCTCCTCATGGTGCTGGTCGAATTATGTCAAGAACCAAGGCGAAACAGACATTTGATTTAAATGCATACAAAAAATCAATGGAAGGCATCTATTCAACTTCAGTAAGTAAGGCAACACTTGATGAAGCTCCAATGGCTTATAAGGCAATTGAAGATATTATTGGTGATATACAAGAGTGTGTTGATATTATTGATATTATAAAACCGGTTTATAATTTTAAAGCATCTGATTAATTAATATAGTGTCTATAACCAGTTTAAAGGCAGTTTGATTAGTAATAAAGAAAAGAATCAGGTATAAAAGAGAGTCTTTGTTTTCTAAATGATTTTAAAGTGGTATTAAATCGGTAGAAAATAAGTAAAGCTTATTTAAAATCTTATAAAAATAATCGCTTGTTGCGATTATTTTTACATTTCTAATTCAATGATTTCATCATTTTTTAATGATTGTTTGACATCTATTATTTTCTGATTAGCAGATCCTCGAAAAGCTAATGTTATATCTCTACGTTCTTCAATAAATTTGCCATCGATTAATACATCGATATATTTCATCAATTGTAAATCCTTAATTTGATCAAAATCATAACCCGTATATAACCAGATGTCTTTTTCAGGGTATAATTCTTTGATTTCTTTTACCAGCATATAGATGCTTTCTCTATTTGTTTCAAACAACGGATCACCACCTGAAAGAGTTAACCCTTTAATGTAATCAGGTTTTAATAGTTCAACAATTAATTGTTTTTCCTTATCTGTAAATTTTTTTCCAGCTTTATGATCCCAAGTTTCTGGATTTTGGCAATTAGGACAATAATGACTGCAACCACTTACCCATAAGACAACACGCCAACCCAGTCCGTTGGATAGTGATGAACTTTCAATTTTTAAATAATTCATAATCGACCTCTAATATATTTTATTGTGCTTGACGCGCATATCAGTTTCTTCAATTTTTCCTTTGTTAAAGGCTGTCTTGTAATTACCGGTTAAATAGCCTGTAACCCTTCTTAACTGTTGAATTTCCTGGCTTCCGCACATTGGACAATTATCATTAAACTCATCAGTAAAACCACATTCTAAGCAGGTATCATTTGGAATATTGATGGCAAAGTAAGGAATATCTTTATCCATGGCATAGTTTACCAGAGCCTCTAAGGCTTCGATATTGTGTTTACTGGTGCTTTCAAGTTCAACATAGGTAATACATCCGGCATTCGAGTAGCCTGTCAATTGTGACTCAATATCAATTTTTTCAAAAGGAGTCATTTCTTTGTAGACAGGTACATGCATGGAGTTGGTAAAGAACTCTTTATCACTGACATTTTTGATGACACCATATTTTTCAACAAACTTATTTCTGGCAGTATAACATAAGTTCTCTGCCGGAGTGTAGTAAACACCAAAGTTCAGTTTATACTGCTGTTTAAATTGATCGCATCTATCTTTAAACAACTGTTCAATACGTTTTGCCAGTTCCATACCTTCTGGTTCAGTATGGTCTTTTCCAATTAAAAGTTGTAATGTTTCAGCCAGTCCTAGTTGACCAATAACAATTGTGCCATGTTTTAAAGCACTTCGAATGCCTTCTTCTGGAATATAGCCTTCCATAGTATTATTTTGATACATGAAGTTGGCACTTGATGCTGGCTGAGAAGCGATCCATTCGAATCTTTCTAGTAACATATCTTTAGCTTCATGAATTTTCTTATCCAACAATTCCATAAATTTTTCCACATCTTTTTTAGCCTGCATCGCTAAAGTTGGCATGATAATAGTGACAGGACAGATATTGCCTCTCCCATCCTTTGTTTGTCCTAAACCATTGATATCGAAACCATTGCTTGTTCGACATCCCATGGTACTTAGATAAGTTTTAGGATCATTGATATCATAGCCAGCATTGTTTGACCAGTCGACATTGACGTAGTTAGGATAAAGTCTTAAGGAAGTTGATTTTAAAGCCAGCTTAAACAGGTCATAATTTGGTTCATCTGGCTTTCTATTGACTCCTTTCATACATTGAAAGATTCCACAAGGAAAAATAGGGGTTTTACGTAAAGAACCTAATCCTTCAATCGAGACTTCTAACAGTGCTTTAGTGACCATTCTACCTTCTTCTAAAGTACAGGTACCATAGTTAATTGAAGAGAAAGGTAACTGTTGACCGCTTCTTGACTGTAAAGTATTCAGGTTATGATACATTCCTTCTGCAGCCTGATAGGTTTCTTTTTCGGTCATATCGTAAGCGTATCTGTAAACCTTAGGATATTTTTTATACCTTTCATCATTGATAGAAACATCTCTGGCTTCTTCTTTGTTGAAATCCAAAGTTCCTTCTTCAATATATTTTAGACCATTAACAAAATGTTTATAAAATGAGTACCTGACAAAAGGGACCATTGTCCAATCCAGATGGGTAGCACTGACCCCACCAAATTGTTGTAAGGATTGCAGTTGCATAATAACGGCTACCAACTGCATAGCGGTGTTGACTGACTTTGGAGGTCTGACATCACATTGTCTGGTAGTAAAACCTGTTTTTAGCAGTCTATCAAAAGGAATTGATAAACAGTTATGCATACCTACAGCATAGGAATCCAAATCGTGAATATATATTTCATTGTTTAAATGATTGTTTCTAGCCATTTCACTCATACAGTTGTATAAGGCATAGTCTTTCATTACCACTCGATTAGCTTCATTCATTCGACCTGAAAATGATTTTTCATCCAGGTTGGCATTTTGATTTTCTACATTGGTCGCATTTAATTTTTCTGAGATATCAATCATCAGTTTTGATTTGCTATGTCTGATTCTTTCTCTGTCATAACGATAACGAATATACCTTCTAGCGACATCAGTAAGCCCTGAAGTCATAAGTTTTGCCTCTACTAAATCCTGTAAGGTTTCAATTTCAATGATTTTGGTCTTATTTAAAATCAGTTCCTGTTTTATATCACTGGCAATTTCCCAGGCGATGTGATTTTTATCTGTGACATTGGCACTATTTAGTGCTGCACAGATAGCATCATAAATCTTTTCGCAATTAAATTGTTGCAGTTTGCCATCTCTTTTTCTTACTTTCATAATATCCTTCCTTTCCAAAATAAAAGCCATACCCGGGGATGGCAAGAAAAGTAAAAAAACTGTTTTCTTATCCCCAGAAGAAACGACGATCATCATTATTGGCAGGTCTACCGACTTAGCTTCATCTTACTTTTCAGCCTTCTCACACTTTCAGTGCAATGGCATATTTGAATTTCATCCGCATCACGGTTGCTGGGACAGTATAGGAATAACACCTATTTCCCTATTAAGTACATTAACACCATTAATGATCTTTTTTACATTATAGCATTTATCAATCAAAGTATAAATATCAAAAACTTACATTTGACTAAAATTAAACAGAAGATTTTTAATATCTGAAAATACTTTCATATATTTTAAAATGCAAATTAAAATGATATGATATAACCATGAAAAAAATGTTAGTATTATTTATCCTGCTAGCCCTGTTAACAGGATGTAACGAAAATAGGGCTACATATGTTTCTATTTCAACCGATAAAGCTGTAGAGATGATGGAAACTGAATCAGATTACATCATTTTAGATGTCAGAACAGTGGATGAGTATAATTCAGGCCATATAAAAGGAGCGATAAACTATCCCAATGAGAACATCAATGATGCAGTATTGGACATATTAACCGATAAAGATCAGCTGATTTTTGTCTATTGTCGAAGTGGAAACCGTTCAAAAGCTGCCAGTCAGAAGCTTGCTAATATGGGTTATACCAATATTGTTGAAATTGGAGGTATTAACAGCTGGCCTTTTGATTTAGAATATTGATAAAGTTTATAAAGAAGAAAACGTATATATTATTATCTAGAAACAACAAGTTCTTAAATTTTAAGGGCTTGTTTCATTTTTGTAAAATATTGGCTGTAAAAGATTTTATCTTTTTAAATTGTGATATAATTTAAATTGAGGTGTTAGTATGAGAAATAAAATAATAATTATTGATATGGTTAATGGCTTTGTTAAAGAAGGACCATTACATGATGAATCTATTTTAGATATTGTTGATAATATTAATACAGTTGTTGAAAAAGTTGATGGTGATATCATTGTTTTTGAAGACTGTCATCATCCTGATTGTAAAGAGTTTGAGGCTTTTCCACCACATTGTTTAAAAGGGGACAGCCAATCGGAAACCATTGAGGAGTTAAGTTATCTTTTTGATCATCCTAACTATTTATGCACCATTAAAAAGAACAGTACTAATGGTATATTCAAATTCATTGGCCATGAATTAGCAAGACCAGGAAGATATTATATCATGGGTGTTTGCTCAGATATCTGTATTTTACAATTTGCCATGTCTTTAAAAGCTCTAGCTAATGAAATGGATATGGAAATGGAAATAATAGTGGTAAGTGATGCTATTGATACTTTTGATGGTGAAAATCATGATAAACAGCAAATGAATGAATTGGCAATAAACTTAATGAGATCGATGGGAATCAAAATAATTACTTCAGCGGAGGTATAAGATGAAAAGAAATCTGTCTATGTTAATGGATTACTATGAATTAACAATGGCTAATGGTTATTTTAATGAAGGTCTAAAGGATAATTGGGTAGTTTTTGATTTGTTTTATCGTAGAAATCCTGATAATGGGGGTTTTGTTATTGCAGCTGGATTAGAGCAGGCAATTGATTATTTATTAAATATCAAATTTGATAAAGAAGATATCGACTTTATAAGAAGTAAAGGTATCTTTTCAGAAGAGTTTTTAGAGTATTTGTCTGATTTTAAATTTACTGGAAATGTTTATGCCGTAGAGGAAGGAACAATAGTATATCCAGATATTCCTTTGATTACCATTGAGGCTCCTTTAGTAGAGGCCCAAATTATTGAAACAATGTTATTATTGACTATCAATCATCAATCATTAATCGCTACTAAGGCTAACAGAATTGTTAGAGCCTCTAAAGGAAGGACGGTAATGGAGTTTGGAGCCAGAAGAGCTCAAAGCTATGACGGGGCTATTTTAGGTTCCAGGGCTTGTTATATTGGCGGAGTAGACTCTACAGCTACTTTAATTGCTGATCAGCTGTTTGGAGTTAAAGCAGTTGGTACAATGGCTCATTCCTGGGTTCAATATTTCGATAACGAGTATCAGGCCTTTCTAACTTATGCTAAACAATATCCTACAAGTTGTACTTTACTGGTAGACACCTATGATGTTTTAACCAGTGGTATTCCTAATGCGATAAGGGTCCATAATGAGTATTTAAAACCAAGAGGTGAAAAATTGTTGGGTATTCGACTGGATTCAGGGGATTTAGCTTACCTTTCAAAAAAGGGAAGAAAGATGTTAGATGAAGCAGGATTAAAAGATACTAAGATTGTGGTATCGAATAGTCTTGATGAGTTTACAATTCAATCACTATTAGAACAGGGAGCTAAAATTGACAGTTTTGGGGTAGGAGAAAGAATGATTACTTCTAAATCTGAGCCAGTATTTGGTGGTGTTTACAAAATTGTTGCGATTAAAAAAGGAGACAGTTATAAACCGACAATAAAGATTAGTGAAAATATTGAAAAGATTACCAACCCTTGTTTTAAGAAAGCCTATCGAGTTTATAATGAAAAAGGAATCGGTCTATTTGACTTTTTAGCTTTGCATGATGAAAAAATAGATATTAGTACTACTAAGTTTATTGATGAAAAAATGCCTTGGAAAAAGATTGATACCAAACCTGAGTGGACAGTTAAAGAGTTACAAGTAAAGGTAATTGAAAATGGTAATTTAATTTATGATTTACCAACATTAGAAGAAATCAGAAAAAAAGTAAAGGAAAACTTAAAAACTGTTTCTGAAGAAGAGAAACGTTTTAAAAATCCACATCATCATTATGTTGATTTAACATTAGCTTTATATGCGAAAAAATGCGAACTGTTATATAGTGAGGAACATTAATGAATATTGTATATTGTGGTTCATTTAATCCTATAACAATGGCTCATCTTTTAATGGCGCAAACAACGCTTAACTTGTTGAAAGCTGATAGGATAATTTTTGTTCCGGCTTCATCATTATATTCGAAAGCTGGATTAATTGATGATGAAGAAAGAGTGAAGATAATAAATCTGGCAATAGAAGATAATGACAGATTTGTCTGTAGTGATATTGAAATACAGTATGCCAGAGAAAATAAACGTCAATTAAAAACTTTGGAAACTTTAAATTTGTTGAAAAAAGAATATGATGATTTAGCTCTTTTAATAGGAATGGATAATTATCATACTTTAGAAGAATGGTATAAAGTTGAAGAGTTAGTTAAAAACTACAAGATTATTGTTTATCCTCGTGTGGGAGAAAATAATGATATCGAAGCTTGTAGTTTATATCAAAAGTATTCTAAGTCTTTCATTTTTCTAGATACAACTTTGACCAGCAATATTTCTTCTTCTTTAGTTAGAGATAATTATCGCCAGGGGATAAATAACAGATACTTAGTAAAAGATGAGGTAAATGACTACATTCTACAAAAGGAGATTAAATTTTTATGAAAGATTATTTAATTAAATTTGAACAGGACAGTGATAGGCATATTAAAGAAATTTGCGATAATATTTATCGTTTTTATCAGAGTACTGGTAGTAAGGGTTTTGTGATAGGCATGAGTGGAGGACTTGATTGTGCTTTAGTTGGTGCCTTAACTGCTAAAGCAAATGTTCCAATTATGGCTGTTACTATGCCCTTTGAAGTCGATAAATCAGTTCAGCGAAGAAAGGGCCTGGACCATGCAAAAGAGCTCTGTGAAGCCTTTAATATACCTTTATATACTGTTGATATATCAAAAGCAGTTAATGATATATACCAGCAACTGGAAAAAAGTATCAAACTGGATTTTTCAAACGAAAGATTAGCCAAAGCCAACGTTTTACCAAGAGTAAGAATGACAAATTTATATCTGTTGGCTCAACTGACTGACAGATTGGTCATTGGTACAGGTAATTTAAGTGAAATAGTAATGGGTTATTTTACTAAATGGGGAGATGGTGGCTATGATTATAATCCAATTAAACATTTAACTAAATCAGAAGCCTATATTTTGGCTAGAAAAATTGGTGTTCCGTTAAGCATTGTTGAAAAAATACCATCGGCAGATTTATGGGACAATCAAAGTGATGAAGATGAAATGGGTATTAATTACAATGATTTAGATACTTTTATTTTAACCGGTAAAGGCGATGAAAAAATAAAAGCTCATATTGAGCGCTCGTTAAAAAGAAATAAACACAAGTATTATTTTAATCTGATTGAACAATTAGAGAAATATGAGTGGTTGGAAGATATTATTAAATAGAAAAGAGAGGAATTATAAGATGAAAGTAATTTCAACTGAAAAAGCTCCTGGAGCAATAGGACCATATTCACAAGGATATATAGCTAATGGATTTATTTTTACTTCTGGACAATTAGGTATTGATGCAGAAACTGGAAAGTATAAAGACTGTATCAAATGGCAGACTGAAAAATCCTGTCAAAATGTTAAAGCGATATTAGAAGAAGTCGGTTCAGGTTTAGATAAAGTCATTAAAACTACCTGCTTTTTAGCTGATATGAATGATTTTGCAGCTTTTAATGAGGTATATGCAAAATATTTTACTTCAAAACCTGCCAGAAGCACGGTAGCAGTAAAAACTTTACCGAAGAATATGCTTTGTGAAATTGAAGCTATAGCACTAATAAAATAAAAAAGGGACTGAAGTCCTTTTTCTATAATGTCATAATATAATCTCTTAAATCATCAAAGTCGCCATTAGGATAGATGGAGATATCAATATCTTTATCATTGATAAGAGAGTGCGTCAGTAAGAATACTTTCATACCCAACTTTTGAGCAACCATATCTTCATAAGCGTCATTTCCAACCATCAGACAGTTTTCTGGTTTTTCATCAATTCTGCTGAGAAAATCTTTAAAGTAGTCAATATTTGGCTTACAGTAGTTACTGTTTTCATAGGTTGTAATTAACTCGAAATCATCAGCATCCAGTCCTGCCCATTGTATTCTCTGATAAGTTGCTATTTCAGGAAATAAAGGATTGGTAGCCAAGGCTACCTTATAGCCTTTTTCTTTTAATTCTTTGACAAGCTTACCTGCTTTAGGATTAAAACCACAACCATCTTTAGCCTTAACAAATTCATTTTGATAAAACTTTTCAAATTCTGGTTCATCCTTTTTAGCTTCCTCACCATAGATAGACAGGAATACTTTCCAGAAAGCTTCTTCATTAGTAGTTTCACCTGTATTTGTGTACATTGCATAGGTACCTTTCCAGATGGTATCAATTAACTTTTCTGGTTCATAGCCCAAAGGAGCTAATCTAGCTGCAAGGTTTTTAAAATATATTTTTGTAAACAATTCCTGATCCATTGGCAGTAATGTGCCATCTAAATCAAACAATACAGTAGTAATTGCCATAAAACACCTCCGATGCATTAGAGATAATATTATCACAATTATTTTAAGAAGTAAAACAACAAAAGAAGAAAATATGTAGGATATTTTAGCTTATTTCAAAGAAGAAGAATTATTTATCAGTAGGGTACTATATATAAACAATACATCTTGACCGTTATTAGTGATATATTCTTTTAATATTGCTGAATTTATATAGCGAATATCAACAATGGTGATTTTTTTATATCCTTCAGTTAAAAGAGGGCATAAACTTGAGCCGAATGAATCTCTAAAAACAATCAGTTCCTTATCGCTATTACAATTATTATTTTCGATAGTTATTATGGCTTGATTTCCTGACAGGAAAAATTCATAAGGATCTTTTCCATAAGCCTTATCAAAATCATATATTCCTTTTTGAATATATCCATTATTAGCTAAATATGAAACAACAGAGTTTTGTAAAATTTCGTTTGTTAGATACGTGATTTTTTCAGTAGGGAACTTTAAAGCTGACTGACCAACATAAACACCATAAAAATCAATGTCAATGATCTTTTGAATAAATGGTGTTGTAATTTCAAAATCCATGTGTTCAGCTAATCTTTGAATGATTTTTTCAAGATTTTGCTGTTTCCAGTGAGTATCAGTGAAATAAAAATCTTCCAGCAGCAACAAATCAGCCAGTTTAATTTCTTGCATAGATGATAAGTTTTCTTTTATAAAATTGAAACATTTATCATAATCCAGAGATAGATAGCCATTGTTTTTAGCCAGATAGTAATTTTTATCTGGAATTATACTGTAGTAGATTTTGTTTGTTTCATCAAACATGTCATTTGAAATCCTGTTAAATAAATCAACAGCCCGTTTCCACATAAATTCATTTGATGGATACTCTAATTTGGAAAGGTAGCCATCAGCCTGATAAAGTCCGTTATTATCCAAATTCAAGAAGACGTTGTAAGCCACATAAGCTTTGATGATTCTAAATTTTTCTCTTTGAAAGAATTGGTCCTGGCTATATTTTTCAAAATCACTCATCCAGGATGTACTTATAATTGTGTTCATTTCAGGTTTGGGAAATTTAGCCAGGTATCTTCTTTCCGAGTCGGAATATTCTTTAAAAGGAGTTAAAAGGTTTCCACCAACAATAGTGAAAAAAGCAATTGAGCAAAGAATTACAAGATAGATATTTTTTGTTTTTTCGTTCATCCTGCACCTCCTAAAATCTAAAGTATAAAAATGGATTAAATGATCCATCAACTAGATAACTAATCACTAAAATAAATAGTGAAATATAAACAAACGGTTCAAGGATATCAAGGATAAGCTTAGCTACTTTATTTTCTTTTAATTTAGAAATAATATTTTTAAAAAGTGGAGTTGAAGCAGCAATTGAAATAACAATAATCACCACATAGCTTCTTAAATAATAAATGGTTTCATAAGAAATGAAAGGTATGTCTGATAATCCAAGCATATTTGATAGCTGGATACCAAGTGAAGATAAATCTGCAGCATTAAACAGTACAAATCCAAAAAGGGTAATTAAAATAATATAGATGTGTCCAATAAATGGATGATTATCTAAATATCTGAAAGTATAAAGTTTTTCTATTATTAATAAAAAACCATAAAATAAACCCCAAATAATAAAGTTGTAACTTGCTCCATGCCAGAAGCCTGTCGCAAACCAGACAATAAAGATGTTTACTAGCCATCTTACTTTACTTACTCTATTACCACCTAAAGGAATATAAAGATAATCTCTGAACCATTGTCCTAAGGACATATGCCATCTACGCCAGAATTCAGTAACGGTTTTAGCGATAAAAGGATAATTGAAGTTTTCTAAAAAATCAAAACCAAAGATTTTTCCTAAGCCGATAGCCATGTCACTATATCCTGAAAAATCAAAATAGATTTGTAAACTATAACAGAAAGCACTAAGCCAGCTGTAGAGCATAGAAATATCAGTAGTAACTGCGTATTTACTAACGACTTCTCCTAAAAGATTTGCCAATAAGACTTTTTTAGTTAAACCAATAACAAAGCGTTTAATTCCTTCGCCTGCTTTGGTAAAACTATGAGTTCTGTCAGTCAATTGGTGTTCAATATCGGCATATCTGACAATAGGTCCTGCAATAAGTTGAGGAAACATACATATATAAGTAGCCAAAGAGATTATATTTTGTTGAGCCTTGGTATGACCTCTATAGACATCAATGGTATAGCTTAAAATCTGAAAAGTATAAAATGAAATACCTACCGGCAGACTTACCTTTAAAAATGGAATTGATAATCCGGAAAGACAGTTAAAAGAGTCGATGAAGAAATCGACATATTTAAAATATCCCAGAATAAGCAAGTTAAAGATTACCGATAAAATAACTAGAATTTTCGCCTTTTTACTATTCAAATTCTTTTCTATTGAGAGGCCAAAAAAATATCCCGCTAAGATGGAAATAATCATCAAGATGACATATCTGGGTTCTCCCCAGCCATAGAAAAATAGTGATGATACTAAAAGCACAACATTTTTAAATGACCTGGGTACAATAAAATATAATACTACTACTATGGGTAGAAAATAAAATAGAAATGGTATGCTTGAAAATAACATATTTTTATGCTCCTGAATAGAAAATCGAACACCCTAAAATTGTGATCGATTTATTACAAATAAAAAATATCCAAATTTTATTAAGATAACAACCATTATTCAGCATTAATGTCTTTATTACACATTAAAAAGAATACAATTTGTCCGACATTCCCGACAGTTATTTCTTCAGCTGAAGTACAGATATTCCAAGTTAAATCTGAATGAGCTTTTAAAGTTTCAATAAAACTATTGACATCAGCACCATCTTCTAAAATGAAGATATATCCTAAAAATGGAATAGTTGAAATTTCTGGTAAAAATGCGGCTCCTTCTTTAAAACCCTCGATTGTTTCTGCAGTAAAGCCCATCAGCCAGCCTTCAGTAACAGACATTACCATTGGAGAAAATCTGATAATTTTATTTCCAATTATAATGTTAGCTAATTCTTCAGCAGTAGCATCTGGATTTTCATCTACAGCCTTTTCAAAAGCGGCTAATAAAGTTTCTCCAGAACTTTTTTCTTCTTCAATAGGTTTTGTACATCCAACTATCGTCAATAACATCGCAGTCAGAAGACTGATGGTTAATATTTTTTTCATATAGACTACCTCTTTTTCTTTCCTGGTGGTTAATAATAACCCATATCAATATACCAAATTATTTGAATAATGTAATTGTGATTTTATGTGATTTCATCTTTATAAAAATATCTAAAATAGAGTATAATGAAAATAGAAAGAAATTAATGGTGATAATGATGAAATGGTTTATAATCGTAATAATATTGTTTGTTATAAGCGCAATCATCTATTCTGGTTATATTATCTTCAAAATAGTGATGGACCCTAACATGAAATTACCATTTGTTGTTGATAATATTGATGATCCAAAAAATGTGATGTATCCAACAGCGAGAGTTCATCAGGAATATAGACTAAAACATCGTGCTGGTTTTAAAAGTTTACCTTTTAAAACTTTAAAGGCAAAATCTTTTGATGGACTTGATTTATATGCCGAGTTATTAGAAGGTGAAAACATTAAGGAAACTGTTATTCTGGTTCATGGATATAAAAGTGCCGCTATAAATGATTTTGCTGGAATAATTCAAGTATATTTAAAAAGAAAGTGTAATATTTTGGCACTGGAAAATAGAGCACATGGTCGAAGTGAAGGAAGGTATGTCGGTTTTGGTGAGTTAGACCAATATGATATTATCTATTGGGTAAAAAAAATTAATGAAATTTATCCTGAGACAAACATCTTCCTACATGGAGTCTCTATGGGAGGGGCAGCTGTAATTCATACCTGTAATAAGGAAATGATAAATGTTAAAGGTATTATTGAAGATTGTGGTTTTACATCTTGCAGGAAGATTACTAAAGAATTGATGAAAAGAGCATTCAATATACCATACTTTCCTGTAGGATATATATCAAGTTTTTTTGCATTAGCACTAGCTAAAGTAGATTTTGATAAAAGTGATGGTATAAAAGAAGTAATTAAAAGTAAATATCCAATCCTGTTTATCTCTGGAAATCAAGATAATTTTGTGCCAGTAAAAATGACTGTCGATATGTATGCATCTTGTGGCAGTGAAAAATATTTGTTGATAGTTGATAATGCAGGTCATTCAGCAGCGAATGTTATTGATGAAGATGAATATTTCAGACAGATTGAAATATTTATGGATAAATATAGTTAATAGGAGGGGAAATTAATATGAGTAAAATAGTTAATGAAGCTAAAGTTAAAAATCCTTTGATAGTCGCAATTAGAGAATTACTGGAGCATAGAGCTTTATGGATGTACTTATTGCTAGATGAGGCGAATAAAAAAGGTCTACAGCCTGAAGAATTTGCTCCAGCAGCAATCAAAAGGTGTGGACTTTATCAAGGAGATCTGTTAAGGAAAAAAGGTGGCCAAGGGAAATCGTTAAAAGGTTTAAAGAAAGCATTATTTGGTTTCTTTGCCCAAAAGGTATTTGAAATGGATATTTTAAGATGTGATGATGATCACTTAGATATTGATTTCCATTATTGTCCACTGGTTAAAGCCTGGCAAAAACAAGGATGTACAGATGAACAGATTTCTAAAATGTGTGATTATGCAATGTGTGGAGACAGAGGAATTGGTGAAGCTTTTGGTGTTGAACTGGATTTGCCTGCCACTATTGCCAATGGTTGTAAAACCTGTCAATTAAGATATATCAGAAGAAAATAATTAAAACAGGATTTAGAAAATTGACATCTAAATCCTTTTTATTCAGATTTTACATATGTATTTTTTTCTACATATTAATTAATAATAGTAGTTCATAGTTAAAAAGGTATTATAATTGAATTGTCAGGAGGTAATAGGAAATGGAAAATAAAACAAAAGATCTAACAAAAGTCAGTTTTGGAATCGCAATTATGTTTTTGCTTAGTTGGATTTATGGTTTTTTTATTGCTGGATGTTTACCAATATCAAACCTTTTAAAATCAATCATACTTCTTGTTGGCTTATATACGATTGGATTAGGTCTGTTTATTTATATCACAAAAGATGTAACTGAGAATGTCTATAAAAAAGGGAAATTGTCAATTAAAACATATTTGACCTGTTTTTTACTTCAGTTTTGTGCGCTAGTTTTAACAATGCTGATTAATGTACTGCTAATTGTTTTTTTAAATGCCACTCCAACGGGAACTGACAGCCTTTCTTTACCAATGTTATTTACCCTATTGGTTGTTGCTCCAATATTGGAAGAGTTTGTTTTCAGGCATATCTTCGCTAAGAAACTATTGAAATATGGAGAAGCGTTTTTTGTTTTAGTGTCTGCTTTTTGTTTCTGTATTGTTCATGGAGTATCAGCAGGTATTCCAACAATTATTTACACTTTTATTCTTGGTTTAATCTGGTCTTATTTATTAGTTAAAACAGGTAATATCTGGATACCAATAATTTATCACTCAATGTCCAACTTCTTTGGAGCAGTTTTATCGCAACTGATTTTAATTTTTTCTGAAAAATTGTTTCCAATATATTTTGTTCTGGTAATTTTATTGGCTATCACTGGTTTAATTTTGTTTGTCAGAAATAAAAAAGATTTTACCTTTGAAGATAAAGTCTTTAGTAAAGATAATTTAAAACAATTGTTTACCAATAAGGGGATTATATTTTTAATATTGGCGACTGTTTCTTTTATGCTGATAAAAAATATAATCTGAAAATAAAATCAATTTTATAAGAAAAAAGGATTCAGAGTTAATTTTCTGAATCCTTATATTTTAGTCATCCATATCTTCAAAGGCCGCTAAGCCTTTTTTAGCTTCTATTTTCTGGTCACCATGTTTTACTTGAGACATTGTCATAAATGAAAGCAGGACAAATATTGCTGAATAAATAAATAAAACCTTATAATCAATTAATCTCATTAATGTACCAGCAACAATAGGTGTAACAATCTGAGCTGCCATACTGGCTGTATAGTAATAGCCAGTGAATTTACCAATATCAGCACCTTTACACATTTCAACAACCATTGGTAAAGAGTTGACATTAATAGAAGCCCAGGCAAATCCTACCATAGCAAAAGTAATAAACATTGGAACCGTAATAGTATTTGATAAGCTTGTCAAAACAAAGCCAAGAGCAAAACAGCCAGACAATAATAATGTTCCAAATCTAATCATTTTTTTACGTCCATATTTGGTTGCCAGATTTCCAACTGGTATATAAGAAAGAATAGCACCGGCAGTTGCGATTAAAAGACAAGTACTGGCACCACCTAAACCTTGTCCCATAACTACATTGACATAGGTTGTAAACCAGGTGGTAACAGCATTATAACCAGTAAACCACAAAGCAATTGAGGCTAGTAAAAACATTAATGATCTTTGTACTTCCTTTGGAAGTCTTTCGGTTCCTGACCCATCATCTTCAGCTAAATTCCATTCAGGATGTTGTTTTTCCAATTCTCTATTTTTCTCAACAAGTTTTGGTTCATTAACAAAAAGAAATAGCAAACCTACTGAGATAAACATAATAGCTGAAACAACGATAAATAAAGGTTGATAATTGACATGTGCTAATCCGGCAGTTTTAGTATTTGGATACATAACAGCCGCAATAGCCAGATAGATGATTCCACCGACTGCACCCATCAGGTTGATAATGGCATTAGCTTTTGAACGTAATGGTTTTGGTGTAACATCAGGCATCAGAGCTACTGCAGGAGAGCGATAAATTCCCATAGCTATTAAAAGAATCCCTAAAACTACAACAAATGACACCAACTTGAAAGGTGATGGATTGTTGTAATAACTGTTGTCAATAATTGGTAGTAAATTCATTAAAATAACTGCACATCCAGTGCCAAATAAAATGAAAGGCATTCTTTTACCTATTTTAGTATCAGTTTTGTCCGATAATGCACCAAAGAAAGGTAACAAAAATAGTGCTAAAACATTATCAATAGCCATGATAGCTCCTGATAAAGTTTCATTCATTTTAAAGGTTGTAGTTAAAATCAGCGGAATAATATTGTCATACATTTGCCAGAAAGCACAGATTGACAAAAATGCTAATCCAACTATAAACGTCTGCTTATTGTTAAGTTTCATATTAATTCTCCTATTTCTGTATCTATTATAGGATATTTTGGCTTATTGTTAAAACCCTTTATTATTTTGTAAGTAAAGATTAAGTAAAAAATAGTTTTTTAACGAGTCTGGTAAGATTGATAAAACATTTAAAAAACAAATAAAATCAGTATTGTTTTAAATCGATACTACCATTATCATGTTATAATTAAAGTAGAAAAAAGAAAACTTTATTAAAAATAATAGGAGGTGCTTTATGTTACATGAAGTTAGTTTTCTTTCTCATAATGAAAGAGACCATGTTAAGGGATGGATCTATGTTCCTGCATGTGAACCAAAGGGGATTTTACAAATAGTCCATGGATTTGGAGAGCATTCTAGAAGATATCTTCACATGATTGTAGCCATGATGGATGCTGGATTTATTGTTGCAGCTGACGATCACGTTGGTCATGGTAAAACAGCTGTTGAAAATCCAGGTACCTGGGGAGATTGGGGCGACAAAGGTTATCGCACGATGATGGAAGATGAGTACACGTTAACAAAGATTGTTAAAGAAATGTATCCTAAATTACCTTATTTCTTATATGGACATAGTATGGGCTCATTTATTGCAAGAGATTATATTACAAAATATGGTGATGAACTGGCAGGTTGTATTTTATGTGGAACCAGTGGACCATTTCCTGGGTTGGAAGAAAGTAAGGTACGCTTAGAAAAAGCATTGGCTGAAGGCAAAGGGAATGAGTCTGGTGCTGATGAAATTGGAAAATTATTAGGCTGGATGATTGAAAGATGTGAAGAAACTATTCGCTTTGGTAATGAGTGGATTTGTCATGATGAATATGTACAATATGACCATGCTCATGATCCATTTGATGCTTTCACAAAACCAACATTGTTGAAATCTGCATATGACTTCGTTTTGATGTTAGAAGCTGTTGGTTCAAAAGAATGGGCTAAAAAAGTTCCGATTGATTTACCAATCTATAATATAGCTGGTGACCAGGATCCTGTTGGCCAGTATGGAGAAGGGGTATACCAGGTCAGCAACTGGTTGATTGATACAGGTCATTATGTTGAAACCGTACTATATCCAGGATATCGCCATGAAATTCATAATTACGACGATTTAAAATGGGAAGTAGAAGATGGTATTATTGAATTTATGGAGTTTGTATTAGAGGCTGAAGAATAAAATAAAGTTATAAAAAATCTCAGTAAATTTATTGATATTAAAGGCATGAATTCTTAGTTCATGCCTTGTGTATATTATAGTGAAAAGCGATATTATTGGATTGTAAATATTTTATTCATATATGTTGTCAAGCAGATCTTGATTCAGTCAATAATGTTTTATCTAAGGCAATAATACTTGAGATAAGAAATCATAGAAAACAGGTAGCAATATTTTTGTGAAATGTTGGAAGCAGTATCCTGAAATAAGAGAAAGCTTAGCGTTAACAGTTACAGAAGTAATTTGTTAGCTGTTTAATGTAAAATTGAATTTCTAGGTGAGTTTATCCCAGGTGTGTCTGTTTACAAAAACAAGTTGTATTATTATTTTTTATGTGTGATAATAATTACGCTCATTATATATTTGGATTATTAAACTAACAGAGTGATTGATAGTCGGACATATTTTAGATCAAAGATACATATATGGTTATGAACTAGGGTTGTCTTAAAAGATAAATTCACTTGGCATAAACATTATGCAAAGTTTTATTTAGAAGATAGAGTTATGAAGTTTGATTTTTTGTTTTTAAGTAATGCAGTATTATTTGGGATTGGTTTAGCGATGGATGCTTTTTCAGTTTCACTAGCCAATGGTTTAAATGAGCCGAAAATGAAAAAATCCAAGATTAACCTGATTGCTGGGGTTTTTGGTCTGTTTCAAGGTTTGATGCCTTTAACAGGTTGGATGTGTGTCCGTACTATAGCATCAGCATTTGCTGACTTTCAAAAGTTTATTCCCTGGATTGCTCTAATCTTACTTTTGTATATTGGGAAAAAGATGATAATTGAATGTTTTCAATGCAAGGAAGAAGAATGTACTTTTGAAGAGTTGTCTCTTGTTGATCTGTTATTACAGGGAATTGCAACATCTATTGATGCCTTAAGTGTGGGCTTTGCAATTTCTAATTATGATTTTCGATTTGCCTTTTATGAAGCAGCTGTTATCGCTGTTGTAACTTATATCATAAGTTATATTGGCATAAAAATTGGTCAGAAATTTGGAACTGAATTTTCAAATAAAGCCTCATTAATTGGAGGATTTATATTAGTTTTTATTGGAATAAGAATCTGGATTAAAGGAGTATTTATGTAAAAGAAAGGTTGGAATTTCCAACCTTTTATCTTCTTTCCTGAGCTTTAATCAATTCTTTGTACCAATCTACAGCCATCGGTAAACATCCTTGATCTATATTTTCATTTAAACCATGCATTCCTTTTAATTGTTCAGCAGTATAGTTAACAGGTGCAAATCTGACACAGTTGTCACAAACCTCCGCAAAAAATCTTGAATCAGTTCCACCGGTAACTACGTATGGCATAATACCAACACCAGGGAAAACCTTATTAATAGTATCAACAATCATATTGTATTGTGGTCCTTTTAAATCTAGTGGTTTTGAAGGATAACCAGCAATAATCGTCTCAACTTCTAAATCATACTTCTTAGCGATTTCTGTAACTATTTTATTGGCTTCATCAGTAGATTGATGAGGAATATATCTTAAGTTAGCTGTAACATAAGCTTCTTGAGGGATAACATTATAGCCCTCTGAACCTTTAGCCATGGTAAAACAAATAGTTGTTTGCAACATTGCCGCAGCATGAGGAGAAATGGCTGGCAAGATAAGTTTAAGAACAGGTTTAAATAACCACAAGTTACTCATGATAAATTTCAACATAAAGTTAGAACTGTAAGGAGCCAAATTAGTAAGCATTGCATCAACTGCTGCTGAAAATCTGACTTTGAATGGATTATTGATTTCAATATAATTAACAAACTTGGCTAAACGGGCAATAGGACTGTTTTTTGGTGGAGTTGAAGAATGCCCACCACTGCTTTTAGCGATGATTTTTAAATCTCCATACCCCTTTTCAAAAATACCAATGGCAGCGAAATTGCCTTTAATTCCAACAATCGGATCGGAAACAATACTTCCCCCTTCATCAGACAATAAATATAAATTGATGCCTCTTTCTTTAAACCAATCAGCCATTTTTAAGGCTCCATCACCACCGATTTCCTCAGTACAGCTTGAGCCTAGATAGACATCGCATTTTGGGGTATAGCCTTCGATTAAAAGTTCTTCAACAGCCTGATAGAAACTCATGATACCAACTTTTATATCTCCAGCCCCTCTTCCCCAGACTTTGCCATCAGCAATAGTCCCGGAAAAAGGAGGATAAATCCATTCGCCGGTAGCTTCAACGACATCTTGATGGGAAATCAGGATAATCGGATCAAGAGTAGGGTCAGTTCCTTTCCATTTCATCATCAGGTTGCCATCGATTTCAATTTTTTCCAAGTGTTTAAAAACATTTGGATACAAATTTTCAATAACCTTATGAAAACCTCTAAATTTTTCTACATCAGGTTTGTCACGATAAGAAATGGTCTCGTATTGAATTAATTTGGATAGTTTATCAGAATACAAATCAATTCTTTCTTGATCTGTTGAATACTCATAAAAAGTCTCTTTGTTTCCAACCAGTAAAGTTCTTATTAAAGCTATTACCAATAATACGACAATAACAAGCAATATAAGTAATATAAATTCCATATAAAGTATTCTCCTTCAGTTTACATTATTATATGTTATTTAAAGATAAAAATGAAACCAGAAAATTTAACATCGTTATATTCACTAGAAAACCTATCCTTGAAAAGGGTACTTTATCAGAACAGGTTATTTTTAATAATGGGTTATTGGATACTATATTTTTTAACCAGGTACCTGAATATGCAGATTACATCTTGAGCACTTTCATCAAAAGTTCCATAATACGGTTTAAAGCCTTCATCGATACCATGAAAATATACATAAAAGCAAAAAGTACTGTCTTCAAGAATAGCGATATTATTTGAATGATTAAAATTATCAGTAACCAGAACATATCTATTGCTTAAAAATCCATTTAAAATTATTTCTAAGTCAGATTTGTCAATTTGTAGCGACTCACAATTGTAAGTGCCATCATAATCAGTAAACTCTCCAGATAAATAAGCTTTATTATCATCTATCTTCAGGTTGAAATTGAAGGTGTTTAAAAGTGTTGAATGAATCTGACTGATATAAATTGAACTGATGAGTTCTTCCGGAGTAATAATTGTTCTATCATAGTTTAACAATGGTATATAGTTGGCATTGTTTTCGATCATTTTTTTGATAAGAAGCGGTTTTAACTTTTGAAATAAATTTTCTTCCTGATAAGAAGGAGCTTTACCGTTTATTGAGATGCTTAATTTTTCGCCTGTCTGATACTTTGCTGATAAGATAAACTGACCAGCATCTACTGGTATCCCGTCGGTCCAATCAACCTTTCCGTTTAGTTTTATTATGCCTGACTCTCTTATTAGCAAAGCAAATTGTTCAACAAATTCTTTATCGACAGCTATATCAAAACTAACATAATCATCAGCAGTATCATTTGAGACCGTTAGCCACAGCATATAACCAAGTTTTTGAAACTGTGTTACTTTATCTTTGGCTTTTCTTATTAAGTATTCATCTTTTTCGTCGTAAATGCTTAAAGTAATTTCCAGAAAACTGCCACCATATATGAAGTCAGAATCTTCAGTAGCAGTCGTTCTCCTTCTGAGACTGAAGTAATTAAGATCTAGGGATTCAATATCTTTAGGTGCATTTGGATTATCGCTGTAATGATGTTCTCCAGTCATTGGCAAATCTTCTTTTTTACCTTTAGAAAAAAATAAGAAAACCACCAGTCCTGAAATTATCACTATAATTAAAATGCCTGGAACAGAAAATAATTTGTTAAACATATTCTTCATAGAACCTCCAATATTATTTAAAATATAATTGCTAAAGTAATTAGTACTATCATTATTATACAAAAAATATTATGATAGTTTCTTTTTTTATTATCAAACTGGTGTATAATATAAAAATAGGCGGTGAAAATATGATTGATATCAAAGAAAGGGTAGTTTTAGGTAATTTACCACAGACTATTCATATCAAAGGAAATGATGAAGATAACCCGGTATTATTGTTTGTTCATGGTGGTCCAGGTATCAGCAACAGACATACAGTAATGCAGACAAATGATGATTTACTGGATGTTTTTACGATTGTTGCCTGGGATCAGAGAGGTACCGCTGGTTCTTATTTTAAAGCCAAGGCTAAAGATTTAACAATTGAAAGATTTATTGAAGATGCTAAGGAATTAGTTGAATATCTCTGTAAGAAGTTTAATAAGAAGAAAATCTTTGTTATAGGTGGTTCTTGGGGTTCATTGTTAGGTACTCGTTTACTTAATAAATATCCAGAAAATATCGCTGCCTTTGTTGGTTTTGGCCAATTTGTCAACGGACATCTAAATGAATTGATCAGTTGGCAATATTGTATTGATGAGGTAACCAAAGCTAATGATTTGAAATCATTGGAAGCACTAAAAAAAGTAGGCCCACCTGAAATGGGGATTTATAAAGGTGGTTTTGCCGGGATGAAAGTACAAAGAGATATCATGATGAAATATGGTGGCTATTCTAAAAATGAAAGTAAACGTTCATACATGGACGCTTTCATCAAACCGATATTAAAAAGTGGTGAATACACATTAAAAGAAATTTATGGTTATGCTAAAGGGTATAAATTTGTTTTAAATAACATGTGGTCACAAGTAGGTAAGACCGATTTCATGAAAGAATGTACTGATTTTGATGCTCCAATCTTTATCTTTAATGGAAGATTGGATATGAATACTCCGGCAGTGTTAGTTGAAGACTGGTTCAATATGATTGATGCACCAGTTAAAGAGTTACACTGGTTTGAAAATTCAGGTCATAACCCAATGATGGATGAAGAAAAGAAGTTTAAGGCTTTATTAAAAGAAAAACTTCTAAAAATTGCCAAGGAGGAAAATTTATGAGTAACAAGGGCATTATTAAATTAAAAGAGAAACTCGGTTTTATGACTTTCTCAGCAGGATTAAACATTGTATATACATTTAAGAATTTATATTATCTTATTTTCTTAACCAATGTATTAAAAATTGATGTTTTAATGGCAGGTACAATGTTAACCTTAGGAACAATCTGGGATGCGGTCAATGATCCGCTAATAGGAATTTGGAGTGCTAATCACACTTTCAAAAATGGGGAAAAGGTTCGCCCTTATAATCTGCTGTTTTGTGTGCCCTGGGCAATTTCAATAGTTTTACTATTTTGTGATTTCAAGACCACTCAAACCTTGACCATCATTATCGCATTGGCAATTTATTTTGTTTTTGAAACATTTCATACCTTTATGGGTATGCCATATAACTCGATGGGAGCACTAGCTTCACCACATGATAGTGATAGACGTTCTATCAATGCCTTTAGATCACTTGGTGGAGTTCTAGGTAGTGGTATTGGCTCTGTAGCAGTTACTCCACTGGTTAAATTATTTGGAGGTTTACAGGGGAAAGGAGCAATTATTGGTGCTCAAGATGCTAGAGCGTTATTCTTAACTGCTTGTACCATGGGTCTTATCTGTATTGCTGGTTCATTGACGCATTATTTTACTACTAAGGAAAGAGTTCGTCAGATTTCTGATGATAATGAAAAAATCACTTTAGTTAGAGGTTACAAAATGTTGTTTGGCTGTAAATCCTGGGTATTGAATATGCTTTATATTATCTGTTATGGGGTCAATAATACTATCATTATGAATTCTATTAATTATTATGCTGCCTATGTTTTAGGTGAAAGCAGTGCAGCGATGCCGATATTAGCTGTTTATCTGGTATTTACTATTATATTTTCAATCATCACACCAATGATTGATGAAAAACTAAGTAGAAGAAAAACGATGTTTTTGGCAGCTTTCGTTTTATTGACAGGAAAGATTCCATTTATCTTAAGACCGTTTTCACCAATTACCGTCTATATTAATGCACTGACTTTAGGCTTTGGAGGATCAATAACTTTCATCATGTTTAATACCAATAGAAATAATATTTCTGACATTATTGAATGGAAAAATGGCAGAAGAATTGATTCACTGGTATCAAGTGGTGATAACCTGGCTTCTAAGTTAGCTGAAGCTGGAGCGATTCAGCTTATTGCTTTCAGTTTAAAAGCGGCGGGTTTTAATGAAGCATTGAAAATCAATCAGACACCTGAAACTATCATGACTATTAATTCATTTTTAGGCTGGATTCCTGCCGTTATCGCAATTTTAATGTTAATCATTTTAACAAAAATGGATGTAGAAAAAGAAATGAAAGAAAGTAAGGCAAGCAGTGTCGTATAAAAGGAGGTTAATACCTTCTTTTGTTTTGAACAATTGGTCTTTCTTTGTTTATTGACCATAGTATAATTGATTGATAAAATTATATGTGCAATTGATCAAATTAACTGATTATCTAATAAAGAATGTTTTAGTTTTAAATAAAACTGCGTAATATAAACTGAAGAAAAGGGTGTAAAAATGTTAGAACTAAGAAATATTGTTAAGACATATAAAACAGGTGAGTTAATTCAAAATGCTCTGGATGATGTCAGTATCTCCTTTAGAGAAAGTGAGTTTGTGGCTATTTTAGGGCATTCCGGCAGTGGTAAAACTACGATGTTAAATATCATTGGTGGTTTAGATCAATATACCAGTGGAGATTTAATTATTAAAGGTGTCAGTACCAAAAAATATAAAGACAAGGACTGGGATGTTTATAGAAACCATATTATTGGTTTTGTTTTTCAGAGTTATAATTTAATTCCTCATCAAAGTGTTTTAGAAAATGTTGAAATAGCTTTAACATTGTCTGGAGTTAGTAAAAAAGAAAGAAAAAGACGTGCTGAAGAAGCTCTAAGACAAGTTGATTTATCTGATCATATTTACAAAAAACCCAATCAGCTTTCTGGTGGACAGATGCAAAGAGTAGCTATAGCTAGAGCCTTGGTAAATAATCCATCTATTTTATTAGCTGATGAACCAACAGGAGCTTTAGATAGTGAGACCAGTATTCAGGTAATGAATCTTTTAAAAGAGATATCTAAAGACAGACTGGTCATTATGGTTACCCATAATCCTGATTTGGCTGACAGGTATGCCAATAGAATTGTAAAACTGTCTGATGGCAAAATTACCGATGATTTAAAGCCCCACATCTCCAAAACATTACCTGTTGAAAAACCGGTTAAACTTAAGAATAAATCGATGTCTTTTTTTACAGCGACAGCTTTAAGTTTTAAAAACCTGCTGACTAAAAAAATGAGAACATTTATGACTTCTTTTGCAGGATCAATTGGAATCATGGGTATTGCTCTGATACTGTCAGTTTCTACAGGTTTTCAGCTGTATATTGATAAGGTCGAAGAGGATGCACTGTCTTCTTATCCACTGACAATTACTGCTGAAACAGCTGATGCTACCGGAGCGATATTAAGTATGGTCACTGATAATAGTGAAGCAGATGGGACAGAATATATTAAAGAAAAACAATATATTACTACAATGTTTTCTTCAATTGAAACCAATGATTTAACATCACTCAAAAGATATTTTGAGGCTAACAGGTCAACAGTTGAGCAAAATAGTTCACTGGTTACTTATTCATATTCAGTTGTACCAAACATTTATACCATTGATGCTGCTTATAACATCAGTAAAATTAATCCAAACAATATGATGAACATGATGACTTCCGAATCATCAACTTCGATGATTTCAGCAGTATCTTCAACTAGAGGCATTTTCAATGAAATGATTGATGATATCGAAATGTTGAAAATGAATTATGAAGTCTTAAAAGGGAGATGGCCTGAAAACTACAATGAGCTGATTATAGTTTTATCAGAACCAAATAACATCTCTGATTTATTGGTTTATTCTTTAGGGTTAAGAGACTTTTCAGAGTTAAGGACTATTATTAATGAGGCTATGAGTGGTAAGGAATTTTCAATTAAAAATGAACCTTTAACTATCACTTATGATGTTTTATTGAATTTGGATTTAAGATTGGTCAACAGTAGCGATGTTTTCAGATATAACGAAAAATATGATATTTATGAAGATATGTCAGATGATGCTGACTATATGAAGAATGTTTATGACAACAGTGAAAAACTAAGAGTTGTTGGAATAGTATGTCTTAAGCCAGATGTCAATTCAATGGCTTTACAGCCAGGAGTTAACTATACTAAGGATTTAACCTTATATGTCATTGAAAAGGCCAGAGAAAGTGAAATTGTCCAAGCTCAATTAGCTAATCCGGATATTGATATTTTTTCTGGTAAAAGATTTGACCAGCAGGATGATAAAAAAACAACCATTGATTTTGATGATATGATTACCATTGATGAAGCTGTTTTAAAGTCAGCATTTAAGGTTAACATTGATAAGGATGCTCTAAATGCTGATAAGATTCAGAATACTGTAGCTAACTATACAATGAAAATGATTTCTTCATTAACGACAGATATTGCTCCAGCTAGAAATATTCTGGAAGCCGGATTAATTGAATTAGCTACCGATTATTTAAACAGTTATATTGATACAAATACAGTTGAGGGAAATATCATCTTTAATCCAGCTGATATCGAAAGTTTTACCGGGCAATATGTTTTATCAGAAAAGTTTATTTCAACGATAACCAATATAAATCTTACCTATAGTGTTGATCAGGATTTTATTGCTCCTGTATATCAGCGACTATTACCAGGTGTATTCTATATAGCATCTCTATCTACTTCAGAGGAACCTCAAAATAGTGAAAAGATGAAAACTGAAGTACCGATGCTGGTTCAGTTATATCTGCAGACAATTTTTAATGTTGACTCATCGGCGCCTGATTATAATCCTGCATCTGATATGAACCTGATATTTGACAATCTGGCTTCAGGATTGGTTAAATCTTTAATGGCTAATGCGATTGTCAGTAATACTACTGATTTGTCACAAGCACTTCTTTATCCGTTAAAAAATATGTTCAGTGGTGAGTTGATGGAAATTGATACTGATAAATTTGCCCAGGCTTTTAAATTTAACACTTCACAGGAAGAATTATCAAGACTTATGGAAACGGTCTTATCTTCAACTGATTCAAAAACATATAAGACTAATTTACTGGCTTTAGGATATCAGGATGTTGATGAGCCTACTGCAATATCTATCTATTTTAGAAACTTTGATAATAAGGAAGCGTTTTTACAATTTATTGATGATTATAATACTTTAGTAAAAGATGACGGAAAAGAAATTTCTTATGTGGATATTACAGGTATTCTGATGGGTTCAATCAAAACAATTATTGATGCAGTTACTTACGTTCTAATTGCTTTTGTTTCAATTTCTTTGATTGTTTCATCAATAATGATTGGAGTGATTACATTGATTTCAGTTATGGAAAGAACTAAAGAAATAGGAATTCTAAGAGCGGTAGGAGCCAGCAAAAGAGATATTGCCAGAGTATTTAATGCTGAAACAATAATAATCGGATTTCTTTCTGGTGTTATCGGAGTAGTTGGCAGTAATGTATTGTTGATTCCAATTAACCAGATTTTATATAAGTTGACAAATATCAGTTCCCTAAAAGCAGTTTTACCGCTTTATAGCGGCGGTATCTTGATTATTATCAGTGTAATTTTAACTTATATAGCTGGTTTAATTCCTTCCAGAAGTGCCAGCAACAAGAATCCGGTAGATGCTTTAAGAACAGAATAGAAATAAAAGTATCCAATAACATGGATGCTTTTGTGATAGAATGATATGGGAGTTTTTAAATGATTAAAAAGTGGTATGTCAATTATCCGGCTTTTACTGGAGTAGAGAAAAGAAAAGTATATTTATATTTACCGAGAGGTTATGGTATAACTAAAAAAAGATATCCTGTTCTGTATGTTTTTGATGGTCAGAATATTTTTTATAATCGTGATGCAACTTATGGTAAAAGTTGGGGGTTAAAGGAATATCTGGATAAAAATAGAGTTGAACTTATAGTTTGTGCAGTTAGCTGTCATTTTGGTGAAAATGAAGAAAGGGAACAGGAATATTGTCCTTATCCACATATTTGTTCTGGGCAAACAGAAGAAAGTCCAGGTTATGGTGATGACACTTTCCATTGGTTTATAAAAAAGTTAAAACCTAAAATAGATAAAAGATATCTTACCTTAAGAGATCGGGAAAACACCTATATAATGGGTTCTTCAATGGGGGGCTTGATGGCTGTTTATGGAATTGTAAAATATAATCATGTTTTTTCTAAAGGAGCAGCCTTGTCTCCTGCGTATATGTTTAGAGCTGATTTGTTGTTAGAAATAATAAAAGAAAGTAAAATTGTTGATAATACTGTTCTTTATACTGATTATGGAACAAATGATTTAAATGTTGAAGAATGTATTCCAGCTTTTTGTAAAATCAATACTGTCTTAATAGAAAAGGGAGTAAAGGTAACTAGCAGAATTGTAGAGCAGGGGCTACATAATGAGGCAACTTGGGAAAAACAGTTACCATTTGTTTTTGCTACTCTGATGTATCAACCACTGGAAATATAGTGTTTAAAGTGCTACTATGAAAATGTTGAAGAATAATATATTTCTAATGTAGATATATATTTGTGATATAATAAATTAATTTATAAATGTCAGGGATTATTAAAATTTTGGGATGGAAAGAGGAATTATGAAGTATAAGATTGCATGTGATATTCACACCCATACTATTGCTAGCGGTCATGCCTATGGAACAATTAGAGAAATGGCTAAAGCTGCTTCTGAAAAAGGCTTGGAATTGTTAGGAATTTCAGAGCATGCGCCTGGAATTCACGGAACCTGTGAGCCGGTATATTTTTGGAACCTGAAAAATGTTCCGAAAGTTTTATATGGTGTAGAAATATTTCACGGAAGTGAGTTAAATGTTTTAAATGATGGAACCTTATCGTTATCGGATAATTATATTTATTTTTTAGATTATGGTATTGTGGGGATTCATTTAAACTGCTATGAAAATGTTGGCCCGGAGAAGAATACTGATAATTTGATTGAATGTATGAAACATCCGAAAGTTAATTTCATTTCGCACCCTGACAGTGATGATACTCCGGTTAACTATGAAAGATTAGTTAAAGCGGCTAAAAAATATGATGTAGCTTTAGAGGTAAACAATAGCTCTTTAGTGGAATATTATCGTAGAATTAACTGTCATGAAAATTATCGAACTATGTTGAAGTTATGCATGGAACATCGAACAAATATTGTCGTAAATTCTGACGCTCATGATCCTCAACATGTTGGTCGAGTTAACCTGGCTCTTGAATTACTTGAGGAAGTTGGATTTGATGAAGAGTTAATTGTTAACACTTCAAAAGAAAAATTCAAAGAATTTATAACTAGAAAAACAAGAAATATTAAAAAAATGTAAAAACAACTATGAGAAATTAGTTGTTTTTTATGGATAATTATTCAGTTTATGTAAAACAATAAAGTTTTAACAGGCTTTTTTGATAACTTTGTCAATATCTGTGGTTATAAATAAATCTATTTTTTTCTTAATGTCATCAATATCGGCATTGGTATAGAATTCTCTGATATGAACTGTATCGGCTAATAAATCTTTTTTCTTCAGTAGTTTTCTGGTTTCTAAAACAGTTGCCAGTGAAGAAGAAACAAAGTTAATATCATTAGCTACGGCAGTCAGGTATTTTAAGGCCAATGGAAAATGAGTACAACCTAAAATAATAGTATCTACTTCTTTTTCCAGTAATGGAGTTAAATATTGTTTTATCAGATCAGTCATTATTTCTTCATTATTAAAATAATTCTGATTTTCAATATAGCCAGCTAAAAGTGGACAAGGTTGTTGATAGACTTCAATAGTCTTATCATATTTTTTTATTGCTTTGATATAGCTGTTGCTAAGACAGGTAGCATTAGTCGCCATGATTCCAATCTTCTTGTTTTTCGTCTGTTCAACAGCTGCTTTAGCAGTCGATTCTATTGGTCTGATAATATCGACGTTAACAAGTTTTTTAATCTTTTGGCTGATAACACTATCAGCAGTGTTGCAAGCAATAATTATAGCCTTAATATCAAATTTAGAAATGAAATTAATATCATCAGCAACCAGTTTTTTCAGTTGCTTTCTATCTTTATTACCATAAGGAATGTTAGCACTGTCTGCAAAAAAGATGAAGTTCTCATTTGGTAAAACTTCTAATAAGTGATTGACAACAGTAAGACCACCTACACCGGAATCAAAAATTCCAATTGGTTTATTTCTTTTTTCCATTTTTACCTTCCTATAAAGAATTTACAATTTCTTTAAAATGTTTTCCTCTTTCTTCAAAACAACTATATTGATCAAATGAAGAAGTAGCAGGAGATAGTAAGATGACATCATTTTTAGCAGCTATTTTTTTAGCTGTCAGTACTGCCTGTTTTAAATCTTCAACAACAATTCCTTGCTTAAAGGCTAAATCATTGACCATTCTTTTACCGCTGGCTCCAAAACCGATAATTTTTTTAACACAAGTCAAATACGGTCGTAAAGGTTTCATATCTAAACCTTTTTCAAAACCACCAACCAGTAAGATAACACCTTTATCAAAAGATTTTAAAGCAGTGATAGTAGCATCGGTATTGGTTGCTTTAGAATCGTTATAATATCTAATATTATCAATTTCTCTGACAAATTCCAGACGATGTTCAACACCCTTAAAATTAGAAATTACTTCAAAGATATTATCATTAGATACACCAACCTTTTTGGCACAACTGATAGCGACCATAACATTTTGTAGATTATGTTTGCCTACTAATCTGATTGAATTTAGAGGTAATATTTTTTGATTGTCGATGTAAAGGTAATCTTTGTAAATATAGTTATCTGCATCTTCATTTTCTACAGAAAAACTGATGACATTGCATTTTATTGGATATTTTTCAACATATTCCCTGATAATTTCATCATCTTTATTTAACAGAAAAATGTCATCGGCAATCATATTTTTGTAAATTAAAGTTTTTGAATAATAATAGAAATCCAAACTGCCCATAAAATCAATATGATCAGGTGTCAAATTTAAAATTGTAGCAATTTTCGGTCGGAATTTATCAATGTTAAGCAATTGAAAGTTGGAAATTTCTAAAACGATATAATGATTTGCTTCTTCCATTAAATTTTCTGATAAAACGATATCACATAGAGGAGTGCCGATATTACCACCTAAATGAGCTTTATTTCCAAACTGTTTCTTTAATAATTCATAAATTAAAGTACTAGTAGTTGTTTTACCGTTGGTTCCAGTAATGGCAATATAATTTTGTGGTTTGCTAACCAGAAAAGCAAGCTCAATTTCAGTAATTATTGGAATATCCCTTGCTTTTAAAAGTTTAATATATTCACTGTCAAAAGGTACACCGGGATTTTTTATACATAAATCATATTCTTTTTTAAAAACATCGATATCTTGTTTGACAACTTCAACATTTGAACGCTGTAAAAACTCCAATTGGTCTAACTGGTCTTTATCTTTGCTTTCGCTTAAAGTGATTGTTGCTTTGAGTTTATGTAAAACTTTTATTGCCGCAAGTCCACTTCTGGCCAAGCCCATTACCAACACTTTTTTGTTTGTGAAATCCATCAGTTTATATTACCTTTCAAACCTTATTTATTATAACATTTATTAACTAATGTAGTGAAGTCTAAGGGTATCTCACTTTTAAATGTCATCTTTTTATTAGTAATTGGATGATTAAAACTCAAATAATAGCTATGTAAAGCCTGTCTGTTAAGTTGCTGGTTAGTTTTATTGTAAAGCTTATCACCAATTAACGGATGGCCAAGATATTTCATATGGACTCTTATCTGATGAGTTCTACCAGTTAACAGTTCAAGTTTTACCAATGAAACATCATTGTGGGGATTATAACTTAAAACTTCATAGCTGGTTATAGCTGTTTTACCGTTTTCAAAGTCCACGGTTCGGATAATAGAAGCTGGATTTTCTCTTTCCACAGGTGCGTTGATAACACCGGTTTTATTCTTTAAATGACCCATGACCAGAGCCAGATAATTTCTTTGAATTTCTTTTTTTATAAGTGCCTGGGATAGAATATTGGCTGAAAACCGATTTTTAGCTACAATCATCAAACCAGTGGTATCTTTATCTAAACGATTGATAAAGTGACAGACAACATCTTGATTTCTTTCTAAGAAATAGTAAGCTAAACCGTTTTCCAAACTTTCTGTAAAGTATTTAAAAGAAGGATGGACTGTCATATTGGCAGGTTTATCAATTATGATGATATCCTCGTCTTCATAGACAACTTTAAAATTAAGTTTATTGGGAATAATCTGAGTATAATCATTTCTTTCGGTTAAAGATATTTTTACAATATCATTTTCCTTAAGAATGAAGTCAGTAAATTGTATTTTGCCATTGACTGATATGCCTTCAGGTTCTTTTTTTAAGGCACTTATACAGCTGCGAGAGATACTTTTAGACAACAAAAAATCAGCAATGTTAGCATCGCTATCATCTTTATTAACAACAAATGTTAAAACTCTTCTCATAAATTACCTCTTCTTTATTTTACTTTACAATGATTCTTTTTACAAAATATAAATAGTTGTCTAAAGAAATAATCGAGAATAGAAAACAATTACTATAAAAACTTCAGTAATGTTACAATATAATAAATAGCATATGAGCATTTATACAGATGAGGTATCAATTAATGAATAAAAAATTATTAGTAACTTGTTTTGAACCCTTTAATCAGAAGAAAGTTAATTCATCCTTTGTAGCTGTGGAAAAATTGGCTGATAAAATTGGAGATTATAATTTGACAAAATTAACAGTTCCAGTAGTTTATGGTAAGGCTTTTGAAACGGTTCATCTAAAGATAGAAGAGTTAAAACCAGATGTTATCTTATGTGTCGGTCAGGCTGGTGGTCGAAAAAATGTTACTTTGGAAAAAATTGCCATTAACTATCGCAGTGCAACAATCTGTGATAATGAGGGAAATAAATATGATGGGATAAAGATTGATGAAAATGGTGATGATGGTATTTTTGTTAATTTAGAGGTAGAAAAACTAGCTGAAATAAGTGGATGTGAAGTTTCTCTTTCCGCAGGATCCTTTGTCTGCAATGATTTGATTTACATGATACGTAATTATTATCAGGATAAAGTTCAAGCGGGATTTATCCATGTTCCTTACCTTCCAGAGCAAACAAAAGGAGATTCGGCCAGTCTGTCACTGGAAGAAATTGTTTTGAAACTGACTTTGATAATAGAGAATTTATAGAGGTAGATTATGAAATATAAATTGGCAATTTTTGATTTAGATGGGACAATTCTTGATACCTTGCAAGATCTTACTGATGCTGTAAACTATGTTCTAGAGAAGTATGGTTATAAAAAAATGAAAACTCAAGAGGTCAGAGGCTTTCTTGGCTATGGTGGAAAGAACCTGATTACCTCTGCCATTGGACAGGAAATCTCATCAGAAAGATTTGAAGAAATATATAAATGTTACATTGATTATTATTCTACTCATTGTGATATTAAAACAGAACCATATGAGGGAATAAATCAGATGTTAGAAAATTTAAAGGCAGCCGGCATGAAACTGGCAGTAGTTTCTAATAAGGGTGATAAACAGGTCCAGATATTAATAGAGAATCATTTCAAGGGTCTATTTGATTTTGCCCATGGAGAAAGAAAGAACGTTAAAAGAAAACCTGATAAGCAGGCAATTATATCTATTGTAGATGAGTTTTGTTTTAATGTTGAAGATTGTATTTATATAGGCGATAGTGAGGTTGATTTGTTAACTGCCAATAATAGCGGCATGGATCATATTATTGTAGATTTTGGTTTTAGAGACTATCAGTTTTTAAAGGAAGCTGGGGCTGAGGTTATCTTATCCAGTGCCAGAGAAATAGAAGATTACTTATTAAATGTGTAAAAAAAGATAAAAAAAGGAGGAAAAAATATGGCGACTTGGCATAACAAAGCGGATTTAAAAGACATTGCAGAAACAGTTTTACTTCCAGGAGATCCTTTAAGAGCGAAATATATCGCGGAAAATTATTTGGATGATTATGTACAATTCAATGATATCAGATGTGCATATGGTTATACCGGCTATTATAAAGGTAAAAGGATTTCAGTATTGGCAACCGGTATGGGAATTCCTTCTATTGGTATTTATACTTATGAACTGATTAATGATTATAAGTGTAAAAACCTGATTAGAATTGGAACTTCAGGTGGTATGCAAAAGGGTATTGAGTTAGGTGATATTATTATTGCGATTGGTGCTCATACCGATTCAAATTATGCTGATCAGTTTGAATTGCCGGGAATAATGTGTGCCACAGCATCTTATGAATTATTGAATAAGTGTGTGGAGACAGCTAAAAAGTTAAAGATTCCTTATCATGTTGGAAATGTTGCCTGTTCAGATGTTTTATATCGTGATGATAAAGTATGGAAAGCCTGGGCAACAGTAGGTACAATCGGTTCGGAAATGGAAAGTTATGGCTTATATTGTAATGCCCTGAGATATGGGGCTAAGGCTTTAGCTATTTTTACTAACACCATTCAAATGGATTCCAAAGAAGAAATCAGCCAGAATGATGCTGAAAAAAATCTAAAGCACATGATAACTCTGGCTTTGGAAACAGCTGTTAAATTATAAAAAAATCACGGTTAACGTGATTTAAAACTCAGTATCAAAGGAAATGACGGTAAACAGATTTTCGTCTTTTAGTTTGATTTTAGTATCAATTTTATTTTTTAGTTCCTTGGTAGAATTTTGATATTCATGCGGGATTACCAAATCGAAGATTAAATTGGTGTGAGTTGGACCTGTAACGATTCTAAAATCATGAAAACTTAACAGGGGATCAATTTCTTTAATAATGTCACCAACCATTTCTTTATAGTGGTTGACTAACGGATTATCTACTTCGATTGGATCCATGTGGATAGAAGCCATAATATTTAATTTTTCATATAACTGTTTTTCAATCAGATCAATGGTATCGTGAACTTCTAACATCTCTCTTCTACTATCAACTTCAGCATGCAAAGAACAGATCAGTTTTCCTGGTCCATAATTATGAACGATTAAATCATGAATTCCAATAACATCATCATATGAAAGAACCAAATCAGTAATTGCTTGTACAACTTCTTCATCAGCTTTAGTGCCAATTAAAGTATCGACAGTATCTTTTATTATTTCATAACCTGTTTTCAAAATTAAAATTGAGACTAAACAACCGATAATACCATCAACAGGAAGAGTAGTGACTAAAGATAAAAATAAAGATGATAAGGTTACTAAAGTAATATAAGAGTCATTTAAAGAGTCTTTAGAAGTAGCCAACATAATTGAAGAATTATATTTAGCGGCTAAATGTTTATTGAAAGAACTCATCCATATTTTTACAATAATTGAAATTAATTGTGAGATTACAGTTATAAAACTAAAAGTAATTACTCCGGGATGAAGTATTTTACCGAATGAAGTTTTTAGAAATGAAAATCCAACAAGCATGATGATAACAGCAATAATTAAAGAAGAAAGATATTCAATTCTACCATGTCCAAAAGGATGATCTCTATCAGCTGGCTGAGCTGCCAATTTATAACTTACAAAAGTAATAATGCAACTTAAGCAGTCAGAAAGGTTGTTAAAAGCATCAGAAATAATGGCAATAGAATTGGAAAATGTTCCCATAATATATTTAGTTATAAATAGAAAAATATTACAGATAATACCAGTAATGCTGCTTAAAAAACCAACATTCTTTCTTACTTCCGTATTTTCTGTTTCCTGATAGTTTTTTACAAAGGTTTTTAATAAAAATTCAGCCATGATTTCCTCCTTTAATTTAAATATGTATATATATAGATTAAATTGTTAAAAAATTATTTACTTATTTTTTTATTGGGTTTATAATGAAATTGGGATAAGCGAAAGAGACTTATATTTACCCCATTAGAAAGTTGCTTATCTTTAAAAAAAGCGGATTATTGCCCACCGCTTTTTTTATTCAAACATCATTGAAATTACATTCTTAATCATGTCTGAATAAAGATAGTCAATAAATTTGTTTTCAGATATCAACCGTTCTACTTGTTGAACAGTATAATAGGCCACATCAATTACTTCCTCTTTCTGTAGTTTCAACTTATCTAAATCAACATCATACTTAATAAAAAACCAATAATCGAGATAGTTGTTTCCTTTTATCAGGAAAATAGGTGAAATATTACTAAAGTTAATATCAATTCCTAATTCTTCTTTTAGTTCACGAGTCATAGCCTGGTTTTCATTTTCATTTAAGATACTGCTTCCTCCTACGGTTACATCCCAATATAGTGGGAAACTGTATTTATTCGCTGACCTTTGCTGACTTAAAAGTTTGCCTTCACTATTTAGAATACATAAATGAACTATTTTATGATAATAGCCTTCAGGTATTTTTTGAAAACGTTGAACTGTTTTGGTCGTAGGATTACCATCTTTATCACATAATCCCCACATTTCAGCCATAATAATATCTACCTCAGATATAAATTATAATATAAAAATATCATTTTTCCTATTATAATAAAAAAGAAGGAATAATTGTATGATTAATAAGTTACCATCAGAATATTTAAAAAATATGCAAGAGTTGCTGGAAAATAAATATCAGGATTATTTATCCAGTTTTGATGATGAAAGAGTATATGGGCTTAGAGTTAATACTTTAAAAATCTCTGTGGCCGATTTTATTAAGATTTCTCCCTTCAAATTGGAAAAGATTCCTTTTACTACTGATGGTTTTTATTATCAGAAGGATGACAAACCAGCTAAACATCCTTACTATTATGCTGGCTTATATTATCTCCAGGAACCCTCAGCGATGTTACCGGCAGAAGTGTTGGAAATAAATAATGGTGATGTAGTTTTAGATGGATGTGCAGCCCCTGGCGGCAAAAGTACAAAACTAGCCAGTAAATTAAATGATACAGGGATAATTATCGCTAACGATATCAGTGCTTCCAGATGTCAGGGTTTAGTAAAAAATATTGAATTGGCCGGAATAAAAAACTGTCATGTAATCTGTGAGGATTTGATTAATATTCAGGATAAATTGAAAAATAGTTTTGACAAGATTCTAATTGATGCTCCCTGTTCGGGAGAAGGAATGTTTAGAAAAGATTCCACTTTAATAAAAAACTGGATAGATAAGGGTAATGAGTACTACAGTAAAATTCAAAAAGAAATAATTGTAGCAGCAATTAAAATGTTGAAAGAAGGTGGCCAACTGGTATATTCAACTTGTACTTTTTCCCCAATAGAAAATGAAGATGTCATCAGTTATGCCTTAAAAAAATACCCTGAATTAAAAGTATTAAAACCTGAAGTTCAATATGAAGGTTTTAATGAAGGTATTGATAGTAATTTAAAAGATTGTATCAGGCTCTATCCTTTCAACATTAAAGGAGAAGGGCATTTTGTCTGTCTGCTTCAAAAAGGCAAAAAGCAAGTGTCTCAAAAAGAAGTCAAGTATGACAGGTGTTATGTTCCTGAAAGTTTAAGAGATTTTTTTGATTTAGTTGATTTTGATTTGACAAAAGGTTATTTTAAAACTATCAATGAAAAAATTTATTTTATTTATCATCATGATTTAGATTTAAATAAAGTAAGGACTATCAGAAGCGGTCTTTTGGTTGGAGTAATTAAAAAGAATCGTTTTGAACCATCGACAACTTTTGCGCTAGCCTTAAAAAAAGAGCAGTTTAAACAGGTGATTGACTTAAAAGCAGATGACATTAGAGTTATTAAATATCTTAAAAGAGAAACATTAGAAGTAAAAGACTATGACTGTCAAGGTTATGTTTTAATTTGTGTCGATGGTTATCCACTTGGATTCGGTAAGGTAAGTAAAGGTATTTTGAAAAATATGTATGAGGTAGGATTTAGATGGCAATAAGATTGGATAAATTTTTGGCCGATCATGGTTTTGGCACTAGAAGTGAAGCAAAAAAAATAATCAGTAAGGGCACTGTAAAAGTAGATGGAATCATAATCAAAAAGGCTGATAGCAAAATTAATGAAAGCAGTGTTGTGTCTGTAGATGATGTTGATATCGTTTATAAAAAGTTTGTTTATTATTTAATGAATAAACCAGCAGGATATTTATCTGCCACAAAAGACAATCATCAACCAGTAGTATTAGATTTAATAAAAGATTATCGCAAAAGACTATCTATTGTAGGACGTCTTGACAAGGATACTGAAGGAGCATTACTGTTAACCAATGATGGCAAGCTGCACCATTATCTTTTGTCTCCTGAAAAAAAGGTGAACAAAAAATATTATGCTATATTAGATAAGGCATTGCCGGAAAATGCCAAAGAAATATTAGAAAACCCAATTGAATTCAAAGAATTTAAGACCAGGGGTTCAATGTTTGAAAAAATTGATTATAACAGTGCTTATTTAACTATTTGGGAAGGAAAATATCATCAGGTAAAGAGAATGTTTGAAAAAATTGGCTGTAAAGTTACTTATCTAAAAAGAGTAGAATTTGCGGGATTGAATGTTGATGATTTAAAAACAGGTGAATATAGAGAACTGACTAAAGATGAAATTGAAAATATAACTAAGTACAAAAATAAAAACCTTTAAAAACCAGAGATGATGTATATTTGATTTATAAATTATAATAAAAATGTTAAAGATGACATAAGAAAAAGAGTAGTGGGGTTAATCACTACTCATTATTTTTCATGGTGGTCCGAGCCGGAATTGAACCAGCGACACGTGGATTTTCAGTCCACTGCTCTACCAACTGAGCTATCGGACCATTGGTTGCGAGGGGGGGATTTGAACCTCCGACCTCCGGGTTATGAGCCCGACGAGCTACCGAACTGCTCTACCTCGCGATATTAAATAAATGGCGGAGGAACTGGGATTCGAACCCAGGCGCCGTGTTACCGACCTACCGGTTTTCAAGACCGGACCCTTCAGCCGCTTGGGTATTCCTCCGTAATATTTTTTTGGTGGACCCTGCAGGACTCGAACCTGCGACCGATCGGTTATGAGCCGATTGCTCTGACCAGCTGCGCTAAGGGTCCAATAATATATCGGTTCCAATATATTAATGGTAGCGGGAGTGAGATTCGAACTCACGACCTCCCGGGTATGAACCGAGCGCTCTAACCAACTAAGCTATCCCGCCACATGGTCGGGATGACAGGATTCGAACCTGCGACCCCCTGGTCCCAAACCAGGTGCACTACCAAGCTGTGCTACATCCCGATATGTGGTACGGCCACGC
>JGI24710J26742_10000217_pt1 | contig 53524 bp, 59 predicted proteins | sample BioPla2DNA2_FD_26742 | JGI IMG/M metagenome (IMG submission 26742) | reverse complement strand
AAACTGAATAATTTATGGAGGAGTACCCAAGTGGCCAAAGGGGGCAGACTGTAAATCTGTTAGCTCAGCTTTCGATGGTTCGAATCCGTCCTCCTCCACCATAACAGGAACATAAAAAAGATATGTTCCGCATAAACCCCGATTTTATCGGGGTTTTTTGCTGCCCAAGCACCGGGATTTCAAGGCGCATATTCGTAGATATAAAACGGCTGTTTTTGCTTTGCGGATAGATTTGAACTCCCGTACAACAGAATAACTGCTTCAAACGGCAGACAAGTCATTAAAAACTTGTCTGCTGTTTCTGCGTTTTCACTGCCCGAAGTTTTGCAAAAGACTTCGGGCTTTTTTTATTTCAAAGGAGCGATCAAAATGTATTTTACCAATACCCCGTCCCTCAACAGTATGGAGGCGATCATGAAACGTCCGCCCGGCGGCATACAGCGCGGTGGAGGCAGAAACCGCAGCCCATACAAATACACCGGGAGAGACTGCGATTGCAGATTCTGTCTCTACTACAGAAAAAAAGACGGATGCACTGTCCATGTTTGCCCTGTGCTGGATATCCGGCTTGCCTGCGGCGCTGCTTCTGTCGGCGATGCAGTAAAAGCTGTTTTCAGAGATGCCCAAAATACAGCATTTCAAAAACGCCTGTCCAAAATATACCGCCGAAAGGATGATGTGAAAATGATATTCCAAAACGACAGACATAAGCAGATTTTTGAAGCCGAGCGATCATCTCTGCGAAAGCCCGGCAAAAAGGTTCTCGCTGTTTTGTATCTGCTGACCGCCGACCATACACTGTGGAGAAAAACAAAGCACCTGTTCTCCCCAAACGGCAGGATCGATTTAAAAAGCGTTCATCTCGGAGAGGTACCGACAGACTGCTACGCCCTGTGGAAAGCGGTCAAGGAACTGCAGACCGGTGAGAAACAGATATCGCTGTGCGAACTGGCGGACAGCGGTATTATCTCCGACAATGCCTTCCGTCTGATCGTACAGGCGGTAACCATCGCCCGCTATGGCACTGCAATCTTAAATAATACGGAGGTACGATATGATTAACGCCCTGATTCAAAACGGAGATCAAACAGCCGTGCTGAAACTTCCCTCTGATCCCTTCTCCCTGCTGTATGATCTGTCGCAGATCGGTATCCGCAGCCGACTACGGGACATTCCCATTAACGACGATGAGGACAGCGGCATTCAGGTAAAGCTCTTTGCCGATTCGGATATCGGCAGCAGCTTGGCAGTGCTGTTCAAACCGTCTCATTCATTGGAAAACGCCAACCTGTGCGCCCACATGGTGGAAAACGCCAGACCGGAAATTTTGGAAGAACTGGAACAGCATATCATCCACGGTCAGTATTTCTCTCCGCAGGCAGTTATGGAAGATATCAAAGCCATGACGGAGGAGCTTATTAGCGTTACCGTTAATTATTACTGCCCTCTCCAAATCCATATGACAGATGAAGAATATGGGGATTGGTACGAGGTCGGCAACGGTTACGGCATAGTAATAATGAGTTTGAAAAATTTTGGGATCGCAATGCAGCAAAGGTAAATAACATCAATATGGATACTATTAGAATATGGGGATTTCATGTTATAGGGTCTTTAGATGAATGCGGAGAAATTCATAGTCAAGGCTTAAAGAATCTCCAAAAGGTTTTATCTGGGGATACTCTATTAAGCAGAATGCTAAAATCCAATGGCGTATTTTTTGATGTGGAAAGACGTTTATTGTTCTATAAAGGTAAAGAGTACAATGTGGATTATGATTGGTATAGGAATAATGATTATTCAATGTCTCCGGAGAAATATCTCAAGCCGATTGCACATCGAGTTTATTACGACTATTGCGTTAATGGATTTATGATGAATGATGATATTTTTTCCTATGGAACAAATATTCATGAAAGACCAGAATTTTTGATGAAACTTTCCGCTGCTTTTCCGGATTTGAAAAAGATGGAGGAAGAATGGGCTAAACGTAGTAAAGGCTATAAAGTGAATTTTTACGCAACGATAGATCAAATCCATCGGTTCAATTTTGACTTAAATGATACTCAAGAAGAACTGACAGATGAGGAAATTGTACATATAAAACGGTGGATGGTAAGCCGTGCGATTGATCGAGCTAATAATAATTTGATTTCTGAAGTGTTCTTATATATAAAAGACGAAATAGATATTCCGCCTGAGCAAATAACCAGTTGTGAGGAAATATAGATTTTTGAGTACAGATGTTATTATAGACACTAGGATAACTGGAGTTCAGAATCTGTTGAAAGACACGACGGTTTGTTTAGTACTATTTGCGAATGAAGGTGAAAAATAATGAGAATAGGAAGAAATGATCCTTGTCCATGTGGTAGCGGCAAAAAATATAAAAAATGTTGTCTTGGAAAAGCTGATGATGTTTACTATTCTAATCCACTTAATCTTCTAGAAACCTATAAAAAAGTGCGAAAAGAATCGAGAATTAAAAGATGTCTACATCCTAAATCAGACGAATGCTCTGAAAAAATAATCGGGGCACATTCAATCCAAAACAATAAAATAATCAAGCGTTTATCTTCTAATGGTATTGCCCATGAGGATGCAATCCGTGAACTTGTAAAACGCGAACAGGAGCGCGACCTTCATAATATGGCGGACTATTTTGACGGCAGCGAATCCGCAAAGACCAAACTCATCTCCGCTGTTTGGGATGTACAGGAAGTCGGCGGTGAGCTGTACGGCGTGATCCGCACCGGTCTTCGGGAAGCCTTTTCACCGACAGAAGAACAGGAATGGATCGGCGAACTGATCGGTCAGGCGGCGGACGGCTTTGGAGAAGGTCTGGAACAGCGTGAAATCAAGACCGATGACGGAGATATTTATGTGTCTTTCTGGCACAGCGGCGATGATTATTTTATGGAAAACGAAACAGATTTCCGACAGAGAATGTCTGAAAGCCCGCATTTCGGAACTATGCAGCTATGACGAAGGGAGAATACAACATGAACAGATTGGAAGCAGAAAGGCGCTTTGCACAGCGTATGAAGGACAACTACCCGCCAGGCACAAGGATTATGCTCTTGCAGATGGGCGATGATCCCCGCCCCGTCGAACCTAACACGAGAGGTACGGTCAGGGCGGTGGACGATATGGGAACGCTGCACTGTGATTTTGATAACGGCAGACAGCTTGGCATTGTTCCCGGAGAGGACAGCTTTCGAAGGCTGACGGAACAGGAGCTTGCAGAAGAAAATGACAGTCAGAAAAGCCGATTGACGGAAATGTCAGAGGATGAATTATACGAAAGGAATATCATTAGATTCGACAGTTTTGATGATTTCTTTGATTTCATCTACGATGAGAATACCGGAAAAGCCGATATTATAAACGATATGTCCGAACAGATGAAAAAACAGCTTGTCTCAGAAAATTACGGTGAACGGTATATAGAAGCTGACGGCGCGTTTTATTACAATTCCGAATGCTTCACACAAATGCATTTGCCGCAGAATGAGGAAAGAGATAACGCTCCCGTGCTTGGAATGTGAGGTGACACAGAAAATAAACAGGAAACGGTTGGATTTGCTATGTCAATCCGATTTTTTGATATGTTCGCAGGGATCGGCGGTTTCCGTTCGGGACTGGAAGCAGCCGGCGGCTTTGAATGCGTCGGTCACTGCGAGATAGATAAATATGCAAATCAAGCGTATAACGCCATCTATGAGCCGAAAGGAGAACTGTATTTTGAAGACGCAAGAACCATCGACCCAAACGACCTGCCCGATATCGACCTCATCTGTGCGGGCTTTCCATGCCAAAGCTTCTCGGTTGCCGGAAAACGGCTCGGCTTTGCAGACGATACAAGAGGAACTCTCTTCTTTGAGGTTGCCCGAATCGCTGAAGCGAAACGGCCTGCATATCTTCTCCTGGAAAATGTCCCCGGTCTGTTATCGCATGACGGGGGCAGGACATTTGAAACCATCCTCTCCGCGCTTGTTGAACTGGGGTATGGTGTTGAATGGTGCGTGCATAACAGCGCCAATTTCGGAGTCCCGCAGCAGCGAAGGCGGCTGTATATTGTCGCAAGTCTTGGAGGACGAGGTACCGGAACGGTATTTCCTCTCGCCTGCGGCCATGCGGAAGATCTTAAAGAGCTTATCCCCGGACCGCAGGGAGCGAGAGTCTATGAAACAGACGGAGTAGCCTGCACGCAGACAGCAGGCTCCGGCGGATGGGGCGGTAAAACAGGATTGTATTTTATTGATATGAATGTTAATCCCATCATTACCGATACAGCCCGATGCATTACGGCAAGACAGGACAGCGGAGTCAGCAATCACAGAGGCGAGCATTCGGCTATCCTTGTCACGGATGAGCCGAGAGCAATCCTCACGCCCGATAGAGAAACCGTCCGTCAGCAAGGGCGCAGAGTCAAAGAACCCAATGAGCCGATGTTCACGATAACGGCGCAGGATCGGCACGGCGTATGGCACAAAGGCAGAATTCGAAAGCTCATGCCGATTGAATGCTGGCGCCTGCAGGGCTTTACCGATGAACAATTTAATAAAGCGGCCGCAACAGGTCTCTCAGACGGTCGGCTATACAAAATGGCGGGCAACGCAGTGAGCGTTCCCGTCATTTCTGCTATCGGACAGAAAATCAAAGAAATTTACTATGAACAGGAGAAAAAATATGCCGAATCATGTTGAAAACCATATATCGCTGCAAGGCGATCCCGCACAAATCCGCACCATGCTGAAAGCCATACAGTCCGACGAGTATGGGATCGGCTCTGTGGATTTCAATAAGATCATCCCCATGCCGGAAAGCCTTAATATCGAAGCGGGCAGCCGAACCGACCGGGGATTGAAAGCCTACCGGGATTTTATCGAGGCGTATACTGCCGGACGGCCGGCAGAAGATGCATTAAAAGCGCTGGAAAACATTCCTGCGGAAAGCGAGGTGATGAAGCTGTGCTGAACTTTCTCATCGGTCTGCTGCTTGGTGGCTGTATCGCAGCAAGCGTACTTTGCTGTATACAGATCAACCGCACAGGATACTACGAACGGGAAATCCGCAGACTCCAAGCAAAACTGAATAACAAGGAATAAGGGACGAGGTCGTTTTGCGTGTACGAAGCAATCGTGCATGGAAAACGGCCTCGTTTTCTTTTGGTGCTGTGCATTCGTACACGCAGACGCCTCCTCAGGGAGGTGATCAATAATCAATAGCTTTATGGCATGGGTGGGCGGAAAAAAGGCGCTGCGGGATGAAATCCTTGCCCGGTTTCCGCTGGACTACAAGCGGTATATCGAAGTGTTCGGCGGCGCGGGCTGGGTGCTGTTTCATAAACCGCCCGGAAACGATTTTGAAGTGTTCAACGATTTCAATGGCAATCTCGTCAATCTGTATCGGTGTGTGCGGGAGCAGCCGGAAAAGCTCTGCGGTGAACTGCGGTATCTGCTTAATTCCCGCCTTGATTTTGAATATATGAAGCAGATGCTTCATTCACAGGCGGTTTTGCCCGATGTGCGCAGAGCCGCCTACTACTATGCGCTCATCCGTTATAGCTACGCAGCCGGAACCTCCACCTTCGGCAGCCAGCCCCACGCTATGTGGAACAATTTTCCCCTGATAGAAGCGGCGGCGTGCAGGCTGCAGAAAGTGATTATCGAAAACAAGGACTGCAAAAAGCTCATCGCCCAGTACGACCGCCCGGAGAGCTTCTTCTACTGCGATCCGCCGTATTATCAGGCGGATCGGTACTACGAAGCGGTGTCGGCAGACGGCTTTGATCATCAGGGATTGGCGGAAACGCTGTTTGGCATCAAGGGCAAATTCCTGCTGTCATATAACGACTGCGCATTCATCCGGGAGCTGTATACCCGCCCCGGCATCGTGATCGAGGGGACGACAAGGCTCTCCAATATCGCACAGCGGTATGACAACGGAAAGCAGTACCCGGAACTTTTGATCTCCAATTACGACACCACCGAGCTTGCCCGATCCTGCGTCCAGCTCACGCTGTTTAACGAACTTGACACGCAGGAAATCTTAAATGAAAGGATAATTTACAATGGAACGATATGAATTTGAAATGATCCCCGTCCCTGCAGAAGCACTTGTCTCTGCGGGAATCGCCCCCGGCGTAACGGTGGAAGCCTTTGCAGACGGCGGCCGCATCGTCATTCAAAAGGCGCCGGGGGATGACTTCTGCGAATCCTACAACGAGGACTGCGAGGGCTGCCCTTACTGCTGCCCCTGCTGCGGCGAATGCCTGAAAGAACAATTCGGCGGAGGTGAAGACGGTGAATAAGCTGTACCGCATTCTCGGAAAAAGAGGACGGATCACGATCCCCTATGAAATCCGGCGGCGCGTCGGCTTTCAGTATAACGATGTGCTGTCCTTTATCGAGCAGGACGACCGCACCGTTGTGGTCAGACGGGAAAAAATCTGCGACAACTGCAAAGGAACACAGCCTGCTGTCGGTAAGCAGGCGGACGGCATCACGCTGCTGCAGTTTCTGGACGGTCTCTCCGCCGATGAACAGAGGGCTGCACTCATTCATTTATCCGTAAAATGGGCGGAAAAGCAAGGCTGTGAAAAAACGACTATAGTAGAAAGGAATTTGCAGAATGAAAGTAAAAGCACAAATTGACCGTTTTATCGGAAAGGACAACCGCATCAAGGCATATGCCAGCGTAATTCTCGGCGGCGAGTATGTGATCCGGGATATTGCCGTGATGGACAGCAAAAACGGTCTGTTCGCAAGAATGCCCTGCCGGTCATATAAAGACCGAAACGGCAATACGCAGTATTCGGATGTGGTGTTCGCGCTGAACGAAACCTCCCGCAATGCTGTCAGCGACGCGGTTCTGGAAGCCTACGAGCAGCGGCTGCACATGGAGGAAAATGAGTCGCAGGATTATGAAGATCAGGAGGAAAATGAAACCCCGGTTTTTGAGCAGAGGATGTGACTTTTTTCAAAAAACATCTCATCCTCGCTGGACTTTTCGGTTTTTTTCGGTATGCTGTAGGTAGAGGTGATCGGTATGATGAAAAAGAAACGATACGCGCTCCTCCTTGCAGGTCTGATACTTCTGAGCCTTGCAGGATGCGGCAGCCGAGAACCGCTGCCGGATATAACGGACAATCAATCCTCGGCCAGCGCTTCATCGGATATAACATCGGCTGATGAATCAAGCGGGGACATTCCTGCCAGCCCGTCTGTTCCGGCAGAATCAGAGAGTCCGGCAGAAAGCGTATCCGAAACACGGCAGCAGACAGAAGTAACAAAATCTCCGGCAAAGCCGACCGGAACGGAGGATGCTGCCGAACCAAAACAGCCTGCACGGGCAGAAGAAAAAACAAATCCTGTCTCATCTGCACCGCGGCCGGAAGAACCGGAACCNCAAAAACCGACTTCCGCGCCGACACAGCCGCCTGCGGAGGAACCGCCCCAAAGCGAGCCGCCGCAGGAGAGCACACCGCCCGAAGAACCCGCTGTTCCCGATTTTAATATCCAAACCTGGATCGACTATGCCAAAACCTATGCTGTGAGCGTCGGTCTGCGGCTGGAAAGCTCGGCGGTCGACTGCTGGGACAATCCCATCACGGCAGGCCCGCACAGCCTGTATCTGGAACGGGATATCGAAAGCCGCTTAAACCGGTACAGTAAGGACGAGAATATCACCGACGTCTGGATATGGGCGGAAAAACGCCCCGACGGGAGCTACGATCTGTATATCGGCTACGCTTAAACCAAAATCCAAACGGAATATTTCACGATAAGCGCACTGTGTAAAAAGCACGGTGCGTTTTTTCATTTCAACAGGAGGTTTTCAAGTGAAAACGAAAAAAGTAAAAAGAATCATGTCGCTGTTTCTGGCGGCGCTGATGTGCGTTACCACCCTTGCGGGATTTAGTACGACCGCTTACGCCGCAGAAGAAACCGATGAGGTGTATCTTGTCTCCTTCCCCCGTGACGGGGATGACAACTACAGCAGAGAATGGGGACACGGCAGCCTTGAGTTTATGAACGGCTGGTCGACCGATGGCTCGCGGTATACCTCTGTTTACGCTATGGGCTCATATACCGGCAATATCTGTTACTGTATTGAACCCGGCGTCACTCTTAAAACAGGCGACCGCTTTACCAAAAAGGGCGAAAACTTTTGGGACAATTACCCCTCGTCCTATAACAAAACCATCACACCCGACGATATAAAGCTGTTTATCGGCAGAATCATGCAGTACGGCTACACGGGGACGATTTCGACCTCTTGGCGTTCGCAGAACGAGGGCGGAGACAAGCTGGCTCACGCTGTCGCCACACAGCTTCTGATTTGGGAAACCGTGGTCGGCGAGCGTGACGAAGACTTTAACAAGGTAAGCACCGGCGGCAAGGATGCCATCCTCGAGCAGATCAGTGCAGACCATCCCCTGCGCAGCAAGATCATGAGCTACTACAACTCTATTGCGGCGAGCGTCCAGAAGCATTCCAAGCTGCCGAGCTTTTTTGCAAAATCCACAGGCAAGGCACAGAATATCGAACTGGAATGGGACGGCGAACATTACACCGCTGCGCTGACCGACAAAAACAATGTGCTCTCCGATTATTCGTTCTCCGCAGGCACTTCGGGAATCCGTTTTTCCGTAAACGGCAATAAGCTGACGATCACCGCCGACAAAGCGCCGGGCAGCACCGTTACAATTACCGCAGAAAAGAAAAATTCGCAAAGGCGCGGCGTTATCACCTGGACGGACGGGGTATACGGCCCGAACGGAGAGCTGCAGGATACCGTCACCTACGCGCAGTCGGTCAACGATCCTGTAAAAGGGTACCTCAATATCAAGGTCTCGCAGGGATCGGCAAAGATCATCAAAACCAGCGAGGACGGCAAGGTTGACGGGATTTCTTTCCGCATTCAGGGAAACGGAATTGACCAAATCGTTCAGACGAAAAACGGCGGGCAGATTCAGGTGGATCATCTTAATCCGGGCGTCTACACCGTAACCGAGCAGACGGAAAACAAATACGAGCCGCAGGAAAGCCGCAGGGTAACTGTGGTATCCGGGCAGACGGCAACCGTAACATTCAACAACATTCTCAAACGCGGCAGCCTCAAGGTGGTCAAGACCGCCGAGGACAATATGGCCGAGGGCGTCAAATTCCACCTCTACGGCACTTCGCTCTCCGGCCTTCCGGTGGATGAATACGCTGTGACCGATGCATCGGGTACTGCTGTTTTTGAAGACGTCCTCATCTCCGGCATCACGCCGTATATTCTCGAAGAGGTGGATACCGATATCAAATATGTGGTGCCGGAGAAACAGACAGCAGCTATCGAATGGAACAAGGTAACCGACAAGAGCTTTCACAATATCCTGAAAAAATGGAGCCTCACCGTCACCAAATCAGACAGTGAAAAAGGATTGCCGCAGGGTGATGCTTCTTTAGCTGGTGCCAAGTACGGTATCTATAAGGGCGGGCAGCTCATGGATGTGTACGAAACCGACCGCAATGGGCAGTTCACCACAAAATCCTATGTCTGCGGAAATGACTGGTCTCTGCGGGAGATCGAGCCGAGCGAGGGGTACCTGCTCAATACAGAATCTCTGCATATCGGCGCGGAAGCGAAGCTCTATACGGCAGAGTTTAATCTTGCGCCGCCGCTTGACTCTTACGAAACGGTCAAGAAAGGAAAAATCGCCGTGATCAAGCACTGCGATGACGGTGAAACACAGCTCGAAACGCCCGAAGAAGGCGCGGAATTTGAAGTGTTTCTGAAAAGCGCCGGAAGCTATGCAGACGCGGAAGAAACCGAACGGGATATCCTTGTCTGTGATTCGTATGGTTTTGCCGAGTCTAAACTGCTCCCATACGGAATATACACGGTAAAACAGACCAAGAGTTTGGACGGCAAAGAGCTGATGCCAGCCTTTGATGTGTTTGTGAAGGAGGACGGCGAAGTATACCGTTACCTCATCAACAATGCCACATTTGAGTCTCTGATCGAGATCGTAAAAAAGGACGCGGAAACCGGTAAGATGATCCCCGCCGCAGGCGTCGGCTTCAAGGTGAGGAATACCGATACCGGCGAATATATCGTCCAGCACATCAACTACCCGACGCCGGTGGATATCGACACCTACTACACCGATAGCACTGGAAAGCTGATGATGCCCGAGCCTCTCGGCTTCGGAAATTACGAGCTGATCGAGCAGTGCAGCGCATACGGGTATGTCCTTGACTCCACGCCCGTACCGTTCAAGGTGGACGGCACACAGGCCACCGTTGTGGTCGAAAAGCATAACACTCCGCAGAAAGGCACGATCACGGTCGGTAAGACCGGCGAGGTGTTCTCTTCCGTGACGGAAACAGACGGCGTCTATCAGCCGGTATACGATAACGCAGGGCTGGCGGGCGCAGTATACGAGGTGTATGCGGACGAGGACATCGTTACCCTTGACGGTACGGTCAGAGCAGAGAAGGATGATCTCGTTGCAATCATTGAAACGGGATCTGACGGCTTCGGCACAAGCATTCCTTTATACCTCGGTAATTACCGAATCGTGGAAAAAACCGCTCCGTATTCTATGGTGCTGAACCAAGAAGCGAAATTTGCGGAGCTGACCTATGCCGGAGAAAATGTCGAGGTAACTTCCGCTGAAGTCTCCTTCTACAACGAGCGACAGAAGGCAGAAATCAGTCTCTCCAAAATTTTGGAGCAGAACGAGCTGTTCGGTATCGGCGGAAACGGCGAAATCCTTTTGGTGCAGTTCGGGCTGTTCGCCGCAGAGGATCTGACAGCTGCGGACGGCTCGGTGATCCCGAAAGACGGACTGCTGGAAATCGCAAACTGTGCGGAAAACGGTAAGGCGGTGTTTCAAACCGACATCCCCGCCGGCGCAAAGCTGTATGTCAAGGAAATCGCCGCAGAGGAACACTATCTCATCTCGGACGAAAAATATCCTGTGGAATTTGTGTATGCGGGACAGGATACCTCCGTTGTGGAAATCAAGGCCAACGGCGGCGAAGCGATTGAAAACGACCTCATCTACGGGAATATTAGGGGCTTGAAGATTGACCGTGAAACAGAAGAACCCGTTGCGGGCGCTCTGTTCGGTTTGTTCCGTCCGGACGAAACCGAATTTACGGAAAAAACCGCCCTGCTCACCGCGGAATCCCAGCCGGACGGCGTCTTCACATTTGAGCAAATCCCTTACGGAAACTGGCTCGTCAAGGAGCTGCGTCCTGCGGACTCCTTCCTCCCGAATGAGGAAATCTATCCCGTGACCGTATCCGGGCATGAGCAGATCATCGAAATCACCGTAATCAACGACCGCATTCCTGAGATCGGGACAACGGCGGCTGTGGACGGCGAAAAGGAAATCTGTGCAACCGAAGTCTTCACTCTTACCGATACCGTATCCTACAAGCACCTGATCCCCGGAAAAGAGTATGTCCTCAAAGGCGTGCTGATGGATAAATCTACAGGCAGACCGCTTGTGATTGACGGCGAAGAAATCCGTTCCGAAACGGTATTTACACCCGATGCGCCCACAGGCGAAGCAATCGTGGAATTCGTTTTGGATTCCAAATATATCAAGGAAGATACCGACATTGTCGTGTTCGAGAGCCTGTATCAAGGCGGCAAAGAGCTCGCCGTCCATGCGGATTTCAAGGACGAGGGACAGACCGTCAAGGTGAAAATCCCTGAAATCGGCACACAGGCGACCGCGGACGGAAAGAAGGAAATCACCGCAAGCGGCAGAGTTAAAATTGAGGATGTTGTATCCTTCAACAACCTGACTCCCGGCAAGGAGTATACGGTAAAAGGCGTCCTGATGGACAAATCCACCGGAGAACCGCTGCTTGTTGACGGTGAAGAAATCCGCAGTTCTTTCACCTTCAAGCCCGACGCGCCGGACGGCGAAATTACCGTCACCTTTGTATTTGATGCATCAGGCTTGACAGCCGCTACCGAGATCGTGGTGTTTGAAAGCCTGTACCGTGACGGTGTTGAAATTGCTGTCCATGCGGATATTGAGGACGAAGGCCAGACGGTGAAGCTAACGCCTCCCGTTCCCGATGTTCCGCAGACCGGCGATGAGAGCAATCCCGGCTTCTGGATCGGGCTCGGCGCTGTCGCTCTCGGCGGTGCGGTGGCTTCTGCGATCATCCTCTTGAAAAAGAAAAAGGATGATGACGAGTGATGAAACGGGTGTATATCTGCTCTCCCCTGGGCGGTAATGTCAGAGAGAATCTCGAAAAGGTCAAGAGATATACCAAATATGCATTGCTGTGCGGCACGGCTCCGGTCGTGCCGCATTTCTATGCGCTCTGCCTTGACGACAGCATCCCCAAAGAGAGAGAAATCGGTCTTGCGGCAGGGCTGTCCCTTTTATGGTTCTGCGATGAAATGTGGCTCTTCGGCGATGAGGTGTCCAAAGGGATGGCGGCTGAAATACAATTCTGCAAAAATCTCAATGTGAAAATCCGAAAGGTTCAGGAACATGAAATCAACAAAGTATTAGGAGGAAGACGCCGATGAAAAAGAAATGGACAAGGCTTCTTGTCTGCGCTGTCATAACAGCGCTGATTGTTACCGCTTCCGCCGTGCCGGTCTTTGCCGCAGGCGATGTGGCGGGAGCGATTGAAAACACATGGACGCAGGCGCAGACGCAGATCAAAACAGTGGTCAACAATGTGGTGTTCCCCGTGGTGGACATGATTCTTGCGATCCTGTTTTTCGTGAAGGTCGGCACGGCATATTTTGAATACCGCAAGCACGGACAGTTTGAATTTGCCGCGCCGTGTATCCTGTTCGCCTGCCTCATTTTCACGCTGACCGCGCCGCTGTATATCTGGACGATTTTATAACCGCAGAAAGAGAGGTAAGCTATGGATTTTTATAAATTCAACATCCAGCTAAAGCCGCATGAAACGGCGCTGGAACTCTTTGCTCCCGACTGGGAAACGGCAGCGCAAAGCGAGGCATATCAAAGACTGATCTCAAAAACCAATCCCCGGCAATTAAAAATTGTAGAACACAAATACAGCTATATCCCTGACTTGGACGAGCATCCGATCTATGAGGCAACGCCGGAAAATATCGAATGGCTGATTAAAAATTCGGGATATCCGCCGTTGGCAAAAGCCGGCGTTTCTACTCGCTTTCAATTTGTGGGTGATGAAAGCATCCTTGCTCCTCTGCGGGATAAAATTGAAGCGGACTACGCCGCAAGCCTTGCCGAATGGAAAACAGCATATGACCAAAGCCGTGATGCCTTTCTGGAAAAGCTGGAAGATGTATGCGCTATAAGGACGGCGTATGCCAACCTGACAGAGTACGGTTATTGTTATCCGCACGAATATATGAAAGCGTTATCCGAAGAAGGACACCCGCTTTTGATTATATCGGATTTTTACAAGATGAACGGGTATTTCAAAATCGAGCCGGAGGCAGAAAAAAGTCTGACTTCTGTGTTTAACAGCCGTGACTGCCTCGACAGGTACGGCAGGATCAATCCGAGAACCGAAGGCGTTACCGATCATGCGGTGCTGATGGCACTGCTGGACAGGACGCTCGATCGGGAATATCAAGGCTATACCGAAAAATGGAACGCCTTGGATTTTAACGGGCTTTGCAGCAAAGCCATTGAAATCTACAGTATGCGGCAGCTGCATCATACCCTGCGTTTTGATAAAAGCTTCTATGCTCCGGAAAAACTGGATATCATGGCGCAGCTTGCCGAGCCGATGTCAAACTGTGAATTCCCGCTTGTTGCCGAGCGGGAGCTTTATGCGATGACGCTTGATGAGATAAACAATATCCTGCCGCAGATGTATCCCGATGTTACGCCGCAGCAAAGTGTTTGGGAGATGCCGGAAGAAGAACCGGGCTCGTTTACTATCAAGCAAGGCAAAGAGGCGGAATATCAGGCTTTCAAAGAGGAAAACGCGTCGGATTTTTATGCAGCCGGTATCTTTCAGTTCGCCGAGTGTTGGGGCGGCATGATGGAACAGGAACTCGGTGACGGTTTTACAGTGGCAGAGGCCGCCGTTAAAACAGAACACCAAGCATACACGGGTATTACCGAATATATGTACGGCTGTGCTGTCAACGTCTTAAGCGACTTTTGGGAGCATGGTGAGGAGCTATGGCAATGGCATAACCTCAAATATGACTATGAGGGCATCGGTGTGATCAATCCCGCTGTTTTGAAAATACAGGATGCAGAAGATGATTCACCTGAGCCTTTATCAGAAATGAAGTTATAAGACGGCAAGCCCGGAAACGGAGGCTATGACCTGGTTTGATTGGTTGGGAGATATATTTTCCGATTTATAAAAATTAGTTCGCAAAGTCTCTGGACTTCCGCACCCCTTCTCGGTATTCTGTTGTATCGGGAAACGGAGGTGATCCTATGAAAAGCTTGCTGAAAGATATGTTTTATCAGCGATTCAGTTTGAAAAATGACAGCGTGAAGCATCAGAAACAACTGCGCGAAGTATCCTCACTGATTGAAAGAAACGAGGAAGATTTGAAAGCGCGGCTGAATACCGATGAACAGGAAGTATTTGAGAAATATCTCGACTGCACAAATGAAATCAGATCGCTTGAATGCTGTGATGAATTTGTTGCAGGCTTCCGGCTCGGCGGACGCATTGTCATGGAAATCATCTTTGGTGCGGATGATTCAGAGCTGCAGGATTAACAACACAATCACAGAATAGACGGCTTCTGCCGTCTGTTCTGTTTGGAATATACGGAGGTGATGACCTATTTTCGATTGGTTAGGAGATATATTCTCCGGTATCGGCGACGCCATCGGCGGCGTGTTCGACTTTTTAGGAGAACAGATTTCCAATGTGATCTGGAACACGATGCTGAAATGGATGTACGAAACCATCTACAACGCCGTTGCCGATTTTTTCAGTATGATGGGCAATATGGGGGCGGACATTTTTGACCTTGACTGGATTCAGGCAACCATCAAGCTCTTCACGCTGTTCGGCTGGGCGCTCTTTATCGCCGGAGTAGTGGTCGCCATATTCGATGTGGCGATTGAGTACCAGTGCGGCAGAGCAAACATCAAGTCAACGGCTGTTAATATCCTAAAAGGCTTCTTCGCCTGCTCTCTCATAGGCATTGTGCCGGTGGAACTGTACAAGTTCTGCATCAGCCTGCAAAATACCTTCTCCCATGACCTGTCGGCGCTGTTCGCAAGCGGACAGTCTATCGATCTGGCGGGACAAAGCACCAGCGTGCTGCAGGGCAGTTTTGCGGTGGCGGCACAGATAAACTTCAATCTGTTTAACATCCTCGCGCTCATTGCCTTTGCCTACTGCGTGGTCAAGATATTTTTTGCGAATATCAAGCGCGGCGGCATCCTGCTCATTCAGATGGCGGTGGGCGCCTTATATATGTTCAGCGTACCGAGAGGATATCAGGACGGATTTAATCAGTGGATGAAGCAGATCGCGGCGCTGTGCCTCACAGCATTCATGCAGACTTCGCTACTGTTTTTAGGTCTATTGACCTTTCCCGGCAATATGCTCCTGGGACTTGGCATCATGCTGGCGGCCAACGAGGTGCCTCGTATTGCCCAGCAGTTCGGATTGGATTCAAGCGTGAGAGTCAACATGATGAGCGTTGTCCACGCAACGACCACAGCGGTCAATCTGACGCGCTCGGTGGCAAGAGCCGCAGGAAAGTGAGGTAATACAGCATGAAAGAAAACAACGAGCTTGAAAGAGCCGACCTTGTCATTGACCGCGATATGGAAGTGGACTGCGACATCGGGCAGGAAATCACCGTATATATCGAAGCATGGTTCGATGCAGACAAAAAATTCGGATTGAATATCGCAGATGAGGACGGGACATGGCTGAATCTGTACGGGAAATATAATCCTTTCGAGGATACGCTTCGCATTGAATGCGAGATCAGCAGAGAGGATGGCAGCGAATATTTCGATTACACGCCGACCGAGGCGGAATCCAAGCTCATTAAGGATATGATTGCAGAGAAAATTTGGGGACAATGGCATCAAACGCCGCAGGAGTTCTGCGGCGATATACAAAATGAAATGACGATGGGAGGACTGACATGACGCAATATCTCTATCCGCAGAACTTAAAAGCCGCAGCCAACCTGTGGCTGTGGGGACTGCGGGATTTTTGCATTCTCGGCATTGCCGCGCTGCTGTCTATTGTGGCGCTTGTGCAGCTTCGGATTGTGCTCCCTGCCGCCGCCACGCTCTGCTATGGCTTTCTGACCATCCGTCTGGACGATACGACCATACTGGATTTTATGAAATACGCCGTGCGGTACTTTATATCTACCCAACAATATTACGAATGGAGGTGACCGGGGTATATGGCAAAGAAAGACAAACCGCAGAAAAAGAAAAAAGGACGCTCGGTGCAGGATCTAATCGGGATCAAGACTTTTACGAAATACGGGATTGCCACGAACAAGGGCGAGCTTTTGTTTTATCTCGTCTCGCCCACCAACATCTCGGTGCTGTCCCATATCAATATCGAAATCAAGATACGCCACCTGATGATGGTGCTGTCCGCCATCCCCGATATTGAGATCACCTGCACCGACTCCTCCGAATGCTTTGACGATAACAAATCGTATTTAAGCGGCAGGCTCTCGGAGGAACAGAATCCCAAGGTGCGGAAAATCATCAAAAAGGATATCGATTTTCTCGACCATATCCAGATGGAGATGGCAACAGCAAGGCAGTTTCTGTTTATCGCAAGGCTGAAAGACCGGAAAGAGAAACAGACCTTTGAAGCGGCAAACCGTATCGAGAAAACCATCTCCGAGCAGGGCTTTGAGGTGCGGCGGATGAAAAAGGCGGACATCAAGCGCTTTCTCGCCCTGTATTTTGAAGCGTCCATGAACGGAGAATCCATGCCGGATACGGACGGCGGGCAGTTCTATGAGGCGGATGATGAAGCTTCGGAGGATTAGTCTTGCCGTTCTTTCTGTTCTGCTGTCGGCAGTAACCGCCTTGTCCGGCTTTATGGTGTATACGCAGCTTTCCGACCGGCAGAAAGAAAAAGAAGAATTCGACACCCTTGCCGAGATGGTGGAAGTAACGCCGGAAAAACCCAACGATGAAGCGGTTGCGCCAACGGATGATACTTCCAAGCCTGTGCGGGATCTGTCAGGGCTGTTTGCGCAAAACAGCGACTGCATCGGCTGGCTGTGTATCCCCGGCACAGTAGTAAACTATCCCGTTATGCACACGCCGGAGAATCCGCAGAAATATCTGCGCCGGAGCTTTTACGGCGAAAGCAGTCAAAGCGGCGTACCGTTTCTGGACCGGCGGTGCAGTCTGGACAGCGATAACCTGATCATCTACGGCCACAATATGAAGGACGGCACGATGTTCTCGTCCCTTCGGAATTATACCGATCCGGCTTTTTGTGCCGCGCATCCGGTCATAGAATTTCAAACAGCGGACGGTGCAGACCAATATACCGTCTTCGCTGTTGCCGCTGTTCAGAAAACCGATGATTGGTACAGCTTTATTTATGCGGCCGACAGTGCGGATTTCTCCGAACAGACCGCAGTGATCCTGCAAAAATCGCTCTATGATACCGGCGTTACGCCTGTGTACGGTCGGCAGATCATCACCCTGTCCACCTGTTACGGTTCGGGAAAAAACGGCAGGCTGATTGTGGCAGCCGTAAAACCATAATCTTTCATGGGCAATCCGCGCCGCCTTATTGACAAAAGGGGTTAAAATGGGGTATAATAACAATCGATGAATGGAGGCGGTACGGATGCAGGATAACAAGCTTTTGAATCAGATAGCGGAATTGACAGCGACGATCAAGGATCTGCCGAAAGGATATATTTCAAAGAAAACCATCAACGGAAAGGTCTATTACTATCACCAGTGGTCGGAGGGCGGCGTGAAGCAGAGCCGGTATCTGCACGATTCGGAAATCGAACCGCTTGCCGGACAGATAGAACAGCGCAAGGCGCTGCAGGCAAAGCTGCGCGCTCTGAAAGCGGCGTCTTCTGCTGTAAGCAAAAAACGGAATGAGGTGAACAGCTTGAAATGCACCCTGATGCATAAACGAATCGCAGTGGCGGAAATGGAACTGGATGACGCCACCGGCTTTATACAAAAAATCGGGACGGTCTATGCGCCGGAGCATCTGCCGGTCGGCATTCCGATACGAAAAGGTGCTGCCGACCGTGCGGCGCTCAACGAGTGGTGGACAGACCGTTCCATCCCGGCGAGCCGTTCCGGTGTGCGCGAGGCGCTGCAGGCGCTGGAAATCAGCAGCACCAAAATGCTGTTGGTGCGCTGCTGGGGGCTGAGCCTGTCCGACCAGTATTGGATCTGTCCTGAAGGCGCAGACCTTACCTGGGACAGCGTCAACTTTTTTGAGAACGATTTTTCAGACGATATCGGCGACGTACTGTTCGGGGAAAATAAAAAGAAAGACGCGCTGGATTTCAGCTCCCCCGACAACACCTCGGACGGTAATCTGAAAAAGCGGTGGAAGATCATAGACGGTAAACGCTGCCTGATCAAAGGCGGCAGCAACCCGTTCCGACAGCAGCCCTTCAACGAGGTGATCGCCTCCGGAATCATGGAACGGCTCGGCATTCCCCATGTGCCGTACACGGTCACCTGGAACAAGGGAGCGCCGTACAGCGTGTGCGAGGATTTCATCACCGAAAGCACCGAGCTGATCCCGGCGTGGCGCATTCTCAAAACGCAGAAAAAGGACAACAGCACCTCGGTGTATCAGCACTTTGTGAATTGCTGCGAGGCGCTCGGTATTCGGGGCGCTGTGCCATTCCTGGACCGGATGATCGTGCTGGACTATATCATCGCCAATGAAGACCGGCATTTTAATAACTTCGGCGTGCTTCGCAATGCCGAAACATTGGAATGGCTCGGCTTTGCTCCTATCTATGACAGCGGCTCCTCCCTCGGCTATGACAAAATGCCCGCGCAGATGCGCTCGGAAAAAGAGGTCGTCTGCAAGCCGTTTAAAAACCATCATGCGGAGCAGATAAAGCTGGTATCCGACTTCAGCTGGATCGATTTTGACAGCCTGTCGGATGTCGGGGAACTGATTGCCGATGCTTTGTCCGCGGACGGCGCGGAGGAATATATCGACGAGAATCGTATCCGCGCAATTATCGGCGCAGCGCAGCGGCGGATCGAACAGCTTTCGCAACTCGCCGTAAGCTATACGCCGGTACAGGAGATTTCCACAGAGGATGATGTAAAAGAAAACATTGCCGAAGACTATACACCGAAAATGGAACTGTAAGTTCAAACCAGGAAAAACCAATCAGTCGTTTTGCAGACAGCAAAGCGGCTGATTTTTTATGCCCTCCCTCTGTCTGCAAGACGGCGGAAGGAGGAAAAATGTTCAAACGAAAGCCAAAGGTACTCACACCGCAGGAACAGGAAGAAATCCGTACAAAGGATTTTTTCGACATGATCCTGCCCGGCACAATCAAATTCCTTTCCGACCACTATATCATAGGCGACAGCTATCGCTGTGTATGGGCGATCCGTGAGTATCCGCCCTCCACCGAGGAGCAGGCGATCCTTTCCCAGCTTGCCGACCGCAGCGGCGTGACCTTACGCATCTATCACAGACTGGTCGAAAGCATGGAACAGCGAAAGATCATCCAGAACGCCACCCGCCGGAACAAGCTGAAAAGCGGCGGCACCGATGTAAACGAAACCATCGAAGCCGAGGGCAACCTGCAGGATGTGATCGAGCTGCTCGCCAATCTCCGCAAGAACCGCGAGCCGCTTCTGCACTGCTCGGTGTTCATCGAATTAAAGGCGCGGAATATGGATGCGCTGAAAGAGCTGCAGAGCGAGATTGCGATGGAACTGACGCGCTCCAAAATCTCGGTAGACCGCCTGACCTTACGGCAGAAGGAAGGCTTCCTCTCTGTTCTGCCTGTGGGCGCGAATCAGTTCGGCGCGCAGTATGAGCGCGTTTTGCCGGCGTCAAGCGTCGCAAACCTGTACCCGTTTAATTTTAGCGGCAAAACCGATCCGAAAGGTATCTATATCGGCAGAGACAAGTTCGGCACGAACATCCTTGTGGATTTCGACCGCAGAGCCGAAGACAAGACCACAAGCAATATTCTCATTTTAGGCAACAGCGGCCAGGGCAAGAGCTATCTGTTAAAGCTCATTCTCACCAACCTGCGGGAATCCGGCAAGCAGCTTATCTGCCTCGACCCGGAGGCGGAGTATGAGGAGCTCTGCGCCACACTCGGCGGCTGCTATATCGACTTCCTGTCCGGCGAGTATACCATCAACCCTCTGGAACCCAAAGCTTGGAATGACAGCACAGACGATGTTGATCCCGGTGCGCCCGCGGCGTTTAAAAAAGCAACCCGACTGAGCCAGCATATCGCATTCCTAAAAGACTTTTTCAGAAGCTACAAGGATTTTTCGGATGCGCAGATCGACACCATTGAAATCCTGCTCTCCAAGCTGTATGCCCGGTTCGGTATCACCGACAGCACCGACTACAGCGTAAAAAAGCCCTCGGATTTTCCCATTATGGAGGACTTCTACAAGCTGTGCGAGGAAGAATTCTACAGCTATGATAAAAGCCGAAAATATCTTTACACCGAAGAAACGCTCCAGGAGGTCTGCCTCGGCATCCACTCCATGTGCGTGGGCGCGGAAAGCAAATACTTCAACGGACACACCAACATCACGGATGACGCCTTCCTCGTGTTCGGCGTGAAGGGCTTGCTGGATACCAACAAGCGGCTGAAGGACGCCATGCTCTTCAACATCCTCTCCTTCATGAGCAACCAGCTTCTCGGCAAGGGAAACACGGCGGCGAGCATTGATGAGCTTTATTTATTCCTTACCAACATGACGGCAATCGAATATATCCGCAACGCCATGAAGCGTGTGCGCAAAAAAGAATCCTCGATCATTCTGGCAAGCCAGAACATCGAGGATTTTCTGATCCCGTCTATCCGTGAATTTACAAAGCCGCTGTTCTCCATCCCGACGCATCAGTTCCTGTTTAATGCGGGACAGATCAACCCTAAAGAATATATGGACGCACTTCAGGTGGAAAGCGCGGAGTTTGAATTGATCAAATATCCGGAGCGCGGCACCTGCCTCTATCGCTGCGGCAACGAACGGTATCTGCTGCAAGTGATTGCGCCCGATTACAAATCCGCATTGTTCGGGAAGGCAGGTGGACGATAATGACACCGGCAGAAGAAAAAAGAGTCCGTGAGCTGACGGAAGAAATTGCCGTACTCAAAAATCATCTGGTTTTGAAAAGCGCGGTCATGACCAACAGGGATACCGCCGATATGCTCGAAAGGATTGGCGAACTGTTAAGCGGAAAGAACGCGCTGACCGGTCTTCATGAGGACGCGGTCTATCTCTATCTCGACGACGGCGAATGGTTTCGGGAGGTCAAGGGCTTTGTGGGCGATGACTCCGGGATGCACGACTGTATGGGAACGGCGCTGAAGATCGGCGATACGGTATCCTTAAACGGGTATCCCCGGCTTATTATGCAGGATATGCCTTCACAAAAAACGCTTCTGGAATGCGGCTGTAAAAAGATCAGGGACTGTTCGGAGATGGATATACAGGACGCCTTTAGCTGTGCTTTCACCGTCTCTCTCCACTCCTGCCTGGAGGATTATGAAAACAGTCTGGCACAAGGCATGGAGATGCGGCTATGAGCGCGACCGTTGCCGCGGCGCTCAAAAAGATCGCAGTATATATCCTCACCGACAAAAAGGCATTAAAAGCAGTCGGCGGCATTGTACTTGGGATTATCATCATTATCATTATGCCCATCGTGGCGATTGTGTCTGTTTTCAACGGAGATATCGAGATCGACACCGGCCGTCTGCAGACGATGGTAGTGGAAAACCTCTCTGCCGAGGAACAGCAAAAGCTTCAGGCTGTGGAGGATACCATGTATGACATCGAGGATGAGATGAAAGCCGCCGGTTTTGCCGGTAAGGTCAAGGAGGCGCAGGTATTGTATATACTTGCGCTTTCCGAATATGCCGGACAGTCTGATTTTGTTTCCAAGCTGACAGGCTGCTTTGCCGCAGATCAGACGGATGAACAGCTCATCGCAGCAGTCAACTCTGCATTCGGCACACAGCTTACAGCCGAAGATTTCGGCAAGGTTATGGGAAATATCCGTGCTGCTGCCATCGATATCTCGGATTATACCGATCCCGCTACAAAGAACAATCTTGATTTGGTAAAGTGGGCGATCCATGCGCAGGAAAACGGATGGGGCTATGTCTACGGCACATACGGCGATGTGCTGGATGAAGCGCTGCTGACAAGCAAGATCGCGCAGTATCCCGATGAGGTCGGCGGTTATGAGGATTTCATCCGTCAGAATTGGCTGGGCGGCAGAACCGCGGACTGTGTCGGACTTATTAAAGGCTACGGCTGGTACAACACCGAAACCGGGCAAACGGATATCGGAGCAAATGGTATGCCTGACATCGGCGCGGATACCATGTACGAAAACGCTGCGGAGAAAGGCACGATTGATACCATTCGCGAAATCCCCGGTCTGGCTGTTTGGCACGAAGGCCACATCGGTATCTATATCGGAAACGGTGAAGTAGTACAGGCCGCCAACACCAATGACGGAGTCATCCGCACCCCAATCGGTCAAACCGGCTGGACGCACTGGCTGAAAATCCCATATATCAGCTATATCGAAGAAACGGAGGAAACGAATCCATGAATAAAAGAACAATGACACCCACAGAAGCTCGGCAGGAGCAGGAAAACGAAACCAATGAAATCCTGTTGGCTGAAGACGCAGTGCAGACCAGCGTCTATCTTACGAACGCGCCGGACTGTTGTTCGGGAGCAGAGCAACTCGATCATGTTCTCGGAATGCTCGGCGCGGATTTGGCGGACGAAAATATCTATCACAGTGAAGGTCAGCACCCAAAGATAAGTATGTGAAGGAGGAATGGAATTGAGTACAAGAAGCTTTATTGCAAAGCAGATCGGAAAGGACGCTTACCTGACCGTATACTGTCACAGCGACGGGTATCTCACCTACAACGGCGCGCTCCTGCTGGACTGCTACAACACTCCCGAACAGGTGGACGAGCTGCTGAAGCTGGGGGATCTGTCGTACCTGGCGGAAAGCCTGCATCCCAATCCTGATTATCCTCACAGCTTTGATTATGGCGAGAGGCAGCAAGGCGTAACGGTCGCCTATGGCCGGGATCGCGGAGATAAAGATGTGGCGGCGAGAAAGATGACAATGGCGCAGCTCGACGATCCCAACAACTGGACAGCATATGTATATATCTTTACGCAGGAAAACAAGTGGAAGTATTTCGCGGCGGGACATTCCGGCGAAGGACTGCGCGATGTGGCGGAGGACTTGAAGGCTGCATACAGCGCATACGGGATCAGACGGCCGCATGGCTATTACGGCGTGATTACCGACAGCCTCGCGGAACAGGTAAAAGCCGCGGAGAACGCTGAGGGTATGGAAATGACGGAGGATACGCAGAGCGAATCCTCCGGTCCTGTTCTTTCCATGTGAAGGGGGGAATCAAAATGAGCGGAAAAGTAAAAAGCCTGCACGGCGTATATAAGGCGCTCGGACGCGATGCATTCCTTGCGGCAGCCAAGATGTATTCCGACCATGTTCAGAAAACCGTTGAAGCAACGCTCGCCGAAATGGAAAGCCACTGGTACGGCGCCGAAAAAGCCATGACGGAAGCGGACAGAATGGTCAGCGATTTTCAAAAAGGATATCTCACCCGTGAAACGGTGGAGGAGTTGCTCCGGCAGGAAAATCTGTCTGAAACTTTTGCAAACAACATTAATGCTGTTTTACGGAAAGTATCCTTTGGGCAGTTGGAGTCCTCATTGCAAAGCCCGGACAAAAGCTATGCAGGAAAAGTGCTGAAAGAAATGCACGACGCCTTTGTCAAAACCTACGGCACGGATTATCTGGATAACGGCAGTTATGAATTCGTCAATATCCCTGCCGTCATCCGATCCCGAGGCACCGGAAAGCTGTGCCTCGGTATTGTCACTCTTGACCTGTCCTCCTCCGGCGAGCATTGGGGGACAGATTTCCTGACGCCATACGGCGTCGTGTCGCAGGGTGATCCCGATATAAACGCGGATTTACAAAAATACCTCCGTGACAATTTTATTCCCTATGACTATTGGTATACCGCCGATGTGGAAAGGGATATCCATATCAGCCTTGACGGTATGCCCGAAGAAGTTGCAGACCTGATCGCCGCCGCCAGAGGCGGGCAGCAGAATCAGGAATTTGACTATACGATGAAACTGTGAGGTGAGCATCATGAAAAAAGCAATGGTAAATGTCCCTTTTGACGAAGAAAAGCTGACAGCCGCACGGTTGTATATGGAACAGAAAGAACTGTCCTTTGAGGATGAAATGATCAGGGCGGCGGAAGCTCTCTACGGTAAATATGTGCCTGTGAATGTGCGGGAGTTTATCGAGCTGCGTGCCGGACAGCCGAAAGCCCCGGCGAAAAAGAGAGCGCCCCGCCCTTCTTCTGCTGTAGGCGCTGAATCCGGCGCGGACGGTGATCCCGATTGAGAAGTCAGAACTTCGGCATTGAGATTGAGATGACCGGGCTGACAAGAGCTGCGGCGGCACGGATTATCGCCGGATATTTCGGTACGCAGGCTACTCATGTGGGCGGCGGATATGATACCTATACCGTGCGAGATAATCATAACCGCCAATGGAAGCTGGTCAGCGACGCTTCCATCCGATGCCGCAACGGGAATAACCGTTCGGCAAGCCGGGACTATTCGGTGGAATTTGTTTCACCGATTTGTCAGTATGAGGATATCGAAACCATACAGGAGCTTGTACGCAAGCTCCGTGCAGGCGGTGCGAGAGTCAACGACTCCTGCGGTATCCATGTTCATGTGGACGCCTCCTCCCATACGCCGCAGACGCTCCGCAACATTGTGAATATCATGGCGTCTAAGGAGGATTTGCTGTACAAGACATTAAAAGTACAGGTGAACCGTGAGTATTACTGTCAGAAAGCAGACACCCGGTTTTTAGAGGAACTCAACCATAAGCGTCCCAAAACCATGCCGGAAGTGGAGCAGATGTGGTACAACGGCTGCGGCAGCCGTCATTATCATTATGATGACAGCCGTTACCATGCCCTTAATCTGCACAGCGTGTTTTCCAAAGGCACGATTGAATTCCGTATGTTCAACTCCACCCTTCATGCCGGAGAGGTCAAGGCATACATCCAGCTTTGCCTTGCCATTTCCCATCAGGCGCTTGTGCAGCGGGGAGCTTCCCGAATCAAGACACAGCCGGAAAATGAGAAATACACCTTCCGCACATGGCTTTTGCGGCTGGGACTGATCGGCGACGAATTCAAAACCGCCCGCCGGCATCTGCTCAAAAACCTGGAGGGCAACATCGCATGGCGCGATCCGGCGCAGGCAGAAGCGCAGAAGGCAAGACTTGCCGCCAAGCGGTTAGCTGAACAGCAGGCAGAGGAACAACAGACGGCCGAAGAACAATCGGCGGCACAGCCCGATGAGCAGGAGCAAAACGCTCCTGCTTTTTCAATGCAGATGTAAGGAGTGAAAGAAAAAGTTATGAGCAAACGATTGTATGTTGCCTACGGCAGCAATCTCAATATCCGTCAGATGAAATACCGCTGCCCCGGCGCGAAGCTGTACGGCACAGGCGTCATCGAAGATTATGCGCTGCAGTTCAAAGGGCAGCCGCACGGCGCTTTTGCCACCATTGCACCGAAGGAAGGCGCCTTCGTCCCTGTGGCGGTATGGGAAATCTCAAAGCAAAACGAACAGGCGCTCGACTGCTACGAGGGCTATCCCTCCCACTATTTCAAGCAGAATGTCCCCGTGCAGCTCGACGGAGAAAAAGTCGATGCAATGGTATATATCATGAACCTGAAAATGAATTTCGGTCTTCCGTCCCCGTATTATTACGGCACGGTCTATGAGGGCTACAACGACTGCGGACTGGATACCGATGTTCTTGACAAAGCCGTTATGGAAAGCGCAGGACAGTTCTATGCTGCCCATCGGCAGCAGGAACCGCAGCAGACGCTGTTTGATATGGACGATGACGAGGATTTCTCCTGTGAACCGGAGGACTATGATGAAGACGAACCGAGCGAGGCCGAGCCGGAAATGGACGAAAACGATCCCTTCTATTTCTCGGAGGGGATGCATTTATGAGCCGCAAAAAAGAATTACAGCGGCAGCTTGGCAGCCGATATTCCTATGAGCGTCTGCTGGGCGACCGTGAAATCCATCGGATGAAAAATCATACCCCCGCAGACTTTTCTGAAACGATTGCCGCGGTACTCACGGCAGGCTGTCTGCGGCTGAACGCTGTGTTGTACCGTTCCTGCAAAGAACTGCTGCTCGGTTACGATGTGTTCGTCAAGGATGATCCAGACTCTCCGGAGTGGATTTTCTACGACAGCCTCTCCGATCCGGTCAGCTTAAAGGAAGCGGATATGATCCGGGTTCTCGACCGTATGGCATCGGAGCATGGTCTGTCCTATACCGAGAGCTGCTTCGACCGTCTGGACGGCAAAGCGGTCAGGAAAGAAAAACCGACCCTGTGAGCCGCCGTGCCGCCCCGTGCGGCGGCTTTGCCGCAGCGGTGGAGAAAGTACCCGACCGACAGGGTGAAAGCGAAATTCGAGCGGTTTCGGCGGGAGTCTGCACAGAGAGAACTACAGCCCCAAATCGTCCGGCTTACGCCTGCGATTTGGTTGCAGGATAAAGGCGGGTGGCTGTAAACGCCCCTTCCGCCGAATCACAGCAGCCCGCAACGCGGACTGCGTCAGGGCTTTCGAGCCTTTTCGGTTTTTACGGCTTGGGTACACCTGACAACCGACCAATGAGAATATGAGGTACACCCAAACCGCCGTATTACTCCGAATACGGCGGTTTTTGAGGTGGCTGTCAGAAAGGAGTGAACGCCGGTGGAAAAGGAAAAGAAAATACGCATTCCGTTATGGATTTATCCGTCTGTTGAGGACAGGATCATGAAAAGTTTTGAAGCGGACAACTGCAAAAGTCCCAGCGAATTTATTGAGAAAGCGATTTTGTTTTACTGCGGCTATCTGGCAAGCGAGGAGTATAAACAATACTTGCCGAATGTCCTCGTCTCTACCATGCAGGGAAGTCTTGACTCCTTCGAGGATCGCATGGCAACGCTGCTGTTTAAAATAGCGGTGGAGCTGTCGATGATCCTCCATGTTACGGCGGCGACCAATGAGATCGATACGGATACGCTCTCCCGCCTTCGGGGACTATGCGTAGAGGAAGTAAAACGGCTTCGCGGGTCTGTCCGGCTGGACGATGCGGTCAGGTTTCAAAATGGTGAATAAGAATGGCAAAGATTATTCTGAAAAGCCGGTACCTCAGGGCAGGCAGCCGTCAGCACTCGGAACATCTCATTCAATATATCGCCAAGCGCGAGGGCGTACAGAAAATAGATGACACATGGCAATCTCAGCCCGCAACAAAAGAACAGAAAAAATTGATCGAAGAACTCGTCCGTGATTTCCCCGACACGAAAAACAGCTTTGAGTATCAGGACTATATTTCAAAACCGAGTAAAGGAACAGCATCGGAATTCATCTCCCGTGCTATCGACGACAATGTGGATCTCATCGGCAAGCGAGAAAATTATGTTTCGTATATCGCCAAGCGCCCCCGCGCAGAACGCCGCGGTGCGCACGGTTTATTTACGGATGCGGAAACACCGATCAATCTCTCCAAGGTGGCGGAGGAAGTTGCGAATCACGAAGGTAATGTGTGGACGCACATTATTTCCCTGCGCCGGGAGGACGCCGCCCGCCTTGGTTATGACAACGCCTACGCATGGCGGAATCTCATGCGCTCGCAGGTGGAAACCATCGCGGAGAATATGAAAATCCCCCTGACCGATCTGCGCTGGTACGCCGCCTACCATGACGAGAGCTATCACCCCCATGTTCACATGGTGGTCTACTCCGCAGGAAAAGAACCGTATCTCACAAAGCTTGGGATTCGGAATATCAAGGCGGCGTTTGCAAAACAAATCTTCCGTCACGATCTCCTACAGGTGTATGTAGAACAGACCAACCACCGAAATGCGCTGACGCAAAAGAGCCGTGACATTTTATCGGACATTATCTCCCGCATTAACTCCGGCAGCTATGATAATCCCATCGTCACCGACCTGCTCTTAAAACTCTCCGAACAGATGAAGCATTACAAAGGCAAAAAGGTCTATGGGTATCTGTCGCAGGCAGGACGGAATATTGTAAACGCTGTTGTGGATGAGCTTTCCAAAGAAAAAGATATCTCTGCACTTTATGATTTGTGGTACGAACAGAGGGATGCCATAACCGGAACCTATCAGGACACGCCGGAACAGCGCATCCCACTGTCGCAGAACAAGGAATTCAAGGCAATAAAAAACGCGGTCATACAGGAGTCGCTGAACATCCTCTATGATCGCATCACCTTTGAAGAAGCGATATCCGAACCGGAAGAATTCACTCCCGATGAACCGGAGTCGATAGAAATACAGTCAGAACCATCTGCGCCTAAAAAATGGTGGAATGATCCCGACCATCCGCTGTTTCAATACCGCAAGGCAAAACAGTATCTCGACAAGGACAGTCCATTCTATGATCCGGCTGAAGCGGTACGGTGGCTGCTGCTCTCCGCCGAACAGGGATATGAATATGCGCAGTACCGGCTCGGCAAGCTGTATCTTTTGGGCGATGAAATCGAACAGGATTTCCTGCAAGCGGAAGACTGGCTCGAACAAGCCTCCGATCAGGGCAACAGCTACGCGAAATACTCCCTTGCCAAAATGCATCTGGCAGGCTTGGCACAGCAAAGTGACACACGCAAGGCGGTGCGGCTCCTTCGGGAATCCGCAGACGGCGGGAACGGATGGGCGCAGTATCTGCTCGGTAAATTTTACTTTCGCGGCGAGCATACCGAAAAGAATATATTTGAGGCGGAGCGTTTGCTGCTCGACTCAGCCAATCAAGGCAACGGTCAGGCACAGTATTTACTTTCCAAGCTGTATCTCTGTGAAGACGGGATTCCAAAGGACGCCGAAAAAGCATTGCATTGGCTGTGGGAATCGGTAAAACAAAAAAATCATTATGCGCAATACCAGCTCGGTAAAATGCTGTTGTTCGGAAAGGAAACAAATCGGGATGCAGAAACCGGCATTGTCCTTCTGACAGCTTCTGCAGAACAGGGAAATGTGTATGCCGCACGACTTCTGCAAAGCTATTACAGCGGCAGGCTGAAAAATCCGTCTGCAGGCATAGCGGCCGTTCGTCTGCTCTCCCAACTTGCCCGTATGTTTACGGATCGCCTTCGCAGGAACGAGGACGGTCAGCGGGCGGTCATTGAAAGGAAGCTCCGTCAGAAAATCGAGGAAAAGAAACAGGCGCACGGTATGAAAATGGGATGAGAAAAGCCTGCGGGAAAATCCGCAGGCTTTCAATATGCTTTTTCCATTTTGTTTTCGGCTGTACCGGCCGCTATACGGGAATAACCGCGTTACGGGATTTCAGATAGATGTCAATATCGTTGTTGATGTATTGATAGCCCGTTGTATGCAGCACATCATAAAATTCGCGCAGATAGTCGAACACGCCGTAACGGCGGAAAAGCGCCTCAGTCTGTTTCCCTGTCAGTGATTTGTGGACTTTGTAGTTTTCGATGCAGAATACGGCGAAAGCAGTTTCCTGACTCATACCGGCAGCCTCCTTACACATCGGGATAGCAAATACTTCCCGTTTGCTCTTCCTGTTCAAAAAGCGAATAAAGCATCTCCGTGCTGTACTGCCAGACCTTGGTCTCCTCCTGCTCCAGCGCCGCATAGAGCTTGGAAGCGTACAGCATGGCGATGGCTTCGTCTTCGGTGACTTGTTTCTTTTTTGCAATCATACCGATAAGATCGGCGCTGATATACGGCATGACAGCAAGAAATTGTTCCTTTCCCATCGTTATTCCTCCCGGATTTCTTTGGACTCAATAAATTTCACAAAGGCAAGAAGCTTCTCCGTATGGAATGTCCACTGATCCTGCAAGACCTCTGTTTTCAGCCGTTTTACCGTTTCTTCCGCATCCAGAACGCCTGTTTCAAAAAGGCGGATAGAGCGGTAAACATTATCGTCTGCAACCGGTCCGATGTGCATATCCGCCGCTTTATCGGTCATTTCGCCGCTGCGGTTTTTGACGACAAACTGCAGCCATTCCATATCGGCGTTCTGATAGCGGTGAATGACGGCCCGGGCTTCGGCTGCATCAAAATCAAACTCGTAGACGGAGACATACCCGACCGGTTTGTTTTCTCTGCGCATCTTGATTCTTGCCCAGCGCTCCGCCTGCTGCAAGGAAGTTGTGGTATAAAACCCCGTACCGAAATCCAGAAAGCTTTCGCTGATGCGAATTTCCGGCTTTTCCACGGGAACGGTGCTTCCGTGATAAAGGATCATGCGAGTCCCTCCAACATTTTATGAATAATCTTCTGCTCCTGTTTCAGGGCAGACAGCATTTCTGCGTAGTGTTTGCGAAGTGCGAGCTTGTCGCGGACAGCAGCAACGGTACCGGCGTCCTTGCCGATGTATTTATCATGCAGCTTTCCGTTCTCCCGATATTTCAAATAATAATATTCTTTCCTGCGGCATACGAGTGATCCTTTGGGTAATTGTGCAAGTAAGGCTTCGTATTCACGAATCATCCGTTCATTTCGGAGAGCCTCGTTTTGTATCACAGAGCGTATCAGCAAGTCTTTCACCTCGTTTGTATTATACCACACAAACAGGAAAATATCAAGTGCGCAGTGTGGCAATCCGTAAAATGCAGTTTGAATCAGAAAGGAATTTTTATGGCAACACGATATATTCACTTTACAGAAGAACAAAAACAGGCAGCCCGGCAAATCGATATTGCCGGGCTGTTACATTCCCAAGGCGAAACATTAAAGCGCTCCGGCTCGGAGTACGAGTGGCGGGACGGCTCTGCAAAGGTCACGGTACGCGGAAACCTATGGTATCACCAGTACGAAGAAGTCGGCGGCGACGCGATTGACTTTGTGCGGAGGTATTATAACAAATCCTACCCAGAAGCTGTGGAATACCTGCTGGGCGGCTGCGGCGGTACACTCACGGTATCTCCGCCGATAGAGAAAGAAACAAAGCCCTTTGAACTGCCGCCCAAAAACGACCGGATGTCACGAGTCTATGCGTATCTGATCAGGCACCGGAAAATTGACAAGGATGTGCTGGATGCTTTTGTGCGCAAAGGGATGATCTATGAGTCCGCCGATTATCACAACGCCGTCTTTGTCGGCTTTGATACGGACGGCGTTCCAAGGCACGCGCACAAGCGAGGCAGCGGATCGGAAAGCACTTATAAAGGTAACGCTGATAACAGCGATCCGAGATACAGCTTCCACTGGCATGGACAAAGCGAAAGGCTGTATTTGTTTGAAGCGCCGATTGATATGCTCAGTTTTATCTCCATGAACAAGGAAGGATGGAAAAATCACAGCTACGCCGCCTGCTGCGGAGTCGCAGATCCTGTCCTGTGGCAGATGATGAAAGACAATCCGAACATTGAATATGTGTATTTGTGTCTTGACAATGATGAACCCGGTCAGCAGGCGGAAAAGCGAATCGCAGCTAAATTAAAGCAGCGCGGCATTGCTTATGATGATACGCAGACGCCTATAGATAAAGACTGGAATCAGGATTTAAAAAATCTCGAACAGGAGGAATTGGTATGCGCCATGCAAATGCAGTAGAACAGAAATAACCCAATCAAAAAAGGAGTGATGAAGAAACGTGTGTTGCCGGATGAACAGTATCACGGCAATCCTTATCGTGGGAACGGTGATGTTCGCTGTACTCGGCGGTATCACGCTGCTCTCCCACATCTATAACCTCAACAACATCAAATCCAAAACCGTAGGCAATGGTCAGCACGGTACGGCGCGGTTTTCGACCAAATCGGAGATATGCCGTATTTACAAGCAAATTCCGTTCACACCGGAAGAATGGAGAAAGAAAGCGAAAAAGAACGCGTTGCCCAATCTGCCGCAGGGAATTATCGTCGGCTGCCGGAACAAGGGCGGCAATACTACCGCTTATGTGGATGACGCCGACGTCCACTGCATGATGGTGGGCGCGGCGGGCTGCGGAAAGACCGCCTATTGGCTGTATCCGAATTTGGAGTATGCCTGTGCCTCCGGAATGTCTTTCTTAACAACGGACACGAAGGGCGATCTGTACCGGCACTACGGCGGCATTGCCAAGGACTGCTACGGTTACAATGTGGCGGTGATCGATCTGCGTAACCCCACCAGGTCGGATGGAAACAATCTGCTGCATCTCGTAAACAAGTATATGGATTTGCATAAAAGGATGCCGGGTGATGTAGCATATCGGGCAAAAGCGGAAAAGTATGCAAAAATCATCTCCAAGACTTTGATCTATGGTGACGGCGATGCTTCCGCTTATGGTCAGAACGCTTTCTTTTATGACGCTGCCGAAGGGCTGATGACGTCAGTCATCCTGCTCATTGCGGAGTTTGCAGAACCGAGAGAAAGGCACATTGTATCGGTGTTCAAGCTGATACAGGAATTGATGGCTCCCAGCGGAGTCAAGGGAAAGAATCATTTTCAGCTTCTGATGGATCGTCTGCCCGCCGATCATAAAGCAAGGTGGTTTTCGGGCGCGGCGCTCTCTACCGGCGATCAGGCGATGGCGAGCGTTATGAGCACTGCGATGTCCCGGCTCAACGCTTTTCTCGACAGCGAGATGGAGCAGGTTTTGTGTTTTGATACTGCTATCGACGCAGAGAAATTCTGCAATGAGAAATCCGCTGTTTTTATCGTCTTGCCGGAGGAAAACCCAAACGCCTATTTTATGGTCTCCCTGCTCATCCAGCAGCTATACCGGGAAATTCTTTCCGTAGCCGATGAAAACGGCGGCAAGCTCCCGAACCGCGCTATGTTTTATTGCGACGAATTTGGAACGCTGCCGACCATACAGTCTGCTGAGATGATGTACTCCGCCTCCCGATCAAGGCGGCTTTCCATCGTCAGCATCATCCAATCCTATCAGCAGCTTGAAAAGAACTATGGTCGTGAGGGCGCCGCCATCATTCAGGACAACTGCCAGCTCACCATTGCAGGCGGCTTCGCGCCTTCCAGCGAAACGGCGGATATTATCTCAAAAGCACTTGGCACACGCACGGTGATGACTGGATCGGTATCAAGAAGTAAAAACGATCCGTCCCAAAGCCTGCAGATGACGGAACGCCCGCTGATGACGGCGGACGAGCTGAAAAGCATGAAGAAAGGTTCATTTATTGTGATGAAAACCGGAGCGCACCCCTTTGTGTCTCAGCTCAAGCTGTTCATGAAATGGAGCATCACCTTCCCGAAAGAGCCTTACACGGTGCCGGATCGCGGGGCAAGAAAGGTACGGTATATCTCCCGTGAGAAGCTGACCCGTGCGATTACTGATAAATATCCGCCCAGGAAAAAGCCGATGTCCATACCGCCCGAAGCAGCATCCGGTGGGCAGACGATGACCGAGCCTGTGGAGGCAACGCCGGAGCAGGAATTGAATCACATTGCGGAGCAGGCAAAAACAGCCAAGCCTCTGCGAACGGGATAAGGGGGTGATACAATGCCCTATTTCAAAAAGCTCTATGAGAACGGCGATCTGCCGCATCGCGCAAAGCTGGTGTACCTCTATCTTCACGACAGAATGGACAAAGAACGAAAGGCGTGGCCGGGGATCAAAACCATCGCGCAGGATCTGTCGCTCTCCCGAAGTACCGTCAAACGGGCAATCAAAGATTTGGAAAAATCCGATCTCATACGAAAAGAGCCGCACTACCGGGAAAACGGCAGTGCGACTTCAAATCGATATTATCTGCTTTGAATTTGTATTTTACGCCAAGGGGATATTATGCCTAAACGGTGGACTGAGGGGCGGTTCATCATGAACCGCCCCAACTACCTACTTTAAGAGAAATACCAGCAGAAAGAAAGGATTCAAAAACAAGCAATACAAATTCATAATATATTCCCAAAAATAAAAAGATTTTTCAATTGCATTGTTGACTATTTATGCTATAATATAATTGATTAAAAAATGAATATTCGCAATATGGTGCCTATGGAAGCATAGGAGAATTGGGAAGCAGCGGTGAAAATCCGTCGTAACAGCCATTACTGTGATTGATGATGAAAAGGACAGTTGCCATTGGGAGCAGATACTCCTGAGAAGGCGTTCTTTTTCCGGTTCGGCCGGTAAGTCATAAGCCAGGAAACCAGCCATATCTGTCAGGATGAAGTGTGTGTACCTTTGGGCAATTGAAAGGTATGGCTGTTTTTATGGGCGTTTTTGTCCGTAATCGTAATGCTTGGAACCGCTTACTCCTGCAGGGGTAGGCGGTTTTTATTTTTGAAAATTTTGAAGAGGGATATCCCTCTTTGTTGTATGCATAGCATACAACAAAACAACCTTATCCGGGGAGGGACGCCGTATGTCAAAAGGACAAGCTGCGCCGTATATCGAGTGGAGGAACAAGGGCTTTTCCTATTTCAGCAATACGCAATGCGAGTATTTTCCGTGCCACAATGCGGATGAAACGGACTTCAACTGCCTGTTTTGTTACTGCCCGCTGTACGATTACGCGGACTGCGGCGGGAATTACACCTATCTGGAGAACGGCTGCAAGGACTGCTCCGCCTGTACCGTTCCCCACCGGAAAGAGAATTACGGATGGATGATCGAGCGGCTTCGGGAAAAGAGAGGCGGAAAATGAAGCAAAAACCGGACAAGGACAAAGAGACTGCGGCGATCCGCTTATTACAGGAAAAGGCGGTGGAGCTGGGACGGCTCCCGAAGAAGCAGGATTTTGACGCAGCATTGGTAAGCTGGATCAAATCCAGTCTCGGCCCCTGGCCGCGGGCATTGGAACAGGCAAGGCTAAAGCCGGTCAGCCAGACGTATCTCAACCGGAAAGCCCGGCAGCGGGCGAAACGAAAGAAAAAGCTCGGGAGGAAGGAGGCACAGGGGCATAGCAGGAAAGTACGCGCAAGCGTTTGACATAGAGAATTTTTGAAGAAAAACAAGGAGGAACATAAACATGAAGCAAAAGACATCAAGCCGCCTTCTGGCATTGCTGCTGTCGGTCATGATGATCATCGGTATGCTGCCGATGACGGTGTTTGCAGCAAATGAAGAATGGCAACTTTTAGCACTGGAAAATGTAACGGTAACGACTACGCATGAAGATGGAAGCCAGGGTGATACAATTGATCTGGAGTTTGATCCAAATTCTGGTATTTTCACCGGTAAACTGGCGAATTATACAGACCTTAAGGAATATAACGATGCAGATATCTCTATTGTGCTCAATGGTCTTCCGGATGAGACAACTGCCCAGTTAAAAACGGAATCAGGAGAAAAAATTTCTGATTTTGTTAATGGAACGGCTTCTACGACAGGAAACACAGTTTCGAAAAAAGGAAGCTATACTTTTGAGCTTTCTCTGCAAAGCGGAGGAGTTACCGAGGATTATACCCTGAAACTGGAAAAAGAAATTGGCGAAAAATGGAAAGCTCTTTCCTTTGAGGGAATTCCCGCGTTCGATCAAGGGGTTACTTACTACGGTGAACCTGAAGGGACACTTTTTCAATTGGATGAAAACGGGCAAAGGACTGGAAAAACAGGCCTTTCAGAGGATTGCTTCCAATATGATGTTTATGTAAGTGCTGCGACAGATGCTGTAAAGCCAGCTGGCAGTAATGGGCCATATATATTTAAAAATAGCTTTTCCTATGCGCATAATTCAAAAGCAAGCGTATACATCGATGATGAACCGCTTTTTGAAAATGTTCCAACCTGTCTGGCGATGGCCATGAAATGGGCTCAGCTAGAAGAAGGCGTTAAATTATCCAGTAACCGTGTGGTAATGCGGATAGAGTTTAAAAAAAATGAAAAAGAGCTTATTACTACTACAATTAATTTTGTGGTCGGTAAAATGGATACGGATTCTCTCATTGCGGCTTTAGAGGAATTGGAACTGGAAACGCTTGTTTGGCCGGATGATAGCGGCAATGTTAATAGATTATATCAAGCTTTTTCGGATTTAAGCGAGGAAGAGCAGGCCAAAATTCCACAGGAACTTCAAGAAAAATTAACCAAAGCCTACGATTTGATGCGGGATGACCGTGTGCCGTCGAAATTAGAGATTGTAAAACCGGCTGCCAGGCTTATCTATACTTCAGGACAAACTTTTGATCCTGCAGGAATGGAATTGCGCGCCACTTATGACGATGGATCGATAAGAACGATAACGGAAGATTTTATCATAGAACCGGCGGGGCCTTTAACAGATGAGACGGAGGTTACGATTACTTATAATACTGTAAGTGTTTCCCAACCGATTAAACTGGTAAAATTAGATTTAGAAGGAGAAGGCACCCAAGATAACCCATATAAACTTACAAGCGCAGCAGATTTACAAGATTTGAATGACGCTGTTGCCGCTGGGTCCAGCACAGAAGGCAAATATTATGAAATGACTTCTGATATTACCCTTCCTCAAGGTTGGAAGCCGATGGGCGTTACCATTGATGGAACCGTTGATATCAAGAAAGGTGAAAATCTTTATGCCTTTAGTGGAATTATTGATGGTAAAAATCATACGCTTACTGTCCCGGAAGGCGGCCTGCCTCTATTGGGGTATGTAAAAGGAGCAGAGGTTCGCAATTTAAATATTTATGGCAGGAAAATAGCTGGCTACGGTCTCGTTAATAACCTGGAAGGGGTGGGGTTATCAGGTTCATCAATTGTAATAGATAACGTGACGCTGAAAAGCGGATCGTCTACTTTAAAGTCCGGTCTTCTTGGCGCTAATATAACAACCAATCCTTTCGCTGGATGTTCCGCGGCCTTTGTGGCCACCGTACGCAACTGTACGATTGAGGAAGACGTTGTAATAGGCTACGAAAAAGACCAAAGTATGATTGGTTCTATTGCTGGACGTATGCAGGGTACCGTGGAAAATTGTAAAAGTTATGCCACTGTCTACGGTACAAATTATGTTGGAGGAATTATTGGAACACGCGACAATGCAATGGGTGAAGCTTTGGTTTCCAACTGTGAATTCGGTGGTACAATAAATGCCACTGGGGATCATGTTGGCGGTATCATAGGCGGCGCTTATTCGAACAGTACCGCTCCAAATGGAGGTCGGATTACTGTAACCGACTGTTCTTCAAGCGCAGATATTACCGGTAAAAATAAAGTCGGCGGTATTTTAGGTGCCGACACCTATGTCCTCCAAAGCTGGGGGCAGAATACCTTTAACCAGAATAGTTTCACTGGTACGGTAAAAGCTACTGACGGAGAATATGTCGGCGGGGTAATTGGCTATCTTGGAAGCCTTAATAAATATGATGGCTTTACCGCAAACTATTACTCAAGCACATGCGGCACCGAAAAAGGCATCGGTTTTGTCCGATATGTAGATACAAGTTGCGAAACGCATGAAACAGAAAGCGGCGCTACCTACTTTAATTCGGCTGTAAAATTGCCAGGAGTAGATGGTATTGTCAAAATGGATCTCAATAGAACAGATGATCCTCTGGGTGCGGACGCAGAGAAACTCTGTTATACCGATTCTACCCCTGTTACAGCAACAGAACTGCTTGTTTCAGGCACTTACAAAACCGAATATATTAAGGGAGATGCACTGGACTTAACCGGCATTAAGCTGACTGTCGTCTACAATACAGGTACGAGCGAGAGTATCACCTTGAAGGATGTGGCCATTACGGGATTTGATCCCCAAAAAGTAGGTCAGCAGGAGATTACTTTGGATTATGAGGGGCTGACTGCCACCATTGAAGTTCAGGTTCGAAATCCGGCGGGCGAGATCATTGTAACAGTTTCGATCCTGGGTGATAGTAAGCACAATAGCGAGACGGATGGTCAGGTACATACATTGGCGGCTGACAACTTGGAACCCTGGATAGAAGCAAAAGAATATACAGTGGATTCCAATGCCACTGTTCTGGACATATTAACGAAAATCTTTGATGCCAATGGCATGACCTATTCAAATCCTTCGGGAAACTATATCGAATCCGTAACATACAAAGGTGTCGAACTTGGGGCGCTTGATAACGGTCCAAATTCCGGCTGGATGTATACGTTAAACGGCGAACATTCCGACTTGGGCGTTGCGGAGCAGTATCTTGAGAATGGAGACGTCATTGTATTCCACTATACTGACGACTATACCAAAGAGAGCGCAATGGGAGAGGAAATAGCTGCAGAAGATGTTGTTGGACTCATCGATGCGATTGGCACAGTTACCCCGGACAGCGGGGACGCCATTTCCGCTGCCCGCACAGCTTATGACAGCCTGTCTGCGGAACAAAAGAAACTGGTCAACAATTACGAGACCTTAGTGGAGGCAGAAAAGGCCTATGCTCAGTTGATCCAGGAAAATGAATCATTTAAAGACGCGTACAAAGCCACTGGGGACTACCTAGCTTCGCTTGGCGTTCCGGGTGTAGGAAGTATCGGCGGCGAATGGATCGTCATCGGCCTTGCCCGCAGCGACCGTGAGGTGGCGGATGCATATTATGACGCTGTAGTTGCCTTTGTCAGAGAAAAGATCAACAATAAAGAGCAGCTCGATCCTAATAAATCCACCGAAAATTCCCGTATCATCCTTGCACTTACCGCACTCGGCTATGATGTCACTGATGTGGACGGGCATAATCTGCTGCAGGGACTGACCGATATGGATTATGTAACCGCACAGGGCGTCAACGGACCGATTTGGGCGCTGATTGCATTGGATTCCCACGATTACAAGATACCGACAGCACCGGAAGGCGCGGAGCAGGTCACCCATGATAAACTGATCGCATACATTCTCGAAAAACAACTGGACGACGGCGGCTGGGCGTTAAGCGGCAATACCGCTGATCCGGATACGACCGCCATGGCGCTGCAGGCGCTGGCCTCCTACTATGACAGCAACAGCGAAGTCAAGGCGGCTGTAGACAAGGCGCTGGAATGCCTGTCAAAGCTTCAGCAGCCAACCGGTGGATATGCAAGCTGGGGGACGGTAAATGCAGAAAGCTGTGCACAGGTGGTTGTCGCACTGACTGCACTGGGCATCAATCCCGACAGCGATGAGCGTTTTATCAAAAACGGAGCAAGCGTACTGGACGCCCTGCTGTCCTTTGCGGTCGATGAGGGCGGATTCAAGCACATTTATTCAGAGGACCGCAATCAGATGGCAACGGAGCAGGGATACTACGCACTGGTAGCCTATGACCGTTTTCTGAATAGCAAAACCAAAACCTCGCTGTACGACATGAGCGATGTGGAGATCCACAAAAACCCGTTTGTACCTGTTCCGGAAGACAAAGACATCACCCTGACGGACGTTGAGGGTACCGGCGTCACTGCCACCGGCAAGGAAAGCGTCCTTGGTGGCCTGGAGCTGGAAGCCAAACTTCTGACCTCCGGCGAGCTGTACGACAAGGTTAAGGTAACCCTGAAAGATGGCAAATTCACCCTATATGACCTGTGCCTGCTGAAAAACAGCTATGAAGAAGTCCAGCCGGACGGCACGATTACGATTGCTATTCCGGTTCCGGATGGTTATGACGGAACGCAGTGCAAACTGTACCGCGTCAATGCGGACGGAAGTGTGACGGAAGTGACCGCTGTGCTGAAGGACGGAAAGCTGACGTTCGATACCAATCAAATCGGCGCCTTTGCCGTGTACCAGCCCGTGAAAGCGGGTACGAGTGAGCCCGGCACTACCGAGCCTCCGAAAACCGGAGACAGCACGCCTGTGGCGCTGTGGTTTACGGCGTCCCTGTGCTCGCTGGCGGCTCTGGCCGTGCTTGGCAAAAAGAAAAAGACAGTGAAATAACGGAGACCGGATGAAAAACCTCCGGCTCTGCACCGGAACCCAGCGGCGTACTATACGCCGCTGGGCTTTCGGGTATTCAAAGAAATTTGAGGAAACGTCTCATGAAAGAAAAAATTAAGCAGTTTTTCAAAACCAAACAGGCAAAAATCGGGCTTGTTGTGGTATGCGTGGCCGCTGTTTTAGCGGCGGCGTTCCTGCTTCAGCCGACGCCGAACCGGAGTATCCCCACGGCCGATACCTCGATCGGTTCTTCTTCGGAGGAAAGCAATGCAGGCAGCACAGTATCAGCCGATGGAAGCCAAACAGAAAGCAGCACAGCATCAAGTGAAACACCGCAGGACAGCAGTTCTTCTTCCCCTGTTGCGGATGCGTCGTCCAGCACACCATCCACCGACAAGCCGGCGTCCAGTGAAAGCGAAACAACCACATCTTCGAAACAGCCTTCCTCTTCTGCTCCCGGTATGGAGATCGACCCGGAGACTGGGAAGGACAAATACCAAACTGACCCGGTACCGGAGGGCAAGCCCACTCCCGTAGAGCCGGAGGACGTCACCGTTGACGAAAGCAAAAAGCTGACCTGCACCCTGTCCATCCGGTGCGATACCATTTTGAACAATATGGATATGCTCAAAGAAGAAAAAAAGGCGCTGGTACCGTCCGATGGAGTCATTCTGGCAACAACTACCGTCACCTTCAGCGAGGGGGAAAGCGTGTTCGATGTGCTTAAACGGGTGACGCGGGAACAGCGGATCCACATGGAATTTGAGAACACCCCCATCTACAATTCCGCCTACATCGAAGGGATCAACAACCTCTACGAGTTCGACTGCGGCGATTTGTCCGGCTGGATGTACAAAGTCAACGGCTGGTTTCCCAACTACGGTTGCAGCCGGTACCAGCTCAAACAAGGCGACGTCATTGAGTGGGTATATACCTGTGACCTGGGGTATGACGTGGGCGGTGGATACTCCACCGGGCAGGGTGAATCCGAATGAACAGGGACACATTTTCCAGCTATCACCCTGCTATTTCCATGCTGTATTTCGTGCTGGTAATTGGCTTGACGATGTTTCTCAGCCACCCGGTCTGTCTGGGCATCTCGCTGGTATGCGCTCTGGCCTACTCCATTTACCTGAAGGGGAAAAAGGCGGTGCGGTTCAATTTGGTATATATGCTGCCGCTGCTGGTTATCACCGCCTTGATCAACCCGGCTTTTTCCCATCAGGGCGTCACCATTCTCACTTATCTGCCCAGCGGCAATCCGCTGACGCTGGAATCCATCCTGTACGGGATTTATGCGGCTTTTCTGCTGATTACGGTGATCGCCTGGTTTTCCTGCTTCAATGCGGTGATGACCAGTGACAAGTTCGTGTACCTGTTTGGACGGGTTATCCCGGCTCTGTCTCTGGTGCTGTCCATGTCCCTGCGGTTTGTCCCCCGCTTTACGGCGCAGATCAAGGTGATTTCCAACGCGCAGAAATGCGTGGGGCGGGACATCTCTAACGGCGGGCTGATTAAGCGGGCAAAGCACGGCATTAAAATCCTGTCGATCCTGGTGACCTGGGCGCTGGAAAACGCCATTGACACGGCCGACAGCATGAAAGACCGCGGCTACGGTCTGCCGGGACGCACCGCCTTTTCCATCTACCGCTTTGACCGGCGAGACAAATGGGCACTGCTGTTTTTGTTGCTGTGCGGCGGCGGGGTGCTGGCCGGCGTATTTGCGGGCAAGCTGAAATTTGTATATATGCCTGTCCTGTCCGGAGCAGCCTTCGATTTGTGGCAGGCAGGCACCTTTATACTGTATCTAGCCTTGTGCGCCATGCCAGTCATCATCAATGGGAAGGAGGGGCTGAAATGGAAAGCGCTGCAAAAGCGGCAGACACAACTGTCTGTGTCCAAAATTTGACCTTTACCTACCCGGAACGGGAGCGACCGGCGCTGCAGGACGTCAAGCTTACCGTAAAGGCAGGTGAGTTTGTGGTACTCTGCGGCCCGTCCGGCTGCGGAAAGACCACGCTGCTGCGGCAGTTAAAGCCAACCTTGTCACCCCATGGGCGGATTTCCGGCGAGATCCTCTTTGAAGGAACACCGCTGTCAGAACTCAGCCAGCGGGACGCGGCGTCGAAAATCGGGTTTGTGCTGCAAAGCCCGGAAAACCAGATCGTCACCGACAAGGTGTGGCACGAGCTGGCCTTTGGGCTGGAAAGTCTTGGCTTTGATACTCCGGCTATCCGTCTGCGGGTGGCGGAGATGGCCAGCTTTTTCGGCATCCAGACCTGGTTTTACAAAAATGTCACCGAACTTTCCGGTGGGCAGAAGCAGATGCTGGCGCTGGCTTCGGTGATGGCGCTCCAGCCGTCGCTGCTGATCATGGACGAGCCCACCAGCCAGCTTGACCCCATTGCGGCGGCGGATTTCCTGGCGACGGTGGGAAAGATCAACCGGGAGCTGGGGGTGACCGTCATCCTCACGGAACACCGGCTGGAGGAAGCTTTCCCTTTGGCCAGCCGCGCAGTGGTCATGGACAAAGGGAAAATCCTGTGCGAAGGCGCCCCCGCCGACGTGGGAAAGGCACTGCGGGAGCGAGGGCACGGAATGTTCCAGGCCATGCCAGTTCCCATGCGGATTTGGGCCGGAATAGGAAACAGTCTGCCCTGCCCGGTCACGGTGCGAGACGGGCGGGAATGGCTGTCCCAAATGGAGGTCAAAGGCGAACTTCCGGAAGAACCTCCGGAACCGGAACGGATGCATCCGGCGGTGGAATTGGAGGAGGTCTGGTTCAGATATGAAAAGGACGCGCCGGATGTGATTAAGGGCTTGTCCTTTCAAGCCTATCCTGGTCAGCTGACTGCGATTCTCGGCGGCAACGGAACGGGGAAAACCACGGCGCTCTCCCTGATTGCCGGTCTGAATACTCCCTATCGTGGTAAAGTAAAAATAGGCGGAACGGAGATCGGAAAAATCCCATCCAGCAAACTGTTCGACCAGCTGCTGGGCGTGCTGCCGCAGAACCCCCAGAGCCTTTTCGTAGCCAAAACCGTCCGGGAAGACCTGCTGGAAATTCTGTCAGAATCCAAGCTGAGCAAGCAGGAAAAGCAGGAGAAGCTGCGGAATATGATTTCACTTTGCAGGTTGGAGAATCTGTTGGATTCCCACCCTTATGACCTGTCGGGCGGGGAACAGCAGCGGGCGGCGCTGGCAAAGGTACTGCTGCTTCAGCCCCGCATTCTGCTGCTGGACGAGCCCACCAAGGGGCTGGATGCGGAATACAAGGGCATATTTGCCGCCATTCTCCGTAAGCTGACGGCAGCGGGCGTTGCCGTTGTCATGGTGTCTCACGATATCGAGTTCTGCGCCGAATATGCCGACCGGTGCGCCCTGTTCTTTGATGGGAACATCGTCATCGAAAACCGCCCCCGCGCCTTTTTCAGCGGCAACAGCTTCTACACCTCCGCCGCCAACCGGATGGCGCGGCATATTCTTCCGGAAGCGGTGACAGTGAATGATGTGATTACAGCGCTGGGCGGGACGCCTGATCCGCCGCCGGAGCTGCCGGAGGACAGCGGGGATTATCATCTGAACGAGGAAAAAACAGATGTTGCCAAGCCGAAACCGGCAGCTAAAAAGCTGACGCCGATGCGGATTGGTGTGCTGTGCCTGTCCGGTCTGGCTTTTATTGCGACGGTGATTCTCACCGTTCTGAATTGGGACGGCTTTTCCTCCTTTATTTCCGGCGGGAGCGAAGCGATTGACGCCGCCAGCGATCCGGCGGCTGTATGGAAATACACGGGGCTGATGCTGGCATTTGCCTGTGAAGTCCTGGCGGCGGCAGTCGCTTTGTCATGGGGCCGGGGCAATCCGGAATGGACGGTGCAGGTCGCTCCCTCCAATCGAAAGTTGAGCAAACGGTCGATTGCTGCCGCCGCCATGATCCTGCTGGCGATCCCTCTAACGATTTATGTGGGCGTCTATTTTTTCGGGGATCGTAAGTATTACTTCATCTCCCTGCTCATCATCTTGGAATCCATGCTGCCCTTTGCGCTGATTTTCGAGAGCCGGAAGCCTCAGGCCAGGGAACTGGTGATTATCGCTGTGCTGTGTGCCATCGGGGTGGCAGGACGGGTGGCCTTTTTCATGCTGCCCCAGTTTAAGCCGGTCGTAGCGGTGGTGATTATTGCAGGCGTGGCCTTTGGCGGCGAGGCGGGCTTCCTGGTCGGCGCCGTCACCGGCTTTGTCAGCAATATGTTTTTCGGACAGGGGCCGCTGACCCCGTGGCAGATGTTTGCTTTTGGCATCATCGGCTTTTTGGCGGGCATCTTGTTCCGGAAAGGGCTGCTGCTGCGCAGTAGGACGGCTTTATGCGTCTACGGCGGGCTGGCAACTTTCCTCATCTACGGCGGGATTATGAATCCGGCGGCTATGCTGACTTCCCAGCCCAATCCCACCTGGGAGATGCTGTGGCCGTATTATCTGCAGGGCATCCCCTTCGATTTGGTTCATGCGCTGGCTACGGTGGTGTTTTTATATATCGCCGCAGAACCTATGTTGGAAAAGCTTGACCGCATTAAGGTGAAATACGGGCTGGTGGAATAGGAAAATACTGAGGGAAGTAATATGATTAACAAAAACCGAGTCTTATACTTGCTCAAATACCTGTGGCGGAACACGGATGAAGACCATCCTGCCACAACAGCGGAGCTTCTCTCCGCACTGGAAGCAGACGGCGTCTCGGTCAACCGCCATACGGTTGTGAAAGATATTGGGCAGCTTCAGGAATTTGGCATTGATGTGATCTGTACTAAGAGTTCCCCGAACAAATACTTCATCGGAGCGCGCACACTGGAACTGCCGGAACTGAAACTGCTGGTGGACGCTGTGGAATCCTCCCGTTTTATCTCCGAAAAGAAAAGCAATGAGCTGGTCAAAAAACTCTATGCCCTTGCAAGCACTTATCAGGCGGCGGAGCTTGACCGTCACCTCTACATAGACGGCAGAGTCAAGAGCGACAACAAAACGCTTCTCTATACGGTCGATCTGCTGCATAAGGCGATACATACCGGCAGACGCATACGGTTCCAATATATCGAATATACCGCAGACAAAATGAAAACATATAAGCACGGCGGATATGTCTATGAATTTTCCCCCTACGCCCTGCTATGGCACGATGACTGCTACTACGCCCTCGGTTATTCTGAAAAACATAAAGGCATCGCTAAGTTCCGGGTAGACCGGATCGGCAGGGCGGAACTGACTGAGACATTGTCTGTCAACAAGCCGGAAAACTTCCAGCCGTCAGCATATCTGAAAAATATCTTTTCGATGTATGACGGTGAAATGCAGACCGTACATCTCAAATGCGACACTGATATGATGAAGGTCATCGTAGACCGGTTCGGGAAGGATGTCCGTACTACCCGGTGTGAAAACGGCAGCTTTACCGCAGAGGTTCAGGTGTCGGTCAGCCCTACTTTTTTCAGCTGGGTGTTCGGCTTCGGCGGAAAAATCCGCATTGCATATCCGGAATCCCTTGTGGCAGAATACCGGAAAGCACTTTTGTCTGCATTGAAGGATGACGTCTAATAGCGTTTATCTGCAACCGAAAAGAAAAAAGTTTGTGAGAGTTGGCAGTTTTTTCTGCCAACTCTCTTTTTGCCTATTGAAAGCGAACTAATGTTTTTATATACTTGTTTTTACAGAGAGAACAAAAAGTTCTCTCAACCTCAAAAGGGGGACAAGTTTATGCGGAAAAGTGAAAAACGCATGAAAGAGATATGCCGGTATATCGAGGATTATCAGTTCCGGTACAGCCGCACCCCAACGCTGGACAGCATCGCTGAAGCGGTCGGAACCGTCAAGAGCAATGTGTATAAATACCTTGCCGAAATGGAACAGCGCCGCATGATCAGCCGGAACGGACGGGAAATCAGGGTGCATTCTGCCATAGAGTCTCATCCCGGACTAAACCGAGTCCCGATCCTCGGCGCCGTCTCCTGCGGGCAGCCGGAGTATGCGGAAGAAAATTACGAGGGCTATGTCCCCCTGCCGGTGGCGCTGTTCGGGAAAGGCGATTTTTTCATCCTCCGGGCAAGCGGATACTCCATGATCGAAGCAGGGATAGAACCTGGAGATTTGGTCGTGGTGAGAAAGCAGAATACAGCTGACGAGGGAGATATCGTTGTGGCGCTGGTGGAGAATGAAACAACGCTCAAACGCTTTTACATCGATAAAAAGCGAAAATGTATCCGTCTCCATCCCGAAAACAGCAAAATGAAAGATATTTTTGTCCGTAGCTGTACCATACAGGGCGTGGCGCAGAACGTCATCAAAAGCCTTACATAGCGGAATAACAGGAGGGAAACTGATTGATCAACTTTATTTCACAGGCAGAAATCGAAGAACTGTGCGAGGCAATGCTCCGCCTATACCTCGGTCGAAATGCGCCAATCCCGCAAAGCGTGGATATCGACGGTTTCGTGCGGGAGTATTTGAAATGCCGCGTCTTGTACGAAACCTTTGCCGAGGACGATCCCAATAAAATCGGATTTACAGGTGACGGACGGGCGCCTTTGAAAATAAAGCGGAAAGGACAAATCATTTCCGTGGTGTTCCCGTTCAAAACCATTGTGCTTGACCGGTATCTGCTTCGCCCGGAGGAAAATGCGCACCGAAGATTTACACTCGGCCATGAGGCCGGACACCTGATCTCCATGCGTATCAATCCGGAGAGCGCCGCCTGTTTTCACCGTACCCATGACAGGGAACGGACATACTCGCTGCAGGAAATGCAGGAAATGTACAGTATCAGCGAATGGCAGGCGAATACTTTTTCCGCCTCCCTGCTGATGCCGAAGCCGGTCATGTATGAGACGCTGAAAAAGTTCAACGGCGGAAAACGGCTGCCGGTTTACGGAGAAGCCGTCTTCCATCCGAGAGAGAAGGTCATCCTGCAAAAGATGGCGGCGTCCCTGGGTGTTTCCTTTACCGCCCTGGTCATCCGGCTGCGCGGGCTAGGGATGCTCAACCGTCACAGTCTGTGCGATTATATCGAGCAGGAACTGCATTTTGGAGGCGATACTTCATGAGTGCAGGATATGCAAACGAGGAAGCCCGCCGGAAAGCAGAGCTTTCCCGAAGGGAAGCGGAAAACCTTATCGAACGGGAGCTTCGATGCCCTGAATGCGGCTTTAAGGCGGGGTCGGTCTTTTCCGACTGTACCGGACATCTTACCATCCGATGCCGCAAGTGCAAGACAGTTTCGGTACTGAACCTCGCCTATTTCCGCAGGCACCGCAGGTACAAAAGGATGTATCCGCACCGCCATAAACGGCAAAAGACAATTGAATAACAAAAAATAAATCAACTCTATTCGAGCAAGCGGAGATGACCGGAAACGGTCAGGCTGCCAGGCGCCGTGCGAGTCAGAATGATACGGGCATATTGTATCAATCTGATTTCCACGGCGCTTTTTTGTTTGCTCGGATACTCGCACGGTAAAGCGGAGCCTTTCCCCGGCTTGTTCGGGAAAGGACTCCCAAATGAAAAACACCTTTTTGATGAACAAAATCCATGAAGACGGAGGCGCCACTCTTTGCGTTGTTACGGCTGAGGAATGGCTTGACGCCGTGAAGGAAAACCGCAGCCTGCCTCCGGAGCAGCGCCGGTATTTTATCTCCGACTGCATTGAGGAAGGCGATACCATCGACCGCATGATCATAGAAGTGCCCTACAGTGAATATCGGCGCTGGAACAGCCGTCATACCGTAAGCGAACGAAGCCGAAGGGCAAAAAAAGAGTTCCTCCATCTGTCTCTGGATGCGGCAGTGCCGGGATCGCCATCGCTTGCGCTGTCCGACTGTCTTGCGGACAGCAGCAGCATGGAAACCGCCGTTCTGGACGCGGTCCTGATAGATGAACTGAAAATCAGGCTGACCGCATGGAAACCGTGGGCGGCGGAGCTGCTTGCGCATTATCTCGCCGGAAGGAAGAAATTCTGCACGGCGGCTATGGCGGAAAAATACGGCGTATCGGAGCAGGTGATCCGCAAATACAAGCGGCAGTTTGAAGAATTCGTAAAAAAATTTCTGGCGGGTGTTTCGTTTTAAGGCTTGTGTGTTGTGGAGGGGTAGTGAGAAGGAAAAGTTCTCTCCCGTTTCCGTGTTCTGCCGGGAGACGGGAAAGCTCTTTGACAACCGAATAGCACAGCACACCCGTTACTTCCCCTCTGCCGCCGGCAAAACCGGCAAGCCACATGAGAGATGCAGACGCAGCGGCGCACCCGCAGCGACGGCGATGACAGGCAGAGGTATTAAAGGTACTTGCGTCCAGTCCTAAAGCCGAGCGTGATATGGCCGGCAGAGCCAAAAGCCGTCGCAGCAAAGGAGGGCGCCCCGCAGCGATCCTGGGGGTGGTGAGATTCCAATGAGGTCAAATGCATGACCGGCGAGTGTGTTCCCGTATATCCGAGGGACGGCGTGGTTCAAATATCGGATAGACACGCAAAACGATTGATACAAAACAACACGGCGGCCGTCTGCCCAAAATACGACAGGCGGCCGTTTTTACTTAATATACGGAGGAACACAGATGAAACAGGTAAAACGCGGCGAGATATATTACGCCGATCTATCGCCTGTTGTCGGCAGCGAACAGGGCGGCGTCCGTCCCGTCCTTGTGCTGCAAAACGACAAAGGCAATTGTTACAGCCCTACTACCATCGTGGCGGCAGTTACAAGCAAGACAGAAAAAACGGAGCTTCCCACTCATGTTAAGATCAGCGCAGACGGCCTGAAAGCGCCGTCCATCGTCCTGCTGGAACAGCTTCGGACAATCGATAAAGCAAGGCTTGGCGATTATGCCGGCAGGCTGAATAAGGATACAATGGGAAAAGTGGATCACGCTCTCATCACCAGCCTCGGCGTCAAATGCATGGAGGCGCTGTTATGATGAAAAATCTATCAGGCAAAGACTGCGCCTCGCTCGCCTACGGGCTGAATATGCTCCGCCTTCTGCTGTCGATGAAGCTGATTACCGAAGCGGAATACAACAATATCGCACAGCTGCAGGCGGAACATTATGATTCGCAAAAAAAGTTATGTCTTTTCCTTTAATTCTCGCCATTCTCGCTGGATGTATGCGAACTCATGTGGTATCCTTCGTGTTGCCGCAGAGGAAGCGGTAATATGAAAAGCGGATAATCCGCAGAAAGGAGAACAGCATGGGAAAAACCATTACCGAGCTGACAGCCGGAAAACAGGAACAGCGCATCCTGCGGCTGGCGCCCTATACACGGGTATCCAGCAATTCCGAGGATCAGCTCCACTCTTTCGCAGCGCAGGTCAAACATTATACGGAATACGCTGCACAGCATCCCGAATACGAGCTGGTGGACATTTATGCCGACGAAGGCGTCACCGGCACACGCATGGACAAACGGGATGATTTCAACCGCCTGATTCGGGACTGTAAAAAAGGAAAGATCGACCGCATCATTACAAAAAGCGTTTCCCGGTTCGCCCGAAATACCGCCGAGTTTTTAGCGGCAACAAGAGCGTTAAAGGAAATGGGCGTCAGCATCTACTTTGAGGAACAGGGCATCGATACGGAAACGATAGACCTTGAACTGATGATGACCTTCCCCGGCATCGCCGCACAGTGGGAATCGGAAACCATTTCCGAAAATATGCGGTGGAGCTACCAAAAGAGAATGGAATCCGGCGATTTCAACTGCTGCCGAGCTCCCTATGGGTATAACCTCATAGACGGCGAGCTTCAAATCAATGAAGCGGAGGCAAAGGTTGTGCGCCGGATTTTTCATCTCTATCTGCAGGGCTGCGGCAAGCAGGCCATTGCCAATCAGTTCAACGCAGAGGGTGTACCCAAACGGTACGGGCAGAAAACATGGCATCTTTTCACCATCGACTATATCCTCAACAACGAGCGGTATATGGGCGACTGCCTGCTCCAAAAGAGCTACACCACCGAAAGCCTGCCCTTCACCAAAAAGAGAAACCGAGGCGAAAAGGCACAGTATTATGTGGAAAACAGCAATCCCGCCATCGTCAGCAGAGAAACCTACCAAGCAGTGCAGGAACTGCAAAAAAGCAAATCGAAAAGCAATCCTGCCCCGAAAAACCGTTACCCATTCAGCGGTATGCTGAAATGCCCGGTCTGCGGTCACAATTACCGCAGGCAGGTCGTGAACGGCACAGCCTACTGGCTCTGCTCATACAAAGCGTCAGGCAGAACGGAGTGTACCGGTGACAGAATCCGTGAGGACGCAGTCATGGACGCGTTCATGCGGATGAGCGATAAGCTCGTACAAAACCGCGAAGAACTGCTGGGCGATTTAATCAGGCAGCTTGAAAAGCTGCAGAGCCGAACCAGTACAAACGGTGAACAGGTGTATCAGCTTAACCGTCGGATCGCAGACGTCAATGCGCAGAGCCTTGCGGTTGCCCAGCTTTACAAAAACGGCGTTCTCAATCATGCCGAGTATGCCTCAAGATCGGGCGAGCTTGATCGGAAGGTCAGTGAACTCCGGTCAGAGCGCCGCCGCATCTTGACAGAGGATGAGGATGACGAAATCATCGAATCTCTGAAAGAATTAAACGAAACCATTGCCGAATATGTTCCAACGGACAGCTTCGACACGGACTGGTTCGGACAAATCGTGGAGAGTATTACTGTAATCGGCAGGAACACGTTGCGTTTCCGCCTCGCCGGTGGACTGACGCTCACCGAGAAATTCGAGGAAAGGAGCGCATGATATGAAAACACGAAACATTCCCTTCGGCTATACAATGGAGAACGGCAAAATCATCTTTCACCCAACCGAAAGCCAAGCGGTTCAAGATATATTTTCCGATTATTTGGACGGGCAATCCCTATTAAAGATTGCACAAAGCCTGAATGAACGGCAGGTGGAATATCTGCCCGGAACGACCGGCTGGAACAAAGCCCGTCTGAAACGCATCATTGAGGATAAACGCTACATCGGCAGCGATGGCTATCCTCCCATCATAGAGCAAAGCATATATGACAAAGCGCAGGCAGTCAGAGTCTCCCGAAACACACAGAAATCCCTCGACCGCACAGCAGATATTTTCAAGCTGCAGCTTCCGGTTCTCTGTGAGAAATGCGGGGAGCCGATGCAGCGCAGGCATGACAGCCGCACCACCTTCGGGGAAAAGTGGATATGCAAAACCTGCGGTGAAGTGATTAAAATATCGGACGATGCGTTCCTCTCGGCAATCACCGAATGCATCAACTATGTCATCGCCGAACCGGGTATCCTGCACTATGATCCGGCAGCGGTTGATCCGCCTGCGGAAGTTATCCGATTAAAGAATGAAATCGGGCGGCAGCTTGACAGTTTGGTCATTGAGAAAGAGCCGCTGAAAAACAGAATATTCGAATACGCTTCGCGGCTGTATGAAACTTTAGATACCGCTCGGTATATCACAGAGAGGATAAGAGCAACATTGCAAAGAACAGGACCGATCTCCTGCTATAACGGAGAGCTGACGGCGAAAATAGCCGCCGCCATTACACTCCATGCCGACAAGACGGTCAGCCTTACCCTCAAAAACGGTCAGCGGATCAGAAAGGAGAAAACCGATGCAACAGACAGCACCCACATTACAAAAGAGAGTTCGCACCATCGCCCCGACTATACAGCCGGTGAATGCACACAGCACGCAAAGCATTACCAAGCGGGTGGCCGCTTACTGCCGGGTATCCACCAAGCAGGACGAACAGCTTAACAGCTATGAGAATCAGGTGAACCACTACACAGAACGGATTCACCGGGAACCCGGCTGGAAGCTGGTAGGCATTTATGCCGACAAGGGCATTACCGGCACCAGTATGAAAAAGCGGGATGAATTCAACAAGCTGATCCGCCAATGCAAGCGAGGCCGGGTAGATATGATTATCGTCAAATCCATCAGCCGGTTTGCGAGAAACACCCTCGACTGCATCAGGATCACCCGAATGCTGCGGGAGATCAAGGTAGATGTGTATTTTGAAGAACAGAACCTGCACAGCATTGATCCTGCCTCAGAGTTTTACATCTCCATCTACGGCTCTATCGCGCAGAGCGAATCGGAAAACATCAGCCACAATGTGGCGTGGGGCAAGGCGCAAAGCGCAAAAGAAGGAAATGTGCCCTTCTCCTATAAATCCTTCCTCGGATACCGCAAAGGCGCTGACGGAAAACCGGAGATTGATCCTGCGCAGGCGGTAACGGTACGGCGAATCTATACGGAATTTCTCTCCGGCAAAAGCCTCCAGCAAATTGCCGACGGACTGACCGCAGACGGCATTCCCACACCGATGGGAAAAGCCGTATGGCAGCCCGGAGTGATACAGTCTATCCTCTCCAATGAGAAATACAAGGGCGACGCTCTGCTGGGTAAAACCTACATTGAAGACTGCATCAGCAAAAAGGTGCGTATCAACGGCGGCGAGCGCCCGCAGTACTATGTGGAGAACAACCATCCGGCGATCATTGATTCCGACACTTTCGCGCAGGTACAGGAGGAACTGGCGAGGCGAGCCTCGAAACGCAAGGTCAAGCAGATCGGCACCACGACCGAGCAGGGCAAATACTGCGGAAAGTATGCGCTGACCGAACTGCTTGTCTGCGGAGAATGCGGAACACCCTACCGTCGGTGCACTTGGACGGCGGGCGGTCAAAAGAGAATTGTATGGCGCTGTATCAACCGCCTTGACTACGGCAAAAAATACTGTCATCATTCGCCGACTATGGAAGAAGCGCCCTTGCAGGAAGCGGTCATGAATGCGATTCTGAAAACAGCGAAAAGCAATCCCGACATTTTGCAAACGCTGAAAATGCATATCCAAATGGGGCTTGGCGCAGAAGCCGGTGAGGACGAAAGCATTGATATCCAAATCCGCATTGCACAGATTGATAAGGAATTCAACGAAATCCTCAACACCGTAACTGCCGAAAATCCCGAAAGCCTGCTTACCGATCCCCGCGTCGAAACCCTGATGACGGAAAAGAGGGCGCTTGAAAGCAGACTGGCGGAATACATGGCTGCCGAACAGCATCGCAAAAGCGCCCAGTCACGGTTGGAGCAGATTTTCAGCATCCTCGACAGTATGAAGAACCACCCGCTGACCTTCGACAATGAGATCATCCGAAAAATCCTGCAGTGCGTGATTGTAGAATCCAAGGATAGAATCAAGGTGGTTTTCATCGGAGGACTCGAAGTGGAAGCGGAGGTGGAGCAGTGATGTCAATCAAGATAAAAACGATTTCGACGGTTCAACTCCCACCGCCGAAATGTCGAAAATATCTTTTTCATGTGGCTCTCACAGCAGCTAGTAGCTGTAGCCAGGTCACTCACTTTTCTAGTGGGTGACCTTTTGAATTGCTCTTTAGCCTATATCTATAGGCAAGGGACTTAANNTANGATC
>JGI24710J26742_10000215_pt1 | contig 53651 bp, 47 predicted proteins | sample BioPla2DNA2_FD_26742 | JGI IMG/M metagenome (IMG submission 26742) | reverse complement strand
TTTGACAGAGGTATGAATGAAGCTGTATTTACCATTTATGGAGTACGCTTTCATCTATTAGATGAGAATCCTGAATATAAGCTTATAGCCCCTAAAGAAGGTGATGCAAAACCTATGTGGGTGAATGTATTAGTCCCAGATATCAAGGCAACCTACGATAAAGCAATTAAAGCTGGATGCTCAGAGATTCAACCGGTAACTGAGATGATGGATTTTGGTGTAAGTAACGCAGTATTTTCTGATAAGTTTGGTTATGTTTGGATGCTTCATCAGATACATCGTGAAATTAGTTTTGAGGACCGAGTCAAGATGTTTGAGGATGAGATGAAGGAGCAGAAGGAATAATATCATACCTATGTACTTAGTTAGAAATGCATGGAATTTACTTAAAGAAGATGCTGAAATCTACATGGATCTGGCACCAACCTTTTTTGCAGCACTTCATGGCTCATTAAGGGATAGATTCGGTGTTAACTGGATGTTTACAGGAGAAAGGACAAATAGCCGATAAAGTGCTTCAGTCTGAATTATTGACCTTGGATCAGTCTGGCACGAAGATGTAAGTGCAAAAGGCTGTCGTGCCACGATATGTTACCGTTGCTTCGACAGCCTCTACTATTTAATTCTATGATCTTTTATAAACGATATTCCCATCTATGATAGTCATATAAGTATGATAATCAAGGTCTTTTATAGGATTGCCGTCAAAGATAACAATATCAGCATCTTTGCCTGGTTCAATGCTTCCAACCCTGTCTGAGATGCCTGTTATTTCTGCAGCGTTAATTGTTATTGCTTTTAAAGCTTCTAGTTCATCAAGGCCTGCCTTGTGAGCCAGTCCAGCACATAATGACAAATGATGGAGAGGAGTGACAGGAGAGTCTGTTGTGATTGCTATTTTTACCCCTGCATCAACGAGTACCTTTGGTGTTTCCCATGTTTTATTCTGTAATTCAAACTTTGTCCTATGGCCAAAAGCAGGTCCTACTATGGCTCCTTTACCTTCTTTAGCTAAATCATCAGCTATAAGATGGCCTTCAGTACAATGATCAAGGGTGATATCAATATCAAATTCTTTAGCTATCCTTATAGCGGTAAATATATCATCAGCTCTATGGGCATGGGCCTTTATAGGGATTTCTCTTTTTAATACAGGAATCATGGCTTCTAGCTTCATATCAAAATCAGGTGTTTTGCCTTCATCTAAAGCTTTATCCTTCTTATCCATATATACTTTGGCNTTAAAAAGCATCTCCCTAAGTAGAGCAGCAGTCCCCATCCTGGTCATAGGAGTTTTCTTCTTAGCATTATAAACTCTCTTTGGATTTTCTCCAAATGCAACCTTCATTGCAATAGGATCCTTTATTATCATGTCGTCAACTCTGTTACCATAAGTTTTTATAGCAACTGCCGTACCGCCTATAACATTGGCACTACCGGGTCCTGTGATCGCTGTAGTTACACCACCCTGATAGGCTTCTTCTAAGGTTATGTCCATAGGATTAAGTCCATCAATAGCTCTAACATGAGGGGTTATAGGATCGGTCATTTCGTTATAATCAGCGCCTTCAAATCCTATAGAGCTCTCATCTAATCCTAGGTGACAATGGGCGTCTATAAGACCCGGGGTCACCATCCTACCTTCTGCATCAATAATGTCGCAGCCAATAGGTGGATCGATATTTTTGCCTACTTGAATTATCTTCCCGTCATCAATTAAAATCGAACCATTTTCTATAACTTCTCCTACCATGGTATAAATCAAACCGTTTTTTATTAATTTCATTATATCGCCTTTCTGTATGTAATTAATATTGTCTTTTGTCTTAATAATCTTATATAAAATAGTCATTGATTAATAAAACAATAGGAAATATTATAGCAAATAATATACTTATTTTCAAATTTATCAAATCTTCCTCACCGCTGAATTCATATAGATTTGATTGACCATATGGTAAATTATTGATATCATTAGTACAGTTATATTTTCAGACAATGAAAGGTGGGCATTATATGAAACTATCAAATGAACAGCTAAAGGAGATTTATTACGGAGCTTATAGTATGTGTGAAACTGATGATGGATATTTACAATCCTTTCAGTATACGCAGCAGCAGATGGAGTATTTTAAGGAAAGTCTAGATTTTTGGTATGATAGGTGTATGGCTTCCAGCGCAAAAACACTGGAGTTTTCTACAAAAGCGACTAAGTTTTCCTTTGAATACAAAATTATATGGGTGGGTTCAGAGGACTCTTTTGAACTTGTTGTTGATGGATTGATAACAAAAATATATTATGTTAAGGATCTGCCAAAGGAAGGTAAATTAACCTTTGAGATGCCTGCTGGTGATAAGAAGGTCATGGTATATCTGCCAGCTGATGCAACCGTTCTAATACGTAATTTTGAGATAGATGCGGACCTTATTCCTGTGGAAAAAGGGGAGAAGGTTTTATGGATGGGAGATTCCATAACACAGGGCTTTGGCCCATTACGTTCTGCACATACCTATGTAAGTGTGGCAAATAGACTACTTAACTACGATATTATCAATCAAGGAATTGGCGGATACATATATGATAAGAATGTACTTGTAGATATGGAAGGATACTCTCCTGAAAAGATTATTGTTTCTTTGGGGACTAATCAATATGGAACAGAGACTATGAAGGATGTTGAGGAATACTATGAAAGATTATTAGAAGTTTATGGTGATAGGCCGGTGCTATGTATAACACCTATCTGGAGAGGCGATTCACCTGATGGACTAGAGGTGCTAGCAAGGTTCTGTGAAAATATCAAGAATATATGTGCTAAGTATCCCAATATTACTGTAGTTGAAGGTTTTAAGCTCCTGCCCCATGCTTCAGAATATTTTCTAGATAATCTTCATCCTAACGCCCTTGGGTCAGAAATATATGGAAGAAACCTAGTATTAGCAATACAGGAAGCGGGATTCTAATTTTCTGAAACATGGAGTATGTATTAAAGCTCNTTAGAGCTCTAAGTGTATTGATGCCTAATACTATATATTAAGTCATCTACATTAAGCCATTGAATAGTTTAAATTCTATTCAATGGCTATTTTTAGTTCAGTTCACATTCTGTCCTGTTCACTATGTTAAAAAAATGTCGATTATTTGCATATTGTAGTGAATTTGCTCATGTGATACAATTAAAGTATATAACTTGAAGATCTTAGCGACATAATATATTTTAATATAAATTTGAAAGGAGATATACCTCATGAACCCTATATTCGGACGAGAGGATAAAAATTGGCGAACTATCCTAGTGAAATTTCTAATTATAACTATATCGATTGTCGCTATCCTGTATTTTGTTTTAATAACAGGTGGAACTAAAAAGGTATTCGTACAATTAATGTATATCCCTATAATTCTATCTTCAACATTTTGGGGATCATATGTTGGCTTATTAGTAGGTCTTATTTGTGGTATATTGGCAGGTCCTTTCATACCACTCGATGTTTCTAATGCTATCATGCAAGATCCATTAAACTGGATTTCTCGTTCACTTATATTCTCCTTCATAGGTTTTTTCACTGGGAAAATGATCGAGAGAATTAATAGACTTAACTTAGAAAAACAAGAGAGAAACTTTAAAAGTCCTTTTTATGATCTTCCTAATGCGCAGAGACTCCTAAATGATATTAAGAATAGAATCAAATCTAAAGAGTATTTCAAACTTCTATCAATCAAATTAACAAACTTGAATGAAATTGAAAAATACGTTGATAATAAAATTGTATTTGACATAGTTGATAATATTGTAAAGAGGTTAATGCATTATTGTGATCGACAGGCCATTTATTCTTATGAAAAAGATGAGTTGATTGTACTTACATGTAAAAATTGTTCGGAAAATTATGAAGATAAGGTTAAAGAGGTTTTGGAAGATTATTTTGCCTCTCCTATTACAATTAATGGATATAAAATCAGAGTCTCCTTAAAAGTAGGTGTATATATATATAAGGGAGAGGATAATTCACCAATAGATATATACAACAAGGCCCGGATTGCTTATGAACAGGGAGAAATAAAGGAATCGGGAGTCTATTATTACGATGTTAATTTAGAAAATAAGAGAAGAGAGATACATAATATAACAGGAGCATTGCTCGAATCGATTCAAAGAAATGAAATGTTTGTTGTCTACCAGCCTAAGATTGATATTATTAATAATAAGATTTCCGGTGTGGAGGCTTTGGTGAGATGGAAAAGAAACGGAAATGAATTTATTGGGCCAAATATCTTTATTCCCATAGCAGAAGAGATAGGGTTTATCAATAAGATTTCAAAGTTTGTTTTTGATAATGTAACAACCCAGATAAAGGAATGGAAGAGTAAGGGGATAGAATTGAAGTGCTCTGTGAATACATCTGTGCATGAATTAATCGATGATACCTATACTGCGTGGGCTAATGATATAATCACAAGTAAAAAGGTGGATAGAACTGAATTTGAAATTGAACTAACAGAAAGGGCCATATCCTATAATGATACAAGATTAATAAATAAGATGAACTACTTAAAAGGATTAGGCTATCAAATATCTATAGATGATTTTGGAACTGGTTATAACTCCCTTATGAGTGTTGGTGAAATACCCTTTGATAAATTAAAAATAGATAAATATTTTATCGATAGGATTCATAAAATCGAAATTGCTGAACTAATAAAACTTTTTATAGAATACGCCCATACACTTGGTAAAGTTGTTATAGCAGAAGGTGTTGAGACCGAGGAGCAATTAAATACACTTAAAATGATGAATTGTGACGAGGTGCAAGGATATTACTATAGCAAGCCCTTATTACCAGAGGATATAGAAACATTTTATCATGAGTTTAATAAGGCTAAGGTATAAAGAGTATAGATTGCAATAGGATGTAAATTATGAAAAGTATAAGATAGGTAAAGTAAAACTCTGCGAGCTAGGTAAAACTCGCAGAGTTTATTTTATATTATTATTTTATAAATTTATGAACGCTTTTTCTGCACAAGCTTGTATAGCAAGTTTATTCATCATATATAATGTGAACAGGCTTTGCTAAAGCTATATTAGCGGCAGAATGGGTTCTCTGTAGGATAAAGCATATTGCTAGGTTGATTGAAGCTAATATCAGTAACTCCTAAGTATTTGAATATCTCAAATAACTGCTTTCCGAAGTGACCGAATGCTACAGCACCATGATGTGGATAGTTCTTTTGGATTAATACATGGCGATAGAAGCGCTTCATTTCAGGAATAGCAAAAACACCAATGCTTCCGAAGGAGTGAGTTGCTACTGGAAGCACTTCACCTTCTGCAACGTATGCACGTACTTTTGTATCAGCAGTACTTTGAAGACGGAAGAATGTAATCTCACCTGGAGCGATATCACCTTCTAGAGTACCTCTTGTAATGTTAGGCTCTTGATCTGGCTCAAGACTTCTAGCCATAATCTTCTGGTTCTTCATAGAACAGAAGGAGAGCTTATTAGATGGGGTATTACCGCAATGGAAGCCCATGAATGTATCTGTTAAACTATAGTCGAATTTACCCTTTATATCCTTCTCGTACATATCAGCCGGTACGGTATTGTTAATATCAAGTAATGTTACAGCATCATTACTTACACATATGCCAAGGTATTCACTTAGTGCACCATAGATATCAACTTCGCAGGATACTGGTATACCTCTGCCTGTTAAACGGCTGTTTACATAACAAGGAACGAAACCAAACTGTGTTTGGAAGGAAGGCCAGCATTTGTTAGCAAATACAACGAATTCCTTAGCACCCTTGTGAGCCTCTGCCCAGTCAAGTAATGTTAACTCATATTGAGCTAGTTTTGGTAAGATACCAGGCATTTTATTACCTTCACCTAGCTCCTCCTCCATGTCTTTAATCACATCTGGTATTCTAGGATCATTTGCATGCTCATTAAATGATGCGAATAAATCTAATTCAGAGTTCTCCTCAATCTCCACACCGAAGCTATATAGAGGCTTAATTGGTGCATTACAAGCAAGGAAATCCTGTGGTCTTGGACCGAAGGATATTATCTTTAAATTAGCTAGACCTATGATAGCTTTTGCAATAGGTATGAATTCTTCAATCATGTCGGCAACCTCTGCAGGGGTTCCAACAGGATACTCTGGTATGTAAGCACGAATACCACGAAGGGCTAAGTTATAGCTTGCATTAAGCATACCGCAGTAAGCGTCTCCACGCTCGTCAGCAAGGATAGAAGTAGATTCTTCTGCAGCTCCAACAAACATTACAGGGCCATCAAAATTCTTTGCAAGCAAGGTCTCGCTTGTCTCAGGACCGAAGTTACCTAAGTATACTACCAGTGCATTACATTCTGCCTCATTAACATCAGCGAGAGCATTTAACATATGGTTTTCATTCTCGATCGTGATTGGGCATTCATAAATATCAAGGCCTTTCTCGCGATATGCTGCAACTACAGCGGCTCTTCTACTATTAGATAAACTCATAGGGAAGCAGTCTCTGCTTACTGCAACTATTCCAATTTTAACATTAGGTACATTAATCATTTTAGTTACCCAGCCTTTCTTAGGAAATATATATAGTTTAGTCATAAAACTTATAGTAGTATTATAAGTTTTCATAATGTTTTTGTCAATTGATATATTGTCTCTGATTGCCTTTAGTTCATGTAAGTATGTCCTAAAAACATTATATGATAATATTGTAAATTAAGACTAAATAGTTTACAATGCTCATACTGATATCAAGAATTGTTGTAAGTATATGAAAGATAAATAATACATGACATGGGAGAAGAGATTTGTTAATTAATATGAAAAGAATGAAAATAAATAAGAGGTTTTTAAATCGACTCTTAATAATTATCCTTAGCATATTTACACTGTTATCTGCGATAATAATTGGATTGAGATTTAACTATAGATATTTTTATAAAACTGCGCAGAGGGAATTCCTTATCCCTGCACTTTCGGGCGGTTTTGTTCCACAAGGATTTACATATAGTGAAAAAGAGTATATATTTCTCATAAGCGGTTATATAACAGGTAGTAAGGAAGCTAAAGTAATTATTACGAAGCCGGACGGTAGCTATCGAATACTGACTGTTTTGGATGAACAAGGTAAGGTACTAATCAGTCACATGGGTGGAATTGGGATCTATGAAGAATATGTATATATGGCTGGTTGCAATGGCATATGTTATGTGCTTTCAAGTGAGGAACTCATACATGGAGATAGTGATAAAATCAGTGTAATGGGAAGTTTCAAGACGGGTAATGAAGCTTCATTTTGCTTCGTATCTGAAAATTCTCTTTATGTGGGTGAATACTATTATAATATTAAATTCAAAACAGATGAAGCCCATCAAATGACTACTCCTACTGGAGATGCAAACAAAGCTCTTATGTTACGCTTTGAACTGGATCAAGAGTATCCTTTGGGAGTGGATACTTCACCAGATATGGCCTTGTCAACAACTGGACGAATTCAAGGGGGGTGTTTGACGAATAATGGCACAATGGTATTGTCTGCTTCTAGCATTTTTCAAGGCTCACAACTGTACTATTACGATTACATTACTATTGTATCCGAAGTAGCTGATATATTTGAAATCGAGGGGAGAGCAATACCTCTATATTATCTGGATAATGACAATTTAATTGAAACAATTAGTGTTTTGCCAAAATCCGAGGGTATTACGGTCTGTAATGACAATATCTATATTGTTTTTGAATCTGCAACCAGGCGCTTTAAATATGGTAAACTTCTGGATGCGCAATATGTATATAGTTTACCCCTGGATTAGAATTCGGAGCTAATAATAAGCTTAACATATGATAAAAAGAACAGGAGATATTGACAGATGAGTATGACAGCTAATTTAACAGAACGAGGAATTACAAAAACATTATTTAAACTAGCTCTTCCAATTATGGGTACAAGCTTTGTTCAAATGGCTTATAACCTAATTGATATGATTTGGGTTGGAAGGATAGGAACTGGAGCTGTTGCTGCAGTGGGTACAGCTGGCTTTTTTACTTGGCTTGCTAATGCATTTATATTGATACCAAAGATTGGGGCCGAGGTTGGAGTGGCACAATCCACAGGACAGCAAAACATGAGAGAAGTAAAAAAGTATATTAAGCATAGTATACAGATGGTGATCTTTCTTGCACTTTTGTATGGACTTATCTTAATAGCCTTTAGAGATAGTTTTATAGGATTTTTTAATCTAGGTGATGAAGCAATTATTCAAGATGCTATTAGCTACTTAGTTATTGTTTCTTGTGGGTTCGTATTCTTTTTTATAAATCCAGTATTAACCGCAATCTTTAATGGATATGGTGATAGTAAAACTCCTTTTATAATAAACTCAATTGGCCTGCTTGCCAACCTAGTACTTGATCCTCTGTTAATCATGGGTATTGGGCCTTTTCCAAGATTAGGAGTGGCAGGTGCGGCTATAGCTACAATCATATCTCAAGGTATAGCAACACTTTTATTTATTATTAAATCAAAAAGAGCATTAAATATATTCTCAAATATTCATTTATTTACAAAGCCAGATTTAGCCCATATCGTAAGAATAACAAAATTGGGATTACCAACTGCTCTTCAGAGTGGGCTATTTTCTATCATCGGTATGGTATTAGCTAGAATTATTGCACAGTGGGGGCCTACACCTATAGCAGTGCAAAAGGTAGGATCCCAGATTGAGTCTATTTCCTGGATGACAGCAGGAGGCTTTCAAAGTGCCATGAGTGCCTTTGTTGGCCAGAACTATGGTGCGCAGAAATGGGATAGGGTGAAAAAGGGATATTACATTGGAATAATAATAGTTTCCTGCATTGGTTTGTTTGCTACAGCTTTGTTGTTCTTTGGTGCAAGACCCTTGTTTACTATCTTTATAAATGAGGAGGAAGCCATACAACAAGGAATACAATACCTGAGAATACTAGCATTTTCACAGCTGTTTATGTGCATTGAGATTGCAACTGCAGGGGCTTTTAATGGGTTGGGTAAGACTATTCCACCTTCCATTGTGGGCATAATATTTAATTTTATACGAATTCCAAGTGCAATCATTCTATCTTCCACAATCTTAGGATTGAATGGGATCTGGTGGACAATAAGTATGACTAGTATTTTGAAAGGAATCATACTTACAAGTTGGTTTGTTATACTTCTAAGGAAGTCCAGGACAGGGTTATTAGACAGGAGTAGTAAATATAATATTCTTTGATTTGTAGTTTTACATTTTATGTTTATGTATTATAATGGGAGTGATATGGGTAGTCAGAGAGTCTAGGGGGGAACAGATGGATATAAAAAGAGTAAAAAAAATGTCGGAGGCTATAAAGAATAACATTAATAAAGTTATTATAGGTAAATCAGAGGTTGTGGAACTGCTAATAACAGCACTAATATCAAATGGTCATATTCTACTTGAGGATGTACCAGGTACGGGTAAGACAATGTTGGCGAAGTCTTTGGCAAAATCAATTGATGTAGAGTTTAAAAGAATTCAGTTTACACCTGATTTACTTCCTTCTGATATAACTGGTTTGAATTATTACAATCAAAAAGAAGGTGAGTTTACTTTTAGAAGAGGTCCAGCTTTCACGAATATCCTATTAGCTGATGAAATTAACCGAGCCACTCCAAGAACCCAATCAAGTTTACTTGAATGTATGGAAGAAAGACAGATAACTATAGACGGAGATACATATATACTAGAGAGGCCGTTTTTGGTAATCGCAACACAGAACCCGGTGGAGACAGCTGGTACATACCCATTACCTGAGGCACAACTGGATCGTTTTATGATGCAGCTTAGCATGGGCTTTCCATCCTTTGATGAGGAAGTTAATATATTAAATAGATTTATAGATGATGACCCTCTTGAGAACTTGGCACCGGTTTGCTCGGTAGAGGAGCTTTTAGCAGCACAGAAAGAAGTAAAATCAGTATATGTNCACCCNGCNNTAATGGGCTATATAACAGAAATAATTCAAAAAACAAGGAAGAACAAAGGTATCTTACTTGGTGCAAGTCCCAGAGGAAGCATAGCCTTATTAAGGTCTGCTCAGACCTATGCTGCAATCAAGGGACTTGATTACGTTACCCCTGAAATAATTAAATATCTGGCACCATTTGTACTTTCACATCGAATATTACTGAGGGCCGCCTTCCAGAGAAGTGAAACTACTGTAGAGATTATGAATAGCATATTATCAGACATCCCTGTTCCTACAGAGCATTTTCAGAAGAACTAAGATTAATGATCAAAACTCTGGGGGTTGTGAAATGAATCTCTTAATGGCTTTATTAGGGGCGCTAATGCTTTATGGATTACAGAATTATGCATATAAAAGATTATGGAGTAAAGGGCTTAAAGTGGATCTAAGATTTTCAAAGGAGGCTGTGATTGAAGGAGATGAGGTGTCACTTATTGAGACCATCTCAAATCATAAGCTAATAATTCAAAAAAAGCTTATGGATACGACAGCAAATGATTATTTGATAGTTATATCTTATAATCAGAAAGAGGAATTACAGCAACTTATGCTAGACCAGATACGAGTTAAGAGGGAGTTTACTTGGGTTATTCCTACAAATAAGGATATAAAGGTAAGAGTTAGTGAGGAGATATTGGATCATATTATCGAATGGGAGTTAAATGAGTGAATAGGGGTGTGACCATTGAATAGGTTTTGGAGAATTAAAATAGATTGGATAAACTTAACCCTAAGATCCTTGATTTTCATTGCTCTTGCTTCTTTTATGCTATTATATATAACAGATCATGCTTCTTATATCTGGAAAGGTTTGATGCTTTTCCCAGGGGCTATAATATCCTTTCTAATTCGGAAATACTCTAAGCATCTATGGAGTTTTATTATATTACAGCTGATGCTTTTCGTGATTTATATCTTATTATCTGATGAATTAGTATTAAAAGCTATATATGGAATAAGTATTTCAGTATTTGTAATAACTGAGTTTATTTTGAATATCAAGAAGAAGATTAAAAACACTCCTCTTGTATGTTCGATCATACTAATTGCCATACATGCCTGCTGCAAGGCTATTTATCCAGAGGATAAGATGGTAGGGCTCTTTTTCTTTATCGCTGCTATAGCATTTGGTATCCTATATATGGTCAATGCTTATCAAGTGAACTCATATATATACTTTAAAAAGCATGAAGAAAAAGTAAATATACCTATGAAGAAAATTCGCTTTACTAATACCTTCTACATAGGCGGTTTTATTATACTTTGCCTTGTTATCATGATGATATTTACCAGAATTCCGCTGGCTGGTATAGGTCGGTTATTTAGCGATCTTATAAGATGGTTATTAAAACTATTTATATCAATAGCCATGTTATTTAAAAAGGAACCGGAAGAAATNAATCTAGAAGAAGAGATAATGTATTCTAATAGTATTCTTATATCACCAGAACCAACACTTTTTTCTCAAATCGCTAATCTACTATTTGTGGGATTTACAATAATAGTTATATTAGCAGTAGTTATCTATGGAATTTATAGAATTTATATGCTTTTCCAGTTTAAGCTAATGATATCTGAGGATTTAAGAATAGAGAATATTAAGCCATTTGTGAAAGATAATAACAAGATCGATAAAAAATCAACTATAGGACCTCGAATTAGGACTCTATTTGGTAATTCCAATAATGTAAAGATACGTAGATTATACATAAGGGCTGTACAGAAGAGTATTCTAGCAGACGATACATTAAAGTACAAACTACCCAAGGAATTATCGGTATATGCATTGAGAGCAGGCAAAGCAAAAATCGACGAGCATGAGTTAAAGAAGAATAGAGAAAAGCTTACAGTTATTTATGAAAAGGCAAGATATAGTAATATGGAATGCAGTAAAGAGGAAGTTAAATTGGTAAAAGACCTTCTAAGATAAAGAAGTTCCTATATGAGAGCTCTAAACATAGTAACACCATCTGTCAAATATTAGAGTGTTTTGCCATAAACGATTGAAATATGCATAAAACTTTGATATACTTTTAACATTATAAGGATTGGATGTTTTTTATTATGAGTAAATCAAGTTTTAGAGATTGGTACAGAAAAACAATTGGTAAATTGATACCGGAGTATGGGATCCTATCACTAATGGCTTGCTTCTTAGTAAACATATCTATTTATTGGGGAACCCAACTTATTATGAAGGGAAAATATCATTATGATTTTACTTCTAAATTAGATAACAAAATCCCATTTATAAAAGAATGGGTCATAATCTATCTTGTATGCTATGTTTTTTGGATAGTAAATTACATACTTATATGTCATGAGGGAAAAGAAAAATGGTTTCGGTTTTTCTTTGCTGAGATTTTAGCCAAATTTATATGTGGTATCATTTTTGTAATTTTACCTACAACGAATATACGGCCTCTGGTAGCTGGAAATGATATATTTAGCTGGTTGATGAGATTTGTATATTACATTGATACACCAAGTAATCTTTTTCCATCTATTCATTGCTTGGTGAGTTGGTTTTGCTTTATTGGAATTAGAACTAGTAAGAAGGTTCCTTTTTGGTACAAGGTATTTTCATGTATATTTGCAATACTTGTATTTTTATCAACTCAATTTACAAAACAGCACTACCTGATAGATATAGCCGGGGGTATATTGATAGCAGAGTTGTCTTATTATATTGCTTGCCATACTCAAATATATATAGGAATAAAGAAGGTTTTCCTATGGGCTAATGATAAACTTTTTGGAGCAAGTACATATTATGAATAAACGTAAGCTTATATTTAATATATTATTTTTAATAGTTGTCTTTTCCATAACCTTCTACTACATATTTCACAATCAGGATATAAGCGACATACTAGAGATTATAAAAAGCACTAATACCGGATATTGGCTATGGGCTATTTTATGTGTTATCTTTTTTATTGGTAGCGAATCAATTATAATATTTTATATGATGAATTCCATTAAGCAAAAGGTTAATCTGGTTCATTGTTTTTTGTATTCATTTGTCGGTTTCTTTTTTTCTTGTATTACACCGTCAGCCACAGGAGGGCAACCTGCCCAGATTTATTTTATGAAAAAGGACAAAATACCAATACCTATGGCTACATTGGTTCTTATGATTGTTACTATCGCTTATAAAATGGTTTTGGTGGTATTAGGAGTGGTCGTTTTGCTAGTTCGACCGTCAGAAATCATAAGCTATTTAGANCCGGTAATTGGTATATGCTATCTAGGCCTTNTAATAAACGTAATATGTGTGGGTTTTATGCTTCTTCTGGTTTTTCATCCTACTCTGGCTAAAAATCAACTTATATTTTTAGTCAATTTGCTTGGAAGACTGCGTTTGATTCGAAGAAAAGAGCACTATCTACTTAAAATAGAATCCTCTATGAAACAATATAAGGATATCGCTATATTTTTTCGATCAAATAAAATAGTTATATGTAATGTTCTTATAATCACTATAGCTCAGAGAGTATTACTATTTTATATAACATATCTGACCTACCGATCATTTGGACTTAATGAGGCTAACTTTATAACTATTGTTGTTTTACAAGGAATGATATCAGTTGCTGTTGATATGCTTCCACTTCCAGGAGGAATGGGCGTTAGTGAAAAGCTATTTCTATCAATTTTCACACCTATTTTTGGAGCTGTAACACTGCCAGCTATGATAGTAAGCAGGGGTCTTAGTTATTATACACAACTAATTTTAAGTGCAATGTTTACGGTGGTAGCATTTATTACCATAGGAAGAATACGTGAAAGGAATATAGAAAAATGATAGGGTTTTATGATTATACGGTTATTCTTACATATATCAGTTTGCTGTGTTCAGTATTTGGGATTACACAGGCGATTGATGGGAGGTTTAGAACTGCTATAGTATGTCTTGCATTATCAGGACTTTGTGACATGCTTGATGGTAAGGTTGCAAGAACAAAAAAAGATCGNACTAATGATCAAAAGCTGTTTGGGGTGCAGATAGATTCTTTATGCGATGTGATTTGCTTTGGTATATTTCCTACAGTTCTATGTTATATACTGGGGGTTAGAGGGGTCCTCGGTGGTATCGTTATTGGATACTACTGTATTTGCTCAGTTATAAGACTTGGATTTTTTAATGTCCTTGAAACAAATAGGCAGATGAAGGAAGATGGTGCCAATAAGTTTTATTGCGGACTTCCTATTACTTCAATAACAATAATATTGCCAGTTGTATTTCTTTTAAGTTTCTTTATTTCAGCATATGCGTTTAAATGGGTTTTGCTAGCCATGCTTTTCATTGTAGCCACATTGTATATTCTTAATTTCAAACTAAGAAAACCATCCAATAAGCAGCTATATCTGATGGTAGTAATTGTGGCTTTCATAGTCTCGATAATTCTTCTGTATTCGGATTATCGTATTAAACATAAGGTTATTAAGGAGGAGGCATTACTCAATGAGTTATGTGAATAGGAGGCCTGCTGAATGAGATGTGTGGACCGCAGTGGTAATGAAATTAAGCAAGATGATCTACAAAATAATATATTGAATTTCCTTTATAAGCACAAGTTTGGTAGAGCTTTACTTAAACAACTGATAAAGCCATGGGTTTCACATATATCAGGAGTTGTACTTAACAGTTATTGTTCTAGAATATTAATTCCACCATTTATAAATAAACATAAAATAAATATGAAGGAATATGAAGCACGTACATACTCATCATATAATGATTTTTTTACAAGAAAGATTAAAGAAGGTAAACGCAAAATTGACCTTCAGAAGAATCACTTGATTGCTCCTTGTGATGGTAAATTAAGCGTATATCATATAAATAAGGATTCTCGTTTTACTATAAAAAACACTTCATATACCTTAAAAAGTTTGCTAAGAAATAAAAAGCTTGCTGACTATTATGAAAAAGGTACCTTACTCTTGTTTCGATTAACAGTTGATGATTATCATAGATACTGTTATATAGATAATGGTAGGAAGACAAAAAACTATAGAATAAAAGGGGTTTTTCATACTGTAAATCCGCTAGCAAATGAAGTGGTTCCAGTGTATAAAGAAAATACAAGAGAATATTCCCTTTTATATAGTGAGAACTTCGGAAGGGTTTTAATCATGGAAGTAGGAGCTATGTTGGTTGGAAAGATTCTTAATTACCATGATGAAGCTAGGGTTAAGCGAGGTGAAGAGAAGGGTAGATTTCAGTTTGGAGGATCCACTATAATTGTGTGTCTTGAAAAGGGAAGAGTAGCTATCGATAAAGACATATTGAATAACTCGGCCAGTCAAGTTGAAACACTGGTCAAGTTGGGAGAGAAGATCGGAGAAGTTCATATTTGAATAAAAAAACAGGAAAATCTTAATAAAGGCTTTCCGGCCACTTTGTTTACCACGTAGATAACCACCTTCTAACTGTATTATGGAAGTCGAATTATCTTTAATCGTAACATTGCATTGTTTCTGGATGGAAGATTAGATCAGGTAATATATAAATAGATATGATAGGTAAAACCTATCATATCTATAAACTAATTGTATTTTACAATAGATGACTGATGTAATATGATATAAGTAAAGATATTGATTTACTGCTAAGATATAGGATGATAAGTTAAGTTTATCATAAAATTAGCCTATATAAGAAGCGAATAAGGTAATAAATATTAATGAAGAAGCAGCAACTGCAATCCAGGTGCAACCACCAAGAATTATAGGCTTAGTACCCTTTGTTATCAAATCTTTGAACTGAATCTTAAAGCCTACACCAGCTAGGGCAGCGGTATTTAAAAATTTGTAACCCTTTTTAAAGAAGCTAGATGCACCGTTTATATTATCGAATAATCCCAAGGTGTTTATGACGGCCATTAAGAGGAATATCAGAATAAACCAAGGAAATACCTTAATTACAGTCTGACCAACTGACATTTTTGGTGCATTAGAATCTAAAGAAGTATTTGCCGCGGATTGCTTTCTTATCATAAGGACTGAGAATACAATAGCTATAGCAATAAGCATTGTGGTTCTTGTAAGCTTAACTGTTATTGCCAAGCTCAGATCAACATTATTTAATACACTATAAGTAGCTTCAGCAGCGGCGACGCTGGAGGTATCGTTAATGGCGGAACCAGCCAAAATTCCAAATTGATTTTCGCTTAATCCAAGGAAGGTTGATAAATATGGAAATGCCAGCGCAGCGAATATATCAAATAGGAATATTGCAGTCATGGCATAAGCTATTTCGGTTTCTTTTGCTTTGATTATTGAGGCTAAGGTTGCTATTGCTGTACCACCGCAAATAGCAGTACCACCGCCAACCAATGTACAGGTATTAGTGGATACCTGTATTTTTTTACCTATAATATAGGCGACTGAGAATGAAATAAATATATTTAATATAATTAGTGGAAGTGCTTTTGCTCCATAGCCTAAGATCTCTTTAAAATTAAGAGTAGCACCTGCCAATATAATACCGAGATTTAAGAATTTTTTTCCTACAAAGGTAGTACCGGCTTTGAAGTCTTTATCTACAGAGGGTAGAAGATTAACGATTATTATGCTTATAAACAGGCCTATCATAGGAGCACCTATAAGTCTTTGCTTTCCTCCAAGATAGGTTGCGACTATGGCTATGATTATACATATGATAATAGCTAGGTACTTCTTAAATTTTATAGGAGATTTAGCATTTGTGTTANTTTTCATTTAAGTTAATTCCTTTCAAAGTTATATATAAAAAGTGAGTTATAAAATTAACAAGCAAAACGAAAAAATATATTTGTAGTATAGTATAAGATACCCTAAAACTGGTGTATGACAAGTTGCATAACATACTAATGCCCAGAAGAAAGCTTTATTTTGAGACTTTCTTCTGGAACATATATGTTAATAGAGTACTTTTTATATAATCAAATCTTTTAATGTATAGAGAATTTGATTAGCAAGTAGCTCCGCCTTCAAGGTGAAGCTTAGCTTCTAGAATTTCCTTCTTTCTATCAAGTAGATCATTTGATAATAACTGCTTATTTACATTCTCAAAGCCAATTCTTTCAACGGTTTGAGCTAGACGTTCACCTGTTTTACCTTGCTCTCTAAAGAATAGGATAGTCTTTTCGATTGTCTCCATTACCTCTTCTTTGCTAGTGAAAATCTTAGTAAGAGGAATTCCGTGAGCAACTCGTTTACCCCACATTCCACCTATGTATATTTTATAGCCAACCTGGCCGTCTTCTATAGAATCGAAGTGACACTTACCAACGCAACGTCCACAGTGGTTACATTTTTCTTCATCTATCTTAAGAACGCCATCAGCAACTTCTGTTACATTGATAGGGCAGGAATCCACAACAGGACATTTTTTACAACCATGACAGGAATCCTCATCAAAGTTAGGGATCATTTGTCCAACAATACCTAAATCATTTAAATCAGGTTTTACACAGTTGTTAGGACATCCACCTACAGCGATTTTAAATTTGTGTGGAAGCTTCACATCGGCATATCCGTTAAAGAACACCTCATGTATTTCTTCAGATAAACCAAAGGTATCGATTAATCCATACTGACAGGTTGTACCCTTACAAGAAACAATGGGGCGTACCTTAGAACCAGTACCACCAGTTACAAGACCTTCCTTTGCAATATATGTTCTAAAATCCTCGATTTTATCAAAAGGAATTCCCTGAACTTCAATTGTTAATCTGCTTGTGAATGTTACAATACCATTTCCATAAAGTTCAGCAGCCTCTGATAAACATTTGTTTTGAGCAGCAGTTAATTTACCGTTTATAGTAATGATTCTTCCTGAGAAATTATCAGTTCCTTTATTTGCAAGAAACCCTAAAGCTTTTACTTTTTTTTGATCAGCTGCACTAATTGTCAAACTTGCCATAATAATAAATCCTCCATAAAATTATGTTATTTATAATGTTACTTCATTAAAGGTGGTACCACCTTCAAGAACTAGGGTATTGGTATAACCGAAATGCTTTAAACGATTTTGAAGCATATATGCTCTTTTTCCTTTAGCACAAGCTAAAAGAAGTTTTTCATCTTTTCCAAACTCACTTAACTCTCCATCAACCTTAGTAAGGTCTACATAGGGAGCACCGTCTATGCTTGGATTAATTGAGGAATCGATTAGTTTGTAATCTTTAGCCTCTCCATTTGCATATGCAGAAGGTGTTATGGTTTCAAAGGAACCACTTATCTTATTCAAAAGTATATTTACTGTATGTGAGAATGGGTGAATTGCTGTTGAGAAAGGTGGGGCATAAGCTAGGTCCATATTCTCGATATCATGAAGATTAGCTCCCATTGTTATTGCTGTAACTGCAATGTCAACCATCTTATCTATAGCACCTTTACCAAGTACTTGTAGACCTAATAATTGTTTTGTATCCTTGTCGGCTATCATCTTTACGATAAAGGATGAAGCATCGGGATAGTAGTGAGCCTTGTCATCAACAACAGCTACAACGCTTATTGTATTAAAGCCTGAACTAATAGCTTCTGCTTCTGTTAAACCGGTTCTTCCTACATTTAGTTCAGGAAGCTTAGCAACCGCTGTTCCTAGAACTCCTGGATAGGCTAGTTTTGATCCAGCTATGTTTTTAGCAGCAACGCGACCAGCTATATTGGCTGTGGAGCCCATAGGAGACCAGGCAGGTTCTTTAGTAACTCGGTTCATAACAGTAGCACAATCACCAACAGCGTAGATGTCTTCGACATTTGTTTGTAGATACTCGTCTACCTTTATTGTTCTATTAGGCATTAGCTCAATACCTGATTCTGCAAGAAAAGCTGTGTTAGCTCTTATTCCTACAGAGAGTATTACTGCATCTGTCTTGATAGCACGTTTACTAGTTTGTACTTTTTCAACTTTTTCTTCACCAAGAATAGCTTCAAGTTTTGTGTTAGTAAAGGCCATGATACCTTGTTCAGCTAGATGATTTTCAACATAGTCACAAAACTCAGGGTCAAAGCCAGGAAGAATGTGTTCTGCCATATCTATAACAGTCGTCCTTACTCCTTGTAAGGATAAGTTTTCTGCTACCTCAAGTCCTATATATCCTCCACCAACTACAGTAGCGCGCTTGATTTCACCATTTTCCACGGCACTTCTTAGTGCATGAGCATCATCTGGAGTTCTCATAAAATAAACGTTTTTTAATTCTGCTCCATCTATCGGAGGCTTGATAGCCTCAGCACCAGAAGCGATGACCAGTTTATCGTACTGGTAAGTTTTCACTTCCTCTGTCTTTAAATCCTTTGCTTCTACGGATTTGTCTGCAGGATTAACTTTTGTTACTTCTACCTCAGTCAGAACTGTTACCCCTGTTAGATTCGAGAAGCTCTCAGGTGTATTAACAATCAGCTGACTCCTTTCAGGAATCACCTTACCAACGTAATATGGAAGGCCACAACCTGCATATGATATATCTTTGCTCTTTGTTAAAATAGTAACCTCATAGTTACGGTTTTCACGTTTTAATTTTGCAGCAACCTTAGTACCAGCAGCTACACCGCCAATAATAAGTATCTTCATACACTCACCTCTTTGTTTAAAATTTAACAACCATAATAAATATATCACTTGTCGAATTAATAATAAAATGATATTATCTTATAATGGTTATAGGTAAAACCTATCAATAATCTGTATTTCATATAGAAAGAAGGTATAGTGTGACTATAAGACACTTAAGAATATTTATAGAAGTTGTTGATAGTGGGAAAATGAGTACTGCCGCAACAAGACTTTTTATTTCACAGCCGACAGTAAGCCAAGCAATTAAGGAACTGGAGGACCATTATGGAGGACTTTTGTTTGAAAGACTTTCTAAGAGATTATATATAACTGCTAAGGGAAAGAGGCTTCTTTCATATGCTAGAAATGTAGTAAGGCAGTTTGATGATATGGAAGAAGTTATGCTGGCAAGTAATTATGTAGAGAAAATTAGAATTGGTGCAACCAATACGGTTGGAAATTGTATTCTTGGAGAAATCGCAAAGAACTTTAGAAAAACCTATCCAGATATTGAAGTATATTCTTATATTAGTAATACAAAGGTCATAGAAGAAAAGCTACTAAAATCAGAGTTGGATATAGCTATCGTAGAGGGAAGGGTTAAAAGTCCAGATTTGATATCTATACCTGAAGTTAATGACTTTCTGGTTCTAATCTGCAGTAGCAAGCATCCTTTTGCTAAGAAAAAAAACATAAGTTTAGAAGAACTAAAAAATGAAAAATTTGCTATGAGGGAGCAAGGAAGTGGAACTAGAGAGCTTTTTGAACGTTATATGTTGGAGAGAGGACTTCCTTTAAAGATTGCCTTTGAGGCTAACAGTTCTGATACGATTAAGAAGGCTGTTGTAGATAATGTATGTCTGGCAGTTATATCAATACGTTTGGTAGAAGAGGAAATAAAAAGTGGGAAAATACATGTTATTTTAAATAATGAATCGGATTGGGATAGATATTTTAGTGTAGTATACCATAAAAACAAGGTAGTAACTGATGAAATGGACTATCTTATTGAGGTGGCGAAAGATTATAAATACGTAGATATTCTTCAAAATATTAGTGTTGGACATTTAGTGGAAACTTAAAAACATTAAATATATAGGATTTACCTATCACATCAATTACGTAATCATATTTTACAATGTAAACCTAAAGTAATATGATATAGCTAAATCAAACTAACAAGGTGGTCATAATGAAGAATATTTTTAATTGTAGAAAAGTTAACAAAGATTTTGCTAAAAGTAGTATTAAAAAGATAGTAAGGGCATTTTCCCTATTCTTAATGGTGGGGTTAATTATACCAGCACTTACAGGCTGTAAGACTCAAGAAAAGATTGATACAAACACTAATGCAAATACTAACACAGACACTATTACAGAGACAGACGATAATTTTTACTATAGCTTTATTGACTCTCTAGATAATGAAGTGAATCTAGAAGACAAGCCTGAAAGAGTTGTTTCTCTAGTTGGCTCCTATGCTGAAACATGGATTTTAGCAGGAGGAAGTCTTGTAGGAGTTACCAATGATGTTATAAGTGAGAGAGGAATGGATCTGCCTAGTGATACCAATATTGTGGGTACAATTAAAGAACCAAATGTAGAAGAGGTTATAGCTCTTTCTTCTGATTTCGTTCTCTTATCCCCAGATGTAGAAAGTCATATACAGATTGCTGAAACCTTAAGACTATCCATGATACCTCATGCATTTTTCAAGGTAGAACATTTTGAAGATTATCTAGATATGCTTAAAATATGTACTGATATCACAGGTAATCAAGAATTATATGAAGAAAATGGTTTGGCGGTTAAGAAGCAAATTGATGATGTACTATCAAAGGTAAATAATGAGAATGAAATTGAAATATTATTTATACGTGCCTTTTCAAGTGGTGCAAAGGCTAAGTATGATGACAACATGGCATGTAAGATACTTGAAGATTTAGGCACAGTAAATATGGCATCAAAGCATGAGTCACTATTAGAGGAGTTAAGTATAGAAGAAATCATCGAGGAAGATCCGGAATTTATCTTTGTAGTGACAATGGGAAATAGCGAAAAGGCTATACAGGCATTAAAGGATGGAATTGAGAAGAACCCAGCCTGGAGTGGTTTGTCTGCAGTAAAGAATGATCGTTATATTGTACTTCCTAAGGAGTTATTTCACTATAAACCTAATGCAAGATGGGGTGAAAGCTATGAATTTATTGCAAAAATTCTTTATCCGAATGATTTCCAATAAGAAAGAAAGTCAAGATAATAGATTTAAGATGGCTAAGAACAGCAAAAGCTATAACGTAACTGTTATAGCTTTTCTTACAGTCTTGCTAATCATTGGAATATTAATGAGCATCAGTATTGGTTCATCGAAGATACCTTTATCTGAAATTATTTCTTCAATGATGCAAGGAGATGCTAGCATAAACTCCTATAAAATTATTAGGTATGTAAGAATACCAAGAACCCTGGCAGCAGTTCTTGCAGGCTGTGCTTTCTCGGTATCAGGTGTAATTCTTCAATCTGTTCTTAATAACTCCCTTGCAAGTCCAAGTGTGATAGGGGTTAATTCAGGAGCAGGTCTTTTTGCCATCTTGGTGGCGGCCTTTTTTCCCGCAAGTTTATACCTGACTACGATTGCATCTTTTCTTGGGGCCATAGTAGCTGCACTTTTAGTATATCTTATTGCTCATAAGACAGGAGCTTCCCGAATGGGAATTATTTTATCAGGGGTTGCTGTGTCAAGCTTTATAGGAGCTATCATAGATACTGTACTTACTCTAAAGCCCGATGCGGTAATCGCCCGTACAGCATTCATGATTGGAGGCTTTTCAGGTGTAACAATGGACAAGTTAAGATTTGCCGGATTATTTATTGTTATAGCCTTTGTTATAGCTTTTATTTTAAGCTATGATATGAATATACTAGCTCTTGGGGATGAGACCTCCAAATCCTTAGGTTTAAAGGTGTCTCAGATACGTTTTACCTTCTTGATTCTAGCTGCAGTCCTAGCAGGCAGTGCTATAAGCTTTACAGGATTGCTTGGCTTTGTTGGACTTATAATACCTCATCTATCCAGGCTTTTTGTTGGATATGACAATAGAATACTACTTCCAGTATCGGCGCTTTTAGGAAGCATATTTACTCTCCTTTGTGATTTACTAGCAAGGACACTTTTTGCACCCTATGAGATTCCTGTCGGAATAGTTCTATCCTTCTTAGGAGGTCCCTTTTTTATATATCTATTATTTAAAGGCAAGAGAGGTCAGCTTTATGATTAAATTAAGGAATATATCTGCAGGTTATAATAAGGTTGAAATCATTAAGAATATTAATGTGACTTTTGAAGAAGGTAGTATTACAAGTATTATTGGTAAAAATGGTTGCGGAAAGACTACTTTATTAAGAACAGCCTCAAATTTATTAAAACCTTTTGGCGGAGAAATCATCATAGATAGTAAAGACATTAGAGATTATCATAACAAGGGGCTCGCCAAGAAGATTTCCTTCTTACCTCAGCTTAGAACAGTGCCTAATATAACGGTATATAATCTAGTCATGCACGGAAGGTATCCCTATTTAGGTTTTTCAAGAACCCCACAAAAGAAGGACAAGGAGATTGTGGAGCAGGCTATAGAGAGGATGAAACTTAAACAGCATCTGTCAAAAAATATTCAGCAGCTGTCCGGTGGGCAACGTCAAAAGGTCTATATCGCCATGGTTTTAGCCCAGAATACTGATATAATATTTTTGGATGAACCCACAACCTACTTGGATGTCAATCACCAACTTGAAATATTAGAAATAGTTAAAAAATTAAAAGAGATGGGCAAAACCGTGATTATGGTCCTACATGACTTAAGCAATGCCCTTACCTATTCGGATAAAATATGTCTTCTGAATAATGGTGAGGTATCAATATATGACACACCAGATGCCGTATTTGCTAGTAAAGAAATAGAACGTATTTTTAATGTTAAATCTGAACAGGTGGTCGTTGGTGATGAAGCTAAGAAACAATATGTCTTCTATATATAATGTAGAAGGCGTTTTTTCTATATATTTGTACTTATATATAAGAGGCTATCGCAGAAAAGTAAGAGGGGGGTGTATATGTTACAATCATGTACATTTAGGAGANCCGTTTGCATGATTTGTATTATCGAAAGNGGACTTTAGTCCGATTAAGATTTACAAATCATAGCAAACTGTACTCCTAATCAGTGTGTGATGGAATATATACACTCCCTTAATTACTTCTGCTAGCCTCCTTTTTTTCGTGTAAGATGAAAAATAGTACTATGAAAGAACTTCTACGTTTGGAATTATATTAGTATTGGGATTGGTACTCGTGGGTACTGTATATCTATGCTAAATGGATTAAATGGAATAAGAAGTGGATAACTTGTAACTTGCTACTGTATGGGATAAAATATAAAGGCAATAATAAGCCCCTCAAAAAAGGAGGATAAACATGAGTGATAATAAACCCAAGGTAGCATTTATATGTGTCCATAATTCCTGTAGATCTCAAATTGCAGAAGCTCTTGGTAAACATTTTGCAGCTGATGTATTTGAAAGTTATTCTGCAGGTACAGAAGTAAAAGCTCAGATTAATCAGGATGCAGTGAGGCTGATGAAAGAGCTATATGGTATAGACATGGAGATAACACAACATTCAAAGTTGCTTGATAAAATTCCATCAGTAGATATTGTTATAACAATGGGTTGCAATGTAAACTGCCCTAGCCTTCCGTGTAAACATAGGGAGGACTGGGGGTTGGACGATCCTACAGGTAAGGATGATGATGAATTTAAGAAGGTAATATCGACAATAGAAAGAAAAATAATAGAGTTGAAAGATATGCTATCAAATTAAATATAAGTTGAAGAGGAGAATAAGAATGGAATTTATATATTCAATGCCCACAAAAATATATTTTGCCCAAGATGCTATTCTAAAAAACAAGGAAGTATTTAATACAATAGGCAGTAAGGCTTTAATTGTTACAGGAAGAAGTTCTGCAAAAATAAATGGCTCATATGATGACATTCGTAAAGCCCTAACTGATACTGGAGTAAACTATATACTTTTTGATCAGGTGGAGGAAAATCCATCTCTAGAAACCATAGAAAAAGGAAGCAAGATAGGTAAGGAAAACAATGTTGATTTTGTAATTGGGATTGGTGGAGGATCACCTATGGATGCAGCGAAAGCTATGGCTGTATTTATAAAAAATCCGCAAGTCAATATAGATAATATATTTACAAGCGGAAAACTAGATAGTGTTCCCGTGGTGGCAGTGGCAACAACATCAGGAACAGGGTCCGAAGTTACCCAGTACAGTATAGTGACTTCCAATAAGGAAAGGACAAAAAAGAATCTAGGACAAAGCATATTTCCTAAGGTTGCTTTTTTAGATAGTAAATATACCTATAAGCTACCCTATGATATCACTGTCAATACTGCCATCGATGCTTTTACTCATTTAGTTGAAGGGTATTTAAACTCTAATAGTACTAATATGTCAGATATATATGGGGAAAAAGGCTTTGAGCTATTTAGGTATTGTTTTGAGAAATTAATAAATAAAGAACTCAGCCCAGAGTTTAGATCGAAGGTAATGATGGCATCAGCTATGGCAGGGATACAAATTGCGCAGAATGGTACATCCCTACCTCATGGGATGGGTTATCCACTGACATATTTTAAAGGTCTACCCCATGGACTTGCAAATGGTGTATTGACTATAGAGTATTTAAAAAGCTTTAAGGACCAAAGAAGGATAGAAAGAATGTTAAGCTTATTAGGCTTTAGTCATTTAGATGAATTAGAGTCTGTATTCAAAAGCTTAATTAATGTTAAGCTGGATATAACAGTTGAGGAGATCAATGAGTACTCTAAGAAATTTTTTAGTAATAAAGATAAGTTGAAAAACCATACAGAGGAAGTGGAGCTTGAGGATATAGTAAGAATTTATAGTAAGAGTCTACTAAAGGACTAATTAGAAGTTGCATCTGAGTTATCTAACCAGTGGATTCATGATTATTATTTCTCTTCTGATTGCTTTTGTAATTATTTTTCTAGTTAGTGAAGATCCAGCTAGAGCAATTGAATCATTTTTACTTGGTCCTTTACAATCAAAACGATTAATCGGTTCTATTTTTACAACCGCTATCCCCATTTGTTTGACGGGTCTTGCAGTTTCTATAATGTTTCAGGCCTCTATGTTTAATATGGGGGCAGAGGGGGGCTTCTTTCTAGGGGCACTTGCTGATGCTGGAACCGCTACCTCTATAAATCTTCCTGGAATCTTAGGTATTATTGTACCTGTTCTAGTAGGAGGGCTTGTAGGAGCTGTGGTATGTGCCATTCCTGGATTCTTAAAGGTGATATGGGGTGCCAGCGAATTGGTATCATCACTTATGCTGAACTATGTAGCCTTATATTTGGGTCTTTATATATTAAATGGTTTTATGAGAGATAAGAGTTTCGGCGCACTTGCTTCATATCCGCTACCAGCAAATAGTAAATTGCCCAGAATCATTAAGGGTACTTCTCTACATGCCGGTATCTTTGTTGTAATCTTGCTAATAGTTCTTTCTTATATATTTATTTTTAAAACAAGTACTGGAATGAAGATAAGAATGTTGGGACAGAATCAAGAGTTTGCTAGGTACTCTGGTATTAAAGTAGGTGGTGTGGTTCTACTTTCTCAGCTGATAGGAGGAATGATTGCAGGAATCGGTGGTTCCATAGAAGTTATGGGTATGTATGGTAGATTTCAATGGACCTCACTTCCCGGATATGGATGGGATGGAATCATATTAGCAATTTTAGCAAGAAATAAACCTCAATTTATACCAGTTGCAGCCTTATTCTTATCCTATCTAAGAGTTGGAGCATCTGCTATGGCTTCCAGTGCGGATGTACCAAAAGAGCTTATTACTGTAATTCAGGCAATTATGATTATGCTCGTAACAGCAGGCGCATTATTGAAGAGCTTGAAGCAAAAACTTGTAATAAAGGAGGCATTGACAAGTGGAACAGATAGTTAGACTTATTTTTTCAACAAATTTTCTTTTTTCCGTCATCCGATTGTCAACTCCGATTTTATTTGCAACTATGGCGGTGCTGATTTCTAACCGGGCTGGAGTTATCAATATTGCTGTAGAAGGTACCATGTTGTTTGCGGCTTTAATGGGAGTAGTAGGAAGCGCCTTTTCCGGAAATGCATGGATAGGTTTACTGGTTGCGGTTTTATCGGGAATGTTGTTTTCAGCAATCATAGCTTATTTTCATCTGAAGCTAGAAACAGATATTGTACTAACCGGTATTGCTTTATCGGTAAAGGGCGTTCGATTGAAAGCTTTGCTGATATCCGGAGCTATTGCAGGTTTTGGAGGAGCATTTATGTCTATGTCATATGTATCCATGTTTACAAGGGATATGGTGGCAGGACGAGGTTTTATTGCTCTGGCGGCAGAAGCAATGGGACAAGGCAATCCTGTTTTGTCTACGCTTAGCGCTTTATTTTTCGGTGCTACGGATGCTTTAAGTAATAATCTACAACTTTTTAATTTTCCAAGTGAATTGACCAGGCTTATGCCATATGCACTTACTATTATTGCATTAGCATTTTATGCGGCGCGTATGAAGCGACAATTGAAAAAATAGATAGTGTAGTGTATAGTTTACAGGATGCAAGAAAGGTAGGTTATTATAATGAAGATCTTAAATATAGGTTCACTTAATATTGATTATGTATATACAGTAGATCATATTGTCAAGGAAGGTGAAACAATAGCCTCCATGCAACTCGAGAGTTTTTGCGGCGGAAAAGGACTGAATCAATCTATCGCGCTTTCAAGGGCTGGTACAAAAGTTTATCATATGGGCATAGTTGGAGAAGATGGTGAAATGCTTCTTGAAGCTTGCAAAAATGATGGTATTGACACCAGATATTTAAAGCAGATAGAAGGAAAAAGTGGCCATGCAATTATTCAAGTAGATAAGGATGCTCAAAATAGTATTCTGCTATATGCAGGTAGTAATCGAATGTTTACGAAAGAATATATAGATGAAGTGCTTGAAAATTTCCAAGAAGGTGATATGCTGCTACTTCAAAATGAGATTAATCTGGTGGATTATATTGTAGAAGTTGCATATAAGAAGGGTTTAATTATCGTTCTTAATCCTTCCCCTTATAATGAATATTTGGAAAGTGTAGATATGAGTAAAATCTCGATTTTTCTAGTGAATGAGGTAGAGGCGGCTCAGATAGCCGGTGCTGAGGATCCAAAAGATGTATTGACCTTAATGAAAGAAAAATATCCGGAAGCCAAGGTGATTTTAACCTTAGGTGATAAAGGATCAATTTATCAGTACAAAGATCAAGTCGTCAGCCAGGATGCTATAAAAGTAAAGGTTGTGGATACAACGGCAGCCGGTGATACCTTCACTGGATATTTTCTTGCCGGACTTCTTGCGAATAAGCCAGTAGAACAAATTCTGCAGGAAAGTGCAAAGGCAGCGGCAATGGCGGTATCTAGAAAGGGAGCAGCAGTTTCTATACCCTATAGAAGAGATATTGAAAATTAATCTTGCAAGCCCACGAAATGTGTGGTATAACATATCGTGGGCTTTTTCCAAGTCAAATACATATGTTAAATCAAATTGTAAACGTAGTATAGATATGTTGTTTTTGGTTAAAAATATTATTAATTAATAAAATCATTATTGATTAATAATTAAATAATAAAAAAATAATGAAAGGATGAATCTTATGAGTTATGTAAAAAGAGTAAGATTGATTGTTATTGTTTTAACAATGTTGTTTGCATTTTCTATTACTGGATGTGCAAAAAAGAATACTGGAGGAGATACCACATATAAGTCTGGTACATACACTACTGAAGCAGACGGCTATGGTGGTGTAATAAAAGTAGAGACAACACTAACAGATGAGAAAATTGAAAAAATCACAATAACAGAGAACTCAGAAACCGAAGGAATTGGAAGTATAGCGATTGAAAAAATCCCTAGTGAAATTGTAAAATCCCAATCATTAGGTGTTGATTTAGTAAGTGGAGCTACAGTAACTTCTACTGCTATTATTGATGCGGTTTCTAAAGCGGTAGAGAAAGCAGGAGGAGATGTGAAAGCTCTTAAGGAAGCTCCTGTAGTAAAAGAAGAAGGCAAAGATGTAATCAAGGAAACTGATGTAGTTGTTATTGGAGGAGGCGGTGCAGGCCTCGCAGCAGCTGTTGCTGCAGCTGACAATGGTGCTAAGGTAATTTTAGTAGAGAAGACTGCTGCATTGGGTGGAAATACTGTTAGAGCTGGAGGACCTTATAATGCTGTTGATCCTGAAAGACAGAAGAATGTAGAACCAGCTGATGAAACCAGTATGCAGAAGGCTTGGGACTTAACTAAGGTAGAGCCTAAAAACGATCGTCATGCTGAATTAATGGAAGAATTAAAGAATGATCTAACTGCTTATGAAAATGGACCAAAAGATTCTGTATTTGATTCCCTAGCCCTTCATAAACTTCAAACCTATGATGGTGGCGATTATGTTGGAAAGCTAGAGTTTATAGAGGAATTAGTTGAGAAGTCATTGCCAACTAGCGAATGGATGGCAGATAACGGTGTAGAATGGACTGATGATATAACAACAGTACCAGGTGGCTTGTGGCCAAGGGCTCACTTGCCAGTCAATGCTGCTGGATATGATTTTATCAAAGCAAGTGAAGATACAGCTAGAAAGCTAGGAGTTGAAATACTTCTAAATTCAAAAGCTACAGAGCTAATAACAGACGGAGGTGCTGTTGTTGGTATTAAGGGCGAGTCAGAAGGACAAAATATGGAGATCAGAGCAAAAGTAGTAATTATTGCTACTGGTGGATTTGCTGCCAACGTAGAAATGAGAAAAGAGTATAATCCTTCATTGGCTGAGCATCTTCCAACAACCAACAGTCCTGCTATAGTTGGTGATGGTATCAAGATGGCACAAGAAGTAGGCGCTAATCTTATAGGCATGGAATATATTCAATCTTTACCACTTGGAAACCCTGTTGATGGTACTCTAAATGGCTGGGTTGGTGGAGCAGGTGTAGAGCATTATTATCAAGTAAATAAAGAAGGTAAGAGATTTATGGCAGAGGATGGTCGTAGAGATACCATGACAGCCGCCTTACTTGCTCAAACTGATACAATGTCATATGTAATTTCTAGCGCAACCAATGAAATTGACATTAATGAGACAGGCGTAAATATTTGGGGTGACAATGTAGAAAAGTTGGTTGAGGATGGTATTGTATTTAAGGCCGACACTATTGAAGAGTTAGCAGAGCAGATAGGAATAGATCCTCAAGTTCTAAGAGAAACACATGATACATTTAACAGTTATGTAGTATCTGGTAAAGATGAAGATTTTGGACGTACTCTTTTTGGAAAACCCCTAGATAAAGCCCCTTTTTATGCTTCACCACGTGTTCCTACAGTACATCACACTATGGGTGGTATAGAAATTGATTTAAACAATCATGTATTGGATAAAGACGGTAATATAATACCAGGTCTTTTGGCTGCTGGAGAAGTAACTGGAGGAATTCATGGAGCTAATCGTCTAGGTGGAAATGCTCTTGTGGATATTCATGTATTCGGTAAAAAAGCAGGAGAAGAAGCTGCTAGAATTGTAAATGAGAATAAATAAATACTGTCTATTAATAGCTAAAGTAAGGAAATCAATAAAATCATATAATTAATAGAAAAAATCATCGTCACGTGGGTTATATTATCTACGTGGCGATATTTTTTTATATAATAGTAAAGTTCGTCCTATTATAAAAAAAATACGCTCCGCTTGGGATGCGCACTCACGCGCTTTGTATATTGCCAGCAAAAGCTGGCCGCGTTTCGGCAAAAGCTTGCATAGCAAGCTTAGAGAATTTCGCAAGCGAAACTCTTTATTGGCACTTAATTCCTTTATCGACATATTATAACTGTAAGAAATGGAATTAAATATAAGTGATACGGGGAGGTCGCTGAATGCAGTTTACAATAAAAGAAATCTTAGAACTTATATTAAAAAGAATGATCTTGATTATTATAAGTCTCTTTGCGGGATTAATTATATCCTTTATTGTTAGCAAATTTATAATAAAGCCATCCTATACAGCATCTGTGCAATTATATGTAATACCGAGTGATTCGGAGACCAGTGTAAGTTTAAATGAACTAAACTATGCTCAGAAGGTTGTTACAACATATATTAGCTTCTTAAATACAAATGTTTTTTATGAGAAGATACAGGAGGATACCAAGTTAGATTACTCCATAAATCAATTAAAGAAGATGACATCGGCAAAGATTATTAATAATACAGAAATATTTCAGATTAGTGTTACCTCCTTTAGTGCTGAGGATTCATATACCTTGGCAGAAAGTATGGAGAGATTAGCTCCCCAATTAATAAAATCTATAAAACCATCTGCAATGATAAGCGTAGTTGACCCGGTCGTTTTTCCTAACAGACCATCTGGACCCAATACTATTAAGAATACTATTATAGGAGGAATGCTAGGTCTTGCAGCCATGGTAGTTGTTATATTTTTAGTTGAGATTCTGGATGTAAGAATAAATAATAAAGAGGATCTAATAGAAAATTACCAATTACCTGTACTTGGAGAAATACCAAATTTCTATCTAACAAGAGAAAGAGCTGTATCTAATAAAATTCAATTGATATCAAAGAAAATTATAAAAAAGAAGAACACTGTAGTTGATGAAAATATAAAATTCATCTATACTGAAGCATTCAAGTCCCTAAGAACTAATCTACGGTTTACATTATTAAAAGAGGGATGTAAAAAAATCATAATAAGCAGTCCTTTACCTGGTGATGGGAAAAGCACCACAAGTATAAACCTTGGAATCACAATAGCTCAAACTGGCTCTAAGGTTCTGATTATAGATTGTGATTTAAGAAAGGGTCATATACACAATTACTTCAATATTAAGTATAGACCAGGCTTAAGTGATGCCTTATCAGGATTGGCAGAATTAAAGGATGTGACAAAAACGACTTCCTTCGAAAACTTAGATATTATTCCTCTAGGGTCTATATCTCCAAACCCTTCGGAACTATTATCCAGTAGTCAGATGGAGAAACTTTTGATGGTGCTTGAAAAGGAATATAATTATATTATTTTTGATACACCGCCTGTTAATGTTCTGTCAGACTCTTTAAGCCTGGTTAAGTATTCAGATGGTTTACTCCTGGTTGTCAGGGAGAAAGTAACCTCCCATATGAATATAAAGAATGCCTTAGATAAGTTCAACCTATCCCATGGAAATATACTGGGATTTGTTCTTAACGATATCAAGACAAATCAAGGTATGAAAATGGATTATTATTATTATCATTATGGAGCATCACATGATTGATATTCATACTCATATATTGCCTTATATGGATGATGGTGCAAAAGATACAGGGGAAGCCATGAAAATGATAGATTTCTTAAGATTTCAAGGGATAGACATAGCTGTTTGTACTCCTCATTTTGATCCTTCTAGTAGTTCAATAAAAGAGTTTACTGAGAATAGAGAAAAAGCATTTCAAACCATAAGTACAGATAATATTACCCTGATTGCAGGAAGTGAGACAGGATATCACGATTTACTTTATCAATATTCTGATCTGAATCAAATTTGCATTAGCAATACCAGCTATCTCTTGCTTGAGTTACCCTATAAGAATTTTAGAAGCGAATATTTACTAGAGAATATTGATAAATTAATGAGTTTATTTTATATCATACCAATTATTGCTCATATAGAAAGATACAATGCCCTTTGGAAAAGTAAAATAAATATAAAGAAATTATTGGGCTTGGGCTGTATTACTCAAATTAACGCAGACACCATTATTGATAAGAAAAAGAGAAGAACAGCACTTCATTATATAAAAAGTGGATTAATAGATCTAATAGGAAGTGATTGTCATAACATGTCGAGAAGGCCTCCAAATCTAAAGGATGCCTTTGTTATTATTGAAAAGGAAATTGGTAGTTCTTATTGTGACCTATTAAAGAAAAATGCAAATTCAATTATCAAGGGAGAAATGATAAGAGAGGAAATAGCTAGGCCTATGTTAAGAGGAAGTGAATTTTAATGAAATTAAACAGACTGAAACCCAAGATTTTATTTACCATAGATGCTTTTANTGTTTTTATTACATCCTATATAATATATTATTGGATGCCAAGTGGTAGCCAAAATCACGAGAATAGATTAGATATCATGGTTTTTCTAAGCCATGTATTTGTAATATTAATTAGTATTATACTTTGTCAATTAATCATTAAAACCCATAAAATAATATGGAAATATGCTGAGTATAACGATTACTTAAAGCTAATGATTGGAGTAATAGGTGGTTTTTTGCTTTATATTATAGCGAATTACTTTCTTTTCACAAGTAAAACATCATTAATATTTTCGNTTTGCTCTTGTGCCGTATCTATCTTACTAATGTTATTGATGCGTTTTTTCTATAGAAGATACCGCATATATCTTTTTAATATGTCAAGAAACAAATTACCCTTAGCAATAATTGGTGCAGGTAGTGCAGGAGTACTTTTATTTAATGAGATTCTTTATAATAAAAAAACAAATTATTCTGTATCTTACTTTATTGATGATGATATAGATAAGATTGGAAAGAGAATAAGAAATGTAATGGTATATGGGCCTGTAAACCGTTTTAATGAAATTATAAAGGAACTACCTGTAAGTCAAGTTATTATAGCAATACCCTCACTTACTGAGCAAAGAAAAAGAGAAATATTAGAGATAGTTTCTAAGTCAGACATTAAAGTTAAAATCCTTCCTGATTTGATTTCAATCTTACAAAATGGAGCAAATTTATTATTAGCTGTAAGGGAATTTAAAGTAGAAGAGCTTATAGGAAGAAAGTCCGTTTCATTTGATGAAGACCAGATCAATACCTATCTGAATAAGAAGACTATTATGGTAACTGGTGGAGGTGGTTCCATTGGCTCTGAATTATGTCGTCAAATTGCTAGGTCAGGGCCCAAGCATTTAATTATAGTTGATAATTACGAGAATAATGCCTTTGATATACAGCAGGAATTAATTAGCCAGTACAACGATTCTTTAAAATTATCTGTTGAGATTGCCTCTGTTCAGGATAAAGATAAGATTGAAGCCTTATTCGNNAGATACAGACCTGAAATCATATTTCACGCCGCAGCCCATAAGCATGTATCCTTTATGGAGGACTGCACCGATGAAGCTATAAAGAATAATATATTCGGGACTTATTATACTGTCCATGCAGCCCATCGCTTCCAGGCTAAGAAATTTGTTCTTATATCCACAGATAAAGCTGTTAACCCGACTAGTATGATGGGAGCAAGTAAAAGAGTATGTGAAATGATTGTTCAAAGTATGAAGGATGTAAGCGCTACAAATTATATTACTGTACGCTTTGGAAATGTATTAGGCTCTAACGGTTCTGTTATTCCTTTATTCAGAAGACAAATTGAACAGGGGGGACCGGTAACCATTACGGACAAAAGAGCATATCGATATTTTATGACGATATCTGAGGCTGCACAATTAGTCTTAAGAGCTTGCTCTATGGACTCNCAATCGGAAACCTATGTACTAGATATGGGGCAACCGGTGAACATACTATCATTAGCAGAGAATCTTATTCGTTTAATGGGTTATATCCCCTATAAGGATATCCCGATTGAGGAAATTGGAATCCGTCAGGGAGAAAAACTATATGAAGAGTTGTTAATGCATAATGATGATCTATCAGAAACTGAAAATGCCAAGATTTTTATTGAAAAGCATTATCCTATGTCACAGGAGGAAATCGAAGAAAAATTAAAGATATTAAGAAAAGCACTTGAAACAAAGGATTTGGCACAGATTAAGGAGGCTTTAATTGCAACCGTACCAACCTTTCGTAAAAGTTAGCTATAGGAACCATATAGAATCCCTTTCATATATTAAATCTATGACGATATGAGAGGGGTTCTTGTACTTTTTATGGATTATAAAAGTGTAAAAAGATGTCTGGATATTACTTGCTCTATTCTTGGACTAATTATATTGCTACCACTTTTTCTTATTGTTGCTATATCAATTAAGATTGAATCCAAAGGCCCTATAATCTATAGGCAGTTACGTCTGGGATTGCATGGGAGGGAGTTTACCATGTATAAATTCCGAACCATGTATATAGGTGCAGAAAAAGAAGGGGTATATGAACTAAAGGGAGATAAGAGGGTATTTAGAGTAGGCAGAATACTAAGACTAACCAGCATAGATGAGCTTCCTCAACTATTAAATATTTTAAAAGGAGAAATGTCATTTATCGGGCCTAGGCCTCCTCTTACATATCATCCCTGGCCCTTTTCTGAATATACAGTAGCACAGAAAAAACGCTTCATGGTGCTTCCGGGTATTACAGGCCTGGCTCAAATTCATGGGAGAAAAGACATGGATTGGGAAAGACGAATAGAGTATGACCTAGAGTATGTTGATAAGCAAAGCTTTCTTCTTGACTTAAGAATTATATTTTCTACTATCTTTAAGGTACTCTCTATGAACAATAATTTGAATGTGAGGGAAACAGTAAAACAGAAAAGGGATTATCCATATTTAACGCTTATGTATGCAACTAACGATAGGACAATTGCCAAGATAGCTGAAGATAGCGGTGTTGATTGGATAATGATAGATCTAGAGATAATAGGGAAGAAAGAGCGTCAAGGACATCTGGATACTTTGATTTCAAATCATAAAATAGAAGATATAAAGAAAATTAAAGAAAGTATAAATAAAGCAAAAATCATAGTAAGAATCAATCCCATATATCAAGGCTCAAGGGAAGAGATTAACAGAGCGATTAAAGATGGGGCTGATATTATTATGCTGCCATTCTTTAAAACAAAAAAAGAAGTAGAAGAATTTATGCATTATGTGGATGGAAGAGTAAAAACATGCTTACTATTTGAAACCCCTGAGGCTGTTGAGAATATTGACAAGATCTTAAATGTACCCGGTATTGATTATGCTCATATAGGAATAAATGACCTTCATATTGGCTATAAGAGAATATTTATGTTCTCATTGTTAGCAGATGGTACTGTTGAAGCTATATGTAATAAATTTAGAGAGAAAAAAATTCCCTATGGCTTTGGAGGTATTGCAAGGCTAAGACAAGGGCTGCTACCAGCGGGATATATAATAGGTGAAATTTATCGCCTAGGTTCTAGTATGGTTATTGTTTCCAGAAGCTTTTGCAAGGTCGGTAGAATGGACAATTATGAGTTGATAGAAAAAATATTCAAAGAAGGAGTTCAAGAGGTTAGAAGCTTTGAAGAAAAAATTCGTAAGAAGGATTATAGATACTTCATTATTAATCAAAAAAGACTAAAAAAGAAAGTGGCTGAGATAGAAGAAAATCTAAAAAAAGGGAGGGAGGCCGTATGAAGCTTTTGCTTACCGGAGCTTTTTCATATACACCCGACCAAATTAAAGAGTTAGAGGAGATAGCTGGCCAAGTAATCTATATAAGGGATGAGAGAGCTAAGATTACCATAGATGTATCTGATATAGATATGGTCGTCTGTAATGGCTTGTTCTTATATCATCCCATTGTTAAATTCAAAGAGCTTAAATTTATTCAACTAACCAGTGCAGGCCTAGAAAGAATACCTATGGACTATATTAAAACAGTAGGTATTCAAGTGGAAAATGCTAAAGGAGTATATAGCATTCCTATTGCAGAATGGGTAATTCTAATGATTTTACACTTATATAAAAAAAGTAAAACATTTAATCATCAGCAGTCTAATCATGAATGGGTAAAGCAGTACGACCTATTGGAGTTAAGTGGTAAAACAGCAATAATCCTTGGCTTTGGAAGCATAGGCCAGGAAGTGGCTAAAAGATTAAAGGCTTTTGATGTAACTGTTATAGGAATTGATCTGACCCTAATGGACACGAAGTTAGCCGATGAATTTTATGCATATGATAGATTGGATAATATTTTAGAAAGAGCAGATATTCTTATTCTTACACTACCTATTACAAAGGAAACCTATCATCTAATAAATAGGGAGAGATTATCTAAGCTTAAGGCTTCATCAATATTAATCAATGTATCCAGGGGAGCCTTGATTGATGAAGGGGCTTTAATTAAGGCCATAAATAATAAAAGACTTTATGGGGTTGCCCTAGATGTATTTGAAGAAGAGCCTTTAAGTAAAGAGAGTCCCTTATGGGATTTTGAAAATGTAATAATAACACCTCATAACTCCTTTGTCTCTGATAAAGTGGCAGATCGTTTATATACCCTTATCAAAGAAAATATGGTTATTTTTATAGACCAGTATAAGAGGAATAGGCATAAGAAAAAACTAGATAAGCGATATTCCTATTGTATCGTTACGACAATGTCCAGCTCTATTGATAACTGGATTAAGCCTTTTTTGCCTCTTTATAACAGGCATGGCTTTGATATAACAGTAATATGCAATATGACCCCTGAATATAAGAAAGAGCTATTAAAGAAATACCCCTATGTAAAAGCTATCTCTGTACCAATGCCCAGAGGCATTGATTTTCTAGGGTCAATAAAAGCAATATATTATTTATACAAAGTGCTAAGTAAAGGGAACTATCATATGGTCCAATACTCCACGCCAAATGCAAGCTTTTATACAGCCCTAGCCTCTTATCTTGCCAGAATACCAATTCGCTTATACTGTCAGTGGGGTATGGTTCATGTGTCAATGAAGGGTCTTAAGCGATTAATCTTCCAAATGATGGAGAGAAGCATATGTTTATTGTCAACCCAAATACAACCAGATAGTAAGGGGAATTTAATATATTGTAGAAAAAGAAGGTTTTACTCAAAAAAGAAAAGTCGGATTATATGGAACGGCAGTGCCAAGGGTGTTGATTTAGATAAATTCGATATTAAAAAGAAGGAAATCTATCGTAAGGAGATACGAGATAAGTATGAAATTGAGGAAGATACTATTGTCTTAGGCTTTGTGGGCCGTCTGGGTAGAGATAAAGGATCTATTGAGCTTTTTAAAGCTTTTAAAATACTGGCATCAAAATATCCGAATTTGATATTACTTTTTGTTGGTCCAATTGAAAAAGAAGACACTATTGATAGATCATTATTAGATTGGTTTTTTCAAAACAATCGAATAATTAAAACAGATCGTGTATCCAATGTAGAAAAATATATGGCCGCCATGGATATTTTTATTCTCCCTAGTTATAGAGAGGGATTTGGTATGTCAGTAGTAGAAGCCCAAGCTATGGAAGTACCTGTGATTGTAACAAATATACCGGGACCTATTAATGGAATGATTGCAGGTGTTACTGGCCTTACTATACCAATAAAGAATGTAGCTGCACTGGTTAATGCTGTTGAAGAATTAATAAATAATGAAGAAAAAAGAAATAAGTTTGGGAAAGCAGGCCATGAGTTTGTAAAGAGTCATTTTGATGCAAAGATTTTTTCTGAAAAGTTGTTAAAGAATAGAATTCATTTAGTGAAAGGCTGTAATAAATGAGAAAGATTTTAATAACCGGTAAAGATAGTTATATAGGAAAAAGCTTAAAAGCATGGTTAGAAGACAGCGGAGGCTTCCTAGTGGATGAATTAGATATGGAGAATCCGGATTGGATAAATTATGATTTTACACCTTATGATACTGTAATTCATGTGGCAGCAATTGTACATAAGAAGAAAGAAATTCCCTGGTCTACTTATTATAAGGTAAATACAATAATGCCTTACAAGGTGGCAGAAAAAGCAAAGCAGAGTCATGTAGAGCAGTTCATTTTTTTGAGTAGCATGGCAGTTTACGGACAGGGTAAAAAATTACCCTTGGGAAATATAATCGATGAAAGGACTCCCTTAAAGCCTAGAAGCTATTATGGCAGGAGTAAGCTTTTGGCGGAGCTTAAGCTTAAGAATCTAAATGCACAAAACTTTAAGGTATCTATAGTTAGGCCTCCAAACATATATGGCTATGGCTGCCCAGGTAATTATATCAGTTCATTTGTTAAGCTTGTGAGATTACTGCCAGTTATTCCTGCTATTTATACTGATAGCAAACAGGCCTTCTTATACATTGATAATCTTTGTAGCTTTATATATCAATTAATTAATGATAGAAAGCCCGGTGTTTTTCATCCGCAGGACGGAGAGGGCATAAGTAGTTTTACCTTGTTATCTGAAATAGCAAGATTAAGGCGTAAAAAAGTATGGTATTCTACTAGGCTTGGAAAAGTAATAAGTTTATTTTATAAGCTTCCAATAATTATTAAAGTCTTTGGAGGGGTGTCTTATAGTAGCAGCTTAACAAATAAACCATATAATAATTATTCCAGAGTGGATTTTAAGAGAGCCCTAAGGAAGACCATAATGGGTCCAAGTAATGAAACTTAAAATAAGAAAAAGCATTATGGAGATTTGAGCATGAGAATATTAGTCGTATCTTGTAGTCCATGGAGAAAGGATAATAATATTGGAAACACCTATACCAATATTTTTAAAGGTATTGATGATATAGAGATTGCCTATATTTGCTGTGGAGGGGGAAGACCGGATACTGATTTTGTCAAATACCATCTGCATATCAGTGAAAAAAATATTCTTAAGAATCTAATTAATCCTAAGTATAAATGCTGTCAAAAATTCATAGTCCCAAGCGAAAGGGAGGAAGAAAATAATACAAAAGAGAAGAGTGTAATATATGATTTTATGCGTACCCATCGCTTACATTTATTCTTTTTATTAAGAGATTTTATTTGGAGTTTTAAAAACTGGATTTGTGACGATTTAAGAAGTTTTGTAGATGAGTTCAAGCCGGACCTTATATTTGCCCAATTCCTAGATCGTAGCTATTTGAATGAAATGCTTTTATTTCTAAAGGATTATACTAAGGCTCCATTAATCGTCTATGCATGGGACGATGTATATACATTAAAGCAATTTTCCTTATCGCCTATCTTTTGGATAAATAGGTTGATGCAAAGAAAGAAGTTAAGAAAAATATCAAGATTAAGTTCTCTTATGTATGTGATATCAGAAAAGCAAAAGACCGAATACACTAAGGCCTTTGGACGATCTTGTAAAGTATTATATAAAGGCTTTGAATTCTTAGAGCAACCTTCATATGAAGCAAAAAATGATCCTTTAAAATTAGTCTTTACCGGAAACATGGGAACGGGACGCTCTAGGACACTGGCGCTTATTGGTTCTGCTCTACATGAGATTAATAAAGATAAAATAAGGGCTGTATTATATATTTATAGCTCTACCCCTCTTTCTTATTCCATGAAGCGTAAGTTGGATTATCCGGAAAGTGTTAAGAGAATGGGATTTGTATCATCAGAGGAAATAGCTATTATCCAACAAGAGGCAGATATATTAGTACATGTGGAATCATTTAAACTTAAGGAGCGGCTAAAGGTAAGGCTATCATTTTCTACAAAACTGGTAGATTACTTTAAATGTGGCAGATGTATTTTTGCTGTTGGAAGTAGAGATGTTGCTTCCATGGATTATTTATTGAAGAACAAAGGAGCGGTTATTGCATATAGGAAAAGAGATATATTAAACAGATTAAAAAAGCTTATAGGCTCTAGACAGTTAAGAAATAAATATGCTAAAAGATCTTGGGAATGTGGACAAAAGAATCATCAGATAAGGGCAATACAGAATAGCTTTCAAAATGATTTAAAGAATTTATTAGAGAATTATGAGGTGGGTTAATTGATTATCTATCTGGCTAACATCTTCCTACTTTTTATATATAGACTTGTTTTTCCACAAGATAAATCTATTAGAAACAGTAAAATGTTTTGTATACTTGCATCCTTAAACTGGATATTATTGTCGGGACTTCGACATTTAAGTATAGGAGCGGATACCTTAAAGTACGGGTATTTTTTTGAACAGGCAAAGAATATTTCCTGGATAAACTTATGGAATGAGCGGGTAAACATTTTTATTCATGGGGCTTTAGGTAAAGATCCAGGATATATTATATTTCAAAAACTGATTCAATTATTTACTGGCAACTATCGGGTTTATTTAATTATCATAGCAGTCATATTTACAGTACCTTTAGGAATATGGATATACAGAAACTCTAGTAATTACTTAATGAGCTTTCTTATTTACTCCTGTATGTTCTATTCTTTTTTTTCTATAACTGGAACCAGGCAGACTATAGCAACGGCTATGGTGGTATTTGTGGGCTATAAATTTATTAAGGAGCGAAATATGTGGGTGTTCCTATTGCTAAACCTTCTAGCAGCCAGTATTCACTTTTCAGTTATATGTTTTTTGCCTTTTTATTTTATTGCCAATAAAGAGATTACTAACAGGTATTTAGCTCTATATGGATGCACATTTTTGGGGATTTTTATCTTTAAAGAAAGTATTTTTAGATTTGCTAGTAAATTAATTGGATATGATCAGTATCTTCCTTTTGAAGAGTCTGGAAAGACCTGGACATTCTCCATTCTGCTTATAGCTTTAACGATTGTTGCATTACTGAAACGAAGTGAGATACTGATGAATAATAGTCAAAGCAAACATTATTTGAATGCACTTTTGATTGCAGCCTTGCTTGTACCCTTTACATTTGTCAATCCTGCAGCTATCCGCGTCATCCAATATTATTCACTTTTCATTATGTTGCTGGTCCCGGAGATTATTAATTCTTTTTCGAAAAAAGAGAGATTCTTTGTGTTCCTAGTTTCTTCTTCCGCCTTAATCCTATTGTTAATTAAAAATAACCCTACTTATATATTTTTGGGGCAACTATAAAAAAGAGAAAGGAAGGGATTTTTTGAAACTTGCATTCGTATCAAATTATTTAAATCATCATCAAGTACATCTATGTAATCAGTTTTATAACAATTGTGAAGAGTTCTATTTCATTGCCACGGAGAAAATTCCGTTAGACAGATTGGAAATGGGTTATGAAGATATGGATTCAAAATATCCTTATGTAATTAGAATCTATGAGGACAACCACCTAAAGTATGCAGCTTATTACATAATAAAAACATTTGATGTTGTAATATTTGGTGCATGTCCAACCAAGCTTATTGAGCTAAGAATGAAAAACAATATGTTAAGTTTCATCTATATAGAACGCTTATTGAAGAAGGGCTTATGGTACAGATACATACCTTCTACACGAAAAAAAATAGAGGATAGAGTGCTGAAATATAAGGATAGAAAGCTCTATGTTTTATGTGCCAGTGCTTATACTTCCTATGATCTATATCTCTGTGGATTTATGGGTAAGTGCTATAAGTGGGGATATTTCACCGAAGTAGCTCATGTTAACAAAAGTGAACTAATGAATAAGAAAGATAAGTCCCACTGTAAAATTCTATGGGTGGGACGGTTGATTAATGGAAAATGCACAAAGGATGTAATATTCTTAGCTAAAATATTAATGAAGCAGAAGCTTAATTTCACCATAGATATTATTGGTGGCGGTAAATATGAAAAACAATTACATATGCTTGTTGAGTTATTAGGTTTATCAGAAAGAATTAATTTTTTGGGAGTGATGTCTCCTGATAAGGTTAAAGAGTATATGGAGAAAGCTAATATTTTTCTCTGTACCAGTAATTTTAAGGAAGGATGGGGCGCTGTTATAAATGAGGCCATGAGTAGTGGCTGTGCAGTAGTAGCAAGCCATGCTATCGGAAGTGTGCCATACCTCATAGAGCATAAAAGAAATGGTCTAATATATCGATCGGGAAATATAAATGATCTATCTCGCAAGGTAATCTGGCTTATAAAAAATCCTAAGCTTCAATTTACTTATGGGATGAAGGCTTATGATACGATGGTTAACAGATGGAGTCCTGAGCAAGCGGCCGGCCGCTTTATCGAAATATGTAAAAAACTCATGGCTGAAAGACAAATTTGGTATCGCAATGGGCCATGTAGTAGAGCATATATTATTAAGGAAGATTGGTATCCATTAAAATGATATATGGATAAGAGTAAGCTATTGTAACTTGGTGGGAGGCAGTAGGCTATGGTGTATCTGATAGTAGTAGCACATCCTGATGATGAAATCCTGGGTGTAGGAGCAACAATGTATAGGCTTGTAAAGGATGGACATTCAGTAAATGTGTGTATTCTATCTGGGGAGGTAAATGCAAGAAACAATCGTCCTAGCTTAAATGAGCTTAGTAGTGATGTTCATAGTTCGTTAAATTTAATAGGAGTAGATAAGGTAATCAAGGGGGACTTTCCTAATATAGAATTTAATACAGTGCCACATCTAAACCTGGTGCAATTTATTGAAAAGGTAATTATTGATACTAAGGCCCAAGTGATTTTCACACATCATCCCGGGGATTTAAATAATGACCATCTGCATACTTCTCTTGCTTGTCAGGCAGCAGTCAGATTGTTTCAGAGAAGGCCTGACCTTAATCCAATCAAAGAATTACTGTTCATGGAAGTTTTATCAGCCACGGATTGGGCCTTAAATAAGGCTATAAACCAGTTCAATCCTAATACCTATATTGAAGTTGGTGAAGAAGCTGTAGAGAAGAAGATAGAAGCTCTTGCTCAGTATCGAGGGGTAATGAGAGACTATCCACATCCTAGAAGCAGCGAAGCATTGAAGGGTTTGGCAATATATCGTGGCGGGCAAGCCGGTATGAATTATGCAGAGGCCTTTGAAAGTGTATTTCGTAGAGGATTTTAATTGTAAGGTGGGATAAGATGAAGAATAAAATAGCCTTTACAACCTGTGTCAGGTTGGGACTTAGCTGTATAGAGGAGATATATCGAATCGATGGAAAGCTTGATTTACTTATTACCCTCAAGGATGAAAAGGCCAGGAGCAAGTCAGGTAGGATTTATCTTGATGATATAGCTAATGAGCATAAGCTGCCAGTCTTAAAAATTAATAATATCAACGACGTCCAAGTGATTCAGGCCTTAAAGGAATATGAAATAGATTGGCTCTTTATCATTGGTTGGTCACAAATTGCTAAGAAAGAGATCCTTGAAGCTCCAAGAAAGGGCTGTATTGGTATGCATCCAACTCTTTTACCGGTTGGCAGGGGGAGAGCAGCAATACCCTGGGCCATTTTAAAGGGTCTAAGGCAGACTGGTGTTACTATGTTTAAGCTTGATGAAGGTGTTGACACAGGTGATATCATCGGACAAGGAATAATAGATATTGATAATAAAACTACTGCAACTGAATTATATAAAAAGGTTGATGATATGCATGTTACACTAATCTCAAGGTATTGGGATAATATTGTAAATGATAGGGTTAGCTTAACTAAGCAGGATGAATCAAAAGCCACTATTTGGCCAGGAAGAAGACCAGAGGATGGGGAGATTTTTAATAGTATGACCATGGATGAAGCAGATAAAATGGTTAGGGCTGTTACTCATCCCTATCCGGGAGCATTTTATAAAGATGGAGATAAAATCATAAGGATATGGTCAGCAAGGACTGATGCCTATAAGGGGAAGATTAAATTAAGGGATGGATATATAACACCTATTAATTATGAAATAGAGGAAAGATCCCATGTGCAAATATAGAATATGCCAATATGATATCAAGGAAGTACAGAGCAAATTATTATTAATTCTAATAGAAGCAGATCGAATCTGTAGAAAACATAATATCAAATATTCGCTAGAGGGTGGCAGCCTACTTGGAGCCATAAAGTATAAGGGCTTTGTTCCATGGGATGATGATATCGATATTATCATGGAAAGAAAAGAGTATGAAAGATTTTTAAGGATATGCAAGATAGAATTAAGGGATGAATTCTTCCTTCAAAATAATAGGACTGTTAGACATTTTCCCCTAAGCTATACAAAGTTACATATGAAAAACACCTTATATGCTCAAGAAAGCACAGCCCACTTAAGGATACATCAGGGCTTATTTATTGATATCTTTCCAGTAGATAAGATCTTTAGGCCTAGCTTCAGACTCCAGGTTGCCCTTGTGGGGGCGCTTACCAGTGCTAGATCTGTAAAATTAAATAGAATATATAAAAAAGATGAACTAGTAAGAGGAAATAGATTCAAGTTATTTATATATCATATATTAGCTTTTTTTCCTTTATGGTGGATTAATTTCTCTATTGATATCTGTTGCAGGATTTTTAACGGATTTCCTAGCAGATACTTATATGAAGTATGTAATCCTAATCTTAAATTCAAACCCCTTAATGGCAGGGTTTACAGGGAACTTATTGAGGTTGAATTTATGGGTATGAAATTTTTAGCTTCAAAACACTATAGATTATTTCTTAAGTCTAGATTTGGTGATATTCGTAAGCTTCCACCAGAAGAAAAGAGGCTGCCAAGCCACAAAATCATTAAGTGTAAATTATAAACAATGAGTCCATATATGAAAAACTCAAGGAAGGAATGGAGGTAATATGAAAGTTCTTCATATTAATGCAGTTAGTGGCATCCGTAGTACAGGTAGGATATGTTCAGAGATTAATGAATGTCTAAAAGAAAATGGTCATAAGGGATATATAGCATATTCGGATGGAATAGAAGCTAGAGGCTATAAAATAGGTTGGATATTAGACCGTAAAATCCATGCTCTCTTATCAAGAATAAGCGGGAAACAGGGATATTTTTCTCGTATAGAAACATACCGTCTACTAAAATATATCAAATTTTTAGGGCCGGACATCATACACCTTCATAATCTCCATGGGAATTATATTAATATTAAAATGCTTCTAAAATATATTGTAAATAATAATATTTCAACAGTTATAACACTGCATGATTGCTGGTTTTTTACGGGGAAGTGTTTTCATTACACTGTAGAGGGCTGTTACAAATGGAAGGATGAGTGTAAACATTGTCCCAGAATACATAAGGATAATCCCAGCTGGTTTTTTGATAGAAGCAAGCAAATGTATCGTGATAAGAGGGAACTGCTTGGGAAAATAAAAAATCTGGCCATAGTAGGAGTTTCTGATTGGATTACAGCGGAAGCTAGGCAATCCTTTCTAAGGGACGCTAAAATTATTACCAGAATCTATAATTGGGCGGATTTTGATATATTTAAGCCGGTTTATTCAGGTGATTTACTCCGTGATATGAATTTAGAGGATAAGTTCATTATTCTGGGTGTTGCCAGTATCTGGACGGCGGATAAGGGTTTAGCAAAATTTATCCGGTTATCAAAGATATTGCCAAAGAATATGGTCATAATCCTAATCGGGAAGATTAAAGAGAAGATGGAAGACTATAAGAATATTATACATATAAGAGAAACCCATGACATCAACAGTCTGGTTAAATTCTATTCTCTGGCAGATGTGCTCCTAAATCTTTCAATGGAAGAGTCATGTGGCAGAGTGCCTATTGAAGCCTTAGCATGTGGTACCCCTGTAATTGCAATGAACTCTACCTCTAATCCGGAGCAGATAGGAGAGGGCTGCGGTTATGTTATTGAAAAAGATGACATAAAAGACCTCTATAGCAAAATCAAAGAAGTTTATAAGAACACTAGAAGCTTTTATAGCGGACACTGTATAAGCTATGCATATAAAACCTTTAACAAGGCTGATTGTCTAAATGATTATATTAGGCTTTACCATGAATTAAGCAAGGTCTAGCATTATAAGATATCCAAGGATTAATAGGGGGAAGAAAATGAAGCAAAGAAATGATAATAGTATAAGTCAAATAAAAATGGGAGCTTTATTTTCATACCTTGCAATTGGCGTAAGCCTCTTATCAGGTCTAATATATACTCCTTGGATGGTAAAGCAAATAGGAGTAAATGATTATGGCCTTTATACCTTAGCAACATCCCTAATAAGCATCTTCCTTATAGATTTTGGCATCAGTGAGGCAGTATCAAGGTTTATAAGTAAATATAATGCTGAAGGGGACCAGAGAAAGGTAAATGATCTTCTTGGCTTAGTCTATAAATTATATATCTTTATTGATCTACTAATACTCCTGGTACTGGTTATAATCTATTTTTTGCTTCCCCTTATCTATGCGGAATTAACCCCGGGGGAAGTGGAAAAGCTTAAGGTTATCTATTTGATTACTTCCACCTTTAGCATTGTCTCATTGCCCTTTATTACTCTTAATAGCATATTAACCTCATATGAGAAATTCAAAACCTTAAAGCTATGTGATTTATTAAACAAGATTATAGTTTTAGCATTAATGGTAATTGCCCTATCGCTAGGATATAAGCTATATGCTTTGGTTTTGGTAAATGCCTTTGCTGGTCTTTTTATTATTGTTATTAAGTTGCTTTATATACATAATTACCTTCCTGTAAAGGTTAATTTTAAGCATTGGAATAAGAGTCTACTTAAAGAGGTTTTTAGCTTTTCTGTATGGGCGACGGTGTCCACTATTGCAAATAGGTTTATCTTTAATATAACTCCGTCAATTCTTGGGGCTGTATCTGGTTCATCACAGATTGCTATATTTGGGATTGCCAGTACGCTTGAAGGCTATGCATACATCATATCTGGTGCAGTAAATGGTATGTTCCTGCCTAAGGTTTCAAAAATCCTTGCCAATAAAAATGACGGGGAAGATGTATTGCCACTGATGATTAAGGTGGGCCGAATCCAATATAGTATTATAGGGATTATATTTGTTGGATTTTGCATTGTAGGAAAAGAATTTATATACCTTTGGATGGGGGAGGATTTTGGACTGGCTTATTATTGTGCCTTATTAATAATGCTACCGGGAGTCTTTAGAGTGCCTCAGCAAATAGCTAGTGTCACCATAATTGCCATGAATAAGGTTAAAATTCAGGCTCTTGTATATGTAATTGTGGCAGTTTTAAATGTTTTATTTTCAAGTGTTTTATCTATGCATTTTGGAGCCTTGGGTGCGGCTATGTCAATCTGTATAGTGTATTTTATAAGACTAATTATTATGAACATAATCTACTACAAGGTACTTCATATTAATGTATTTACCTTTATGAGGGAGTGCTATATGAATATGGCTCCTCCTATGTTAATAACATTAATCATCGGTATGGTGATAAATCAATTTACTTCATATTCTCTGTGGATGCTTCTTATAAAAGGAACATTTATCGTGGTTTTATATATCATATTACTATGGAATATGTCATTAAATCAGTTTGAAAAATCCTTTTTTAAGAGGGTCTGAGAGGTCTGTAGTATGTATAAAAATAAAATATTACTTATTACCGGAGGCACAGGCTCCTTTGGTAATGCAATACTAAAAAGGTTTATGAATACAGATATAAGAGAAATTCGGGTCTTTTCCAGGGATGAAAAAAAGCAGGATGATATGCGCAAGATCTATAAAAACGATAAGATTAAATATTATATAGGGGATGTGAGAGATATATCCTCTATAAGAAATGCCATGTATGATGTTGACTATATCTTTCATGCGGCAGCATTAAAACAGGTACCATCCTGTGAGTTTTTCCCCCTTGAGGCTGTTAAAACCAATATCTTAGGAACAGATAATGTACTTTCTGTAGCTATTGAATACCAGGTTAAAAAAATAATATGCCTATCAACTGATAAGGCTGCCTACCCCATAAATGCTATGGGCATATCTAAGGCTATGATGGAAAAGGTCTTTATCGCTAAATCAAGGACAGTAGAACCAGAAAAAACTACTATATGCGGTACCCGGTACGGGAATGTTTGTGCTTCAAGAGGCTCTGTAATACCGCTTTTTATAGAGCAAATAAAGCAAGGAAAACCAATCACCATAACCAACCCCAATATGACCAGATTTCTAATGAGTCTTGAGGAGGCTGTTGGCTTAGTGGAATATGCATTCGAATATGGTAGGGCTGGTGATATTATGATACAGAAGTCACCTGCCTGTACTATTATTGATTTGGCAAAGGCTATATTAGAAATATTCCATGCAGATAATAGTATAAAGATTATAGGAACAAGACACGGAGAAAAATTATATGAAACACTTATGACCAAGGAAGAGTATTATGTGGCAGAGGATAGAGGGGATTTTTACCGAATACCGGCTGATAAAAGAGACCTGTATTATGACAAATATTTTATAGAGGGGGATCAGAATCTCTCCAAGGAAAAGGAATACAACTCCAACAATACAAGGCGGTTGACTATTGAAGAAATCAAGGAAAAATTATTGGCTATTGATTATATTCAAGATGAATTGGTGGGGTGGTAAGTGTGAAGATATTAGTTACCGGAGCCAAGGGCTTTATCGGTAAAAATCTTATAACAAGATTGAGAGAGGAAAAGGATATAACCCTATATGAATGTGATAAAGACATAGATAAATCAGCCCTTGAAGAGTATTGTAGGGAAGCAGATTTCCTATACCATTTAGCTGGTATTAATAGAACTGATAATGAAGATGAATTTATGAGTGGAAACTATGGATTTACCTTGGATCTCTTAGAGATTCTTGAGAAATACAACAACAAATGTCCTATTATGCTGTCGTCATCGATTCAGGCCACATATACCAATGCCTATGGAAAAAGTAAGAAGGCAGCAGAAGACTTGGTCTTAAACTATTCTCTAAAAAACAATATAAAGGTTTTTATCTATAGACTTCCAAATGTTTTTGGCAAGTGGTGTAAAGCAAATTATAATAGTGTGGTTGCAACCTTTTGCCATAATATTGCGAGAAATCTTCCCATAACCATAGATGATCCCAAGAAGTTAATTAGGCTGGTATATATTGATGACCTTGTAGATGAGTTAATCAGGCTACCAGAGCTTTCCGAGGAGCATAAAGCTTTTAATGAGATACAGCCAATTTATTCAAAATCCTTAGAAGAAATATCCCAACTACTTTACTCATTTAAAGAAGCCAGGTCAAAGGGTTATATTCCGGATATTCCTGATGATTTTACCAGAAAATTATATAGCACCTTCCTCAGCTATCTGTCTGAAGATGATTTGAGTCATAAGCTAAAAATGCATTGTGATGACAGAGGATCATTTACAGAATTCCTAAAAACATATAAAAATGGTCAAATATCTATAAATGTAATAAAGCCTAAAATTCTAAAAGGAAATCATTATCATAATACAAAGGTAGAAAAATTCCTTGTGGTAAGTGGAAGCGGGGTTATAAGATTAAAGCATATAATATCCGGTCAAGTTCGGGAGTTTTATGTAAGCTCGGATACCATGGAGGTTATAGAAATTCCAATAGGATATTCCCATAATATTGAGAACCTTGGTAAGCAGGATCTGGTAGTCGTTATATGGTGCAATGAAGTATTCAACAAAGATAATCTTGATACTTATATAGATATTATAAAAATGAGGGAAAATAAATGAAGCCATTAAAGGTTATGACTGTAGTAGGCACCCGTCCGGAGATCATAAGGCTATCATCTGTAATAAAGAAACTGGAAGAATCTACGGCTGTAGAACACTATCTGGTTCATACAGGACAGAATTATGATTATGAATTAAATGATATATTCTTTGAGGATTTGAACTTAAAGAAACCAGACTATTACCTAGATGCGGCTAGATCATCAGCTATAGAGACCATAGGCAATATTTTATCAAAAATCAACTCGCTTATAGATGAGATTCAGCCAGATGCATTTTTAATTTTAGGTGATACAAATAGTTGTTTATCTACTATTGCAGCAAAGAAGAAGCAGGTACCAGTATTTCATATGGAGGCCGGCAATAGATGCTTTGATCAAAGAGTTCCTGAAGAAATAAATCGTAAGATTGTGGATCATTTGTCTGACATTAATTTGCCCTATAGTAGTATAGCCAGAGAATATCTAATAAATGAAGGTATACCGGCAGATAGGATTATAAAGATTGGAAGTCCACTTTATGAAGTGATAAATGAGCATATGGATAAAATCTTAGAATCCAAGGTTTTAGGTGAATATAACTTAAGGCCCCAGCAATATTTTTTGGTTTCCTCCCATAGAGAAGAAAACATAGATTCTGAGGTTAATTTCGCTAAGTTGGTTGAGATATTGAATATGATTGACGATAGGTATGGTCTTCCTATTATAGTGAGTACCCATCCAAGAACCTTTAATAGAATAAAAAATGAAAAGGCAGAATTCTCAAAGAATATAAAATTGTTGAAACCCTTTAGCTTTACTGATTATGTTAATCTTCAGATAAATGCAAAAGTAGTATTAAGTGATAGCGGCACTATATCTGAAGAAGCATCCATCCTGGGGCTGCGAGCTCTTAACATTAGACAAACACATGAACGGCCAGAGGCAATGGAAGAAGCTGTAGTAATGATGGTTGGATTTAATAAAGATAGGGTATTAGAAGGACTGAGTATATTAGAAACACAAAAATCGTATACCATAAAAAAGGTTACAGATTATATGGTTTCAAATGTTTCTGAAAAGGTATTACGAATTATATTATCTTATACTGATTATATTAATAGAGTAGTTTGGAAAAAATAATAGTGAGATTGATATAAATATATTTGCCATAAGCGTACTTAAAGTCTGCTTATGGCAAATTGATTCTTAGCATGTGTATTATGAAAAAATAGACCTATAAACTCTCAACATAGTCATTTATACTATGAGATAATGCCGGACAAGAAGGGTCTTCTCCTAATCCAGAAGAATACTCTTCGTAGTAAACCGAAGACGATTCCATAAAAGATATTAATCAAAGTACTAAGGAGTATATATTTTCTAGTAAAGCTTAAGCAGTTAAAGTGAACTAAGAACGACTCTACTGTAACAATATCTTGGAGATAGTATAAGCCTGTAATCATGGTAGTAAAAGTAAATAGGTTTAGAATTAGAGCTACTCGCCAATCAATTTCTGTGGTTAAACGAGCAAAAATACTAAAAAACAAAGCTCCAATTAGTCCTGGAACAATAAGAACAAGGAAAAACTGAAAAAGTTGAAATGCCATAGTGTACACCTCCTATAATTATTACTACTATAAAAATATGCTATAGTTCTCTATAATGTTACAAAAATTTTAGTTAATGAAATAAGAAGAGTGTCCCATGTAATGTTAAGAAAATGTTACCATATACCTGTCAGAAAGTTGGTTGTAAATGTAAAATATATACAAGGATTGACCGCGTTCGATTATTTATGATATACTAGTAAAGTTTCTTATTGATTTGATAACATTTTACGGAGGCTAGTTTATATGGAAAAAAAGAAAAGTCTACAGGGGTACCTATTTGTTGCTATAGCGGGATCTTTATGGGGAATTGGTGGATTTTTTGTGACTAAAATGAGTGACAATGGTGCATCTTCGTTGATGACCGCATTTGCCGGCCACTTTTTAGCCTTTATACCTTTATTACTATTTTTATTGGCAAAGAAAGGTTTAAAGGGATTGAAAATTTCTAAGAAGGGTTTAATATATAGTATTTTATTAGGTGTATTAACAAAAGGAATTTTTAAATTGTCTTTGGATACAAGTATGACCTTAGTAGGAGTGGCAACAACAACAATTCTTATGTATTTAGCTCCAGTATGGACCTCGATAATGGCCATAATATTCTTCAAAGAAAAACTTCGTGTATATCAAAGTTTTGCTCTTTTATTAAATATTATCGGTTGTTTTTTAATGGTCACTGGTGGAAACTTTACAGGTATTAATATTTCTGGACTTGGTTTAACATTAGGACTTATTGCAGGAGTATTATATGCGCTTAGTACTATCTTAGGAAAAGTAGGGACAAGCGGAGACGACTCAGTGACTATGGCATGTTATATGTTATTCTTCAGTACAATAACTACTGCTATATTTGCTAGACCATGGGAGCACTTGCATCTATTTATTAATAGCTCATTTATGGTCTGGGCTGTTCCAGGTGGTCTACTTAGCGGTACTATAGCAAACATTTTTTTCTTGACAGGGCTGTCAAAGGGTATAGATGCCTCAAAAGCAACTATAGTTACTTCAATTGAAGTTGTGGTAGCCACAGTTGCTGGAGTATTTTTATTAAAAGAACAGGTTAATTTAGTTGGTTATTTTGGTATAATTGTAATGCTAGCATCTATTGTTCTGATGAATATAAACATTCCAAAATCAAAACAAATTACGGAATAGTTGTATAACAAAGGTAGCATAATTGCAAACATTAGGTTATGTGCATTGTGTTAAAGCTTCAGTATAATTATATCGGAGGTGAAGATAATGATTTTTTCTGAGAAACTACAATTACTTAGAAAGAATAAAGGGCTCACACAGGAGGAAATGGCTGAGAAACTTGATGTTTCAAGGCAGGCCGTTGCCAAATGGGAGTCAGGACAGGTTTATCCGGACATTTCAAATCTGATTCAAATTAGTAATCTACTAAATGTGACTATTGATTATCTTGTTAGAGACCAAGAATGTATGATTAACATTTCATCTGATAGGAAGACAGATTTGGACGAACTGATTGATTTTAGACTTGAAGCGAGTATAAACACATATGCAGCATTTATGAATGAAACAAGTTCAACAAGATTAGATTCCCATGATTATCGGTATGCAAATGGGCCCTACACCTACCATGATACATATGTGGGTGGAGAGCAATTTGCAGGGCAAGAAGCTATCTGGCATGATGGAAAAGCTGTCTACGCCATGAACTATCTGGGAAGAGTTTTGGGGGAACAGTTCAGTGGGAATTTCTTAAAGGAGGCTCTAAGAAGGGCAGATAAAAATATGCCTTATCGAGGACCTGAATACTATCAATCCGGAGAGTACTTGTATAGGTGTAAAGTAGTGGGTGATTTTACTTGGTTTCAAGGCTTTGAAGAAATCTACTGTAATGAGATAAAGGTATATGAATGCTACTTTCATGGTGGATTGATACATTAAGGTGAAAGCTAGTATATTGGGGATATGTAATTTGATATATGAGCACCAGTTCTTAAGGGGATTGGTGCTTTTATCATGTAATAAATTTGAAGGGGAAAAACATATGAAATCTAAGGGTTTC
>JGI24710J26742_10000214_pt1 | contig 53953 bp, 50 predicted proteins | sample BioPla2DNA2_FD_26742 | JGI IMG/M metagenome (IMG submission 26742) | reverse complement strand
TCGCCCGCATCCTACTTATGAAGAGGCCATAACTGAGGCTGCGGGTGATATAGATAATATGGCTGTTCACGTTATGCCCAGAAGGACATTATAGGGCATTATTCAGAACAATTGTTTGTATTTTATATTGACTTGTTCCTTCTGATTTGTTATAATGAATTAGAACAAATGTTTGCTTTGCAGGAGGAACATATGATTATTCAAGAAGGTATGTCAATCCAAAGGAAATTGGAGATTCTGTCCGATGCTGCGAAATTTGATGTAGCCTGTACTTCCAGCGGTGTAGACCGTAAGGGCAATCAAACAGGTATCGGAAACAGTCTTGCCTGCGGTATTTGCCATACCTTTTCTGCTGACGGAAGATGCATATCATTGCTAAAGATATTGTTTACAAATGAATGTATATTTGATTGCAAATACTGCATTAACCGCTCATCTAATGATGTGGTTCGGGCTTCATTTACCCCGAAAGAGTTATGTGAGCTGACCATAGAGTTTTACCGGAGAAATTATATTGAAGGGTTATTCTTAAGCTCCGGAATAAAGGTGAGTCCAAATCATACTATGGAGCTGATTTTTGAAACATTAAGAATGCTTAGGGAAGAGTATCATTTTAACGGATATATTCATTGTAAGGCTATTCCGGGTTCTGATCCTGTGTTAATCGAGGCTATAGGATGGTATGCAGACAGAATGAGTGTTAATCTGGAGTTTCCGACAGCCGAGAGCCTTAAGCAATTAGCTCCGCATAAGAACAGAAAGAATATTCTTAAGCCTATGCGTCAGATACAGCTTAGAAGAGAAAGTAATAATGAATATTTAGGGATACACGATAATAAACAACCGCATTATAATGCTCCGGTACTAAGGGACGATGTTTTCGNTATGGATTCTATATATAATAAAGGACCAAGCAACGATAACAGTCTTCTGAAGATTGACGATGTGAATTATAAAGGCGGCATTTCTTTATATAAGAGACCATCCATAAAAAGGGATAAGTTCGTCCCTGCAGGGCAGAGCACTCAGATGATTATCGGAGCTACTGAAGAAAGTGATTATCAGATAATGTCAGTCTCTCAGTCTTTATATGATAATTTCAACTTAAAGCGAGTATTCTATTCGGCATTTGTAAATGTTAATGATGACAGTAATTTGCCGTCCACACAAGACGGTCCGCCTTTGCTGCGTGAGCATCGCTTATATCAGGCGGATTGGTTAATCAGGTTTTATGGCTTTAGGATTTCTGAGCTTCTGACTGAGAAGAACCCTAATTTTAATGTATTTCTTGATCCGAAATGTGATTGGGCTATCAGACATTTGGAGATGTTTCCGGTGGAAGTTAACAAGGCGGATTATCGAACTTTACTTAGAGTTCCCGGTATTGGTGTAAATTCCGCACGAAGAATAATTGCGGCACGTAAAACTGCTGTGCTTGGTTTTAAAGATTTAAAAGCAATGGGTATCGTACTGAAAAGAGCTGTATACTTCATAACCTGTAACGGCAGGATGATGTACCCGATAAAACTGAATGAGGATTTTATCACCAGAGAGCTTCTGACCGCTAATGACAGACTTCCATATGGAATTGACAGAGATATTACCTACAAACAGCTGTCATTATTTGATGATATAAGCTTTAAGTCTGATTATAAGCAGGATGCCAAGACGGACATCAAGCTTGTGCCGCAGAGATATTCACCGATTTAGTTCGTATGACAGACTTATACCACAGAGATTTTTGTTGGCTTAATCCGATCATTTGGAGGTTTATTATGGATAACACCAAAATATTCGTTTGTGAGAACAGCATTGACGGGATCTTTACTGCGATTTATCAGGCTTGGAGTTCAGGCTATGGACATGCTAACGTAAAGATTGAAGAACAATGCGACAAGAATAATTATTCAAATATGGAGCTGTTCTCAGAATATATTATTGTAAAGACTGATTTTGATAAGGCATTGAAGGTCTCTAAGTCTGTTAAGAATAAGATTTCCCAAGAGGCTTTTGATATGGTTTGTCGGGCTGCTTTGTCCGACTATCAGGGAAAGGGAGATTTGATATACAGATTCCTGATTCTTGGTTTTCATATGGGAGGCAAGATAGTAAACCATTTAAGTCATGAGGTGGTTAACCGGATATTTAAGCTGAACAGATATGTTAATTATGAGGTGCATCATCTGCTTGGATTTATCCGATTCTCTGAACAGGACAACAGGATACTGACATCCATAATTCACCCTAAGAATAATGTGCTTTCATTGGTGACACCGCATTTTGCGGATAGGCTACCTAATGAAAAATTTGTTATATTTGACGGAAACAGGAATATCTGCTCACTCCATGTGCCGGGCAAATCTTGGATTATTGCTGAGATACCCGGAATTGAAAAAAATGACTGTCGGGATATTGTTGATGATGAATATGGTAATCTGTGGAAAGCGTTTTTTGATAACATTGCTATCAAAGAGAGAGTTAATCCCAAGCTTCAGAGAAACAATCTTCCTTTACGATTTAGAAAGGATATGACCGAATTTATTACAGGAAATGCAATCTCTACGCTTTAGTAAGTGAATGTGCATAATTCATTTTTCATTGAGGAATACTAAGCGAGTAAACAATATCAAGAATTTAAGGAGGAGTACTCATGAAAAAGAGAATGGGCATATTCATTGCCTTATGCTGTGTTATAATGATTGCATTTTCGGCATGTGCTGCAAATGAGCAAGATAATACCAATCCTACACGAAGAAATACTGACGGTACAAATAATAACAATACTACTAATAACTGGGATGGTGATGCAACTAACGGTTCTAACAGAGNCAATAATGCAACGAGTGATTTTAACAATACACCCGGAGGTGGCGGCAATAGTAACACCACGGGAGGAACAACCGGAGGCACAAATAATAACACTACCGGCGGAACAACCGGTAATACTACAGGTGGGACAACCGGTGGCATGAACGGCGGAGCCGGTACGGACACCAGATCTACCATTCCGTAGAGTTGTAAATATTAATGAGTGTTTTGAGAATGTTTAAAATAAAAATCCTTCAGGTTTATAGTGCCGGGAGGATTTTTGCCATATTATAAATGTTTAGTTCAACTTGTCGAACCATTAGGTTCAACTTGTCTAACCAATTCGCATGACTTGCCTAACCAATTTACGTTCATCCATGGAATCTTTGTCTATAATTTTATGGATCAATCCGATTACCTCGGATATTTCTGCATAGTATTTTTTCAAATATGAGTCCGGTCAGAAACCATATCGGAGCATAATCAAATCTTATTACTCCCTTAATATTAAGTTTTGCTTTACTGTAATCCCAAGGACACGCTCTGTATTTTTTCAAAAGGACTCCTGTAGAGAATTCTGTTAAATATATAATTACTGCATATACACCTCCTCTTAGCAGAGCACTCCTTTTCTCCAGTCTTGAACAAATGGGAGATAAACATGCTGCCATTCCATATATAGGAAACATCCATACAGAAGTCCGACATAAAAGAGTTCTGTCATTCTTTTTCCACTTTTTAATGGAACATAAGCCTGTCCAGAAGCATTCAAGGCACCATCCGCATAGACCGCAGAGTATGAAATTTTTCATAAAATTTTTCTTCATAGATATAGTATCTGCTTTATGTGGTCTTCCTATGCTAAGATTGATAGATATTATTGTCAAACACTGAAAGGATAGTAAGAGTAGAATTGATTATACAAGAATANGGAAAGTAAAGGATAAACACCGATTACAAAGGAGAATATGCAGAAGAATAAAAATGCTAAAAGACAATCCATAGAACACAATGATGTTTAAGCAAGCAAAAAAATTTTTGCTGGCTTTTTTTATATATATGTCTTATAATAAAATTTATATAATTTTCAAGAAAATATGTCCGATNTTATATAGAAGATATATGTGGTGATGAGNATATTATCTTACTTCGACCGATACAAAATCGTCTTGCAGGTACATCAAGTTTACTTGAAATACAGAAATAAGTAAAGAAAAAGGGGTTCAGTAAATGTCTGAAAATTATGAATACACCATTGTTAAAAAACTTAAACTTGCCGATGCAATATATCTTATGGATATAAAAGCACCCAGAGTGGCGGCTAATTGCTATCCGGGACAGTTTATAATACTTATTGTTGATGAAAAAGGTGAACGTATACCACTTACCATATGTGATTATGACAGAGCAGAGGGAACTGTGACTATTGTTTTTCAGGCTCTGGGAAAATCTACGAAGTTATTGGCTGAATATGATGTGGGAGAGGCGGTTCGTGACTTTACCGGTCCTCTCGGTCAGGTCTCGGAGCTGGTGAAAATGCCAAGCGAGGAGTTAAAAAAGAAGAAGGTGCTTTTTGTTGCAGGCGGAGTGGGAGCAGCTCCTGTATATCCACAGGTAAAGTGGATGAAGGAGAACGGATATGAAGCCGATTGCATTATAGGGGCAAGAAATAAGGAATTAGTCATTCTTGAGGATGAGATAAGAAAGTATGCTAAAAATGTCTATATAACTACTGATGACGGCACATATGGAATGAAGGGAAATGTAAATGATGCAATTAAATATCTTGTAAATGAGAAGAAGAATATTTATGATATAATTGTAGCAATTGGTCCTATGATTATGATGAAGTATGTATGTATTCTTACTAAAGAGCTTGAAATTAGGACTATAGTGAGCATGAACCCTATTATGGTTGATGGAACCGGTATGTGTGGAGCATGCAGATTAACTGTAGGTGATGAAGTTAAATTTGCCTGTGTGGACGGTCCGGAGTTTGACGGGCATCTGGTTAATTTTGATGAAGCCATGAAGCGTCTTTCAATGTACAAAACGGTTGAAGGCAGAAGTAAGCTCAGAGAGAAAGAGGGAGATACTCATCATCATAAGGGCTGTGAATGTCATAATTCGTAATACAGAATAAATATTCATTAATTAAACACTGGACTTTATTGATAAGGAGATTAGACTATTGTGGATGTTTTAAAGAAAGTACCGATAAAAGAACAGAATCCGGATGTCAGAATCAACAATTTTGATGAGGTTTGTCTTGGTTATAATATAGATGAAGCAGTGCTTGAGGCCGGCAGATGCATTCAGTGCAAGAATCCAAGATGTGTTAAGGGATGCCCTGTATCAATTGATATTCCGGGCTTCATTAATGCAATTGTTCAGAAGGATATTGAAGAATCATATCGGATTATTAATAAATATTCTGCATTGCCCGCTATATGCGGCAGAGTGTGTCCTCAGGAAACTCAATGTGAGCAGAATTGTATCCGAGGTATCAAGGGTGATCCGGTATCTATAGGAAAGCTGGAGAGATTTACAGCTGATTGGGCCAGAGAGAATAATATAAAACCCAAAGCCCCTGAAAAGAAGAACGGAATAAAAGTTGCAGTCATAGGATCCGGACCGGCAGGCTTGACCTGTGCTAAGGAAATGGCAGAACGGGGCTATGATGTAACTGTATTTGAAGCTCTCCATGAACCCGGAGGGGTATTGGTGTATGGTATTCCTGAGTTCAGACTTCCCAAGGAAGCTGTAGTGAAACCGGAAATCGAAAACATAAAGGCATTGGGTGTAAAAATTGAGACCAATGTTATTGTAGGAAAAAGCGTAACGATAGATGAACTTATGAATGAAGAAGGCTTTGAGGCGGTATTTATCGGCACAGGAGCAGGACTTCCCAAATTTATGGGTATACCTGGGGAGAATGCCAATGGTGTATTTTCCGCTAATGAATATCTTACAAGAAGCAATCTGATGAAAGCATTTGATAATAACTATGATACACCTATTATTACGGGAAAAAAGGTTGCTGTGGTCGGTGGTGGAAATGTGGCAATGGACGCAGCAAGGACTGCTAGAAGACTTGGTGCTGAAGTAATGATTGTATACAGAAGAAGTGAAGCAGAGCTTCCGGCAAGAGTTGAAGAGGTACATCATGCCAAGGAAGAGGGAATTAAATTTTATCTTTTGACCAATCCGAAGGAAATATTAGTTGATGAAAACGGATGGGTTAAAGGAATGAGATGCGTTAAAATGGAGCTTGGAGATGAAGATAATTCGGGAAGAAGAAGACCCGTCGAGATTGAAGGCTCTGATTTTACCCTAGAGCTGGATACGGTAATTATATCAATAGGAACAAGCCCCAATCCTCTTATTACATCTACGACAAAGGGGCTAAAGAGCAACAGGCACGGATGCATAGTTGCCGATGAAGCAACCGGTGTGACATCTCGGGACGGAATATTTGCAGGTGGTGATGCTGTAACAGGTGCCGCCACGGTAATATTAGCCATGGGAGCCGGTAAAGCAGCTGCCGAGGCAATGGACAATTACTTAAGAAACAGATAAAGATATTATTTTGGAGGAAATATGAACTACATTTTAAGCAATATGACAATTTTGTTTTTAATAATAATTTCGTCATTTGCCCTACTGTTATTATTAGTATTTGTTTTCATCAGGATCGGCAGGTTAAGGAGAAGACTTGAAGAAGCATATCAGGATAATATGACTGTCAGTTCGGATTATAAGAAACTTGAGTCATTGTATCAGGATACCGTAGACGCATATAATAAGCTGACTGTCCGATACGATGAGCTTCATAAGAACAAGGAGAGCATCAAAAAGCTTGCTTACACGGATCATTTGACAGAGCTTCCCAATCGTATTGCATTTGTTGAAATGCTGGATAATATTATGCTTACATTGCGCAGCGATGAAATTATAGGTGTTATGGATATTGATCTTGATAATTTTAAGAATATAAATGACACCTTGGGTCATTCATATGGAGATGAACTGCTTATTGATGTTACTCACAGATTAAAACAGGTAATGGATGAGAACGATTACCTGGCAAGAATAGGCGGAGATGAGTTTATTATTCTTACGCAGAATCTTAAAGATACGGTATCCTATGAGGAAAAAATCAGAAAGGTAAGAAATGTATTTTCATATCCGTTTGAATTATCCTCTAAGGAGTATTTTGTTACAGTCAGTATAGGAATTGCCTTTGCACCAAAGGATGGGAAGACAGCTCAAACTATAATTAAAAATGTAGATACGGCAATGTATGTGGCTAAGGCAAATGGGAAGAATACATATGCATATTATGAGTCTTCATTAAATCAGATACTGACCGATAAAATCGAGATTCTATCTGAGCTAAGAAAGGCTATCGAAAAGAAAGAGTTTGTTCTGTTTTATCAGGCTCAGATGGATCTTATGCATAGAAAAGTATTAGGCTTTGAGGCATTAGTACGCTGGAATCATCCAACCAAAGGGCTGTTACACCCGAGTGATTTTATTTATCTGGCTGAGGAATCAGGTCTGATTGTACCCATAGGAAAATGGGTATTAGAATCAGCATGTATTCAGCTGAAGAAATGGATGGATACGGGATATAATGAAATAAGTATGGCTGTAAATCTGTCTGCAAGACAGTTTAAAGACAAGGATTTTGTTCAGACGGTGCTTGAGGTTATTGAAAACACAGGTATTGACCCTGCAAGACTTGAGCTTGAAATTACAGAATCAGTTGCATTGGAGGATCTGGATTATACAATAGCAACAATCAAGGAGTTAAAAGCCATAGGTGTGAGATTTTCATTAGATGATTTTGGAACAGGCTATTCATCCATGAGCTATCTGAAACGGCTGCCTGTAAGCAACCTAAAGATTGATAAGAGCTTTTTGGATACTGTTATGGAGGATGTCTGTGACCAGAAAATAATACAGGCTATCATATCCTTAGCAAGAAATCTGGATCTTAATATTATTGCAGAAGGTGTTGAACGGTCTGAACAGGAGCAATTTCTGCAGGAATCCAACTGCAATATGGCACAGGGATTCTTATACAGTAAACCGCTTCCTAAGGAGATGGCAGAAGAGTTTATTAAGAGTGTGAACTTCTAGGAGATTAAAATGAGGTGTCGAAGCTGTAAATATATATTTCTCATAATACAATTTATTATGTATGTGACATTTCTTTCATTAGATATACTGGACACTAATATTGCATTGTCAAATAATATTAAATTTGCAGCAGTGGTTTTATGTTTTTTATATGTAATTTTCCGTAAGGAAAGACAAAATACCAAAGACCATATCTGGCTATGCTGTGCCCTTGCGTTTACGGTGGTATCAGATATATTTATTCTGCTTACAGATTACTATTTTTATGGGGTTTTGACTTTTATTATTGCACAGCAGCTTTATGGAATTCGTATAGATGAATTGTATGAGAGAGAAAAAAACAGTTCGGTAAGCCGGATAAAAAGTGTGATAATAAGGCTATTATATCAAACAGCTCTTGGGTTTTCAGTATATATAATGCTGCTGCTGACGGATGTTAATTGCGATGCACTGTTGACGGTCAGCATTTTTTATTTTATCAGCATATGTTTTAATGTGGTACGAAGTCTGAAGCTTTCTGTGCATTACCGTGAAAGGAAGGATATTCGGATATTTGCTTACGGTATGCTGTTGTTCCTGTTATGTGACATAAATGTTGGTTTGTTCAATATATCAGACTTTCTTCCTGTGGGTTCCGCATATACTATGATATATAACATTTCATCCATACTTATGTGGTTTTTTTATGCACCTTCACAGGTATTGATTGCTTTAAGCGGTGATACTTTATGACAAATATCACAAAAAACATTGAAATTATTATGTAAAAACATGTAAAACTATGCTTGCATTTGGCAAGCATTTTTGTTATACTGTATATATCTTAATAGTGCTTCTGTCTTCGGCACTTTTGTTCACATTTTTTTCGTTTATTTTTCGTTTTAAAAAAATCGATTCAAATTCCAACAATCATTGTTTTGAAACTAACTGGAAGGAGTGATGTTTTTGCAGTACACAGTAAAAGAGGAATTACTGGATTATGCTTCGTTTGTAAACTTTATCAAGAGTGAAGTTAAAGAAAGAATGGGACAAGGCTATACCATAAAAATAATCAAGGTTATGAAGAATAATTCGCTAAAACAGGACAGTCTTGTTGTGCAAAAGGAAGAAGAAAATTATGCTCCTTTTGTATTTCTGGAAGGTTATTATGATTCTTATATATCAGGTACACCTTTAACGGATATTATTGACCGAATATGCCGAACCTACAAGGATTGTGCAATACCGTTTATGCGGGAGGATTTTGAAAATACGCTTGAGCATATGCAATCTTACATTTTCTTTCGGTTAATAAATTTTGAAAGGAATGAAAAACTGCTGGCACAGATTCCGTATGTGAAATTCTTAGATCTGGCTATTACGTTTCATTGTATGGTGCACAACGATGAGAACAGTATACGTACCATTCGGATTACTAATGAGCATGTTGAGAAGTGGCAGACAACCTGCAGTGAGCTTCTGAAGCTGGCATTTAGTAATACCAGAAGACTCTTTCCGCCTGTTGTCCGGACTATGGAGGAATCTGTCAGGGAACTCGTATCAGATGATAACGTGTATAATGAGATGATTGATGATTGGCAATACAGAGGCCGAAACTCTATGTACATACTATCTAACGAAAAAGGAATACACGGAGCTTCCAGCCTGCTTTACATGGATGTTATCAGAGAGTTTGCAGAGCTTCTTAATTCCGATCTGTTCATTCTCCCAAGCAGTATACATGAAATAATCCTTATGCCGGTGAAAAACCCGAATGATAAAGAAAAGCTTCAAAGGATGGTTAAGGAGGTTAACGATATTCTGGTACCGTTGGAGGAAGTACTGTCGGATAATGTATATATTTATTCTTTAGAGATGGATCATATTGTTTTGTAATAAGTTTCTTATATATGATAATCTAAGCCATTGCTTATATGTTCAACTTTTAACGACAAATTTTATAGTACATTTTGATAAATATTATACTTTATTTCTTTTAATATCTTCTATAATGTGTTATAATAATTAACCGATGGATAAAAACAAAATTATTTTTTTGCATTAAATATAAGGAGGACATTTCAATGGCAAGGAAAAAGATGACAATGGATGGAAATAATGCTGCCGCTCATGTTTCATACGCATTTACCGATGTTGCAGCAATCTATCCGATAACTCCTAGCTCAGTTATGGCTGAAGTAACAGATGTATGGTCAGCACAAGGCAGGGAAAACATATTTGGGCAAGAGGTTAGAGTTGTTGAGATGCAGTCTGAAGCAGGTGCTGCAGGTACGGTACACGGTTCTTTGGCAGCCGGTGCTTTAACTACTACATATACTGCATCGCAGGGTTTATTATTGATGATACCGAATCTGTATAAAATCGCCGGTGAACTGCTTCCGGGTGTGTTTCATGTATCCGCCCGTGCAATAGCAAGTCATGCACTATCAATATTTGGTGATCATTCTGACGTATATGCATGCAGACAGACAGGTGCAGCCATGCTTTGCAGCAGCAATCCCCAAGAAGTAATGGATTTAGGAGCTGTAGCTCATTTGGCGGCAATCAAGGGAAGATTACCTTTTATACATTTCTTTGACGGTTTTAGAACATCTCATGAGATACAGAAGATCGAAGCATGGGATTATGACGAACTAAAGGACTTAGTTGATATGGATGCTGTTGATGCATTCAGACGCAGGTCGTTAAATCCCGAGCGTCCGGTACTTCGTGGCTCAGCCCAGAATCCTGACGTATTCTTCCAGGCAAGAGAAGCATGTAATAAATATTATGATGCGATACCGGAAATCGTGGAAGAGTATATGGACAAGGTTAATGCTAAGATAGGTACGGATTATAAGCTGTTTAACTATTATGGTGCCAAGGATGCTGAACATATTATTATAGCGATGGGGTCTGTTACTGATACAATTGAAGAAACCATTGATTATCTTAATTCCAATGGTCAAAAGGTTGGTCTTGTTAAGGTAAGACTATACAGACCTTTCTGTGCGGATCGTTTAATCTCAGCTATTCCTGATACGGTTAAGAGGATTTCAGTTCTTGACAGAACCAAAGAGCCCGGCTCCATAGGAGAACCTTTATATCTGGACGTTGTTACAGCACTTAAGGGTACAAAATTTGAAAATATTCCTGTATTCAACGGTCGTTATGGTCTTGGATCCAAGGATACAACCCCTGCACAGATTATTGCAGTATATAATAATGACAAGAAGGAGACATTTACCATTGGTATCAAGGATGATGTTACCAATCTGTCTCTCGATTTAGAGGAGAATCCAAACACAACACCTGAGGGTACAATCAGCTGTAAGTTCTGGGGTCTTGGTGCAGATGGTACAGTCGGAGCTAATAAGAACTCTATTAAGATTATCGGTGACCATACCGACATGTATGTTCAGGCATACTTTGATTATGATTCTAAGAAATCAGGCGGCGTCACCATGTCTCACTTAAGATTTGGCAAGAAGCCTATAAAGTCTACATATCTTATTTCAAAAGCGAATTTTGTGGCATGCCATAATCCGTCATATGTAAGAAAATACAATATGGTACAGGAGATTAAGGATGGAGGTACATTCCTCTTAAACTGCAGTTGGAATATGGAAGAATTGGAAGAGCATCTTCCCGGTCAGGTAAAACGCTATCTTGCTGAACATAATATTAAGTTCTATACTATTGACGGTATAAGTATAGGTAAGGAGATCGGCCTTGGCGGACGCATAAATACGATTCTTCAAGCAGCATTCTTTAAGCTGGCCAATATTATTCCTACCGACGAAGCTGTAAAATACATGAAGGATGCAGCAACCGCTTCTTATGGCAAGAAGGGTGAGGCTGTTGTTAAGATGAATCATGATGCAATTGACCGCGGTATAGCTGATGTTAAAGAAGTTAAAGTTCCTGAGCATTGGAAGGATGCTAAGGACGAGGAGCTTCATACTAAGGTTACGGAAGGCAGAAAAGAGTTAGTTGATTTTGTTAATAACATTCTTATTCCTGTGAATGCACAGCGTGGTAATGAGCTTCCGGTATCAGCATTTGTTGATAATGCGGACGGTACACTTCCACAGGGAAGCTCAGCATATGAGAAGCGTGGCATTGCTGTAGATGTTCCTAATTGGATTCCTGAGAATTGTATACAATGTAACTTCTGTTCCTATGTATGTCCTCATGCTGTTATTCGTCCTGTTGCTATGACAAAGGATGAGGCTGATAAGGCTCCGGAAGGAATGAAGAAGACAAAGATGACAGGCATGCCTGATATGGAATTTGCTATTACAGTATCTGTGCTTGACTGTACCGGTTGCGGTTCCTGCGCGAATGTTTGTCCGGGAAGAAAGGGCGAGAAAGCACTCGTTATGTCACCGTTGGAAGAGAATCTTACAGAACAGAAGAGCTTTGATTATGGTTTTTCACTTGAGGATAAGCCTGAAGTCAGCGAGAAATTTAAGGATACTACGGTAAAGGGCAGTCAGTTCAAACAACCTCTGCTGCAGTTCTCGGGTGCATGTGCAGGCTGCGGTGAGACACCTTATGCCAAGCTGGTTACACAGTTGTTTGGTGAGAGAATGTTAATAGCTAATGCAACCGGATGTACATCCATCTGGGGTGGATCCATGCCTTCTACTCCTTATGCCGCATCAAAGAGCGGAAGAGGACCTGCATGGGCGAACTCTCTGTTTGAGGATAATGCTGAATACGGTTATGGTATGATGCTTGCTCAGAAAACCTTAAGAAACAGATTAAAGGTTAAGGTAGAGGAGCTTGCAGCATCAACCACAAATGAGGATATTAAGGCTGCGGCAGAAAGATATCTTGACACATATGATAATGGTCGTGAGAATTCCGGAGCTGCCATGGCTCTTGTTAGGGCATTAGAATCCTGTGAGTGCGATGCATGTAAGGATATCTTAAAGGATAAAGAATTCCTGTCCAAGAAATCACAGTGGATATTTGGCGGTGACGGATGGGCTTATGATATTGGATTTGGTGGTTTGGATCATGTTATAGCCAGCGGAGAGGATGTTAACATACTTGTATTTGATACAGAGGTATATTCTAATACGGGCGGACAATCCTCCAAATCAACCCCTACCGGTGCGATTGCACAATTTGCAGCTGCCGGTAAGGAAGTGAAGAAGAAGGATCTGGCACAGATTGCTATGAGCTATGGTTATGTATATGTTGCACAGATCGCTATGGGTGCAGATTATAACCAGACTATAAAGGCACTTATTGAAGCAGAAAGCTATAACGGACCTTCTCTCATTATAGCTTATTCTCCTTGTATCAATCATGGTATTAAGGGTGGAATGGGCAAGTCTCAGACCGAACAGAAAGAAGCTGTACTTTCAGGATATTGGTATAATTTCCGTTATGATCCAAGACTGCTTATGGAAGGAAAGAATCCGTTCCAGCTAGACAGTAAGGCTCCGACAAACAGTTATCAGGATTTCATTAAAAACGAAGTACGTTACAGCGCACTTATAAGACAGAATCCCGAAAGGGCTAAGGAATTGTTCGAAAAAGCTGAAAAGCAGTCAGCTGATAAGTACAAACACCTTAAGAGGCTGGAAACATTATATTCAGTAAATGAAGATACTGAATAAGAATAACAGACTCTAAAGATGTTACCGGAATAAAGAACAATTTGATAAAGCTATAATATTATGGGTACTCGGCGTGTGAAGCTTCATGCCCGAGTGCCCTTTGTTTTAAGGAGGCTTATTATGAGGAGGATGGGATTATTCATATTAATGTTATTGATATTGTGCAGCAGTCTTACTGCCTGCATGTATATCAGTAATAGTGACAGCAGTGATGATGCAGATACAGATCTTCAGGTTTTTACAGCTGATGTAATAGAAGTGGAAGATGGCTTACTTATTACTCCGGATAAGGATAGTGCCGAAGCATTATCCTCAGACAAAATCAGAGTTGCAGCAGGAGAAGCTGAAATCATTGATGACAAAGGCAACACAATAAAAATTGATGATCTTAAGCCGGGTGACAGAATAAGAATATCATATGACGGGTTAATTGCTGAATCATATCCTGCACAGATTACTGCTGATAAGATTGAATTGACAGAACGCAATAAATAATATATATGATGCACCTGACTGGATTCGAACCAGCGGCCTTTCGCTCCGGAGGCGAACGCTCTATCCACTGAGCTACAGGTGCATAGAAAACTCTCGTGGTTCTTACCTGATAAACATAATAATCTTCTTACCCCGAACAGTATAAACCAATTACACTATAAAGTAAAGAATGTAAATTGTTACAAATATGTTAAATGTGTTACATAAAAATTAAATAACATCTTGACTTATGATAAACAGTCTGCTACAATACGAATAACATAATAGGCGGTATTTTATGCATGAAAAGGAGTTATTCCTACTATGAAACTAAGATATAAGAAAATTATACTGTTAACATCCCTAAGTACCATGGGTATAGGTCTGTTAACACTATCGATAAGTCAAGGGAATCCCAAAGCAGAGAATAATATAAATACTACCAGTGGTATTGTAGCCGATGCACAAGTAAATGATGACAGTGATGATATAACAGCTATGTCTGCAATGGAATCAGCCCCTGAAGTTACAGAAGAGGCAGAAGTGACCCCCGTACCCACATTAACACCTACTCCGGTTCCGACACCAACACCGATTCCGGTTTATCCGTTGGAAGAGATGGAGGGTATGGATGCATTTATTGAGGTCTTTTTCACAGCTAAGGCGTCCAGTGATGTTGAAAAGCTAAAATCTCTATATCTTGACCCGAGCAAGGTAGAGACCAGAGAACAGCTCCAGAAGATGGTGCAGTATATTGAAGATTATAAGAATATAAAGACCTATTCGAAGAAGAGCTTTGAAGAAGGAGCATATATTGTGTATGCATATCATGAGATTAAGTTCTCAAGCATCAATACCTTAGCTCCCGGATTATCCAAGTTCTATGTAATTACTGATGAAGAGGGCAATTTTAAAATTGTTAGCGATATGACTCCTGAAGTAGAGGAATACTTTAATGCACGGAACGAGGATGAAGATGTTATAGAATTAATTCAAGATACCAATTCTAAGGGAGAAGAAGCTAAAGCTAAGGACGAGGATTTGATGGTATTTTGGAACGGATTAGACGAATTGGCAAAAAACAATGAGGAACAAGGTGATTAACGAAACGTTTTTGCAAAATATAAGGAGTTCACAGGTGTAGTCTCACACACCGGTATAAATACAGGTACCCTATTTGTAAGTCTTATACGGACTTGTGTCCGTAACGACTTTTACAAATATGGGTACCTGTATTTATAACGGTGCATTACGACTACACCTATATACTCCTTATATTTTATTAAGTTTTAGTGTATCATATCTGTATTGTACTATTATTTTTACGAAACATGATAGCTTGTTTGTTTTTATAGTTTGTTTTTATAGTGGACTAGTGTGATGAAATAATATATAATTACTTTCAAATTGGACAGGATGAATTAAGAGAGCAGGAGTAGTATGGGAAATAATAAAAATAATGATAACTCATATGAAACAGATAATACAATAAATGATCAGGGTATTAGAATTAATAAGTTCCTGAGTGATGCCGGTCTTTGCTCCAGAAGAGAGGCAGACAGATATATTAAAGAGGGTAAGGTGGAGATTGACGGTGTTAAAGCCGAGATGGGCTCCAAGGTTAAGACGGACAATACGGTAACCTTCTTTGGTAAGCCCGTTCAAAAAAATGAAGAAAAAGTTTTGATTGCTTTTAATAAGCCTGTAGGAATTGTGTGTACTACATCCAAAAAGGATCCTAACAATATTGTGGATTTTATAAATTACCCAACAAGGATTTACCCTGTCGGCAGACTCGATAAGGACTCGGAAGGGCTTATATTGCTTACGAATGACGGGAGCTTAGTAAACAGTATCTTAAGAGCCAGATATGGTCATGATAAGGAATATATAGTTACAGTTAATAAGGAGATTACCGAAGATTTTGTTAAGCACATGTCGGAAGGGGTTCCTCTGCTTGATACTGTGACAAGACCCTGCAGGGTCACAGTAATTAATAAGAATACTTTTAGAATCGTATTAACTCAAGGTCTGAACAGACAGATCAGACGTATGTGTGAATATCTTGGATATAGGGTTACAAAACTGGTAAGAGTTCGTATTATGAACATTACTCTTGGTAAGCTTAAGTCCGGAACATGGAGGTATGTTACTGCAAGGGAAATGAAGGAGCTTAACAGACTGCTGAAAAAGAATAAAAGCAAGAAAGGGGAAGGTGAATCATATGGATATTAGACAGGAAATTGAAGAATTACGTGAGCTGATAAGATACCATAATGACAGATACTATAATCAGGACGATCCTGAAATATCTGATTATGAATATGATATGCTTTATGCCAAGCTTAAAAAGCTTGAAGAGGAGCATCCTGAGCTTGTAACTTCGGATTCACCTACTCAGAAGGTTGGAGGCACAGCGAAAAGAGAAGCCGGTGTACCTGTTAAGCATAATGTTCCGATGCTCAGCTTACAGGATGTATTCTCCAAGGAAGAGGTATACAGCTTTGTAAATAAGATACTTAAGGAAAAAGAAGATACATTATTCGTAGTAGAAAGAAAGATAGACGGACTGTCCATATCATTAAGATACCGGGACGGAGAATTAATTATGGGTGTTACCAGAGGTGATGGTATAAATTACGGTGAAGACGTTACGGATAATGTCAGAATGATAGATGATGTGATACTTCGATTAAAAAACCCGATACCTTATCTTGAGGTAAGGGGCGAAGTATATATGAAATTCGAGAATTTTGATGCTGTCAATGAAAAGCTGGAAGCAGAGGGGAAAAAGACATTTGCGAATCCCAGAAACTGTGCTGCCGGAACATTAAGACAGCTGGACTCACAGATAGTTAAGGAAAGAAAGCTTTCTCTCTTCGTATTTAATGTACAGGATGCAAGGGGCATATCATTTGACAGACATTCTGAGAGCTTAGAGTGGTTAAAAGATCAGGGAATGAAGGTTATAGAAGATTATAAGCTGTGCAGAACTGCTGATGAGGTATGGGAGGCTATAACCGATATCGGGAAGTCAAGAGGAAGCTTCGGTTATGATATAGACGGAGCAGTAGTCAAGGTTGACAGCTTGGCTGACAGAGAGTATTTTGGCACAACCTCTAAGGTTCCAAAATGGGCTGTGGCGTATAAATATCCCCCTGAAGAAAAGGAGACTGTCCTAAGAGATATTAGGCTTTCGGTAGGGAGAACCGGAAGAATAACTCCAACAGCGATCTTTGATCCCATACGACTATGCGGAACCAATGTGGAAAGAGCCACACTTCATAATCAGGATAGAATTGATGAATTGGATATTAGAATTGGGGATACGATAATTGTTAGAAAAGCCGGGGAAATAATTCCGGAGGTATTATCTGTGGTTAAGGATAAAAGACCAAAGGATTCTAAGCCGTATAGTATCCCTATGGTTTGTCCTTCCTGTAATGCTCCGGCAGTAAGGGATGAGAATACCGCAGATATAAGATGTAATAATCTTAATTGTCCGGCACAGCTTATCCAGCATATTTTGAACTTTGTAGGAAGAAATGCCATGGACATTAAAGGTTTTGGTGAAGCGTATATAGAAGCACTCGTTAGAGAAGGTTATGTGAAGGATATAGCTGATATATATTATCTGGACAGATATCGCGACGAATTGATTGATAAAGGCTTAATCGGTAAGGAGAAGAATACCGATAAATTATTAAAAATAATTGAAGACAGTAAGAATAATGACATAGACCGCCTTATAACAGGGTTTGGGATTCGAAATATAGGCAGACAGGCAGCTACTGAGCTTATGAATCACTTTAAATCAATACACAGACTCATGGAGGCTTCCTATGAGGAGCTGATAAAGGTTAAGGATATGGGCGATATAAGTGCGGGAGCAGTTGTAGAATTTTTCAGAAATCCTGATAATCTGAATATTTTGTCAAGACTTGAGCAGGCAGGCGTGAATTTTGAAAAAACAGATGAACAGGAGGAAGGCAGTGAGGTTCTTTCCGGTCTTACATTTGTTATAACAGGAACATTGCCGTCCATGAGCAGACCGCAGATGGAGGAAATAGTTAAGAAGCATGGCGGTAAGGTATCAGGCAGTGTCTCTAAGAATACGGATTATTTAATTGTCGGTGAGAATGCCGGCAGTAAGTTAACCAAAGCACAGCAGCTGGGTATAAAGATATTGTCTGAGGAAGAGCTTCTTAAAATGTTAGAGAGCAAGGATGAAGATTGATGATTACATTTAAAGACATTAAGGATAACGAAACAATAAAATCATATATTATTCATGCTGATAAGATGCTTTCGGAGTTAGGATATACCGAACACAGTCTTGCACATGTTACGAAGGTGGCTGATGTTGCAAAATATATACTGGAAACTCTTAATTATTCCGACCAAGAGATCGAGTTGGCACAGATAGCATGCTATATGCATGATATCGGAAATATTGTTAATCGTGAGGGACATGCACAAAGCGGAGCGATGATGGCTTTTAGAATACTTGATCAACTTGGAGCAACGCCGGAAGAAATTGCAATGGTGATGGCAGCTATAGGCAATCATGACGAGAATACTGCAGTACCCGTAAGTGCAATTGCGGCAGCTCTTATTCTGGCTGATAAGACAGATGTAAGGCGAAGCCGTGTACGCAATCCGGACCTGCCCAGCTTTGATATTCATGACAGAGTAAATTATGCTGTAGAAGAATCAAAGGTACAGATAATTAATAATGAAATTTTCAGGCTTGAGCTTATCATAGATACCACTATCAGTCCGGTTTTGGATTATTTTGAAATCTTTCTTGATCGAATGCTGCTGTGTAAAAGAGCAGCCAATAAGCTTAAGATGGAATTTGAATTAATAATTAATAATCAGAAGGTTTTATAACATAAGAAGGATGGTGACAGCAGATGCCGATTAAGGTACAAAATAATTTGCCTGCAAAAAAGATATTAGAGGATGAGAATATATTCATTATGGATGAACACAGGGCATTACATCAGGATATTCGTCCGCTTTTGATAGCAATTCTTAATCTGATGCCTAACAAAGAAGATACAGAGGTACAGCTGCTTCGTAGCCTCTCTAATACACCTCTGCAGGTTGATATAACATTTTTGACGACAGGTACCTATGTGGGAAAAAATACTCCCACCAGCCATCTGGATAAGTTTTATCTTACATACAACGATGTATGTAACCGTAAGTTTGATGGACTGATAATTACAGGAGCACCGGTAGAACTGATGGAATTTGAAGAAGTGGCATATTGGGAGGAGCTTAAAAACATAATGGAGTGGTCAAAAACTCATGTGACCTCGACATTGCATCTTTGCTGGGGAGCTCAAGCAGGATTGTATTATCATTATGGAATTCAAAAGAGACGGCTTGAGAAGAAAATGTTTGGAATATTTGAGCATAGGGTACTAAAACGCAGAACTCCGTTTGTCCGAGGATTTGATGATATATTCTATGCACCCCATTCCAGGCATACTACCGTGTTAAAAGAGGATATATTAAAGCATGAAGAGCTGACCATTCTTGCAGAATCTGATGAGGCCGGTGTATTTATTGTAATGGCACAGGACGGTAAACAATTCTTCATCATGGGGCATCCGGAGTATGACAGGGTATCATTAGACCAGGAATACAAAAGAGATATCAGTAAAGGAATTGCCATTGATCTTCCGGTAAATTATTATCCGGCAGACAGTACTGAGAATCGTCCTAATCTGACATGGAGAGCCCATGCCAATGCCATGTATACCAACTGGCTTAATTACTACGTATATCAGGTAACGCCTTATATACTGTAATAAACGTTATTATCTGAAATCCGATTTTGATATTGTATCGGTAATAATAAACAGAATCATGCATACAACGCAGAACAGCAAGCAGAAGGACAGCAAAAATACCGCTTGATGTATCTGCGTAATTCTATGCATATATTCATAGATTCTTTTTAACAGAAAGCCTGACATTGCAACGATTATTCCGGGTTTTAGCAGGCTGTTTACCGCATCAAAATCAAATCGGATATTTCTAATAATATATATTGTATCCATTATTGTTATTATCAGCTGTCCTACAAGAAGTGCTGTAAGGTACCCGTTGATACCCTTATGCGGTATCATAAGAATAATGATAAGAATCTTGGCAACAGTCCCTAAAATTGAATTGATAAATGTAATGTGAGCCTTTCCGAGTCCGTTTATGATACTGCCTAATGTGGTTGGCAGATATATTAGAGGACATAGCCATGCCAGGATAATAAGGTAATTGCCTGCCTCATCACTATTAAATATACTGACACCGAGATATTTTCCAAACAATAAGAAAACACCTGTACTGAAAACACCTATAATTAAGCTGTATTTTATAGAGGTGGAGGTAGTCTTTCCTATCATGTCCTTATTATCCATAGCCTGTGCTTCTGACACTGTAGGAAGAAGCAGTACTGCCAATGAATTTATCAAGGCCGTAGGAAACATAATAAACGGTATAGACATTCCTACCAGTGTTCCATATGTGCTTAATGCTTCACCGGTGCTTAGTCCGGACCTTCGCAGCATAGCAGGTATAAGAATTGCTTCGATACTGTGCAGAATATTTATTAGCAGTCGGTTAGTGGATAAGGGAATACTCAGATGCAGGATGCTGTTTATAATATCCTTTCTCTTTAGGAGTCCTGCATTAGGATTTGGTTCGGGATACAGCATAGTCTTTGGAGATTTTGTTATGAATAGGGACAGAAAATTATATATGCCGGAAGCTATTTCCCCGATAACAAGTCCGAGAACAGCCATTTCACAGATTACCTTAAAATCACCCTTTCCAACGGTGTAGGCAGATATATATACAACAATAACACGGATCATCTGCTCAAGCAGTTGGGTCGAAGCCGGTATTCCGGCTTTTTTTAATCCGTAATAATAGCCATTAATGCATGAGGTAATACCGCAAAATGGAAATACTACAGCCAGAATTCTTAAAGAGGAAGCACTTCTGGGTTCTAATAAGAAACGGAGTGCAACACTATCAGAGAATCTGAATAACAGAACAGAAAGAACCAATGCTGTGGAAACAGACAGAAGCAGTCCAAGCCTGAGTATCCTTCCAATGTTTTTGTGGTTCTTTCTGCCTATTTCAGCTGCGACCAGTCTTGATATGGATGTTTGAATACCCGTGGCATATATAGTGAATGCTATACCATAGACAGGAAATACCAGCTGATATATTCCAAGCCACTCGGCACCCATTACCTTTGATAAAAAAATTTTGTACAAGAACCCAATGACTCTGGTGATGAAGCCGGCCAGTGTCAGAATTAGTGTTCCTCTAAGGATATTGCTTCTGCCAATATGCCTGCTTCCTGCTAAAGCGGCCTGCTTAACCTTCATATTTAACACTCCGACAGTCAGGTTCTTTATTAATATATTTGTGCAGTTTATAACTTATGAATAAACTGCGAATTACCTAGGTGTAATATATGAAAATTAGCTTACTGAATTATTATCAAAATTTACTATAAATAGATTGTTTTTCTTTAGAGCTTAAAATATTTTTTATTGACATTTATAAAATGTAGTGTTATATTTAATACCGAGTAATTTAATAGGGATTAAATCAGTAGGATATAAGCAGGCCATAAACTGATTACTATAAGATGTATCAGAAGCTGATTAGTAGAATGGAGAATTAATATGAAACTAACCACAAGGGGAAGATATGGATTAAGAGCAGTTATTGACTTGGCGGTTAATAATGGGGATGAAGCAGTAGCCTTAAGTCAGATTGCCGAAAGACAGGGCATATCTGTGAACTATCTGGAGCAGCTTATTGCAAAGCTGAAAAAAGCAGGAATCGTTGACAGTATCCGTGGAGCACAGGGCGGGTATGTTCTTGCCATGCCTTCGGAGGAGATATCCGTAGGTGATATTCTGCGTGCCTTGGAGGGTGACTTAAATCCCGTTGATTGCCATGAACTAAACAGTAATGAGACACCATGCAGCAACTCAGATATATGTGTAACAAAATATGTGTGGAAGCGTATAAGTGATAGTATAAACGATGCAGTGGATGGAATTATGCTCTCCGACCTGGTGGCTGAAAGCAAGAGAGTTCAAGCGGAAGCAGGTATCACGCAGGCAAATCAGTCCAAACAGATTTGCTGATCCTTTAGAAATTTTCTAATCAGTTTATAAAATATATGATATTAGGAGATGACCACATGGAAAAGAAGATTTACCTTGATAATGCAGCTACTACAAAGACTAAGCCGGAGGTTGTAGAGGCTATGCTTCCTTACTTTAGTGAGCTGTATGGTAATCCATCCAGTGTATATGAATTTGCAGCACATAGTAAAAAAGCCATTGACGAAGCAAGAACAATCATAGCTGATGCAATAGGCAGCGAAAGTACTGAGATATATTTTACCGGAGGCGGAACAGAAGCGGATAATTGGGCACTTATAGCAACTGCTGAAGCTTACGGGCAAAAAGGAAAGCACATTATAACATCAAAAATTGAGCATCATGCCATTTTGCATACCTGTGAATATCTGCAGAAGAGGGGCTTTGAAGTAACCTATATTGATGTGGATGAGAGCGGAATTATAAAGCTGGATCAATTAGAAAAGGCTATTCGTCCGACAACAATATTAATTTCTATCATGTTTGCCAATAATGAAATAGGGACAATCCAACCCATTAGGGAAATCGGAGAAATTGCAAGGAAGCATAATGTTTTATTCCATACAGATGCTGTACAGGCATTTGGTCAGCTTGATATAAATGTGGATGAGCTTGGAATAGACATGCTCAGTGCCAGTGCCCATAAGCTTAACGGTCCAAAAGGTATAGGCTTTTTATATATAAGAAAAGGGATTAGAATCCGTTCCTTCATCCATGGCGGAGCACAGGAAAGAGGAAGACGTGCAGGAACTGAGAATGTTCCGTATGCGGTAGGTTTCGGGAAAGCTGTTGAAATTGCCATGAAAACCATGAAGGAAAGAACAAAAAAAGAAATAGAGCTTCGCGACTATTTAATAAAGCGGATACTTAGCGAGATACCTTATACAAGGCTTAACGGTCATAGAACCAGGAGACTTCCCAACAATGCCAATTTCAGCTTTCAGTTTATTGAAGGGGAATCTCTGCTGATAATGCTGGATATGAACAATATCTGTGCATCCAGCGGTTCGGCATGTACCTCGGGGTCTTTAGATCCGTCGCATGTTCTGCTGGCAATCGGGCTGCCGCATGAAATAGCCCATGGATCGCTTCGTCTTACATTAAGTGATGAGAATACATTTGAGGAAATGGATTATACTGTTGAGAAAATTAAAGAGACTGTAGATAAGCTGAGAAAGATGTCTCCGCTCTACGAAGATTTTGTTCGCACCAGATAAGGATTGGTAAGTGCCAATACTATCAGATAAATGGAGGAATTATTATGTACACTAAAAAAGTTATGGATCATTTTTTAAATCCNAGAAACATGGGAGAAATNGAAAATCCCAGCTGTGTTGGCACNGTNGGAAATGCCAAATGTGGGGATATAATGAGAATGTATATGGATATTGATGAGAATGGAATTATNCATGATGTGAAATTTAAAACCTTTGGATGCGGTGCAGCAGTTGCAACCAGCAGCATTGCTACGGAGCTTGTAAAGGGAAAGACTGTTGAGGAAGCCCTTAAGGTTACAAATAAAGCGGTTGTGGATGCTCTTGACGGTTTGCCGCCGTTAAAGGTTCATTGTTCTTTGCTGGCGGAGGAAGCAATTCATGCTGCCCTATGGGATTATGCAGAGAAAAATGGTATTAAAATAGAAGGACTAAAAAAACCAAAGTCCGATATTCATGATGAAGAGGAAATAAACAAGGTAAGTTATTAATTGATTGGAGATACCAATGCAGAAAGTAGTAGTTGGAATGTCAGGAGGAGTGGATTCCTCCGTAGCAGCATACCTGTTAAAAAAGCAGGGATATGATGTTATAGGTGTTACCATGCAGATTTGGCAGGATGAGGATGCATGCTCCATATCTGAAAATGGCGGCTGCTGCGGCTTAGGAGCGGTTGAGGATTCCAGAAGAGTTGCTTCAGTCCTTGGCATCCCGCATTATGTAATGAATTTTAAGAAGGAATTCAAAGAGAGTGTCATAGATTATTTCGTATCGGAATATGTTATGGCCAGAACTCCGAATCCCTGTATCGCATGTAATAGATTTGTCAAGTGGGAATCGCTTCTTGCAAGAGCCTTATCTATAGGTGCTTCTTATATAGCGACAGGGCATTATGCAATTATAGACAGGCTTCCTAACGGAAGATATACTATTAAAAAATCGGCAACCTTGGCAAAGGATCAGACCTATGCGTTATATAACCTTACGCAGTATCAGCTTAAGCATACACTTATGCCTGTGGGAGCTTATACTAAGGAAGAGATTAGGGCTATTGCAAATGATCTTAAGCTTCCTGTGGCTAATAAGCCTGACAGTCAGGAGATATGCTTTGTTGCGAATAATGATTATGCAGGGTTTATTCAGGAATACCTGGAGGATGAAGATAACAAAAGGATAATCGAGAATAAGAAGGTTCTAAACATGAAGAATACGGAGGCTGCCGGTTATGGCTTTACTCCCGGTAATTTTGTTGACACTAAAGGAAATATTCTTGGAAAGCACCGGGGACTGGCACATTATACAATTGGGCAAAGGAAGGGCTTAAATATTGCTTTAGGCAGACCTGTATTTGTTATGAAGCTGAATGCCGATACCAATGAGGTGGTTTTAGGTGAGGCACAGGATGTATATACAGACCGTTTTTATGTGAAAAATCTTAATTTCATGGCAATTGAGGATTTGCAGGATGATATGGTTGTAGATACAAAAATCCGCTACAGTCATGAAGGTGCAAGAAGCACCATTAAAAGAACGGGAGCGGATAAAATACTATGCATTTTTGATGAGCCGCAGCGTGCGGTTACACCCGGACAGGCAGCCGTATTCTACAAAGACGACTACGTGGTAGGAGGCGGCACCATACAGTAAAAATAGTCGATCCTTTCAAACACTATAACTAAAAGTAAAAGGTATGTCAAAAAATTCTAAAGAATCAGAGCTTTCTGACATACCGTTTGCTTTTCATGGTAGGCTCAATAATGTTTACAGTTTTATCATTACAGGCTTGCCATCTCTGAAGATGGTGTAGTAATTGAAGCCGCATTCTTTAAGAAGGCTTTCTGCTTTATCAAAGTCGTAGCATAGGTGCTCGGGTTTATGAGCATCGGAGCCAATGGTGATGACTTCACCGCCCAGCTCTTTATAGCGTTTTATTATTTCGGTCTTGGGATGGGGATGTCCCAGACCGTATTTATATCCGGAAGTATTTACCTCTATTCCTTTTTGGTGCTTTATTACCGTCCTTAATATTTCATCAAGAACATCCTTATAATATGAATATGAGTATTCTTTATAGCTTGTCTTGGTGCTTGGAGCATAACGGATTATATAATCGATATGTCCGCAGACATGAAATTCCTGAAAGTTTTCACAGCTTTCTTTCACAGCTTTAAAGCATCTTAGTATGCCATCCTCTTCGGTGCGGTTTTCCCAGTACTCTTTAAAATATGGATCCATATTATCAACCACATGGACGGAACCTATTATAAAATCAAAGGGATATTTGCTGACCAGAGCATCCAAACGATCTATAATATGTGGCTGTATTCCAAGCTCAATCCCGGTAAGGATCTCAATTCTTGATTTGTATCTTTCCTTCATTATTTCAAGTTTCTTCAGATAATCATCAGTTTTTAGTTCAAAGGTATAATTGTATATGCTGGGATAGTCATAGTCTATATGATCTGTAAAGCATATTGTTTTAAGTCCTAATTTGATGCCCTGCTCAATCACGTCTTCCATAGCGGCTTTTCCGTCACTCGAAAACTCAGAATGTACATGTAAGTCAGCAGTAATCATATTTTTTCCTCCAATAATTTCAAGTTATTTTTTCATCTGTATCTAGTCATCAATCCTTTTGATGTCAGTTATGTCAGTGTTAACTACCATCGAATAGTTGGTATTATAAATAACGAATCCGGGGGCTTTACCGCTTGGTTTTTTAATGTTTTTCCGCGTTGTATAGTCTATCTCAACCTTGTCAGCATTTTTTGCCCCACTATAGTATGCGGCCAGCTTTGCAGCCTCCTCAAAGGTTCTGTCCGGCGGCTCATTTTCACCGTCTGATTTAACAATAACATGAGAACCGGGAAGGTTCTTGGCATGAAACCACCAGTCATTACCATTGGCCAGCTTAAAGGTAAGCTCTTCATTCTGATAGTTGTTTTTCCCTACATACATGTGATAACCGTCAGAAGAGATATAGTGAAGGGGCTTGCCTTTTATATTTTTTCCTGTACGGTCCTTTGGTGTTGGTTTCTTAACTGCAGATTTCTTTTTGATATACCCGAATTCCATTAGCTCACGCTTTAATTCGTTCAAATCATGCTCATCAGCAGCCATATCCAAGGAAATCTTAATGGATTCCAGATGCCTGATTTCATCCTCGGTTTCTTTAATCAAGTTTGATAAAGCCTCATATGTCCGTTTCAGCTTATTGTATTTTTCAAAATACCGTTTTGCATTTTCCATCGGCGTTAAAGTGGAGTCAAGAGGTATCCGGATTTCCTCATTATTATTGTAATAATTTTGTGCAATCAGTTCTTTTGTACCCGGTTCCAATCCGTAGCCATATGCGGTGATAAGCTCTCCATATATCTTATATTTATCTCTTTTCTCCGTATCTTTAAGCTGCTTCAGCTGCAAATCGTATTTTTTTGCAGTACGTTCAACAGCATTTGCAACCAGCTTACGAAGATCGGCGGATTTTTGACGTATTCGGGATGCGGCATTCTTCTGCGCATAATAGGTCTCAAGCATAGAAGATGCCGAAGAAAGCGGCTTTATATCATATCCTGAATAACAGGTAAGTACAATACTCGAGAATTCGATTGGTCCCCGTTCTCCAATAATAATATTAGGAAAAAAATCTTTGTTCTTAACGAGTTCTAATATTCTTTCAAAATTACGATACAGATGAAGCCCCAAATCTTCGTTAAGTGAAGAGGTTGATACATCTGAATCAATCGATGCTCTAAAGCAGATTTCATTTGCCAGAAGCGGGCTGATACCGGTTAGACCTGTGTATATTGCTTTCCCAATCGGCATTGCCTTGTTCAGAATATTTTCTTTAAAGGAATCATAGTCAGCAGTAAGAGGGTCAAGCTTTTTTGCTGTTTTGGGAATGAAGTATTCTCTTCCCGGCAGAACCTCACGAACTGAACTCATGAATTGGTTAACCCGCTTTATACTGTCAATAATAGTCCTAGAATCATCACAGAAGATAATATTACTGTGCTTTCCCATAAGCTCAATGATGATATATTTTGATTTTAGATCGCCAAGCTCATCCATATGTTCAATCTTTATGGATACAATCCTTTCCAGACCGGGCTGTGTAATGTTAAGAATTTTACCGTTTATAAGATGCTTACGAAGAAGCATACAAAAATTTGGAGCGGTTATAGGGCTGGGCTTTGTATTTTCTGTCAGGTATATTAACGGCAATCCGGCACCTGCACTTAGGAATAATTTATATGCCTTTTTATCCTGTCCCTTTATGGTTAACAACAGCTCATCCTTCTCCGGTTGAGCAATCTTGTTTATTCTTCCTCCAAGCAGAGTACTATTTAATTCATGAACAATATTTGCAATTACAACTCCGTCCAGTGCCATAACAACCTCCAATGTAAGTCTTCCATGACCTAATCTGCAGATAAGCAGATTAGGATNAGGTTCAGCTTTGCTGAACCTAATCACGTCTACACTTATCCAAGCCAATCTGTTCATTTTACTATGACACATAAATGTGTCATATAAAATGCTCCGATTGCCTTGGACTAATTCTAGAGATAAGCAGATTAGGAGCTCAAAAACCTGCGGTTTTTTCGCTCACGTTACACTTATCCAAGCCAATCTGTTCATTTTACTATGACACATAAATGTGTCATATAAAATGACCAGATTACCTTGGCCTAATCTGCTTATCGTGGATATTATATCATAAATAGTTGGGTATATGAATCATGATATATAAAACACGAAAAAAATATAAAACATGAAAAAACTATAAAACATAAATAAGCTATAAAACATGAAAAAACTACCACATGCATTTCATGATGATATGTTGTATAATACTTTTGTAACATATTTAACATATTTGTAACAATTGAAACTGTAATTTGGGAGGCTAGTATGACTAAAAGGATACGAAAATTTGCAGTGTGTTGTATGATAGGTTCGCTTACAATAGCTGGAGGAACAAAAACAGCATATGCAGCAGGACAACCTATTGCAGGAATAACGCCAATATTAAATGATATCACTACAAATCCAAATATAACTGATATTGATATAAGCAATATTATTGAGCCTATCATAGAATACCATGACTTAGCAATAGCAAATGTTTCTAATTATGTTAACATAAGAAGCGAGGCAAACACAAACAGTAAGATATTAGGTAAGCTTTACAGCAAGGGAACCGGTACAATACTGGCACAAGAGGGTGATTGGACTAAAGTTCAATCAGGAAATGTAAGCGGTTACATAATGTCAAAGTATTTACATACCGGAAGTGAAGTATATGAGTTGGTTGATGATGTAAAGACCAAGCTGGCTACTGTCAAGGCTAATGTGTTGAATGTCAGGTCAAAGCCTAGTACCGGTTCTTCAGTTGTAACTCAGGTACCAAAGGGACTTGTTCTTGAGATACTTGAAGAGCAGCCGGATTGGATAAAGATATCTGTTGGCGAAAAGACCGGATATGTAGCTGCGGCTTATGTTGATATAGAGACCGGATTTAAACAGGCGGTTTCCGCAGAGGAAGAGCAGACTATAATAAACCTGGAAAAGAAAAGGAAAGAATCTCAGGCAAATAAAGCAGTTTCATCATTACGACAACAGATTGTGAGTTATGCACTTAGATTTAAGGGAAACCCATATGTATGGGGTGGAACAAGTCTGACAAGAGGAGCGGACTGCTCAGGCTTTACACAATCTGTACTAAAGAAATTCGGGATATATATTCCGAGAACCTCAAGAGCCCAATCAAGAGGCGGCAAAAGAGTATCAATGAACAATATTCAGCCCGGTGATTTAATATTCTATAGAAAAAACGGTGTAGTAAATCATGTAGCCATGTACATAGGCAACGGTAAAGTGATAGGAGCTGCCAGCAGAAAAGAAGGCATCACCATAAAGAATTATAACTATAGAACACCATATAAAGCAGTAAGCTACATATATCGCTAGTATTATGGTGCCTGACACCATTACAAAAATATTAAACATGTAACATTTTCTTAATGGTACCTGACACCGTTACAATTATTTTTCTTTAATATTGATTCTGATTTTGGAAATGTTATAATAAATAATAGAAATTATATTATGGATTCCGGAGAATTTATATTAATCAAAAATAAGAAAGGGGTATTTCATGGAACCTAAGAAATTGTATCGTTCATCTACAAACAGGATGGTTTGTGGCGTATGTCAAGGTATTGCGGAGTACATTAATATCGATCCTACCATAGTACGTTTATTATGGGTAATATTTAGTATATGTGGTGTTGGTGTGCTTGTATATATAGCTGCGGCAATTATTATGCCTGTAAAAGAACAGTATTAATAAGGAATATAAAAACAGAAAAACAGAATCGTTCCTGTCATGTGACATATCGGATAGATATATCCAAGACAGGGACGATTCTTTATGTTAATTGGGTACACCGGGCGAATTCATGTTTCAAAGCACTGTAAGAACACTATTGATTGATGACCCTTTCAATAATCTCAATGATTTGTTCTTCTTCGAAGGGTTTTGTTAAGAACTCAACAGCACCATGCTTGACAGCATCCACCATCTTGGTTTTTTGTCCGGCGGCTGTTACCATAACAACCCTGGCATCCTTATCTACTCCCATTATTTTTTTCAATGCTTCCAATCCGTCCATTACCGGCATAGTAATATCCATAGTGGTTATATCAGGTTTAAGTTCCTTGAATTTATCGACTGCTTCCTTGCCGTTAATGGCTTCTCCTATTACCGTATGACCATTAGCTTCAAGAATATTTTTTAGGATTCTTCTTGAAGTTTTTGAATCGTCTACTATAAGAATCTTTGCCATATCTATACCCTCCTAATTTATTTCAACTTTATGGTCGACAACTACCAGTAGATCTGATTGCTTTCCGTCAATTATTATGGGGACAACATATAAATCTCCGTCAGATGTCAGAGTTTTGTTCTGATCATATTTGGGAGGTGTCATATCGATATGTATATCCTCTCTGCTTAGCTTTGAAGCATATAATCCGTTGCTGCAGTTTATAAATTCACATATTGAGTCAAAAGCATCTTCATCCATGCTTTCAAATTCTTCTCTAGCAAATGGGCTTGCTATATTCAATAACGCTTCATCTTCACCTGCAAAAGCTACGAATAATTCATGGCTTCCGACAAGCTGCTGGTATGCAATTGAAGTGAAGGTATATTCTTTTGCTATGTATGATTCTTTTAACATAATATTATTATTAACAAAACGTACGATATTTCTAATAGCCAATGCAATACATTCTCCGGCGAAAGGAATGCCGGTATCTACAAATACCGGAATAATCCGGTCGATATCGCCGGACTTTAGTGCGTCCAACTCTGCATCAGATAAACCATAATCCTTTTTAAATTCTTCAAGAGTTGTTTCAATTTGATCCATAGTCATAACATTATTTTCTGTAAGAGCCTGTACAAATCTAATATAAGGATTTCCCTGAAGATTTAGTAAATATTCCACATCTTCCTTTTTCAAATACCCCTTCTCTATAGCAATGTCGCCAAAGCGGCTGTCTTTAAGCTTTTGAAGCTCATTTAGTTCATCGGCTTGTTTGGATGTCAATAATTTCTCGGCAACAGCAATTAATCCTAATTTTGCGCGAGAAGTGTGTTGTTGTTCCATAACATCCTCTAATAGCGAATGAGATATTTTTTTCTTTTTCAATAAGTAATCCCCAAAGTAAAGTCCGAACATGATGCTTCTCCTTTCCCAATAACGCATTATAGTAATGGATGATGTTATAAAATATGCTTTTTATTGCATATTAATATATGCTTGTAAAACATATATATATAATATACAACAAAAACAAAAAAAAAGACAGTATTTATTTAAAATTAAACAAAATTTTGGATATAAAATATAAATATACGACTTATTATGTAAAAATATGCATTGCATTAGAGCCAATACATGTAAAAAAATCCAGTTTAAAGNTATAATATTTACATATTGTGCAATTTAAAGCGATTATGCATACTTATGTACAAAAATACATTCAGAAAATCTTGATGACATTTTTGCACTCCTATGTTAAAGTATTGATTAAGCTAAGAGATGTTGGAGGTTATCATGAAGAAATTAATCGATTTATTATCAGAAGATGTTAAACAGGCATTTGTATCAAAGGGATATGAAGAAAGATTTGGGATAGTTACACTGTCAAACAGACCTGATCTATGTCAATATCAGTGTAATGGTGCCATGGCAGCTGCCAAGGCATATAAAAAGGCACCGATTAGTATTGCACAGGAAATTGTAGAAGTATTGCAGGATAACAGTAAAATAAAAGAAATCACCGCTATTATGCCCGGTTTTATTAATATAAACATAAGTGATGAGTTTTTGGCAGAGTATATTAATAATATGAGAAAGTCCAAAGACTTTGGGTGCGAGAAGGAAGCCGCACCGAAGAAAATAATAATTGATTATGGTGGTCCTAATATAGCAAAGCCTCTTCATGTTGGTCATATGCGCTCTGCTATAATCGGGGAAAGTCTTAAGCGTATCTTTAAATATATGGGAAATGACGCAATCGGGGATGTGCATCTGGGTGACTGGGGTACTCCGATGGGTCTGGTAATAGCTGAGCTAAAGAGAAGAAAACCGGATTTAATATATTTTGATGAAGGCTATACGGGAGAATATCCTAGTAAGGCTCCATTTACCATATCTGAGCTTGAGGAAATCTATCCTGCAGCCAGTGCATATTCCAAGGAAAATCCGGAATTTCTTGAGGAGGCCAAGAGGATTACCTTTCTTATGCAAAACGGGCATAGAGGTTATATGGCTCTTTGGAAGCATATGCAGGATGTATCTGTTACTGACTTAAAGAAGATTTATGACAACTTGAATGTATCCTTCGAACTATGGAAAAAGGAAAGTGATGCACAGCCTTATATAAATGATATGGTAGAGTATTTGAAGAAGAATAATTATGCAAGAATAAGCGACGGAGCCTTAGTTGTAGATGTGAAGGAAGAAACCGATACCAAGGAGATACCTCCTTTCATGGTTTTAAAATCCGATGGTGCCACACTTTACAGCACGACTGATTTGGCTACCATCGTGGAAAGGATGGAGCTTTTTAATCCTGACCATATAATATATATTACTGATAAGAGGCAGGAACTGCATTTTGAAGTCTTATTCCGCTGTGCCAAGAAGGCAAAGCTGGTGAATGAAGGAACAAAGCTTCAATTTATCGGCTTCGGTACTATGAACGGTAAGGACGGTAAGCCCTTTAAAACCAGAGATGGGGGTGTGCTTCGTCTGGAATACCTGATAAAAATGGTAACTGATGAGGTATATCGTAAAATCATGGAAAACCGCAGTATAGATGAGGAAGAGGCAAAAGATATAGCTTCAAAGGTCGGTCTGGCTGCACTTAAATACGGAGATTTATCGAATCAGGCATCTAAGGATTATGTTTTTGACTTAGAACGCTTTACATCATTTGAAGGAAATTCAGGACCGTATATCCTCTATACAATTGTAAGAATAAAATCCATATTGGAGAAGTTTGGGGATACCGGAAGGAGCATAAGTCCTGATATGAATATACTTCCGGCTTACACGCCGCTGGAGAGGGAGCTTATGCTGCAAATCACAAGATTTAGTGATATGATTCATGCTGCCTATGAGGAGCAGGCTCCTCATAGAATATGTCAGTATATTTATGATTTGGCGGACAAGTTCAGCAGTTTTTACCATGAAACAAAGATTATATCCGATGACAACAGTGACGAAAGACAAGCATCACTAATCTGTATGATTACGATGGTACATGATATATTAAGGACATGTATTTATCTGCTGGGATTTGAAGCTCCCGACAGAATGTAATTGCCTAAGTTAAGGCAGCACGTATCATCTTGAAGGTATCAATATTAAGGGTTCGATTGATGTCTTATACGGTAAATGGCTGGTATTACTGGTTACTGTAAGAATCGTGTGGTAAGACGGAGGTAATTATGTATAGGTTAATCTCAAAATTATCAGTATATAAGAACCTGGGTGAGGAAAATATTCTGGTCAAGCTATCCAATATCTTATATGAGATGGATTATCTTAAGGCAAAGAATCAATTGCAGCAGCTTGATGCGTTTGATAAGGAGAATTTTATATCCGGAATATATACACTTATAAATGAGCTGTTAGATGTTGCCACCAAGTATGGCTTTGATCAGAACCTTTGGCAGAATTATCTGGCGTTTACATTGGCAAGCATGGAGAGTCCATTTGCAATTACCTGCGAAAAGGTAGGTGCCAGGCAGGGTACGGTTAACCGGTTTGCAAAGGCGGATTTTAGAATATTCCTGGATTTGTTTCATTATGATTTTAGTCGTATTGAACAGGAGCTTGGTATTAATTGTTTTTCGNTTATTACAGACTATAAAGCTGTCAAAAANAGCACCGGAATGTATAATAAGAGTGTCAGCGATAAGNTAAGNGAGTTAAGTGCCTGTATTGCATCTGCAAAGGATGAGGAAGAGGTCTTTACAATCGTTACTGATTTTTATAAAAAGCATGGTGTGGGAATGCTCGGACTGAACAAAGCATTTCGATTATCCAGAGAGCATGGCAGACTTGAGCTTGTTCCTATTACAAATACCTTGGACGTAAGGCTTTCGCATCTGGTCGGTTATGAGCTTCAAAAGAAGAAGCTTGTTGATAATACGAAAGCTTTTGTAGAAGGTAAAAAAGCCAATAATGTTCTGCTGTTTGGTGACAGTGGTACGGGCAAATCCACATCTGTAAAGGCAATCCTTAATGAATATTATGACAAAGGACTTCGTATGATAGAAATCTATAAGCATCAGTTCAATGACCTGTCTGCGGTTATATCGCTTATTAAGAACAGAAATTATAAGTTTATAATATTTATGGATGATTTATCATTTGAAGAATTTGAGATAGAGTATAAATACCTCAAGGCAATTATTGAGGGGGGTCTGGAGATTAAGCCTGACAATGTGCTTATATATGCCACCTCTAATCGAAGACATTTGATAAGGGAGACATGGAATGACAGAACCGATATGGAAACTGACGGTGATATCCACCGCTCAGATACTATGGAAGAGAANCTTTCTTTGGTAGAACGTTTTGGAATAACCATTAATTTTTCTTCTCCTACCCCAAAGGAATATCTTGAGATTGTTAAGCAGCTGGCTCACAGACATGGGATAAGTCATCTTTCNGAGGAAGAGCTTTNTAACGANGCNAGAAAATGGGAGCTTAGTCATGGAGGTCTTTCGGGTCGTACAGCCCAGCAGTTTATTAACTATCTGTTAGGGAAATTATAGTATAATCCGGATTATTACGCTGTGATTTAGAATTTTGAATAGATGTATACTTTATATAAGTATAGATGCATATGGAGGGAATAGTCTTTGCTAACACTTATTAAAGGCGGATATGTTGTTGATCCGGGTTCAGGTATCGAAGGGAATTACGATATACTGATCAAGGATGAATATGTCTGTAAGGTATTACCCAAGTCGGATATAAATGAAGCAGATATCAAGGCTGATAAAATCATCGATGCGTCAGGTATGACAGTGATGCCCGGATTAATTGATCTTCATGTCCACTTAAGAGAACCCGGATTTGAATATAAAGAGACTATACAGACAGGAGCAATGGCAGCTGCAGCCGGAGGCTTTACGACTATATGTGCGATGCCAAATACCAAGCCGGTGCTTGACAGGTCTGATACGATACAATTTGTTCTTGACAGGGCTAAGGAAGCTTTGGTTAATATTCATCCCATTGGGGCGGTTACCATCGGTCAGGAAGGAAAGGAGCTGACCGACATACCGGAATTAATTAAAGTCGGTGCTGTCGGTATAAGCGAAGACGGCAAATCCGTCATGGATACCGCCTTATATGCCAAGGCTATGATAGAGGCTGCCAAGCTTGATGCGGTAGTATTTGCACATTGTGAGGATAAATATCTTGCCGCAGACGGAGTTATAAACGCAGGAGCTAAGGCAGAGAAGCTGAAGCTTGCCGGTATAAGCAATGCTGTGGAAGATATTATTGTTGCAAGGGATATTATATTGGCAAAGGAAACAGGCACAAGACTCCATCTATGCCACTGTTCTACAGGGGGCAGTGTTAAGATGCTTGGGATGGCGAAGGATAAGGGGCTTAAGGTAACAGGTGAAACATGTCCACATTACTTTACATTATCAGATGAGGATATTACGGGTGATGATGCAAACTATAAGATGAATCCTCCGCTTCGAAGCAGGGAAGATAAAGAAGCCATAAAGGATGCTCTAAAGAATGATGTGCTGGATGTGATAGCAACTGACCATGCCCCGCATTCGTATGAGGAAAAGATTAAGTCCATGACAGAAGCACCATTTGGAATAGTAGGGCTGGAAACAGCCTTGCCCATCACATATACCGAGCTTGTAAGGACGGGTATTCTAAGCCTAAGCAAGATGGTTGAGAAAATGAGTTTAAATCCTGCCGGGATACTTGGAATAGACAGGGGCTGCATAGGTGAGGGTAAGGTTGCGGACATAGTGATAATTGATCATAATAAGGAATACATCATAGATAAGAATAAGTTTTACTCTAAATCAAGCAACACGCCTTTTCATGAAAGAAGGGTATACGGAAAGGTTATGTATACTTTGGTATCAGGAGAAATCAGATATGAAAGCGGTTCAGGAGGATTATCATGATTAATAAACTTGTAGAAAGAATAATGGATCTGGAAGCTCCCATAGTGGTCGGACTTGACCCTATGCTGTCATATGTACCGGAGCATATACTTAGTGAGGCATATAAAAATAAGGGTGAGAACCTCGAAGGTGTTTCTGAAGCTATATGGCTGTATAATAAAGGAATTATTGATGCGGTCTATGATCTTGTACCTGCAGTTAAGCCGCAGATTGCCATGTATGAGCAATTTGGCATAGAGGGAATGAAGGCTTATGTAAAGACCATAGATTATGCAAAGCAAAAAGGTTTGATTGTTATAGGTGATGTTAAGCGTGGAGATATCGGTTCGACATCAACCGCTTATGCAACCGGACATCTTGGCAGGATTAACATAAAAGGTAAGGATTTTAGAGGTTTTGATGAGGATTTTATTACAGTAAATCCTTATTTGGGTTCGGATGGTATAATGCCGTTCATAGAGGTATGTAAGCAGGAGAGCAAAGGGTTGTTTATTCTTGTAAAGACTTCAAACCCCTCCAGCGGAGAGTTTCAGGATCGGCTTATAGACGGTCGCCCTTTATATGAGCTGGTAGGTGAAAAGGTAGCACAATGGGGAGAGTTGTTTATGGGCTCTGAATACAGCTATATAGGTGCAGTGGTAGGTGCTACTTATCCTGAGGTGGGAAAAAACCTGCGTAAGCTTATGCCCAACACCTTAATTCTAGTTCCGGGCTACGGTGCTCAAGGTGGTAAGGCTGAGGATCTTAGGCATTACTTTAATAAAGACGGAAAAGGAGCTGTTGTAAATTCCTCCAGAGGAATTATTACTGCATACAAACTGCCTCAATATGCAAGCTATGGTGAGGCAGCTTATGCGGATGCCTCAAGACAGGCCGTACTTGATATGAAGGACGATTTAAGAAAGGCTTGGAGTAAGAATTAATTGAGGGAGGCTGTATCACGACATATCGTGATACAGCCTCATACAGTTTTTGTTTCTCAGTCAGCATTTTTCCGGTTCAGGATATTCTATGCCGAAAGTGTCTACGGTAACACTTTTCATAACTTGGGGTTCAAGGGGCATGTCCGAATAATCAGTTTTGGTATCGGCAATTTTATTAACCACGTCTATGCCATCGATTATCTTACCGAATGCGGCATAGGAGCCGTCCAAATGCGGTGAATCCTTATGCATAATGAAAAATTGTGAGCCTGCGGAATCCGGTCTTTGAGATCTTGCCATAGAGATAACTCCGGCAGTATGCTTAAGCTTGTTTTCAAAATTATTATAGGTAAATTCTCCTTTAATAGAATATCCGGGTCCGCCGGTACCGTTGCCATTAGGGTCTCCGCCTTGAATCATAAAACCACGGATAACTCTATGGAATATCAATCCGTTATAGAAGCCCTTGTTAATCAGAGAGATAAAATTATTAACTGTATTTGGGGCAATATCGGGATATAACTCAAGCTTCATGATATCCCCGTTTTGCATTTCGATTGTTACAATAGGGTTCATTTTTGCCATCTTTTTCCTTTCTGGTTGGATTATTTATATTCCGTACATTTAGTATCGGTGGTTAATATAACACAGTCTTAAGATTATTGTCAAGGTCTTATCATTCGGCTGTGTAATATGATTTACTATTGAAATAAATAGATTGCATTTTAATTACAATTTTTTTATAGTAATAAAAGGTTGAAATAAGGAGAGGAGTGATATACCTATGGATGAGATTATTAAGGTTAGTGGACTTTCCAAGCGTTTTGGCGACATAAAGGCAGTAGATGATATCAGCTTCACAGTTGGTAAAGGTGAGTTGTTTGGCTATCTGGGCGTTAACGGAGCAGGCAAATCGACAACTATAAATATGCTATGCACTCTCTATGCACCTGATGCAGGAGATGTAAAAATATGCGGATATGAGTTGGGCAGAGACAACAATGCCATTCGTTCTAAGCTGGGGGTGGTATTCCAGCATAATACTTTGGATCCGCTGCTAAGTGTCAGACAGAATCTTTTTAGCAGAGCATATTTATATGAAAAGGATACATATGTTGTTAAGAAGAATCTGGACATGGTATGTGATACCCTTGACATCGGAGACTTACTGGACAGACAATACCGCAAATTATCCGGCGGGCAAAAGAGACGTTGTGAGATAGCCAGAGCAATTATGAACCGACCTGAGATATTGTTTCTTGATGAGCCCACCACGGGCTTAGATCCTCAGACAAGGCGTATGGTTTGGAGAAGTGTGGAGAGGCTTCGCAGGGAGCAAAATATGACTATATTCCTTACTACTCATTATATGGAAGAAGCTGCAAGGGCTCAGAATGTAGCTGTTATTGACGGCGGCAGGATTACAGCCTATGGTTCACCTTCAAAGCTGAAAGAAACCTACGCTTCGGATCGCATCAGGGTATTTGCAGACAGCTACGATATGGTTATAATGACAGCTGAAAAATACAATTTGAGTTATAAAGAAAGAAGCAATCATATAACAATATTTGTCCCTGATACAAAAGCTGCCATACCGATACTTAATGAGATTTCGCCATATATCAACTCCTATGAGGTTGTTCAGGGAACTATGGATGATGTATTCCTAAACATTACGGGAAAGCAGCTTGTGGAAACAGTATAAACGGGATTTCGCAAAGCGACGCAGGAAGGGAGAATATTATGAGAGCATTAAATTCTATTATAAAAAGGAATTTACTTGTGTATTGCAAGGATAAAGAAAATGTATTCTATACATTTTTATCCATGCTGATTATTATAACGCTTATGCTTGTTTTCCTCGGTGATATGAATATTGATATGGTTAAGGATATTATTCGTTATATGGACAATATAATGAAAGATACCGTCATACCCGCCGAGCGTCTGGTACCGGGTGTCAGAAATCCTGCACTTGATGATGCCAATGCACGAACACTTGTATTCTCCATGATAATAGCAGGTATAACTATTGTTAACGGAATATCTGCTTCTATGGGAATGCTGAGCATGATGAGCTGGGACGAGGAAAGCGGTAAGCTGGCAGGATATTATGCAGCACCCATTTCCCGTTTTATTCTAGTATCAGGATATGTGATATCAGCTATTAGTTTAAGCGTGATTTTTAGTGTAATAACCGTAATAGTATCAGAGATTATCGTAGTGCTTACCGGAGGAACACTTATATCTCTAACCATGGCACTGAAGGTACTTGGTCTGATTGTGTTAAATGCCTTTTCAACCACAGCATTTTTGTTCTTTATCACGAGTATGGCAAGAACTAGGAGTGCATATAGCGGTATATCTACATTTGTATATACTCTGTCAGGATTTATTACAGGAATGTATGTTCCTATAGGAATTATGCCTGACATTGTTGGAAAGATTCTTGCATTCATACCCATGTCTCAGGGGAGTGCATGGATGCGTAAGGTATTTACTGTAGATGCGCTACATACAGCCTTTGCAGGTTTGCCGAAGGAGGCGATATCTGAATACTCCAAAATGACCGGCATGGACTTAAAGATCGGAAATACAGTATCCACCCCTTGGATGCAATTTGTACTTATGTTTGCGAGTGGTGTTTTATTCATGATACTGTCTTCAATAATGATGAAGAAGAAGAACGTAAGAGACAGGTAGATAAACCGTGCTTGTATTTTGAATATTTTTTGGTTTATAATTATGGGTAGACAATCAGTACTGTGAACAGACAGATACTTATTTTACACATTTTACACAGGCCAAGGAAAGGATTTTGATAATATGAGTAAAGTATTTACCTTTAGTATAAAGACTCCGCAGACTACTGCAATGGTAGATATAACAAGACAGGTGCAGGAAGCGGTTATGAAAAGTAAGGTAGAAAACGGATTATGTGTTGTATTTGTTCCTCATACCACAGCAGCGGTTACTATTAATGAAAATGCCGACCCGGATGTTGTAAGAGATCTTCTAATGGAAATTAATAAAGTAATTCCGTTTTCTGATGGGTATCATCATATTGAGGGGAATTCTGCTGCTCATATAAAATCCAGCTTAATGGGATTTTCCGAGACTATAATTATAGATGAGGGCAGACTAATTCTTGGGACCTGGCAGGGTATATATTTGACGGAGTATGACGGACCCAGGATGCGGAAGGTTCATGTGAAGATTATTGAAGGTTAAGCATTTTATTAGCGTACAAGTACACCGGGGCGTACTTGAACATTATACTACCGGAAGGAGAAGAAAATGTCAGCTGCTATTAAGAAAAGCATCAGGGTATTGGAAAATAACAGACTTGAAGAGGGAGTATATGATCTGCTTTTGGAAGCTGAGGATATGGCAGCAGATGCAAAGCCGGGGCAGTTCATATCCTTGTATTGCAGGCATGAAGGCAGGCTGCTTCCAAGACCGATAAGTATATGTGAAATTGACAGTAAAGCCGGAAGTATTCGGCTGGTTTACCGAGTAGTGGGAAAAGGCACACAAGAGCTTTCCGAACTTAAGCCTCAAGATGTGGCAGACTGCATAGGACCTTTGGGTAATGGATTTACCCTGGAAGAAGGCAAGGCACTAATAGTCGGAGGGGGAATAGGAATACCTCCTTTACTTGAGCTTGCCAAACAGTTGAAATGTGATAAAGATATCGTGTTGGGATACAGGGACGCAACCTTTTTAAATAAAGATTTTGAAAGATACGGTAAAGTATATATCTCTACAGAGGATGGAAGTACCGGAATCAAAGGAAATGTTTTGGATGCTATTAAAGCCAATGATTTAACTGCCGATATCATATATGCCTGTGGACCCGTACCAATGCTTAAGGGCATAAAAGAATATGCAATGACTAAGCAGATAAAGGCTCAGCTTTCTCTTGAGGAGCGGATGGCATGCGGTATAGGTGCATGTCTGGCATGTGTATGTAAATCAACCGAGGTAGATCATCATTCTAATGTGCATAATAAAAGGGTATGTAAAGAAGGCCCTGTATTTTATGCCGATGAGATAATACTGTAATGTCATACACATGAATACGTGGGACATGATTACCGAATATATGGTTGCCGGATGTTTGGCACGATATATAATATAGATTAACAGCACAGATATCAGCAAAATATATTAATATAAATAGAAATGTGGTGGACAAAAGCTTGAAAGATATAAACACAGAAGTAACAATAGCCGGCATAACCTTTAAGAACCCGGTTACCACAGCCTCGGGAACCTTTGGTTCGGGCATGGAATACAGCGATTATGTAGATTTGTCAAGGCTTGGTGCAGTCACAACTAAGGGAGTATCTCTCACCCCTTGGGAAGGAAATCCCACACCAAGAGTAGCAGAGACTTATGGCGGAATGCTAAATGCCATTGGGCTACAAAATCCCGGTATAGATGTATTCATACAGCGTGACCTGACGTTTCTAAGGTCATATGATACAAGGATAATTGTAAATGTAGTCGGTAAAACTGAAGAAGAATACTGTGAAGTGGTTGAAAGACTTTCTGATTATGATGTTGACATGCTGGAAATCAACATATCCTGTCCCAATGTTAAAGAAGGCGGTATAGCTTTTGGACAGGACCCCGCCCGTGTTGAAGCGATTACATCAAAGGTGAGAAGATATTCCAAGAAGCCTATTATCATTAAGCTTAGTCCTAATGTTACAGATATAGCAGAAACAGCAAGGGCAGCAGAAGCCGGCGGTGCCGATGCCATATCCCTTATTAATACACTTACGGGTATGAAGATTGACATAGAAAGAAGAACCTTTCTCCTTGCCAATAAAACAGGTGGGTTATCGGGTCCTGCCATAAAGCCGATAGCAGTCAGGATGGTATATCAGGCTGCTAATGCTGTGAAGCTTCCCATAATAGGAATGGGAGGGATAATGGATGGTGAGGATGCTTTGGAATTCATAATGGCAGGAGCTTCGATGGTGGCTGTCGGCACAGCAAATTTCATTAATCCAAAAGCTACAGAGGAAGTGATTGATGGAATAGAAGCATATATGATGAGGAAGAATATAAAGGATATAAAGGACTTAATTGGATGCGTAAGATAAACAATGGGAGGTAAACATGGAGCAATATAAGAAGGAATTTATTGAGTTTATGGTTGATTGTGGTGTGCTGAAATTCGGAGATTTTGTAACAAAGAGCGGAAGAAGGACTCCGTTTTTTATCAACACAGGATTCTATAAAACCGGTTCACAGCTTCGTAAACTGGGTGAATACTATGCAAGAGCAATTAATGATAAGTTTGGGTTGGATTTTGATGTATTATTCGGTCCGGCCTATAAAGGAATTCCACTAAGTGTTGCCACATCTATGGCTATAAGTGAGCATTTTAATAAAGATATCAGGTATTGCTCCAATCGGAAAGAGATAAAGGATCACGGTGACAAGGGCATTCTGCTTGGATCCCCAATAAATGAGGGTGACAGAGTAGTAATCATTGAGGATGTGACTACGGCAGGCACATCCATCAGAGAAATCATGCCGATTATACAGGCTCAGGCTGCCGGTGAACATAAGGAGGTAAAGGTATTAGGACTGGTCGTATCTGTTGACAGAATGGAGCGGGCACAGGGCTCATGCAGTGCACTTAAGGAGTTGGAAGACACTTATAATTTTGCAGCAACAGCCATCGTGACTATGGAGGAGGTTGTGAAACACCTCTACAACAAACCTTATAAAGGCAAAATCATTATTGATGATAATCTAAAGAAATTAATAGATGAATATTATGAGTTATATGGTTGTGAAAAATAATAATCGAGGAGGAAGCTATCATGATGGAGAAGATTTATAACACGATGAAATCCGTAGGAGTATGGAATTTGGTGCTTGGCATTCTGTTCATATTATCCGGCTTGGTAACAGGTATTTTTCTTATTGTAAACGGTGCAAAGCTGCTTAGGAAAAAATCGGATTTATTATTTTAATATGAGGAACATTCATGAAAACANATGACTTTTATTATGATTTACCACAGGAGCTTATTGCACAGGATCCTCTTTCAAATAGNGCGGATTCAAGACTTTTGGTTTTGAACAGGTCCTCCGGTGAATGTGAGCATAGAATATTCAGAGATATAATATCATATCTCAGAGCAGGTGATTGCTTAGTGTTAAACAACACTAAGGTTATTCCGGCCCGTTTAATCGGAGAGAAGGTGGGTATTCATGGAGAAGAAGCAGTCAGAAACGGTCATGGAGCCAGAATTGAGCTTTTGCTTCTAAGAAGAAGAGAAAATGATATCTGGGAAACCTTAGTGAAGCCCGGTAAAAAAGCCGGACCGGGAACAGTAATATCCTTCGGTAATGGCTTGATGCATGGAGAAATCATTGATATTCTTGAGGATGGCAATCGGTTAGTGAAGTTATCATATAATGGAATATTTGAGGAGATTCTTGACCGGCTTGGTGAGATGCCATTACCTCCTTATATTACACATGAACTGACAGACAGGTACAGATATCAGACAGTATATGCAAAATATGACGGTTCTGCGGCAGCTCCAACAGCCGGACTTCATTTTACTTCTGAGCTGTTAGCAAAGATTCAGTCTATAGGTGTTAATATTGCTTATGTGACTCTGCATGTGGGTTTGGGTACATTTCGCCCGGTTAAGGTGAAAAATGTACAGGAACATCATATGCATTCTGAATATTATCAGGTATTAAAAGACGAAGCAGACAAGATAAACACTGCAAAGGAAAACGGTGGCAGGATAATATGTGTAGGTACTACAAGCTGCCGTACCATTGAAACCACATCTGATGAGAACGGTTATGTTAAGGCAGGCAGCGGTGATACATCAATTTTTATTTATCCGGGTTACCGTTTTAAGGTGATGGACGGTCTGATAACTAATTTTCATCTGCCGGAGTCCACGCTTTTAATGCTTGTATCTGCTTTTGCAGGTAGAGAAAAAATTTTGGAAGCATACGGGGAGGCTATTAAGGAGAGATACCGATTTTTTAGCTTCGGTGATGCGATGCTGATTATTTAAAAGAAAATGGTATTGACTTTTCCTATTTTGTCAGTTAATATATCTAAAATGAACCAAAAGACAAAAACTATGAAGGTGATTAAGTAGGGTATTTCTTCCTCACAGAGAGGATGTGTCATCGGCTGAAAGCACATCCGAGGTTCAGACTTATCTCGAAATTCGGCACCGGAGTTGCCTTTAAGATATCGTACGGTAAAGTGCGATAAAAGAAAGGCCGGTTGTACCGTTAACACATTAGAGGAGTCTTTATGATTAAAGATAAAGGCTTGAAATTGGGTGGTACCACGATGCTTTCGTCCCTGCGGATGAAAGCTTTTTTGTTGAAACAATATTTTTTAGGAGGTTTATCGATGACAGAAAATCTGGATAAGATTAAAAAACAGTTCTATGAGGAGCTTAACGCAGTTAATTCAAAGACTGAGCTTGAGAAAATAAGGGTATCCTTTTTAGGCAAGAAGGGATTAGTTACAGAACAGTTGAAAAATCTGCGTAATCTGAGCCCTGAAGAGAAAAAAACAGCCGGTATGAAAGTGAATAGCCTAAAAAATGAAATTGAACAGGCTATAGTCAATTATCAGACAACGCTGCGTGAAAAGGAGTATTTACAGGAAATCGAGAATGCAGAACGTTATGACTATACGATTCCGACCAGAAGAGATGCCGGAACGCTCCATCCGATAACGATTGTTCAGAAGCAGATTGAAGATATATTTAAGACTATGGGCTTTATTATAGAGGACGGGCTGGAGATACAGACTGAGTATAATAATTTTGAAACAGTTAACATTCCAAAGGATCATCCGGCAAGAGATATGCAGGATACTTATTATCTGGAAAATGGTCAGCTGTTAAAGACTCATACCTCGGCTGCTCAAAACACCATTATGAGAAAGTATGGTGCACCCAAGAAAGGTGAGCCTCTAAAGGTGCTGTTTCCCGGCAGATGTTTTAGAAATGAGAATATCGATGCCAGCCATGAGAATACGTTCTTTCAGCTTGAAGGGATGATGATAGGCGATGATATATCCATTTCAAATCTTATATATTTCATGAAGGTATTATTATCCGAGGTATTTGAAAGAGATGTTAAGGTAAGGTTAAGACCGGGCTTCTTCCCCTTCGTGGAACCCGGCTTTGAACTGGATATTAATTGTGCTATCTGTAGTGGAAGAGGATGTCCAACCTGTAAGAATTCCGGATGGCTGGAGCTTTTGCCCTGCGGAATGATTCATCCGAACGTGCTTCAAATGGGAGGAATTGATCCGGACAGATATACAGGATTTGCCTTTGGTCTTGGTCTGACAAGGCTTGCCATGATGAAATACAATATCAAGGATATTCGTCTGTTCAACAGCGGCAATTTAAAGCAGCTTAAACAGTTTACCAGATAGATTTGCATATAAGAATGGAGGATTATTATGTTAATATCAATGAATTGGATTTCAGAATTTACCGATCTGGACGGAGTGGATATAAAGGAGCTTATTAACCGTTTTACCTTATCTACTGCTGAGGTTGAAGACATATATGAGATGGGTAATAATATTAAAGATGTTGTTGTGGGAAGAATCATAGAGGTTAATGACCATCCGAATTCACATAAGCTGCATCTTGTAAAGGTGGATATAGGCTCAGAGGTAGTAGAAGTGGTCTGCGGCGCTCCAAATGTATATGTCGGGGCACTTGTACCATTTGCAAAGCTTGGAGGACGTGTCGGTGATTTGGAGATAAAAGAGGTCTCTATAGCGGGCGTAGTCAGCCGCGGTATGTGCTGCTCCGAGAAGGAGCTTGGAATAAGCGATGATCATTCAGGGATAATGATTATAGAAGAGAACTATCCTCTTGGTACCGATATTAAGGAGTTCATGCAGCTGGAGGATATTGTCTTTGAAGTGGATAATAAATCACTTACCAACCGTCCTGATTTATGGGGACATTATGGTATAGCAAGAGAGATTGCGGCTCTGAACAAAAGACAGTTAAAGCCTTTAGAATTAGTAGATTCAAGTCTGTATAAAGACTTGGCACCAATAGATCTTCGGGTTGATGACAACCAAAAGACATATCGTTTCAGCTGTATTACTATGGATAATATTCGGAAGAAAAAATCTCCGATAAACATGAGAATTCGCCTGACATATTGCGGTATGCGTCCAATCAATCTTCTTGCAGATCTCACCAACTATTTAATGCTTGAGATGGGGCAGCCGATGCATGCTTACGATAATAGGAAGGTAAAAGACATCAGGGTAAAGACCTTTTCGGAGCCTTTTGAATTCTTAACATTGGATGGGGTATCAAGAAAAATAGATACTAATACTTTGATGATTTGTGACTCGAACGAACCTATAGGAATAGCAGGTATTATGGGTGGAGAGCTGTCCTCAATAGCTGATGATACTACCTCGGTATTACTTGAGTGTGCTAATTTTGATGCGACGAGTATCCGTAAATCTGCTACAAGATTGGGGCTTAGAACAGATGCAAGTGCAAGATATGAGAAGACACTTGATCCTGAGATGACAGTGACTGCCATAGAACGCTTCATGAAGCTTCTTAAGGACATTGACCCGGGTGTTAAAGTCACCTCATGTCTGACAGATTCATATGTTAAGCGTTTTAAAGATATTGTAGTTGATTTTGATAAAGCATATGTGGATAAATATACAGGTATAGACATATCCTCGGACATGATGGAAGAGACCCTAACTGCTTTAGGTTTTAAGGTAGAAAGAAATGGTGATGCATTTAGCGTAAGAGTACCTTCATGGCGTGCCACTAAGGATGTTACAATAAAGGCCGATATAGTCGAAGAGATCACAAGAATCTACGGATATGATAATTTTGATGCATACTCTACAAAGAGTCTTCTTTCACCAATACGCCACAGTGTGGAAAGAGACAATGAATATAAAATTAAAACTATGCTATCATATAAGTATGATATGAATGAGGTTCACAGCTACATCTGGTACGAAACCAAGATAAACAAGGAATTGGGTATTAAAACTGAGCCGAATATACGAATTATAAACTCTGTTACTGCAGAAAATGACACTATTCGCTCTACTATTATTCCAAGCCTGCTTGGTTTTGTATACAAGAACGCAGATAACTATCCTGAGATGGGAATTTATGAGATAGGCCGTGTTGTCGCCGGATTGAAAGAGGACGGCTTATGTAATGAAAGGAAACGCTTAGGTGTTGTAATTGCAAGCAAAATGCTAAGTGAGAAGGAAGTATTTTTCAAGCTGAAGGAGGCTATAGAGTATCTGATCCTAAGCATTAAAAACATAGCTCCTGCATTTTCAGAGAACAACACATATAAAAAATACAATTATGTGCATCCTGTAAATTCATCAAGCATACATTTAAAGGCTCAGGAAATCGGATACATGTCGGTCCTTAATCCCATAATCAGAGATAATATTGATAAAAAGCTAAATGTGGCATTTGCAGAAATCGACATATATGATATGGAGAAGACAGATGCAGCAGTACTGGAATACAAAGAAGTCTCCAAATACCCCGGAGTTACTGTGGATTTAAGTCTTCTCATGGATAAAGAAATCCGCTACGAAACACTATCCGGGTATATCGATTTGTATCCTTGCCGGTATCTTGATAAATACTACCTTGTTGACATATTCGAGGACGAGAAGCTTCTTCCCGGGAAGAAAAGTGTTACGGTGCGGTTTGAATTCGTATCCATGGAGCGAACCCTAGAAGGGCATGAGGTCCAAAACATGGTTGAAGGACTGCTGGCTGTATTGAAGAACAAAAATATTGAACTGAGATGAAACGGTTGACACGGTGACAGGTACTATTACAAAAGTATTAACTGATGTAACAATTTTGTAATGGTGCCTGACACCATTACAAGAAATGAGGGATGATTATGTTAAGGGAATTCAAGAAATTTGCTTTAAGAGGCAATATGATTGATTTGGCAGTTGGTATAATTATTGGCGGAGCATTTAATTCAATTGTGAACTCATTAGTTAATGATGTTGTTATGCCGTTACTGGGATTGTTTACAAAGAAAATTGATTTCAGCAATTTGTTTTTATCGCTTGACGGAAAGGCTTATGATACCTTAACTGCTGCTGAAGAAGCGGAAGCGGCTGTAATTAAGTATGGCTTATTCTTATCAAATGTATTAAACTTTATTATAATGGCATTTGTAGTATTTTTAATTGTAAGATGGATTAATAAGCTGCAGAGACCCGAACCACCTGCAGCTCCTACGACAAAGAAATGTCCTTACTGTTATTCGGATATTCATATTGAGGCTACAAAATGCTCTCATTGTACAGCCGATGTAGATAAATAATAGAAAGGATACTGATATGAGCAAATTTGACGGATTTAAAGCCGGGGTAAATCTCGGAGGCTGGATATCTCAATACCGCAACGCAGGAAAGGAGCATTTTGATTCTTTTATAACCGAAGCGGATATTAGGCAGATTGCGGGATGGGGAATGGATCATGTAAGACTTCCCATAGACTATATGGTGCTTGAAGATGATGATAATCCATTCGAATATAAGGAAGAAGGCTTTTATTATGTGGACAGCTGCATAAAGTGGTGCGAAAAGAATAACCTAAATATCGTATTGGATCTTCATAGAGCACCGGGATATTCGTTCTATTCTCTGAGCGAGAACACCTTATTCGAGGATGAGCATATGCAGCTCAGATATATAAAGCTGTGGCAGTATTTTGCCAAGCGATACAAAAGCTTTGGAAACAATCTGGTGTTTGAGCTTCTTAATGAAATTGTTGAGCCTAACAGTGACAGGTGGAATAAGCTTTGTAAGAAGGCAGTGGAAGGAATACGCCAAATAGACAGGGAACGTATAATCATTATCGGCGGTAATAACTACAACAGCGTTCATACTCTTCATGAACTTGATAGGATAGAGGATGATAATCTGGTATATAACTTTCATTTTTATGAGCCGCACATATTTACCCATCAAAAGGCCGGCTGGGAGCCTTTGCTTAAGAATTTTAAAATTGAGATTACATACCCGTCGACAGAGGATATGTATGAAGTATATTATCCAAAGGAATTAAGACAGCGATATACATTTGACAAAGTCGTTGATAAGAATTACCTTAGGAAGTATCTTCAGCCCGCACTTAACTTTGCCAAGGAGAGAAATGTTGCTCTATACTGTGGAGAATACGGTGTTATACACCATGCTCCAATGGAAAGCAGGCTCAGATGGCATAAGGACTTAAGTGACATACTCATTGAAAATGGGATAGGCAGAGCAGTATGGACATATAAATTAATGAGCTTTCCTATGGTTGACAGAGACTCTGCTGTTTGCAGCAAAGAGTTGATTGAAATTGTAAGCAGAAAGAATTAATCATGATAAAAGACCATTGAAATGGAGATAAGTGATGCTGAAAAGATTTTATCCAAAGCGAATAGCAGACTCACCTTATGTAATTGATTATGACAGTTTGTATAAAGAAGGATACAGGGGTATTATCTTTGATATTGATAATACCCTTGTTGAGCATGGAGCTGATGCTTCGGATAGAGCGATTGAGCTGATAGCAAGGCTGCAGAGAAAGGGCTTTAGGGTATGCCTGATTTCGAATAATAATAAGGAGCGGGTCACAAGGTTTAATAAGGATATTAAGATAAAATACATTCATAGTGCCAACAAGCCCGCCAAGAAAAATATTATCAAGGCAACTAAGTTCATGGGAACCGGCATTGGTAATACGGTATTTATAGGCGACCAGCTGTTTACAGATATATATGGTGCAAATCGGATAGGTATGATGTCCTATTTTGTAAAGCCTATCGGACCTGAAAAAGAGATACAGATTATATTCAAACGGAAGCTTGAAAGGATAGTACTCAAGTATTACAGAAGGGATTTGAAAAGAAAAAACAGGGCTTTAAAGGGGTAAGTTATGGGAGCGGATAATATTATATTAATAGGTTTTATGGGATCCGGTAAGAGTGTAATCGGCAGACGTTTAGCCAAGCAAATGAAATATCGCTTTATGGACACCGATAAAATAATTGTGGATAAAGAAGGTATGGAGATACAGGAAATATTTAAAAAGTATGGGGAGGAGCGGTTTCGCGATTTGGAGTCATCACTCCTGTTGTCTATGATTGACAATCTGGACAGGACAGTTCTTTCTACAGGTGGGGGTATGCCTGTGAGAGAGAGTAATGTCAAGCTTTTGCATGCTATGGGAAAAATCATATACCTTCGTTCGTCGCAGAATGCAATTGTTAACAGATTATCCGGCGATACTACAAGACCGCTGCTTGAAGGAGGAAACCTTGAGGAAAAAGTAGAGAAGCTTCTTCATGCAAGAGCACCCATTTATGAGAAAGCAGCTGATATAATAATTGATACTGATGGAAAGTCTATTGACGATATTGTTAAGGAAATAATAATAATAACATAATTTTGGGGGAAGAACGTATGAAGCTTTTAATTATCAACGGACCTAATTTGAATTTTTTGGGCATTAGGGAAAAGAGCATATACGGTAACAGGGACTATTCTGTACTGCTTGGCATGATTGAGCAAAAAGCCAAGGAGCTGAATATTGATGTCGAGACCTTTCAAAGTAATGGAGAGGGCGAAATCATTGATAGACTTCAAAAGGCTTATTATGATAAGGTGGATGGCATCATTATTAATCCGGCGGCGTATACACACTACAGCTATGCCATTAGAGATGCTTTGGCAAGCCTTAGTATGCCAAAGATTGAGGTTCATATCTCAAAAATTAATGAAAGAGAAGAATTTCGTAAAATTTCAGTAACCGCACCGGTATGTGACAGACAGATTATGGGGCATGGGCTGGAAGGTTATCTGATGGCTATGGAGGAAATGGTAAAGCTTTGCAGTGATAAATAGCAGAAATACATGCATTCGGATAGAAAGGATAGATATGGACAATTATAAAAGAGTACAGGATATTAATAAGAATTTGAAGCTTGATGCTGTACTGATATCAAACGGTCATAATATGCGTTATATCAGCGGCTTTTCAGGTGAAACCGGATATCTGTATATCTCAGATAAACACCATACGGTTATAACTGATTTTCGTTATACCTATCAGGCTGAGATGGAGGCTGAGGGGTATGAAATCGTTACTATCGGCAGCGGAGGCTATGAAGAGGCTATAAATGATATATTGAAAAAGGATAATGTTAAACGTCTTGGCTTTGAAGCTAAGGATATGCTTTATTCAAGATATCAGGATTTGAAGGACAAGCTAAATGTTGATGAATTAATTCCGATAAACGATGAGATTACAAAATTAAGAAGAATTAAGACTTCTAAGGAGCTGGAATATATCAGACAGGCAGAAAGTATCGGTGATAAGGTGTTCGCAGAGATATTAGATTTTATTAAGCCCGGAATGACTGAACTGGAAGTAGCCGCAAGAATCGAATATCTGCTAAAAATTCACGGAGGACAAAGAACCAGTTTTCCTGCTATTGTGGCTTCCGGAATAAATTCATCAATGCCGCATGCTGTTCCCACTGAAAAGAAAATAGAATATGGAGATTTCCTTACAATGGATTTTGGCTGTGTGTATGAGGGTTATTGCTCTGATATGACAAGAACCATAGTAGTTGGAAAAGCATCGGATAAGCAGAAGGAAATATATAATCTGGTTCTTAAAGCTCAGCTGGCGGCCTTGGAAGCAATAAAACCGGGTCTTAAGGGCAAGGATGTGGATAAAGTGGCCAGAGACATTATATATAGTGCAGGTTATGAAGGCTGCTTTGGACACGGTCTCGGTCACAGCGTCGGATTATTTATTCATGAAGAGCCCAGACTTTCACCCGTTGAGGAAGATGTTCTTGAAGCGGGAATGGTGGAGACTGTTGAACCCGGTATATATATCAGAGGTTTTGGCGGTGTCAGAATAGAGGATCTTGTAGCAGTTACTGAAGACGGATATGAGAATTACACTCATTCTGATAAATCACTTATTGAATTGTAGAACTACTGCAAAACAAAATGCAGAGCATATTGTTAAGCAAAATGCAGAGTATATTGCATAGCAAGTTGCAGAACAAGTTGCATAGCAAGTTGTTCTTTTATGGGAAAAAATTGTTGCAAATAATGTCTGTTTATTATACACTTAGGTGTAGTTAATATTAAGGAGGAATAATTGTATGATTTCAGCAGGCGAATTTAGGAATGGGTTGACAGTCGAAATAGATGGCATCGTGTACCAGATAATTGATTTTCAGCACGTTAAACCCGGAAAAGGAGCAGCTTTTGTCAGAACAAAATTAAAGGATATTAAAAATGGCGGTGTAACAGAGAAAACATTTCGCCCTACGGAGAAATTCCCTCCGGCACATATAGACAGAAGTGAGATGCAGTATTTGTATAGAGACGGTGATTTGTTTTATTTTATGAATGTAGAAACCTATGACCAGATAGCCATGAATAAGGAAGCTGTAGGAGATTCTCTTAAATTTATTAAGGAGAATGAAATGGTCAAGATGCTTTCTCATAATGGAGCGGTCTTTGCCATTGAGCCACCGCTTTTTGTTGAGCTGGAAGTTACAGATACTGAACCGGGTTTTAAAGGAGATACTGCTACAGGTGCTACAAAGCCTGCAACTGTTGAAACAGGAGCAACCGTACATGTTCCTTTGTTCGTAAATCAAGGGGACATAATCAGTATAGATACGAGAACCGGCGAATACATGAAGAGAGTGTAGAAAGATTAATGTAAATGGCGTTTTCCATATAATATAAGAGGTGTATGGGCATATTTCACACACCCTAACAAGAATATGTGCCCCGTTTTGTGAGTCAAAATCGATATTAAGAGTCACTTTTGATTTTACAAGTCGGGGTACATAACTTTTATTAAAACCATTCTTCAGATACGCTCCAGTAATTCCTGCGTTATTTCATCTATAATTTTATCATCAAGTTTAATGCTTCTAAAGTATTCTTCTGCCTGTTTTGCTTGAGCTACCAGCATAGCAAGACCGGTAACTGCCTGTATTCCTAAAGATTCTGCCTGCTTTGTAAGCTTTGTCTGTATAGGGTTAAAGATAACATCTACTACAGCCATGCACTGTGTAAAGGATGTCAGATCAAGAGGTGATGAATCCATATTCGGATACATGCCTACCGGGGTTGTATTAATTATTATCTGTGAATCGCTGTATTTGCTGTAGCATTCTTCATAGGAGATGTGGTTTTTCCCTAGGGGTTTTCTGCTTACGAAACAGATTTCATCTGCACCGAGCTTTTCTAATACTGCCGATGCNGTCTTTGCAGTACCGCCTGTTCCCAGTATAAGGCATTTTTTATGCTCTGCATTTATATTATTATTACTTATAAGGTATAGTAGACCGTAAAAATCAGTATTATAGCCTGTAAGTCGGCCCTGATTATTTACTATGGTATTCACAGCTCCGATTTGCCCTGCCAGAGGATGTATTTCATCCAAATAGGGAAGTACCTTCTCTTTGTAGGGTATAGTCACGTTAATACCTGCAAATTCCTTCTTGCTCATAAATACATGAAACTCATCTTTATTAAGAGGTATCAAATCATATTTTTCATCTGCCATTCTTTCATGAATATACTTGGAATAGCTGTGTCCAAGCTTTTCACCGATTAAACCGTATCTCATAATCTTCTCCGTTCCAGTTTTCATAATTAATTACATCAGGTATGCTTTTGCTCAAATGCGTTCCGGTATGAATGCTCAGGGGTG
>JGI24710J26742_10000208_pt1 | contig 54779 bp, 41 predicted proteins | sample BioPla2DNA2_FD_26742 | JGI IMG/M metagenome (IMG submission 26742) | reverse complement strand
GCTGCAAGTCTTGCGATAGGTACGCGGAAAGGTGAGCAGGACACATAGTCTAATCCTACATTATAGCAGAATTCAACTGTTGATGGATCTCCACCGTGCTCTCCACAGATACCNAGCTTCAGATTAGGCTTAGTTGCGCGACCCTTCTCAGCTGCCATCTTAACCAACTGGCCTACGCCATCCTGGTCAAGTCTTGCAAATGGATCTGACTCATAAATCTTTGTCTCATAGTAAGCATCTAAGAAACCACCTGCATCATCTCTGGAGAAACCAAATGTCATCTGTGTTAAGTCATTGGTTCCAAAGGAGAAGAATTCAGCCTCATCAGCGATCTCATCAGCTAATAAGCAAGCACGAGGAATCTCAATCATAGTACCTACTTGGTATGAGATATCAGAGTTCATTTCCTTCTTAACAGCTTCTGCTGTCTCTACTACAACATCCTTAACATACTTAAGCTCTCTCTTTTCACCTACAAGAGGAATCATGATTTCAGGAACAATATCAAAGCCTTTTTCATTTTTTACTTCGATAGCTGCTTCCATAACCGCTCTGGTCTGCATTCTTGCAATCTCAGGATAAGTAACAGCTAGACGACATCCTCTATGACCCATCATAGGGTTGAACTCATGTAAGGATTCACATGTTGCTTTTACCTCTTCAAATGTTAAGCCCATTTCCTTAGCAAGCGCTTCAATATCAGCATCTGCTGTAGGTACAAACTCATGTAGAGGAGGATCTAAGAAACGGATAGTAACAGGTCTTCCTTCCATAACCTCATAGATACCCTTGAAGTCATTCTTCTGGAATGGAATTAACTCCTCTAATGCAGCTTCTCTAGCTTCAGCTGTCTTAGATAGAATCATCTTTCTAATCTTAGGAATTCTGTCAGGCTCAAAGAACATATGCTCAGTACGAGTCAGACCAATACCTTCAGCTCCAAACTCAATTGCCTTAGCAGCATCTGCAGGAGTATCTGCATTAGTTCTAACCTTCATGGTTCTGATTTCATCAGCCCATTTCATAATTGTATCAAAATCTCCACTGATTTCTGCATCAACAGTTGGAATATCACCTAAGTAGATATTACCAGCTGTACCATCCAGTGAAATATATTCACCTTCTTTAATTGTGTTGCCATTTAAGGTGAAGTATTTACCTTCTTCATTAATCTGAACGCCTTCACAACCAGATACACATGCAACACCCATACCACGAGCAACAACTGCAGCGTGAGATGTCATACCACCACGGGCTGTTAAGATACCCTCTGATGCATGCATACCTTCAATATCTTCTGGAGAAGTCTCAAGACGAACTAAGATTACTCTTTCACCTCTATCATTTGCTTCCTTTGCAGTCTTTGCTGTAAAGTATACTCTACCTGCTGCTGCACCAGGAGATGCTGGTAGAGCATTTCCGATTGGTGTAGAAGCCTTTAATACTTTTTCATCGAATCCTGGATGAAGTAATTGGTCTAATGCTTTAGCATCTATTCTTGCAATTGCCTCTTCCTTAGTTATCATGCCTTCTTCCACTAATTCGCAGGCGATTCTTAAAGCAGCTGGAGCTGTTCTCTTACCACTACGGGTTTGAAGAATATATAACTTCTTATCTTCTACTGTGAACTCCATATCTTGCATATCCTTGTAGTGCTTCTCTAATAGATCTGCAATTCTAATGAAGTCTTCATATGCTTCTGGTAATTCTTCTTCCATCATGGAGATAGGATGAGGAGTTCTAATACCTGCAACAACGTCTTCACCCTGTGCATTGATTAAGTACTCACCATACATTATATTCTCACCAGTAGATGGGTTACGGGTAAATGCAACACCTGTACCAGATGTATCACCCATGTTACCAAATACCATTGCCTGAACGTTAACTGCAGTACCCCAGCTTCCTGGAATGTCGTTCATTCTTCTGTAGTAGATAGCACGAGGGTTGTCCCATGAACGGAAAACAGCTGTAATAGATGCAATTAATTGCTCACGAGGATCTTGAGGGAAGTCTTCTCCAAGTTCTTTCTTATATACTTCTTTAAATCCTTTAACTATTTCTTTTAGATCCTCTGCTGATAAATCAGTATCAAATTCTACACCTTTTGCTTCCTTAACAGCATCGAATACTACGTCAAACTTCTCCTTGCTAACTTCCATAACAACGTCAGCATACATCTGGATAAATCTTCTGTAAGAATCATATGCAAATCTTGGATTACCAGTTTTTGCAGCGAAACCTTCTACTGCAACATCAGTTAAACCTAAGTTAAGAACTGTATCCATCATTCCTGGCATAGATGCTCTTGCACCTGAACGAATTGAAACTAGTAATGGATTCTCGTTATCTCCAAATTTTTTGCCCTGTTCTTTTTCTAATTCAGCTAAAGCATTGAATATTTGCTCTTTAACTTCGTCTGTAACCTGTTTGCCTCTAGCATAGTAGTCATTACAAGCTTCTGTTGTAACGATAAATCCTTGTGGAATTGGAAGACCAAGCTTAGTCATCTCGGCAAGGTTAGCACCTTTTCCACCAAGAAGGTTCCTCATAGAAGCGTCGCCTTCTTTAAACAAATATACCCATTTTGTCATGTCGTGTATAACCTCCTAAATATATTTTAGTATCTATAATCCGTAGTTCACAATTTTTAGCCTGTATTTATAGCACGGATTGGATTTCTCACAATAAAAAATTATTGTTACTCTCAAGACTATAGCAATATATTTCTAGTCACCAAAAAGCATTATATCACAGTTCTAGTAAATTAGGGAAGTACTTTTTCTAAAATCTGAACTTATCCTCAAAATATGCCTTTAGATCCTCAATTTTAATTCTTTCCTGCTCCATAGTATCCCTATCACGGACAGTGACACTACCATCAGTCTCTGATTCAAAATCATATGTGATACAGTAAGGTGTGCCTATNTCATCCTGTCTACGATAACGCTTACCTATATTACCTCTATCATCATATTCGCAGTTATANTATTTGCAAAGGTCCAGATATATCTTCTCAGCCTGCTCACCCAGTTTTTTTGAAAGAGGAAGAACACCAATCTTAACAGGTGCAATAGCTGGATGGAAATGAAGCACTGTTCGTTTATCACCATCTGGAAGCTCCTCTTCATCATATGCAGAACATAAAAACGCTAATGTAACACGATCTGCACCAAGGGAAGGCTCCACTACATAAGGTATATACTTAATCTTCTTTTCATCATCAAAATAGCTCATATCTACCTTGGAGTGATTTTGATGCTGCGTTAAGTCATAGTCCGTACGATCTGCAATACCCCATAGTTCGCCCCATCCGAAGGGGAATAGGAATTCGATATCTGTGGTGGCTTTACTATAGAAAGAAAGTTCCTCAGGACCATGATCTCTTACCCTTAGCTCTTCATCCTTTAACCCCAGATTCTTTAACCAATCAATACAAAATTGCTTCCAATAAGCAAACCACTCTAAATCTGTATCAGGTTCACAGAAGAATTGTAGTTCCATCTGTTCAAATTCTCTTATACGGAAGATAAAGTTACCTGGTGTTATTTCATTACGGAAGGACTTACCGATCTGACCGATACCAAAGGGTATCTTCTTACGGGAAGTTCTTTGTACATTTTTGAAATTAACAAATATACCCTGTGCTGTCTCAGGTCTTAAATATACAACATTTTTTGAATCCTCAGTAACACCTTGGTGCGTCTTAAACATCAAGTTAAACTGACGTATATCAGTGTAATTATGTTTGCCACAGGTTGGACAAGGAATATTATTATCATCAATATATTTTTTCATTTCATCATGAGACCAGGCATCTACAGAGCCTTCTGATTGTATTCCTTGCTCTGCCATGTAATCTTCAATAATCTTATCTGCTCTAAAGCGTTCATGGCATTCCTTACAATCCATCAGTGGGTCTGAGAATCCCCCGAGATGACCTGATGCAACCCAAGTCTGAGTATTCATTAGAATAGCACTATCTATGCCTACATTATAAGGGTTTTCCTGAATAAACTTCTGCCACCATGCTTTTTTCACATTATTCTTAAGTTCAACACCTAGATTACCATAGTCCCAGGAATTAGCTAGACCACCGTATATCTCAGATCCGGGATATACAAAGCCTCTTGCCTTTGCCAAGGCTACAATTTTGTCCATTGTTTTTTCCATACTTTCTCATCCTCACATATTAATTATATTTACTTTAAAATTATTTTTACAATTTGAATTCTAGTTTTAATTAATGCTAAGGCTTATAGATAACTACTGTCATCTCCTCACTATCACTCTTTAGCTTGCTTTCATCCACAAGGGTTGCATTGTCACTATAATATCTTATATCACCCTCAACTATAATTTCATAAGGCTCGTAGAGAACAAGTACTTGATTCTTACCACTCTTGAATGCAGTATCCTTATCCACTTGGGTATTTTTTCTTGCGTCTAGGTACTGGGAAGGAAGCTCCAGGGCCACATTCTCAGTGTCGGAACTAAAATATGCTGCCGGCACATTGTTAAATGCACTATAATGTGCCATCTTAGTATAACCAAGTATCATCACTGCCTTACCATTCTTAAGTTCAAGCTCTTCTATAGTTACTTCCTTGCTTCCCTGCTTATCGTTATAAGCATTTACTTCCTTTGTTATAAACTCATTTAGCTCATCTAGGTTATAGTAACTTTTATCAAACTCTTCAGCAATAGCCACATATAAACTACCATCACGCTTTACAAGTATTGTATTATCTGTGACGTTATCTGTACTTATAAATATTTCCTTCTTACTACATCCAGCTAACATCAGAATACTCAATATAGAAATAACACCTATTAATACTCTCTTCATATTCATCCTCCATAGTACCGACTGAGTTCATACCATTTTAACCTTAAAGGAAAATAATTTCAACTCTAAATTTGCTATAATGACCGCAACAATTCAACGGCCTTAAATTCATGGTTTAAATAATGCTTCAAATAGCCCTTGATACAAAGTTCAAGCTCCTTAAGCACCTCTGGGCTGACCCTAAAGCTATATAGGCTCTCTATATCCTTTGATATTATGTACTGTAGCGTATAGATAGATGATGTAGAGAGTCTAATAGCAGATTTATCATTTTGTCGACAGTCGACACATAATAAACCTCCGTTATAAACAGAAAATAAACTAATAGTCTCCTTATCTTCACATTTTACACATTCGAACACCTGAGGTGCTAGTCCACTTAAGGCCATAATCTTAAATTCAAAAACCAATCTAACTAAGGGTAGCTCAATAGTCTTTTTTGCTAGAGCTCTTAGCGTCTGATACAAAAGCTTTAATATTTCCTTCTCATCATTGTTCTCCTTAGTTATATAGTCAGCAAATTCACAGAAGTACATACCATAGTAGACACTTTCTATATCATCTCTTAGCTCAGAAAAATAATTGGACATCTCAGCTGAAGCAATGGTATAGGAGGATCTTCCTATAAATAAAGAAAACTTCCCAAAGGAGAAGGGTTGACTGCATGCCAATAAGGCGCTGTTTGGTCTCCTAGCGCCTTTGGCAAATGCTGATATTTTCCCTCGTTCCTTGGTCAATATAACTAACCGTTTATCATAATCTCCAACCGGCATGGCTGATAGAACCATTCCCGTCACGGTTGTTGCTGCCGGCATGAAAACCACCTTCTTCTTTACTATCTACGACATTGTCATAATCCTTAAAACTCTCTTCCCTAGTACATGCGATGTAATTCAAATAATCATCAATCTTGCCTGTCTTGACAAAATCTTTCCAATAATCATAATTCTTCATAAATGAGCCCCCTAACCATGATAAATATATTTTGTCATTCAGAATGAAGTAAACCCTAGCTCATCCTGCTAAAAAGATAGATCTTAGACTAATTATCTATCTTTTAGGTTTCCCATCTAGCATCTTTCTAAACTGGTTAGAATATCCCATTTGTATTTTAATATTTAGCCTTGACAAATATAATTGGTATCAATTATACCTAATAAGGCCTTTTTTCTATCTTAAGTCTTTATTACTATACCCATAATTCCTCAATAAGGAATCACTATCTCTCCAATCCTTTTTAACCTTTACCCAAAGTTGTAGATTTACCTGGCAATCCAATAGGTTCTCAATCTCTCTTCTTGCCTGAGTACCTATCTTCTTTAGCATGCTACCACCCTTGCCTATTATAATACCCTTATGGCTATCTCTCTCACATATTATTGTAGCATGGATATCCATAATACCCGAAGCATCTGAGGAGTTAGTATCAAACGCTCGGTTATTTCTCTCCCTCATTTGCTCTATGCTCACGGCTATACCATGAGGTATTTCTTCCTCCAAGTACCTTAGGGCCTTCTCTCTAATAAGCTCTGCTACAATCTGCCTTTCAGGCTGATCTGTTATGGTGTCCTCATCATAATACTGAGGGCCATAGGGAAGATAGTTAAAAATTAGCTTGGTCAGCTCTTCCGTATTCTCACCCTTAAGAGCAGAGACTGGAATGATCTCTGCAAAGTTGAGAATATCCTTATAAGCGCTGATAAATGATAATATTTCGCCCTTATTAACCATATCAATCTTGTTTATTACAAGTATGACCGGTGTCTTTATCTGCATAAGCTGTTCAGCTATATGCCTCTCTCCCGCCCCTATAAAGGTACTGGGTTCTACCAACCAAAGAACCAAATCCACTTCCTTAAGGGTTCTTTCTGCTACGCTGACCATATATTGGCCTAGCTTATTCTTAGCCTTATGAATTCCCGGCGTATCAAGAAATATAATCTGACCCCGTTCATCAGTTAAGACTGTTTGTATTCTATTCCTTGTTGTCTGTGGCTTATTGGATGTAATTGCAATTTTCTGTCCAATTAAATGATTCATCAATGTGGACTTACCAACATTCGGTCGGCCAATCAGAGTAACAAATCCAGATTTTTTCTTATTTTCCTGCATAGTATCCTCATTCCTATACAAATTCGTATATAATTTCCTTAGTGTTATTTAATTTAGCGTTCCACTATTACATTAGGTTCTTAACCTCTTTAAATAATTCTCTATCCTCTTCAATCTTACTTTCGTTACCAATTACACAGATATTTCCTTCTTTAAGGACTGCTTGAACAAGCTCATGAAGAGAACGGATATCCTCCTGTGTTACATTTATAATTTCATTTCTTTCCTTTAATAGGTCCTCATAGGTTACGCCTGAAAGTAACATACTTAAAGATCTCGCACCCTCTGTTTGAGGGGTCATAGGTATATCAAGTGTACTTATAGTACCTATAATACTTTTGGTTATATCCCTTTCGTCCGCTGTAAAATCCTTTATAAATTCAGGGATAGCCTCATAAACATCATTTNTACTCATAAGGTTTGGATCACGGTAGGAAGTAAAGTATACATCTCCATCTACTCCAGAAAATCCACACATGCAACCATATGCTCCCCCCTTAACCCTAACATTCTGCCAAAGATAATCGTAGCTTAATATGGTTCTAAGCACCTTCATTGCTCCTGTGTATTTATAACCTGCCTTTAAATAATTGCCTGCTCTAGCAACATACTGTACCTGTAAGGCCGCCTTAAATCCTTCGTTTAGACATCTGGGCTTAAGGGGAACTCTATCATAGCCCACAAACTGTCTTTCCGAAGTGCTTTCACGCAAGCCCGCAATTAAAGATGCTAGGTCTTTGGTGAACCTGTTATATCCATCCTTATCAGCTGTGATACTTACCATAAGCTTATTCTTGACAAACACCATCTCCATAAGTTCCTTAAGCTTGCTAAACACAAGGTCCTTCTTCTGGCCATAATTGGTGCTTATATCATCTATAAATTCATAGAAACTTATTCCCTGAGTTTGCTCCTTGAACACACCCTGTGCAGAATAATATGACATGGCTCTATTGGCAGCTACCGAATGTCCTGATGATGTAAATAACATCTGCATCCCAGATTTTATTTCATCAATAATCTCCTTTAACCGCTTATAATCCTTTAATTGTGTATGATAAAGCACCTCCTCTATAAGTCTAAAGGCCTGAGGTATATTATCATACATTACCTTAGTACCTATCTCATACAAGGGCAGATATTCGTCAGCACTACCCTTGCTTGAATAGCTTTTTACATTGTGATATATGCCACCAGTATGAAGATTGACTTCATTGGAGTATTCCAAATAGCTATAGTTATCAGTATCTACATAACCTAATACTTGTGTAAGTAAGGAAAGATAAGGCAGTAGCTCCTTGGGTATATCCTTTATCTCAAACAAAAGCTTAATATAGGCGATTTCATTTGTAAAGACCTCATGATGAATAACTCTTACACCATCTAAGGACTTCTCTTCATTATATATAGGTTGTGGATTAGGTCCAATATCCTCTCTACTTAGCAGAGGAATAGCCTCTAACTCCTCCTTTGTAGAAGGAGTTTCCTGATACTCTTTTAAATTCTTTGTATCAATAATGATTCTTTCAAGCTCTTCCTTTGATAGACTTTTCTTATAGGAAGCAAGCCTTTCCTTCAGTTCTGTCTCACGGATTTTATTGAGCCCTGCCTTAGGTATCAAGGTAACTAAAGATCTATGATTATTATTGATCAGATAATCATTTATAAGCTGCTCATAATAACCTGTACCAATATATTGTCTCATCTTCTCATATAGCTCCGAGTCCTTTAGGAAATAGAAGGGCTTATCAGAATCATATAACCAGCTTCTCATAACTCTAAGTCCATACATCAATCCTTTAGATAAGCTACCATAATCGGCCTCTCTGTATCTAAATTCAAATATATTGATAGCTCCAAGTAGAGACTTCTCATTTAACCCATCTGCTACTAACTTTGATAAGCTACTATGAATTACAGACAGAAATTCCTGCTTTTTATCCTCATCTGCATTCTTGGCAATTATTGAAATCATAGGTTGAAGATATTCAATATTAAGTTGACTTAAAATATCCTTACCAATTCCTGCATCCAGTAGAGCCTGCTTTACAGGCGCACCAGGTGCTTCAAAAAGCACATAATCAAGTATCTGCAATCCCAAGGTAAGCTCCCTGGTCTTATCCTTACCTATAGAGATATTTAGACTGAAATAAGTATTTTCATTTGGGTCTTCATCCTCGCCTATGGAATATAGGGCCTGCGTCTCCCTAAGAGCATCAAAGCTCTTCTGAGCCTCTATCTCGGAATTCACCTTTAAGTAATCGAAATTAGATAGATATTCCTTATCNAGCCATATNAATCTCTCCTCAAAGTCCAAGTCACCATATANATATATATAGCTATTGGATGGATGATAAAAGGTTTTATGAAAATCTAAAAACTCCTCATAGGTTAACTCCGGGATAACCTCCGGATCCCCTCCTGATACTACTCCATATGGGGTATCAGGATATAAGGAATTTAGACTAAGCCTCATCAGCTGTTGCTCCGGTGTTGAGAAGGCACCTTTCATCTCATTATAGACAACTCCATTTATCTCTAGGTCATCGTCCTCATTCTCAAGAGTATAACGCCATGCCTCTTGATCAAAAATCTCCTTCCTGCTATATATATTAGGATAAAAGACCGCATCTAGATAAACATGCATCAAATTTTTGAAGTCCTGATCATTTTGACTAGCTACCGGATAAAGAGTCCTATCAGCATAAGTCATGGCATTTAGGAAAGTATTAAGCGAGCCCTTGGCTAACTCTACAAAAGGGTCCTTAGCTGGAAAGTTTTTAGACCCACATAAAACCGAGTGCTCAATAATATGAGGTACACCAGTACTGTTCTTTGGGGGTGTTCTAAATCCTATGCTAAACACCTTGTTAGTGTCCTCAGTCTTTATCAGTGCTATCTTGGCCCTAGTTTTTTCATGTACTATATAAGCTCCGTAACCATTTACATCCTCAAGCTTTTCATCAAAAATCAGTTGATATCCAGAAGGTATATCTATCTTCATACTATCTTCTCCTTATCATATATAATTTCAAGTAGACCTCAGCATCCGCCAAAAGTCCATATGGCAATTTCTAGTAATCGCCTAATCATAATAACATAAATTTGATGATTTGTCATTTAATATACTCAATAAAATAACATAATATCAAAAGTAATTATATTACTTATTTACAAAGAAAATGTTACATAAATCCACAAAGAAGGTTTGACTTTTACTATAAATTGTGGTAAGTTTAGCCTATCATTACCGATTATGGTAACTTAATTTTATTCTGTTTTTAGGAGGCTTTTTTATGAAAAAGGGTACAGTAAAATGGTTTAATGCTAAAAAGGGGTTCGGATTTATATCCGATGAGGAAGGAAACGATGTATTTGTACATTTTTCAGCACTTGTTATGGACGGCTTCAAGGTACTTGAAGAGGGTGACAATGTTGAATTTGAAGTAGTTGAAGGCGACAAAGGTCCTCAGGCTGCAAATGTTGTAAAGTTATAATCGAGAATACTTAACCTAATGTTGATATAAATGTAAACATATTAACAAGTTATAGTAAGGTGGGTTGTAACAAGTCAAAAAGCGATATAAATTACTTTTAGTAATTTATATCGCTTTTTTATTGACAGACTAGTCCTATTAGATAAAAACTTATTTAATGTTTAAAATGTCTCATGCCAGTAAATACCATGGCAATCCCGTACTCATTGCATTTTTTAATGGAGTCTTCATCTCTTATGGATCCACCGGGTTGAATGATGGCAGTTATACCTGCTTGATGAGCAGCCTCAACACAGTCATCGAAGGGAAAGAAGGCATCGGAGGCAAGCACTGCTCCCTTAGTAGCATCAGGGTCTATTAATTCTGCCGCATGCTCTATAGCCTGCCTTGTGGCCCATACTCTATTCACCTGACCAGGTCCAATTCCCACAGTCTGCATATCCTTTGCAAGAGCAATTCCATTTGACTTGACGAATTTCACAACCCTCCATGCAAATAGAAGATCATCCATTTCCTTCTTACTAGGGGTACGCTCTGTAACAACCTTTAGCTTATCCTCTTCAAGAAGCTTACTATCTATTGTTTGTACTATCAATCCACCATTAACTTTCTTAAGATCATAGGCATCCTTATCCTGAGGGATCTCTATATCGGCTAGCTCTAGCACTCTAACATTCTTTTTAGCCTGAAGTAACTTAAGTGCTTCCTCATCATATGAAGGAGCCACAACCACTTCTAGGAATATTTTGCTCATCTCCTCTGCCACAGGAAGAGTTACCTGGCGATTTAAGACCACTATTCCACCAAAAATTGATACCATATCTGCTGATGAAGCCTTCTTCCAAGCATCATATATATTATCACCACTACCTACGCCACAAGGATTACCATGCTTACAGGCTACAACAGTAGGTTCACTAAATTCCTTTAATAGCTCCAGAGCCCCGTTTGTGTCATTTATATTATTAAAGGACAATTCCTTACCGTTTAGTTGTACGGCATCAGCCAAAGAGCCTTTTCTTTTTCCTATCTCCTCATAAAATGCAGCATTTTGATGGGGGTTCTCCCCATACCTCATATCTTGAACCTTCTCATAGGTTAGAGTAAGTGTCTTCGGTAAAGATGTGTCATTTCTCTCTTTCTTAATATAATCAGCTATAAGAGCATCATAAGCCGAGGTATGCATAAATACCTTGTGCATTAGATAAAGCTTTGTATCTATGCTAACTTCCCTTTGCTCCTTAAGCTCAGATATCACTCTATCATAATCTTCGGGATCTACAACCACAGCCACATCCTGATAATTCTTTGCAGCAGAACGAAGCATGGTGGGCCCTCCTATATCTATATTTTCAACTGCCTCTGCTCTGCTAACTCCATCCTTAAGTATGGTTTCTTTAAAGGGATAAAGATTTACTATTACAAGATCTATAGTTTCTATATTAAGGTCGGCAAGTTGTCTCATGTGTGAGGGATTGCTTCTCATAGCAAGTAATCCTGCATGAACTACAGGATGAAGTGTCTTAACTCGGCCATCAAGGCATTCCGGAAAGCCTGTTAGCTCCGAAACTTCAATTGCTGGAATCTTGGCTTCCCTAAGCTTTTTATAAGTCCCGCCTGTGGAAATAATCTCAATACCTAGTGATACCAGTTCCTTGGCAAGCTCGACAATACCACTTTTATCTGATACACTGATTAATGCTCTCATGATAACACTCCTCTTATTTATATTCTATAAAAATCTTAACCCAGTTAATTTTGAAATACAATTCATTATTTCTAATGCTGCTTATTATATGTACTTATCATTAACTGAACTTCTCTTAAATATTAGCATAGATTTACGGTTGCAAACCTACTTAAAGTATACTATAATTCCTATGAAATTGAACTAAAGGGAGAATGTAAATGAGAAAGATAAGAAAATTTAAGGCGTCTGATTTGCTTATAGGTTTGGTTTTTACTTTATTATTCTTATCTCTTGGAGTTGTATTTACTATAAATTTTAGACCATTATATTATCTTGATGTAAAGCTACTGAATATACCCGAAATATCAGGATATTCTAAAGATATGATTATTGAAAATTACAAGGCTTTGATTGATTACTCGTCTCCATTTTATAAGGGCAACCTATCCTTCCCTTCACTGGATGCTTCCCCATCCGGTATACAGCACTTTAAAGAGGTTAAGGATATTTTTATGGCCTTTTATGGGATTGGTGCTTTATCCCTAATATCTGCATTAGGCATAATCATATATAAACTACGAAAAAGAGACTACAGTTACTTGCTTGTATCCTCTATAACAGCTATAGTACTTCCGGTAATAACTGGTTTACTTCTAGCCATAGATTTTGATAAGTCATTTGTGATATTTCATAAGATATTTTTCAATAATGATTATTGGATATTTGATCCTATAACTGACCCAGTTATTAATATATTGCCCTCAACATTTTTCTTACACTGTGCTATATTGATTACAGCTTTCATATTGCTGGGTAGTTTAACTCTATATTTAGGTCATCTATATCAAAAAAAGCACTCAGGAATCAAATACCGCAAAATCCCTGATATAAAAATATAAATTATAATGAGCTGCTTGATGATTCATAGTTGATTAAAATACGCAAAATTATTATAATAACTCTATATAAATATATTTTATTATTCAAGCTTTCGAAAATAAAATTAGAATAGACTCAATTTGGAGCACAAAATTAAGAAACGGAGAAAAAAATGAGAAAAACAAAGATTATATGTACACTAGGACCTTCAACAGATAATGACGAGATTATAAAGGAGCTTATACGATTGGGAATGGATGTTGCCAGATTCAACTTTTCCCATGGTAGCCATGAGGAGCACCTAAAAAGATTTCGAAAAATAGAAAAGTACCGCAATGAATTAAAAAAACCTATAGCTACACTTATGGATACTAAGGGACCAGAAGTACGTATAGGTAGCTTTAAGGATGATAAAAAGGTAGCACTAAAAGCAGGACAGAAATTTATATTAACTACCAGAGATGTTGAGGGGGACAATACACAGGTCTCAGTCAGCTATCCTAGCTTAATATATGATGTTGATCCTGGAGTTAAGATATTGATAGACGACGGCCTCATAGAGATGACCGTTGAAGAGGTAACTACTACTGATATTATCTGTAGAGTAAAGAACAATGGTATAATCTCCAACAGAAAAGGAGTCAATATACCAGGTGTTCATCTATCTATGCCATATATAAGCGAAAGGGATCGCTTGGATATATTGTTTGCCATTGAGCATAAATTTGACTTTATCGCAGCATCATTTGTAAGAACTGCTGAGGATGTACTTGAGATTAGAAAAATGCTAAATAAGCATAATTCACAAATTAAGATTATTGCTAAGATAGAAAATCTTCAGGGCGTTAATAATATCGACGAAATCATTAGAGAAGCCGATGGCATCATGATTGCCCGAGGTGATATGGGTGTTGAAATTCCTTTCGAGGAGTTACCAGCTCTTCAAAAGAAAATCATTAAAAAGGTTTATAATAGCGGTAAACAGGTTATAACAGCAACTCAGATGCTAGACTCTATGCTTAAGAATCCAAGGCCTACCAGGGCAGAGATTACGGACGTGGCTAACGCTATATATGATGGTACCAGTGCAATAATGCTTTCCGGAGAGACTGCTGCAGGAGATTATCCTTTAGAATCACTGCGAACCATGGTTAAGATAACCATAAGAACCGAAGCAGATATTGATTATAAAAAGCGCTTTATTCAACGGGAACATCTTGATGAGCTTGATGTAACAGATGCCATTTCCCGTGCAACCGTTACTATAGCCCACGATCTTGATGCTAAAATGATTGTAACTGTTACTACATCAGGCAAAACAGCCCGAATGATTTCAAGATTTCGTCCACAATGCCATATAATGGGATGTACTACAGACCCTGTTATATGCAGACAATTAAATATGGCATGGGGAATCACTCCTCTTCTAATCGCAGTTGAGCACGACACTTTTGAATTATTCGATCATGCTCTACAGGCTGTTGAGGAAGCAGGTTATGTGACAAAAGGAGATCTTGCGGTAATGACAGCAGGTGTACCTCTTGGTATCACCGGCTCTACTAATATAATAAAAGTACAGGTTGTAGGAGTTATCGAACAGGCTAATAAATAGAACAATAGTTTTTATCAGGCCATATTTTGATAATACAAGAGGATAATTAATATGAAAAGAAAAGACTATATCAAATGGGATGAATACTTTATGGGAATTGCTCTTCTATCAACGGAGCGAAGCAAGGATCCAAATACTAGCGTGGGTGCTTGTATCGTCAGTCAGGACAATAAAATTCTCTCAGTTGGATATAACGGTATGCCTATAGGAATCTCTGATGATGACTTCCCATGGAGTCGCGAGGGCGACCCCCTGAACACAAAATATCTTTATGTATGTCATGCGGAGCTAAATGCCATCCTAAATTATACAGGAACAAACATAAAGGGGGCAAAGATATACACTACCCTCTTTCCCTGTAATGAATGCACAAAGGCCATAATACAAAAAGGCATAAGTGAAATTATCTATAAAAGCGACAAGTATTCGGATACTGATACTGTAATTGCTTCAAAAAAGATGCTAGATGCTGCAGGAGTAACCTATAGACAGTACACTCCCATAGGCAAGGATATAACCCTTTCATTGTAATATTAACAATACTTAGGTAAGAAAAACAGTATGTTATAATACGCTTCTAAGCCATATAATAACATACTGTTTTTGTATTATCTTATTCTTCTACACTATAGTTTGGTGCTTCTTTAGTTATATGAATATCATGGGGATGGCTTTCCTTTAAGGATGCCGCTGTAATCTTTACAAATTTACCTGTCTCTTGTAAGGTCTCTATATCCTTGGCTCCACAGTAGCCCATGCCAGCCCTAAGGCCACCAATCAACTGGAATACTGTATCCTCCACCAGACCCTTATATGCAACACGTCCTTCAACGCCTTCAGGTACAAGCTTCTTAGCATCTGTCTGGAAGTAGCGATCCTTACTTCCCTTCTCCATAGCCGCAATAGATCCCATTCCACGATATACCTTATATTTTCTACCTTGATATAATTCGTAGGTACCAGGGCTTTCATCACAACCTGCAAAGATACTTCCCATCATACATACATTAGCTCCTGCTGCAATTGCCTTTGTTATATCACCTGAGTATTTGATACCACCATCTGCTATAATTGGGATTCCGTATGCTTTAGCTACATCATAGGCATTCATAATTGCCGTAATCTGAGGTACTCCTATACCTGCTACAACTCTTGTAGTACAGATAGAACCTGGCCCTATTCCAACCTTCACAGCATCTACACCAGCTAGAATCAAATCCTTTGTTGCTTCTCCTGTTGCTACATTTCCTGCTATAATCTGTATATCAGGATATGCATCCCTTACCGTCTTAACCATGCGAATAACATTTTCAGAGTGTCCATGGGCTGTATCAATAACAATGGCATCTACCTTGACTTTAATAAGCGCATCTACACGCTCCATAATATTACTTGTGATACCTACTGCAGCAGCACATAGAAGCCTCCCCTGCTCATCCTTGGCTGATAGGGGATACTTTATTTGCTTCTCAATATCCTTAATTGTAATTAAACCCTTAAGATTTCCTTGATCATCTACAAGAGGGAGCTTTTCCTTCCTGGCAGCACCTAATATGCGCTTAGCCTCATCTAAGGTAATTCCCTCCTTGGCTGTAATAAGACCTTCAGAGGTCATAGATTCCTTAATTTTCTTTGTAAAATCCTCTTCAAACTTTAAGTCACGGTTTGTAATAATACCTACCAGCTTCTTACCTACTGTAATTGGTACACCGGATATTCTATATTTAGCCATCAGTTCATTGGCATCATGTAAGGTATGCTCAGGAGATAAATAAAAAGGGTCTGTTATCACCCCATGCTCTGATCGTTTTACCTTATCCACTTCATTTGCCTGTTCCTCGATTGACATATTCTTGTGAATTACACCGATACCTCCCTGCCTTGCCATAGCAATAGCCATACGGTTCTCAGTTACTGTATCCATACCCGCACTCATCAGGGGTATATTTAACCTGATACTATTTGTAAGTTGCGTTGACAAATCGACCTGATTTGGTAATACCTCAGAATAGGAAGGTACCAATAATACATCATCAAAAGTTATTCCTTCGCCAATGATTTGACCCATTGTACTAATCCTCACTTTCTTATTATGTTAAATAGTTTCTATAGTTTCTGGCTAGTTGTCCTAGTAAATATTTTAAAAAGTATATCGAATTATCTAAGCATTGTCAACATCAATATGAGGCTATGCAAAATTCAAGTTTTTGCAACAGCCTCATTTAATATTCTAATATGTGATTACCTTCCTAGAATTCTTCTGTTTAATCATATTTAGCATCTTTTCACTTGGTTCAAACAAGATCTTCATCTTCTTATTGTCAGCACTGGCAATGATAGCATAGGGCTTACTATCCTTGCTAAGTGATGAGAAATCCTTCTTCTCCAACTGAATATGATTGTAGCTATCCAGGGCAGGGGAATTAAATGGAGCCATAATTTCAACCTGCTCAAATTCTATGCGAAGCATTGTTTTACGTTTTGCTTTTCCTGTAATCCTGTCAAAATCCAACTGACCATCTACAAATATATATTCATATTCCACGCTAAGCCTTGGATAGAAGAAAAATACTACAGCTATTAAGGCCACTCCCAAATAGCTCCAAAGCTGGCCCAGCATTATTAAAAATATACCTATAAATACACCTAAAAACATTAATATTCTAAGTCCCATAGTGGCAGCTGTGTCTTTTCTTTTAACACCTGCTTCTGCATAAAGCTGATTCATCCTAACACCTGTACCTTTCTTTTTTTATTACTTTTATCCCTTCATAACACATTCTATATGTAGGATTATTTTATCTACAATATATAATAATACATAAACTAAAAGTAGGCAAGTATTAGATAACCTCTACTGTCCAGCCATAATTATCTGGAGAACTACCTAGTTGGATTCCAGTCAGATTATCATAAAGCTTCTGACTTAATTCACCTATTCCGCCATCCATTACTTGCATATCATGATCCTTCCAGCGAAGATGGCCTACAGGGGATATAACTGCTGCAGTACCCGTACCNAAAACCTCTTCAAGTAANCCCTTTTGATGTGCATCATAAACCTCATCAATTGATATTAACCGTTCCTCCACCTTAAGTCCCCAATCCTTGCACATCGTAATAACAGAATCCCTTGTTATTCCGGGGAGTATACTTCCATTTAACATAGGCGTTACAACAGTTCCATTTATCTTAAAGAATATGTTCATAGCCCCTACTTCTTCAATATATTTCCTATGGACACCATCCAGCCAAAGNACCTGAGAATAGCCGGCTTCATGGGCTTTAACCTGGGCCCTAAGAGATGCTACATAATTACCTCCTGCTTTAGCCTCGCCTATNCCTCCCTTGACTGCTCTTACATACTCATCTTCAATCCATATCTTAACAGGATCCAGCCCTTCAGGATAATAAGGTCCTACAGGTGAAAGAATAATTATAAATTGATAGGTATGGGAAGGTCTTACTCCCAAGAATGGAGAGGTAGCAATTATAAAAGGCCTAATATAAAGAGAAGTACCCTCCTTTGTGGGTATCCATCTTTTATCGATTTTCACCAATTCTTTAATGGCCTGTACAAAGTCATCCTCAGGAAGCTCCGGCAAACACAATATCCTACAGGTATTAGTTGTGCGCTTTGCATTCATATCAGGACGAAACAATAATATTCTTCCGTCCTTTGCCTTGTAAGCCTTTAACCCTTCAAACATCTCCTGTCCATAATGTAATACCATGGCAGAAGGCTCCAGACTTAAGGGCTGATAAGGGATTATCCTAGCATCATGCCAACCCTGGCCCACCTTATAGTCCATAATAAACATGTGATCTGTAAAGATTTTACCGAACAATAATGGATCATCCTTATCCGGTAAGTTTTTTGGCTCTTTAGTCAATTCGATTTTAATGTCTAACATTTCTAACCCTTCTTTCCCTACTTAATCCGCCTACTAATCGCTTCTTCCGATTAATGGTTTTATCTATAATATTCCATTTCCTGATTTATTTCAAGTGGTATTTTCTAAAATCAACCTAGCTAGTATAGGCCTAATAATGAATTATTTCTTTATTCTCTCATATCTATAGAAGGTGTATATAAGGTCATGGTAGGTCTGTTCATCAGATTCTCCAGTAACCTGCCAATCATCCATTTCATCTAAATTAGGAAAATAGGTATCAGCTTTGTAAACATAATCAATCTTTGTTACATGGGCTGTATCGCATAGAGGAAGCATCTGCCTATATATACTCTCTCCTCCGATTACATATATGTCCTCAGGCTTATAATCCTTTACCACCTCAAGGGCTTTTTCAATACTGTTTACTACTGCAGCATCAGCAACACTATAATTGGGGTCAGAGGTTATAACTACATTAAGACGATCCTTAAGCGGCATACCCCCGGGAAAGCTTTCCAATGTTTTTCTCCCCATAATTACAGCTTTATGTAAGGTTTCATTACGGAAAAAACGTTGATCTGCTGGGATCTTTACCAGGAGATTGTTCCGGTATCCGATGGCCCAATTCCTATCAACAGCTACGATAAGATTCATAGAATTAACACCTTCCTTCAAATTTAAGTTAATTTAGTTTCAGTATGTTTTTTTCTTTTGCTAAATCGCAACTGGTATGTTTTCCACCTTAGGACCATATTTATAATTCCTTAATTCAAAATCCTCAACCCTAAACTGGTAGAAATCCTTAACATCTGGATTCATATAAAATTCCGGAGCATCATATGTCGGACGAGTAATAAGTTCCTCTATAATAGGAATATGTCTGTCATAGATATGAGCATCCGCTATTACATGAACTAGCTCACCTACCTGATAACCGCAGACCTGTGCCAACATATGGATTAGTACTGCATATTGACATACATTCCAGTTATTAGCGGCAAGTATATCATTTGATCTTTGATTAAGAATAGCATTCAGTATAAGCTTATCACTATCTGCCCTTTTCGTTACATTGAAGGTCAGGCTATAAGCACAGGGATACAGGTTCATTTCATGAAGATCTTGATGAACATAGAGATTAGTTATAATTCTCCTACTATAAGGGTTATTCTTTAGGTCATATATCACTCTATCAACCTGATCCATCTCCCCCTCTTTATACTTATGCTTTACACCCATCTGATAGCCATATGCTTTTCCTATAGAGCCATCCTCATCTGCCCAACTATCCCAAATCTTGCTTTTAAGATTATTAATATTGTTGGATTTTTGCTGCCAGATCCATAGCATTTCGTCTATGCAATATTTAAAGGCCAGTCTTCGCAGAGTTAATGCAGGAAATTCCTTTGATAGGTCATATCTATTAACAACTCCAAATTGCTTAATGGTATAGGCATAGGAACCATCCTCCCATTTCGGTCTAACCTTTTCTCCTTCGGTACTGGTCCCATTCTTTAATATATCACTACACATATTTATAAAAATATTATCAGCTAAACTCATACTTTACCTCCATTTTGCAATTATCCTAGTATCTATATTTATATTTCTTATTGTACCTTACATGACAAATGAGGGCAAGACTTTTTCAAGCCCCTAAGTGAATAGGCGAAAACTTCCTATTACATAAACATAAGCTATACCTGATTTGTCCTAAATGGACTATTAGTCCAATTAAGACAATCAAATATAGCTTCTATGCTTGTTCAGGGTGTAAGTTTATTGGCGTATCAGCACCAACCCCTATATATATTCAGCCACCACTAATAGCTTTATAGGCGCACCAGCTGGTCATCTAAGTATTTTTTTATATTAGATGCATTAGTGTATTTGTTAATTACACCATTTTTGATTTCTAGAAGCGTGGGTGCTTGAAGGATGTTAAACTCTCTTGCCATATCCACATTTTCCTCTGCATCTATCAATGTATAGTTAGTATCCTTAAGGTATTCCTTAGCTATATTGCAATTTGGACAGGTCTTTGTTGTAAATAGATATAATCCGTCACCCATCCCAGTTCCAGCAAAAACCATCTGACTTTCGCTGCTAATTCCACTACTTACTGGCATAACTCTTGAATTGTCTAACTCATAAACTCTTCTGTTCTCGTACTCCTGAGTCTTTCCTTCATTCCAGTTCTGAACAGGACGATAATAACCAGTTATACGGCTGTATACCTCTGCCCTCTCACCACACTCAGGACAAGTAAAATGTTCACCCTGTAGATACCCATGGGTACTACATACTGAATAGGTTGGTGACATGGTATAGTAAGGCAACTTATAATTCTCGGCAATAGTACGAACTAGCTTAGCTGCAGCCTGCCAATCAGGAAGCTTCTCACCTAGGAAGGCATGGAAGACTGTTCCTGATGTATAGAGAGTCTGAAGCTCATCCTGTATATCAAGAGCCTCGAATATATCCTCTGTATATCCCACAGGAAGATGGGAGCTATTGGTGTAATAAGGTGTATCACCAGGCTTTCCTGCTGTCTTAATATCTGGATAATACTTTCTATCATGCTTTGCTAAACGGTAGCTGGCTGACTCTGCAGGTGATGCCTCTAGATTATACAGATCACCATATTCCTCCTGATAGTCGGATAAACGTTCACGCATATGGTTAAGAACCTTTATACTGAATTCTATGGTTTCTGGATTAGTCATATCCTTACCAAGCCACTTGGCATTTAGACCAACTTCGTTCATACCTACTAGACCAATTGTAGAGAAATGATTATCAAAGGTACCAAGGTATCTTCTTGTATATGGATAGAGACCTTCCTTCAAGAGTTTTGTAATAACTTCTCTTTTCACCTTCAGTGAACGGGCTGAAATGTCCATAATTCTGTTAAGACGCTTAAAGAATTCTTCCTCATTTTCTGATAAATATGCAATCCTGGGCATGTTAATAGTAACAACACCTACTGATCCTGTACTTTCTCCTGATCCAAAGAAGCCGCCACTCTTTTTCCTAAGCTCACGAAGATCCAATCTTAATCTACAGCACATAGAACGAACATCACTGGGTTCCATATCACTGTTGATATAATTTGAAAAGTATGGTGTACCATATTTTGCAGTCATCTCAAATAACATACGATTATTCTCTGTATCTGACCAATCAAAATCCTTAGTAATAGAATATGTAGGTATAGGATATTGGAAGCCACGGCCATTAGCATCGCCCTCAATCATAATCTCGATAAAGGCCTTGTTCACCATATCCATTTCCTTCTTACAATCCTTATATTTAAAATCCATCTCTTTGCCACCGACAATACAAGGAAGCTCGGCTAAATCATCCGGTACTGTCCAATCAAGAGTGATATTTGAGAATGGAGCCTGGGTTCCCCAGCGACTTGGAGTGTTAACACCATATACAAAGGACTGTATACACTGCTTAACCTCCTTGTATGTAAGATTATCCACTCTAACAAATGGTGCTAAATATGTATCAAAGGATGAAAATGCCTGTGCTCCGGCCCACTCATTCTGCATAATACCCAGGAAATTAACCATCTGGTTACATAGGGTAGACAAATGACTTGCAGGAGAGGATGTAATCTTTCCAGGTATTCCACCTAAGCCCTCTTTAATTAGTTGCTTTAATGACCATCCTGCACAATAACCTGTCAGCATGGATAGATCATGAATATGTATGTCTGCATTGCGTTGAGCATTCGCAATCTCTTCATCATATATTTCAGACAGCCAATAATTAGCTGTGACCTTTCCTGAGTTATGTAAAATCAATCCTCCTACTGAATATGTAACTGTGGAGTTCTCCTTTACTCTCCAATCTTCTTCCTTCACATAGCTGTTAATGGTTTCTTTGTAGTCAAGAATTGTTGATTTCATGCTACGAATTTTTTCTCTATTTTTACGATACAATATATATGCCTTAGCAACATCGGTATAACCAGATTGCTCAAGGACATGNTCGACACTATCTTGAATATCTTCCACGTGGATTTTATTTTCTTNTATCTTGCTCTGAAAATCAGCCGTAACCCTTAATGAAAGTAAACTAATTATTNCGTCAGTATAAATTTTTTCTGTGGCCTTAAAGGCTTTTGTTATTGCCTCACTAATTTTATGCAGGTTAAACTCTGCCACCTGGCCATCTCTTTTTAATACATTAATCATCATATGTAACAGTCTCCCTTCCCATCTTTTATCCTGTCTTTAATCATATAATAATGCTTACTTACCTCAGTGATTTAATAGTATCAGAATTGATATATTAAGTCAAGATAAAATACTAGATATGCGTAAGATTTTCAACTCTTCCACAATATCTAGTATTATTTAGTATTTTATAATTATAAAGTTTTTTCTATAAACTCTTATAAAGTTCCTTAGAAATATAGGCCTTAACAAATATCCCATCCTGCCTGAATTCTTCCTCTAAGAGTTGCCCATATTTACGTATGATTTGAATCTTACCTGCATCATTATAAGAAAATACATTTTCTATAAGTATCTTTTGCTCCATCAGCACCTTTTCTATAAGCTCCAAAAGCTTATCAACTCCCATACCGGTCTTGGCTGAAATTTTTACGGTATGATCCGCCTTAAAATCCTTTAAGGTTTGCTCATCTTCAATTAAATCCTGCTTATTAAATACTGTTATTATTGTTTTATCCTTAATGCCCAAGTCGGCCAGTGTATCATATACTATATGCATTTGCTTGTATGCATCGGGATTAGCGCTATCGACCACATGCAGGATTATATCTGCATATTTGGCCTCCTCCAAGGTACTTCTAAAAGCATTAACAAGATGGTGAGGAAGCTTGCGTATGAAGCCAACTGTGTCTGTAAATAAAACCTGCTGTCCACTATCCATGGTATAATTTCTGGTGGTTGGGTCTAAGGTCGCAAACAGCTTATCCTCTTCTAAAACTCCCGCATTCGTAAGATGATTTATTAGTGTTGATTTACCTGCGTTGGTATAGCCAACGATGGCAATCACAGGAATATTGCTACGGCTTCGAAGACTCCTGGCCGTTTCTCTGTTCTTTTCCAAGCCTTCCAGTTCTCTTTTTAGTTGAGACAAACGTTCTCTTATATGCCGACGGTCTACTTCAAGCTTTTTCTCACCGGGGCCTCTAGTACCAATTCCACCTCCAAGTCTTGAAAGAACATTACCCATGCCCTTCAGCCTTGTCGAGCGATACCTAAGCTGGGCCATCTCCACCTGGAGCTTACCCTCCTTAGTTACGGCACGTTTCGCAAATATATCCATAATTAGTACTGTCCGGTCCAAAACTACTGTTTGCAAGGCGTCTTCTAGATTCTTAAGCTGCGTGGGTGATAATTCATCATCACATATAACTCCACTAGCATCTGTCTCAAATATTAACTGCCTTACCTCTTCGATCTTACCTTTTCCAATGTAGGTAGAAGGATGTACCTTCTCCCTATTCTGGATTATCATACCAACAGTAAAACCCCCAGCGGTACTAACCAATTCACTTAGCTCGTCCAGGGATTCCTTTGTATCATCATTATCAGANACGGCCACACCTATAAGTATGAACCTCTCCTCCTGATCCTCTAATTCATATAACTTAGCCATGCCTAACCCCATTCCTACACATGTTTTTACATTCTAAATCAGTAACAAGATTTACGCAAGTAAAATCTTAATGTATTGTGATATAAAAAGCTATTTAGCTCTTTATTGATTGTTTAAGTCATTGCTATTATCTAATATTCTTGTAATAACAAAGGACCTTTCTCTTATGGCATTCTTGTCGTCGGGATAAGCACTTATATAGTTCCGAAGCTTAGTAAGAGCCTTATCATAATCTCCCAGCATCTCGTAAACAATAATCTCATTTTTCAAGAGCACCCTAATCATGTCATTACCGGCATACTCTATTCCAGCCTCCAAATATGCCAAGGCCTGATCATACTCTTCTGTTTTGATAAGACAGGATGCAAGCTGATTATATACCTCAGGACTATTAATGCCTCCCTCTTCTATATATTTCTCATAATAATACTTTGCCGTAGAATAATCCTTCTTGTTAGTATAAATTTCACCAATATAGAAGTATGCATCTATAAAGCCGTTGGCGAAACTCTCACTCAACTCAGGAAAGGCCTGGTCATAGAGGCCCTGATAAAAATGTATCTTAGCCAAGTTAAACTTATCAGCCTTGGACTTAACCTCAATCTCTGCCGCCCTAGTTAATACCTCCTGAGCTTGGTCATCTCTTCCCATTTCTCTTAAAAGACTAAATTCTCCAAAATAATATTCATAATTGTTTGGATCTAGAGCTATCGCTTTATCATAATCATCTAAACCCTTATCATAATCACCGGTTTTTTGATATGTATAAGCTCTATCCGCCAATACCTGTGCTTCCTCACCAAACTTGTCAATTATATCAGTATAAATCTCTGTAGCATTCTTATATGCGCCAGTAGACATAAGTGCTTTTCCCTTATAATACAATATATCCATATCAAGGTCTGATAATACCCTGATATCTAATGCATCATCAAAATATTTAATGGCCTCTCTATAATTTAGCATCTTCATATAGGCAATTCCTTTGCCTCTTAACGCTCGCTTATTATTTCCTAATACTATAGCCATATTTTTATTTATAATAATCCGATCAAACTGTTCTATGGCCTCGTCATAACGGGACAAGCCAATAAGCGCCATGCCATAGTCTATATAGTATTCTGCTCGGTTAGGATTCGTATCTATAGCTGACTTGAATTTTTTTGCAGCTTCTTCATAATTACCATTAGTAAAATATTTTTTTCCACTTCGATAATAACCGCCTGCTTCAGAACAGCCGGTAAGTATGATTATCATAATAAAAAGTAAACCTGTAGATAAAAATCCTTTAAGGATTCTTTGTTTTCTCATTATGACAGCCTCCGAACAATTACCCACTCACCACTATATATAGTGCTCACCTACATTATACAACACCATCCATGATATAGCAACAATTCTAGACAAATACAAAAAAATATTAGACAACCTTTCCTATTAAGCAAGGAAAAAGCTACATAAGCAAGAGTATACTAGCTTATGCAGCTTTTTTAATTAACTATTTATATGAGCTTAGCGCTCAATTATATTAAAATATAGAAAATGTTAGAAATAGAGTGGCCATTATAGAAGCTACCAGTGATACAACAGTAATCTGAGTATTTATAGATGGACCAGCTGTATCCTTGAAAGGATCACCTACAGTATCCCCTACAACACCAGCCTTATGAGCCTCAGAGTTCTTACCTCCATGATGTCCAGCTTCAATATACTTCTTGGTGTTATCCCAAAGACCGCCTGCATTGGACATAAATAGAGCAAATATCAGTCCGCTTACGATATTACCTGTGATAAAGCCACCGACTGCCTGAACACCGCCTATAAATCCTACAATCATTGTTGATATGATAGCAACAAGACCTGCAGGAATTAATTCCTTAAGCGCTCCAACAGTGGCAATCTCAATACATTTATCATATTCAGGCTTAACTCCGGGTTTTCCTTCCTTTAAGCCCACTATTTCCTTAAATTGACGATGAATTTCAGCTATCATACGTTGAGCGTTACGATCAACACCTAGCATAAGCATAGCAGAAAATACAGGAGGAATCGCAGCACCAACCAATAATCCAAAGAATACTATCGGATTGGTTACATCAAAACCTGTAATCTTCTCTATTGTCTTACCAAAGGCATCAACACCACCCATAGCATCAACAGCATCATTTACCTCAGTAATAAAGGCACCGAGCAGGGCAATAACTGTCAGACCTGCTGCACCGATGGAAAAACCTTTAGTAACAGCCTTAACAGTATTACCGGCACTATCCAAGGAGTCGGTTATTTCCAATGCCTTATCTCCTAAATCACCCATTTCAACAAGTCCGCGGGCATTATCAACGATTGGTCCATAAGCATCATTAGAAATAATCATACCTACTATAGAAAGCATGCCTACTGCTGCCATAGAGATACCAAACATTCCATAGGCAACCTCATTACCGCCTGCCCCAAGAGGAGCAACAATCTTATATGCAGCAAGTGCAGATATACCAATACCAACCATGGCAGGAAGTGTACTTAACAGACCATAGGATACACCAGAAGTAATGGTGAATGCCGGGCCGGATTCACATGCTTTTCCAACCATATGAACTGGTTTCTTGTTATCATTGGTAAAGTAATCACTGGCAATACCAATTACTGTACCTACAAGAAGTCCCACAGCACTGGCACCCCAAATGCGCCAATTAAAATCAAATGCATAAGTAGCGATCGCTGTTAAAATACCATATATCGCTGTAGTTACATAGGTATTCATATTAAGAGCTCTGGTTGGATCTCCACCTTCCTTCATATTAGCGGTGAATACTCCGATAATTGAAGCTAGCAAACCGATACCTGCATAACATAGCACCATAGCCATATTCTTTTCTGCATTGGCTAATGATGTAGCCATAACTAGAGCTGCTGCCATAGAAGCTACATTAGAGTCAAAAAGGTCAGCACCCATACCAGCTACGTCACCTACGTTATCACCTACATTATCAGCAATAACTGCAGGGTTTCTAGGGTCATCCTCAGGAATTCCTAGCTCAACCTTACCAGCCAAGTCAGCACTTACATCTGCTGTCTTTGTAAAAATACCACCACCAGCCTTAGCAAATAAAGCTAATGAGCTGGCACCAAATGAAAAGCCCAGTAAAGCCGAACTGTTTCCTGTAATCATAAGAACTAATGTTACACCAAGTAAACTGGAACCAACAACCGCCATACCCATAACAGCGCCGCCACGGTAGCCCGCCATAAAGGACGGTTTGATTCCCTTTGTTGCTGCTTCTGCAGATTTTACATTTGCAATAGTAGCAATACTTATACCAATTTTACCGGCAATTCCTGAAAATACTGTACCAAATATGTAGGATACTGCCATAGAAATATTATCTAGCAGATCACCCTTCCAAATGGGTGAGGGCAAAAATACAAGAATTAATATTGTAACAACAAGGGTGAATCGTAATAGCGCCTTATACTCCTTAGCTAGAAATGTATTAGCACCATTCTTAATCAGCTGTCCTACCTCTGCCACCCTCTTGTTAGATGATGGTCTTGATGCAACCCAACGATAAAGCCACAATGCCACTCCAAAAGCTAAGACTGAAATCACAATAGATGCCACATGAAAAAATGTTAAATCATATTCCATTTCAATCATCTCCCTATATAATTATTTATTAAGCCACATTTTTGATGGTACCATGTTTGATGCTTTTGTGCAAGCTCAAAGTAAATCGCAAGTATTTTTAGTGATTATTCACAACGCCATTTGGTACTTTATATAGATTGACTCGAAATTCTTNATATTATTTGTGTACTTTTGNGGGGTTTCCTGCTACTAAATAGTTGAAATTTGTATAGTTACATAGGCCCACAATTACTATATTATGCTAATATTATAAAAATGTGTAAGTAGAGAAAATACTTACTAATCATGATTGACACAAGCATTCTATTTGGGCTACAATAAAATGGATTTATTTATGTAAATGGACTAAGGAGGACATACGTTATGGAGTTTTTGTATGAAGGGATTTTAGCTATTACCTGGCAGCAACTGATAATGTACGGTGTCGGCGCATTACTTATTTACCTGGCTATTGCAAAAGGATTTGAACCTTCACTGTTGCTACCAATGGGTTTTGGAGCAATATTGGTTAACATACCTTTTTCTGGTGTACTTACTCAGGAGCTAGCTGGATTAAGCGAAAAGGCAACCGGAGTTATTGAATGGTTATTTGAAGTAGGTATTGACGCTTCGGAGGCTTTGCCGATCCTACTATTTATTGGTATCGGAGCGATGATAGATTTCGGACCACTATTGTCCAATCCGAAGATGTTCTTGTTCGGAGCAGCAGCACAGTTTGGCATCTTTGTTACTATAATTTTAGCTGTTCTTATTGGATTTGATATCAATGATGCGGCTTCTATTGGAATAATTGGAGCGGCAGACGGCCCCACCTCTATACTAGTTTCAAAGATCCTTAAATCACAATATATGGGAGCCATAGCTGTAGCAGCATATTCCTATATGGCATTAGTCCCTATAGTACAACCATTTGCAATTAAGCTGGTTACCACAAAAAAGGAACGCTTAATCCGAATGGACTACAATCCACAATCCGTTACAAAAACTACCAGAATTCTTTTTCCTATAATAGTTACATTTGTGGCAGGTCTTGTAGCCCCAACTTCCGTAGCCTTAGTAGGATTCTTGATGTTTGGTAATCTAATTCGTGAATGTGGTGTACTTAATACTCTTTCTGAAACCGCGCAAACTACTTTAGCAAATCTTATTACCTTATTACTCGGTATTACCATTTCCTTTAGTATGCAGGCTGATCAATTTGTCAACTGGAAGACCTTAATGATTATGGGCCTAGGATTAATTGCCTTTATATTTGATACTATAGGCGGTGTACTATTTGCTAAACTCCTCAACCTGTTTTTGAAAAAGGGTAAGAAGATTAATCCCATGGTTGGAGCCGCAGGTATTTCTGCCTTCCCCATGTCAGCTAGGGTTGTACAGAAAATGGGCCTTAAAGAGGATCCATCTAATCACCTTTTGATGCATGCCATCAGTGCTAATGTATCCGGACAGATTGCTTCCGTAGTAGCAGGTGGGGCAATCATAAAAATTGTCAGCGATATACTTGCTAACATGCCCTAAGATATAAGGGTTAGCTAATCGCAGAATACGCGAGCAGGAATGGAGGTTATTATGAGTCAAAATATATTATATGCTTTAGAAATTATGGGTAAGGGTATGGGTAGCATCTTTGCTGTTATCTTTTTACTCACCTTGATAGTTATAATAATGGGCAAATTTACTGATACCAAACAGAAGAAAGACAGCCAAGACGAGGCATAATATCAGAACTTAAAAGAATTTAAATCAGAGACAAAAATCATCAAGCTAAACGATTTTTGTCTCTGTTATTTTATGAGCTACAAAGTTATCAAATGAACATATTTCTAAATGTGTCCTCTAGACATAAGGCACCATATCCAAGAAATCGATTAGGATAGACAGGTTCAATTCTAAGGGGCCTNGCCCCATCAATAAGGTATGCTTTTAACTTCTCTCCATATAAATATGGGTCATTTCCTTCTACTATTCCCCATCCCATAAGAAGAGCGGCTGCTCCGGTTACAAAGGGCGTAGCCATAGAGGTTCCCGAACGTATAGTATATCCACCACCCGGAGAGCAGGAGTTGATATTAACACCAGGAGCTACAATCTCAGGCTTAATTCTAACATCCCTAGTATATCCCCTTCCTGAAAAAGGCGCATAACTACCTGTTAGGGAATTATATGCTCCTACGGATATAGCTCTGTAGGCTGTGGACGGAATAGTTAGGGTAGTAAATTCTGAAGAAGTCAAAAATCTAGTCGCCGGATTCTTCGCCCCTCCAGAGGGTAGCCACATATCAAAATTACCTACCACAATCTTTCTTGGAACCAGTTCAATTCTCCATACCCCAGGATTCACATAATTAATTGCAGGTATAAACTCTATATATATCTCCTGCTGTGCATTATACGGTGTGGGTTCTCCATAATAAACAAAGATATCTGTCTGGGCCACCCGAAACTGCTGCGTTCCTAGTATAGTGGGTATGGGCCCGACTCTTACCCCATTAGGGGCTATGATTGTTATATCAAAATGATCAAAGTAATTCTTCCATATCTGAAGGTTCAGTGAAAATTCAAATTCACTAACAGTAAATTCAACATTCTGCACCGTTCCCATCTGTAGAATCCCACCAGCGTGATTCCCTTCTGCCCCTTCATTTCCCGTACCAATAACGATACTGTTTCTTCCTATATTGGATATATCATCTATAAAGCTCTCTAAAAGCGTTCTTCCAGTATGAGAACCATAGTTATTACCAAAGCTAATATTAATAGCAAGAGGCCTCCCTATGGATATAGAATATCGTACTACAAACTCCAACGCCTCCATAAGCTGTGTGGTCCTTGGAAAGGAGCCACTTATGGATTCACCAAGCTTTACTATAAGCAACTCACTGGAGGAGGCCACCCCTCTATATAGACCGTTACTTGCCCTACCATTACCGGCAGCAATTCCAGCCACATGGGTTCCATGACCGCTCAAATCAACACTTGGTACTATGCTCAAACGTTGGGGCATGGGGGTCTGTAAGCCCTCATTTATCTGCTCCCCGGTATAAAGGCTACCTATACGAAATCCTTCTGGTGGATTTCCTGGGATTGTCTGATCCCATATAGCTAGAATTCGTGTAGAACCATCCTCATTGCGAAAATCCGGATGAGAGTAATCAATCCCAGAATCTATAATCGCTATTATAACTCCCTCACCAAACAGGCTATATGGGGGTGACTGTACAGGATTAATGCAGGAAGACATTCTGCCTACATTCACCTCATAAAATAACCTTTTGGGCTTTTCTATGAATTCGATCTCCTCATAATTTATAAGTTGATTTATTAGATCCTCGGGTATGGTTATAATAGCATAACCATGAGACAGCTCCACAACACCTATACCCAGTTCCTCTATCAGGCGCTCAAGATTTCCACTATACTTTACAATCAGTTCCCAGGTCTTGGTCTCGGGGTTATATCCCACATCCAGGTCCCTTGTATTTTCTCTAACTTCCTCCGGTACATCCAAGGCAAGATTTAGTTGGTTATCTAGAATACCACTATCCATTTCTCTTCCACCTAATATACTTTATTCTATTATATGCATGCATATTGTAGTGTAGAGTACTCCTTCTTTGACCTAACCTGGAAATCTTTTCCTTATCAATATACCAGCTATAAGCATAGCCAAACCTACTACTAAAAGATATATTTTATCCTCAATGTCACCCTTAAACATAGAGAAAAGATAGAATTTCCCTAGATATTTCTTCCCCCCACCATAACATGAGATGTAATACATTAAAGGCACCATATAGGCTACTGCTATATTATCTATAATGGAGTATATGAATACCCCTAGCCCACCTAGGAAAATACAATTTGATATAGTCCCATATAAGTAGCTTCCAAAGGGAAATATGCAATTAGATTTTTGTAAAAACATAAGAAAGGATAATACAATTATACTTAAAACTATTAATGCTTGGCCTATTCTTATGAAATGTATGACTACTATCGATTCCCTCTTTGACCTGATTAGCTCTCGTATATCCTTATCCTGGTCCGGTAAAAATACAGGTACCAGCATAACTATTCCTAGTAGAGATAGATAAACATCTAATAACTTCGCTGTATTATATTTATCTAAATTTCTTACCCCCATAATAAAAGGAGCAAGAAAGCAAAGACCTAATGCAGCTATGATATGTGGAAGCAGATGATGCTTAAGATTTACTCTTGATATCCTTAGATAACGCTCTATCAAGATGCATTCGCCCCCTTCTTTTCATATCATATAGGATGATAGAACCAAACAACATTAGAATGGATATTATCGTATAGAAAATTCTATTTTTAACAAGGTCATTAAAAATACTTATAAATACTTCATAAGAACCAACAGTATTAAATCTTGGAACCAGATTCCAACCAACATAACCAACTATGATTGNATTGGCAGCAAAGACACTTACTATCCAAAAGATTGCTTGTAAAAGAATTGCCAAGAGTCCATTTGTTAACTCTGTAAGCAGGAAGCCCATTGACACTGAAAAGAGAATCGTTGGCAAAACCCATCCAAATATTATCTTTATGAATGCGAAATAATCTGCTGTAATTCCATTGTTAGCTGCCACATATATGGTCTGCAATAAAGGATTAATACTCAAGATAATTACAGGTAATAATGTCATAGCAATAATAGCAGTATATCTGGTTAATATAATCACTGCTGATGAACGACCTTTTGAATATATTACTTGTTCTGCCTTTGCACGACGATCCTTTAGCACACGTGTGACAGCCAAAAATACAGGTAATATAGCTAATATAATTCCCATGTAATCAGCAAACAATCTAGCATATGCACCTGACACATGATCATTCTCTATAATACTCCTATAATCATCCATAGCCTCCTCATAGGTTTTACTAACTATGGCATGACTATAGATTCTTTCATCACTATACTTACTTCCTCCTCCTAATATCTTGTCAATTCTATTAAAGACATCACAGAATTCTTCATAGGTCATGTCTGGTCTTATATTGATAGACTCCACAGCTGAGTGGTCCATAGAACCTGCATATTTCTTAACCGCTTCAGTCAGATCATCCTTACTCTGCTCTACTACATCTTCTAGTAGTTCATATATTTCTTCTTGTTCATTTTCACTTAGAATAACTTGTTTATAGAAACCTATGGGATATGTCACAAAAGAATTTCTACCAAGCTCAAATAGAAGATTATCCAAGGCGGAATACATTATAACATCTTCTTCCTCACTATACTTCCATCCATATGACTCTGCACCAGGTAAGGGTTCACTCACTGCATCTACAGAACCCATCTGGCTAACAAAGAACACTGACAGACAAGCTAAAAAAATATAATAAGTAATACTTCTTCCAATCTCCTTACATTCCTTTAAAAACAGAGTAATCCACATCATTTGACTCCTCCATTCTTATGCATTAAATACATGTATGCATCCTCAACATTGGGCTGGACCATCTTTGCAGCACCGACTCCACCATCATTGTCCTTTATAATAAATCTAACCATTGCTTCACTTGATTGCATGAATACATTAGTCACCTCATACTGCTTCTTTAACTCCTCTACTTCAATTCTTGATACTTTTATCTCATAAATATGACCTATAGCATCTTCTAATAACTGTGAAACAGTTCCCTTAAATATAATCCTCCCTTGGTCCATAACTGCGATTTGCTCGCATGTAGCCTCAATATCGCCAACAATATGAGTTGATAGTATAACAATTCGTTCNCCGGCAATTTCTGTTAGCAGATTACGAAATCGCATCCGCTCCTCCGGGTCTAAGCCTGCTGTAGGCTCATCCACTATTATTACTTTAGGATTGTGCATAATGGCTTGTGCNATACCTAGCCGTCTACGCATTCCTCCAGACATTGCCTTGACCTTAGTCCTTNAATTACTTTTCAAGTTTACTTTTTCTAATAAATCAGGTATTATTTCTTTTCGTTCCTGCTTATGTATACCTGATAATAGGCCAAGATAGTCTAGGGCTTCATATGCTGTCATGTTCCCATACATAGAAAAATCTTGAGGCAAATATCCAATCATCTGTCGAACCTTAACAGCTTCCCTTACATTTACACCACATACAGTGCACTCGCCTGAACTTGGTCCTAGCAAAGTCGTAATTATCTTCATAAGAGTTGTTTTTCCTGCTCCATTTCTGCCCAAGAGACCAAACATTCCTTTATGAATTTCAAGATTAACATGATCCAATGCTTGCTTTCGACCATAGAATTTACTTACATCTTTTAACTCAATCTTCATATCCATAGCTAATCTCTCCTTTACCATTTTATAGGCCAAGTCTAACAGGCAAATCACTATTTTATGTCTATATTTAAAATTATTTTTATATTATACGAAAGCTTGCACATACTATGGCACCCTCATTTATGCTATTGGATAGGGCAATCTTTCCTCCATGCTTTTCACACAAAATCTTGCATATGGTTAGCCCAATTCCAAAGTTGCCAGACCCATCATTTCTACTACTATAATAGGGATTAAGGGCAGAATACAGTTCTTCCTTTGAAAACCCCTTACCATCATCATATACATAAATATTTAGATATGTCTGTTCTTTCTCAATATAAATCTTAACCTTCTCCTTAGCATATGAGCATCCATTGGATATTAAATTGTTAACAACCTCAATTATTACTGCTTCATCGTAATATCCCGTTCTCTCCCCTTCCTTTAAGGATTCTATATTGCTGTGTATACTAAATTTTATAGTTTCTTTTTCCATTAGCCCATCAATAATCTTTTGAAGCTCTTTTTCCAAATGTGAGAAGGACTTTTCTAATGGCTTAATCTGCAAAGCTTCAATATCCTGAAGTCCTTTCATAGTATCCGTAAATTTTCCTAGCCTAATGATTTGCTCCTGCATTAAGGAAATTGTATTAAGTAGTTTTTCTTCGCCTATTTTTCCTTCTGGATAGTACTTCATAAGCATGTCTGTATAACCCTGTAATACAGTTAAAGGCGTTCTAATATCATGGGCAAATGTGGCATTTAGGAGCCTCTGGCCCTCGACCAGACTCCACATATTTTCATTATTATTTATGAGGTGTAATCGCATACTTTCAAATGCCTTGCAGACCTCTCCAAACTCATCTCCACTTTCATATATACAGGATACGCTTAGATCATTTCTACTTATATTAGCTGCCTCCTCTTTCAAAAGTCTAATAGGCTCTCTCATTCTATTTCTATAAAATAAGTTGCTTGCTAGGATTATACCTATTACCGAGTATAGTATTATTGAATAGTCCTGTATTGCATTAATAAGTGCTAGTCCTCTTATGTCTTGTAATTCTAGGCTAACAAAACCCGCTAAGGGTTCTGCATATATAAAATTATCTATGTACTTACTATAAAGAACTAATTTCCAGCTTTCGCAATACATATAAGTTAAAATATAGATGGCAGACACAACCAATATCGTTATAACTATGTAGATAGATAATACCCTTTTGAGCGAGCTCATCTTCATATTATTTTTTATTTTTTCTACTTGCTCATCTATCCAATCCATTTGTAACCAACTCCCCATACAGTCTCTATCATTGGTTGCTTGACATAAGCTGATAATTTACAACGTATCCGCCTAATATGCTCTGTTATGGTATTACTATCACCATCCTTATCAAATCCCCATATGTTTTCATATATTTTCTCTTTTGTAAAAACGCATCCCATATTCATGGTTAACAATTCTATAATATCAAATTCCGTCTTAGTGAAATCAATTTTGTACTCCCTATAGAAAATGTTTCGCTCGGTATAATTAATTGTTATCTCCCCGGCCAGTCTTATCTTATCACTTCCAGCCTTTCTTTCCTCCCGTCTCAAATGAGCAAGAACCCGAGCATGTAATTCTTCCACACTAAATGGCTTCAAGATATAATCATCTCCTCCTACCATCAGCCCCTTTATTCGGTCAGCTTCCTCTACCCTAGCAGTCAAAAATAAAATTGGGCAATTAACATAATCCCGGATTCTTCTGCATACTTCTATACCATTCATTTCTGGCATATTAATATCAAGTAAAATCAAATCAGGATTATAATTGACCTTATCGATAGCATCCCTTCCATTAGTTGCTGTATAAACCAAGAACCCCTCCAACTCAAAAAATTCCTTTAATAAGGTGACTATATGCTTTTCATCATCAACTACTAAAAGCTTATATTTCATGGGAACATGCTTCCTTTCTTTTTAATAGTAGACCTTATGTAAAAATACTTTTCTATTTAATGGTACTCCTGATTATATTATAACAATATTCTCTATAATTTCTCTATTCCTAATTAAATTAAGCTTCTTCTTTTCCATATATTGATTGTGGAATTATATCATAGAGATGTTACAATTAATGTAGAAATATGTAATAAATTAAGGTCCGGAGGGAGTTAAATGAGAAAAATTATGATTTATATAATGACTGCCATAGTAGTTATACTGATAGCGGCAGGAATATATAGTATCAATAAACCTGAGCTTGAGCTAACATACCCCTCTTTTTTAGAGGCTGTAGAAGAAGGACAGGTAAAAGAGGTTATTATAAATAAAGAGGGACACACATTTGATGTATATTTATCTGACCTAGCAGATGTAAAACATAAAGTACCAAATCCTCAATCTGAGGATTTTATAGAGTTTCTCCTGATGAATGAAATACCTGTATCCTATAAGAATGATAACTTGTCCAGCATTGCAGGTCTTCTTATAGTCGCTGCTATTGGGGCTGCAATCATTTATAATACCCGTGGTGGAGGTGCAACAAAGAAATTAATAAAAGATGCCAATAAAAAGGATGAAGATGTCAAGGTTACTTTGGATTCTGTGGCTGGTAATGTGGAGGCCAAATCCATGGTTGAGGATATTATAGGATTTATTAAAAACCCTAATCAGTATACAGATGTAGGTGCCCGTATGCCAAAGGGACTACTATTCTATGGACCTCCTGGAACAGGAAAGACTCTTATGGCAAAGGCTATTGCCGGTGAAGCGGATGTCCCTTTCTACGCCATGAGCGGCTCTGATTTTGTACAGATGTATGTAGGCGTGGGGGCTAGCCGTATTAGAGGCCTTTTTAATAAGGCAAAGAAGCACGATAAGGCTGTAATATTTATAGATGAGATTGATGCTATAGGTAAGAAAAGAGCCCGCAACAGCTCTGCCAGTAATGACGAGAGAGATCAGACTCTTAATGCTTTACTTACGGAAATGTCTGGCTTTCATGACAATCAAGGAATAGTAGTCATAGGAGCCACCAACCGTTTGGATACCTTAGATGAGGCTCTGCTTCGTCCAGGGCGCTTTGACAGACAGATTGAGATAGGACTTCCTGATGTAAACTCTAGAGAAAAAATTCTAGCCCTTCATACAAAAAACAAGCCCCTCTCCGATGATATCGACTTGAAATACTTGGCTAAATCTACTGTAGGCTTCTCTGGGGCAATGCTAGAAAACCTGCTTAATGAGGCTGCTATATCTGCTGCCAATGACAAAAAGCCTATTATTAGTCAGAGCAATATAGACAGGGCCTTCTATACAGTTCTAGCAGGAGCACCAAAGACGGACCTGAGTTATATATCCAAGCGCGAAAGAGAAATAACAGCCTACCATGAAGCAGGCCATGCCCTGGCTACTAAGCTTTTGCTTCCGGAAAATTATATCTCTAAGGTCACTATTATACCCAGTGTTAGAGGTGCCGGTGGCTTTAACCTATCTATTCCTAAGGATACCATGTATCAAAGCGGGAGACAGATCCTTGGCAATATAAAGATACTCTTAGCCGGTAGGGCTGCAGAGGAATTAATCTTTGGTTCAAATGAAATAACAACCGGAGCTAGTAATGATATTCAGAAGGCCTCTTCTCTTATCATGGATTATACCAATAAGTATGGAATGGATCCTGACATAGGTTTGTTCAGTACTCATATATTTAGCGAGGGAATAGATAAGGAGTTAATAAAAAAATGCAGGGCCCTAATCAGTAAGCTCTACCAAGAGACAAGAGAATTATTAGAAAATAATCTTGATGCATTAAATAGTATAACTAAAGAGCTATTAGAAAAGGAATCCCTAAATGGTGAAGAAATAGATAAGCTTATAGCATAGGTGAAGACCTTCACCAAGTGATAAGTTATTTAGCCGTGAATAAGGCATAATCGAGTATTATAGCTCGGTTATGCCTTTTATTATTTTCTTGTGGTCCTAGCATCACATCAGTGGCTTTGATATCTTACATACCTTTCGATCGTAAGTGAAGAGCCCATTTACTTCATCCTCTATATCTGAGAGTTGGGTGTAGACAACAGCAGATAAGCCCTCTTCCTTCATCTTTAGTATATCTTTCTGATATAGCCTTTGCAGGGCAGCCTCTAGGTCCTGGCTATTTATATAGACCCTATAGCCATATATCATAGGGGAGTAGGAATGTCCAGATATATAGCAGGCATATCCCCCAAACTCTGATAGTACAACNGAGCGCCCTCTTTTATCAGGAGTGTATTTGAATGGATGAAAATAATTATGTATACTTTTAAAATCTCCACCCTTTTGGTCATACCAACCGCTGGCCTGATCAATCAGCCTGCTATCATCTAGCGAGCGTATCAGTGATGTAACCTTATTTGCATCAAATTGCCCCCAGCCCTCATTAAAGGGGACCCAAACTATAATAGATGGATGATTATAAAGATGAACTACTGTTTCTTCACACTCAGCTAACCATTCCCTTCTCCCTTCTGCATTCTTGCGTCCGAATAAGAAGTACCATTTATCGCTGATTAATCCTGAAATCCCCGGAAACAAGGTTGGTAGATACCCCACCAGAAGCTTATTGTATCTTCCTCCCCCATTGACCATGTCCTGCCATACTAGCATGCCAATCCTATCGCAATGGTAATACCACCTTAGAGGCTCTATCTTAATATGCTTTCTAATCATATTGAAGCCTAGGGATTTAGCCTGCTCAATATCAAATATCATGGCTTCATCACTAGGTGCTGTATATAGCCCATCTGGCCAATATCCCTGATCTAAAATTCCATTTTGAAAATATGGTTCACCATTTAAATATATCCTGGGCTTATTGTTATCATCCTGCTTGATTTCAACACTTCGCATGGCAAAATAGCTTTCAACAGTGTCTTCCCCAGTTGAAATTACCATATCATAGAGATAAGGATTCTCAGGGCTCCAATATGTAAAATTCTTGATTGGAATATTCATACTAGCGTTTTTTGTAACAAAGGAATGTATCCTGGTACCATGATCATATATATCAACCCGAAACAAACTTCGGTTGTTTTTGCTTTGAGCTCCAACTTTAGGCGCTTTATTCATATTAGTATAGCTAGGAGATTGATTCATACAGATCGTTAAGCTTACCATACTCTCCTCTACTAAAGGTTTAATAGTCAGGGAAGCTATATAACTGTTTGGTACCCATTCCATCCATACTGTTTGCCATATACCACTTTGGGCTGTATAGAACATCCCGCCTCTCTTCAATTTCTGCTTTCCTCTACTGTGATATGAGCCAGAGCTATCAGAAATATCCTTTACCCTAACCGAAAGAAGATTTCCACCTTCTATTACATAATCAGTTATATCAGCAGAAAAGGGCAGATATCCACCCACATGCTCTGTTACTTTTTTATTATTAATAAACACCTCACAGGTTTGATCCACAGCACCGAAATTAAGAATTAATCTTTTTCCCGCAAATTTCCTATCTATTATTAAAGGCCTCTCATACCAGATCATTTCACCTGGCTGAAGCTGACGGTTAACTTCCGAAAGAACACTTTCTGGTGAAAAAGGTACTAATATCCTCCCATCATAATGGGCCGGCTTTATCACTAAGGAATCCTTGGTTATATTATAATTCCAATATCCATTTAGTATAGTGTAATTGCTCCTCCTTAGCTGAGGCCTTGGATACTCTTGCAAGACCTTATCAGGCTCTAGATTTGCCCCCCAGTCTGTATAGAGTTGGTTATATTTAATATCCTTATTCTTAAATAGCAATGTACGGACAGCATCCTTAAGCTTCATTCTTAACACCCCATTCTATATTTCTCCATATCACTATAATTAGTGTACTGTATTCAAACTAATGACACAAGCTGTTTGTCCATGTTAATGAAATATATGATTTGGAGTCGCAAATTATTCAGATATTATAGTATGTGTTCAATATAAGATAATGCATTTTCAATTGTTGATTTTTAGTATATTCTTGTATTATAAAACAAAAGATAGGAGGTCATTTTATGAGCTTTCCAAAGGATTTCATATGGGGTGCAGCTGCAGCATCCTATCAAATTGAAGGTGCCGCCCATGAAGACGGAAGAGGGCTTTCAGTTTGGGACACATTTTCGCATACAGAGGGAAAAACCAAGAACCAAGATACAGGAGATATTGCCTGTGATCATTATAACAAATTTCGTGAGGATGTAGCTCTTATGAAGCAATTAGGATTGAAGGCTTATCGTTTCTCCATAAGCTGGTCTAGAATACTCCCTGACGGAACTGGTAAAATAAATAAAGCTGGTCTACAATTTTATAGCGACCTGGTTGATGAACTCATTAAATCCGATATCGAGCCCTTTGTAACACTCTTCCATTGGGATCTACCTCAGGAATTACAATATAGAGGTGGATGGGCTAATATTGAAATTGCTGATTGGTTTTCAGAGTATACAAGGATTGTCGTAGAAGCTTTATCCGATAGAGTATCCTATTGGATGACCTTTAACGAACCCTTATGCCATATACTTCTTGGTCATTCTACTGGATACCATGCACCGGGTCTAACCCTATCTAACCGTGAAGTATTTAGGCTTATACACCACATGAATCTTGCCCATGGTAAGGCGGTACAAACTATTCGTAAATATGCTAAGAAGAAAAGTATAGTAGGGTTTGTACCAAATCCTAGCCCAGGAGTTCCTGCCACGGATTCTCAGGAGGATCTAGACGCAGCAAGGGCTTATACCTTGAGCGGTAGCTCCCGTGGCTTATTTTCAAATGGCTGGTGGCTGGACCCTATACTCCTTGGCCAGTATCCAAAGGACGGAATTGAAGCAATGGGGGCTGATTTTCCTGCGGACATGATTAAGGATGGTGATATGGAGCTTATTAGTCAGAAGCTTGATTTTCTAGGGATAAATCTATACACAGGTACTGTAATCAAACATGATGAAATCCACGGATTTGAAGTATGCCCTGCCAAAAATGGTTATGACCAGAACGCCCTTAAATGGCATGTCCTACCGGAATCCATATATTACTTATCAAAATTTCTTTATGAAAAATACAAACTACCAATTATTATAGCTGAAAATGGCTTAACTCTTAGTGATTGGGTCAGCCTTGATGGCAAGGTACATGATCCCAACCGTATTGATTATATGCATCGATACCTTAAAGAGCTTAAGAAGGCTTCAGAGGAAGGCATTGATATAAGGGGATATTTTGCCTGGTCTATCTTGGACAACTTTGAATGGTCTGAGGGTTATAATGAGCGATTTGGTTTGATTCATGTTGATTTTAATACATTGAAGCGCACTCCAAAGGATTCCTTTTACTGGTATTCTGACCTAATAAAGCATAATGGAAATAATCTGTAAATATGACATAAAGTTATGTTTTTCTATTGTATTTAGACATTTTTAATGATATCATTAGTAATAATAGTCAATTATAGTAATAATTGATTATTTATCATTCTTAGGGGGATTTAAAACTATATAAGATGAAACGGGAGGTATATCATGTCTGAACGATTAGCAGACAGGAGTAAAGGACATAATTATACTAGAATTTTACTTTTCTCAAATGCAATTGTAATACTGGTTTTATTAGCTATTTTACTTTTCCTAAACTTATCAGACATTCAAGTTTCAGACACTACATATACTGTAGGTCTGATAGTCATAATTACCATGGTAGCACTGTTAATAGTATTATTACTAAGGTTCTTCATGGCCATACGTCATATTGATAGAACCGCAGAATTGCTATCTCAAGGAAGGCTTAACATCAACGATATTATGGCGGACAAAACTCGGGGTTTAGAATCATTAACTATTGCCGTCAATGACCTAAAGAGAAACCTTTTAAGCTTTATTGAATCAACTAAAACAAACGTAATTATATTATCAGATGCTGTTGATAACATCACAAAAAGCCTGGATATGAGCTATAAGGGCAATGAGCAAATTGCTAGCAATATGACCACTGCAGCTGAGAAGGCACAACAACAGCTTAATATAGTTAAAGAAACATTAGAGGGTATAGAGGAAGTTGCTGAAAGAGCGGATCGTATAACAACTACATTAGCTAATATTGAGGAGTTTGTAGAAAACACTGTTAAGGTAACTGAAGAAGGCTCTCAGCATGTAGATAAATATAATGAGCAGATGGATGTTATATCTACCAATTTATCGGATACTGCATCCTTTATTGACACTCTTAATACTCATCTTAAGAAAATTGATCAGGTCAACAAATTAATTATAAATATAACAGAACAATTAAAGCTTCTCTCTCTTAATTCCGCTGTTGAAGCGGCCCGAGCTGGTGAAGCCGGCAAAGGCTTTGTAGTGGTAGCTCAGGAAATGAACAAGCTATCCTCTGCTACAAGAGACAGTATCAGTCAGATAAATAGACTTTTGAATAATATTCTAGCTAGCAATGAACAGGTTAGTGAAAGTATTTCTAGCTGTGTAGAAAGCTTTAATATAAGTAAGGATATCTTTAAATCTGTTAAGGAGACCTTCTATACTATTAATAAGAATACATATATACTGAGCGATGATATGAAGAAGGCCTATGAGGAATCACGTAATATCAGCGAAAATACTAAGGGCATCAGTATCAAGGGCCAAAATCTACACGATGCATCCAATGAGATTTCATCTATTACTCAGGATGTAGCTGCTGTAACAGAGGAAGAACTTGCGGAAAACGAAGAGATAAACAACCAGGCTCTGTCATTACAGAATATGTTGGCCAGTATTGAAAAGCTTCTTATGAGATACAAAACCTCCATNTCACCTGTAGAGCAGACTAGTACAAAAAAATTAAAGATTGGNTTATTTAGTCCTCTAGATCATCCTTTCTGGGAAAGTGTTAGGCAGGGTGCCTTATATGCCCAAACCGAATTAAAGAACAAAAATGTTGAAGTAGAATACTTTGGCTACACCAAAGATTTTGGCCAACTTAATATTGACCTTAAAGAAAGTATTGAGAACAACTTTGATGGACTTATTCTTCCCGGCTTCATAGCAGGAATAGAGGATGATATAAAGAGGGCACATAGAAAGAATATCGCTATAATGGCATTTAATTGTGATTTTAATGAGGACATAGATAGACTATCATATTTTGGTCCAGATATACCTGCTCAAGGAAAATTGGCTGGTGAGGTTATAGCTAAGGCCTTAGATAACGAGGGTGATATTGCTATTATCCGTGGACCACTGGAGACCTCCATTAATAAAGTCCGTAGAGATGCCATATATGACGTAATTTCAAAGAAGAAGAAAATGAGAATAGCAGCTGAGATCGAGGCAGAAACTGATAATACCCGTGTCTATAAGAACACCAAGGATGCACTCAATAAGTATCCTAACCTAAGAGGAATAGCCATTCTTACAGGGGGTATCTTAGGGGCAGCAAGGGCTATTGAGGAGATGGGACTTGTCGGAACCGTGAAAATAGTATGCTTCGACTATGATGATGAAATTCTTAAGCTTATTAGAAGGGGAATTATATATGCTGCTATCGGACAGGATCCATTTGGACAAGGTCATGACCCTATAATAACTATGTATAACTACTTAGTTACAGGTGATAAACCCGATTCAATCACCTATACCCGCACAGAACTAATAGATAAAAGAAGTGTGAGTGAATAAACAGGTAAAAGGCTGTCGCAGAAATGTAAAAGGGGTGTATGTGTTCCAATCATGCACATTTAGGAGAACGGTTTGCTATGATTTGTATTATCAAAAGCGGACTTTAGTCCGATTTAGATTTACAAATCATACAAACTGTACTACTAATCAGTGTGTGATGGAACATATACACCCCTTAATTTCTTATGCGACAGCCTCTTTTTAATGAGATTATGCTATTTAGTAGCTAGTAGTAGTTACTGCGCTAATTGAGAATTTACCTTAGCAGACTCTGATACCTTTATTGTGATATTAGATCCAGTAACATTCTCCAATTTGTTGTTCTTTCCTTCTACAAAAAGGTCTCCTACCTTGTATGTTGCATTGCCATCATCACCTCTACCGGTATCTATGGTAAGACCCTCAAAGTGAACATTTTTCATCTCTGTATTGTTTGCTTTAATAGCAAGTGGGCTGACCTCAACAGGAATTCCAGACTTCACATTTAGCTTAACAGTCATATCTTCAAATGTTAAATTCTCAATATATGCTCCATCTAGTTCCTTGAATAATCCTACAGATTTACTTGTATCCTTATCGATTTTCTTGCTAGTTACAGTTAAGGTTAGATTTTTCAAGCTGTAACCATTTCCAATAATCTTACCACTGAATGTCTCAGCCATTGAAACAGATACACCCGAAAAGTCAATATCATTGGAAAGTGAATATCCATCAACTGGATTACCTTGTTTGTTCTTGCCGGAAAACCAGATCTTACCACCAGACTTCAAGTCATCAGCATTGGTAACCTGTACATAGCTACCCTCTATATATTTTAGGTATATGACCTTACTAGCAGCGTTCTCTACATAGTAATCAATTGCATTCTCATATAGTTCATCTTTATATTTACGAATCTCTGCTCTGGCCGCTTCATCAGTCGTTGTAATCTCATAGCCTAGCTGGTTTATAAATAGGTCAGAAGTATCCTGCTCAGAATCGACTTCTTCTTCTGTAGGTTTAACATAGTCAACTTTATTTATATAATTGGGAAATCTCTCATGCAACTGTTCATAAATCTCTTCATTAGAAGGAATTAAGGCTGCATGGATATATTCTGTAAAGTCATAGGGAATTGTAAGTTCCTTATCAGCATAATAACCGTCAAAAGAGTAACCTGGTTTCGCAATTAACATTTGAACTGCACCTGATAGTTCCTGTACAGCAGATTCCTCTGTTATATTTTTTGTAAACATCACCTTGTCTGTTGAAGGATCAACATAGTCAATCTTACCCTGAGGTATCCATCGTGCATATAGAGTCATATCTTCCTGTACTCTATCCTCATCAAAATCCCATCTATCCTCAGCCTTAAAAGAATAACCAATAACATCTCCATTGGCATCCTTAATATCCTCTTTGTCAGTATACCAGCCAACAAGTATATAACCATCCTTAACAGGCTCAATCAGCATGTTAGTAGAACCTGCGGGCTTAAATACATAAGAGTTCTTCGCATAATATGTCTGACGAACTTCACGTGAATTAATTGTCCCGCCTAATGCATCATAAGTTACTGCACAGTCGTAGCCCCATCCACTTGGGTCAGCGACATTATCCGTTACACCACAAGAGCTTAGAATTAAGCAGGACGTGAGGATAATAATGATAGTCATCATACGGTACAGCTTTTTATTCTTTATCATTTCCGAATTTCCTCCTACCTGAGTATATATATGAGCGACTTCTATTTAAACCAAACATTGATGCAAAATAGTATGAAAAGCGCAAATGCTCCAAATACTACAAGGGCAAAAAGTGCATAAGAAGTTATAATGCCAAATAAAACACTCCTAAACTCACTTTTCGTAAGCTTGACTTTTTCCTTGTCCTCATTGCTATCTTTTACTTTACCAAACTCATCAAAAGCGGTTCTTCTNATGGAAGANCGCGGCATGCCATCTATATTCATATTGGCAATTACTCTACCATCATCAACGAAATCGTCGTATTTCTTTCTTTTTTTCATTTATCTCATCCTATCTTTATTCTTGACTGTATAGATGACATGCAACCTTATGACCTTCCTCGTACTCCTTTAATACTGGTTTCTTCTCCGCACAGATAGGCATAGCATGCGGGCACCTGGTACGGAATTTACATCCTGAAGGCGGATTAATAGGACTTGGTATATCTCCCTTAAGTATAATTCTATTCATCTTTACATCTGGATTAGATATGGGTACTGCAGACAAAAGTGCCTTTGTATATGGATGCATGGGATTAGCAAAAATCCGCTTCTTATCTCCCATTTCCATCATACTTCCCAAATACATGACACCAATAGTATCAGATATATACTCTACAACTGATAGGTCATGGGAAATAAACAAATAGGTATAGCCATACTGCTCCTGTAAATCCTTCATAAGGTTTATAATCTGAGCTTGAATAGATACATCAAGTGCACTTAAAGGCTCATCACAGATTATAAATTTAGGATTTAGTGCCACAGCTCTAGCAATACTTATTCTTTGTCTCTGCCCACCTGAAAACTCATGGGGATAACGGTAATAATATTGAGGTTGTAGACCACAATCTCGCATTACCTTCAAAATATAAGATCTATATTGCTCCTTAGGCACAATTTTGTGCTCTTTGACAGCTTCACCTATAATCTCTCCAACAGGAAGGCGAGGTGACAGACTAGAATAAGGATCCTGAAAGATCATCTGTATCTGTGGACGCATCTTCCTAAGTTCTCTGGACGGTATTTCACTAAGATCCTTGCCATCAAATATAACCTGTCCATCTGTTACTTCGTGAAGCCTTAAAATAGTACGACCCACAGTTGTTTTACCACAACCTGATTCTCCTACAAGGCCCATTGTTGTTCCTCTTTTTATAGTAAAGGAGACATCATCAACAGCCTTCACATAGGATTTATTCTTTCCAAAAGATATTTTGGAGACGGGGTAGTATTTCTTTAAATTATTTACAATTAAAATATCATCATTATTCATCTTATTATCTATATTCTTAATAGTCAGGGCTGACTACCTCCTCTCCTTTTCTTCTTCACTTTTATCGCTTCCGTCTTCATTATATAGATGACAAGCAGCAAAATGAGTTGGTGAAAACTGAATCATGCCCGGATATTCCTGGGAGCATATACCCATAGCCTTATCACATCTATTATAGAAATAACAGTGATTGGGCATATTTATCGGGTTAGGTACCTGCCCCTTAATGCTATATAAACGATCACCTTTTGTATTATGACTTCCTGGCTTTGATTTCATAAGCCCAATGGTATAAGGATGTTTAGGGTTATGGAATATCTCCCTAACTGTTCCTTTCTCTATAATTCTACCGGCATACATAACTACGACAGTATCTACCATTTCAGCTATTACCCCAAGATCATGGGTAATAAGCATGATACTTCCATTGATCTTCTCTTTAATATCACGCAAGAGCTCTAATATCTGAGCCTGTATGGTTACATCCAAGGCAGTTGTAGGCTCATCAGCTATAATTAGTCTAGGGTTACAAGATAGAGCCATTGCAATCATTACACGCTGACGCATACCACCTGAAAGCTCATGAGGATAACTGTTATAAACCTTTTCAACTGCAGCTATGCCAACAAGATTCAACATCTCAATGGATCTTGCTTTTGCTGATTCTGGTGTAGCCCCCTCAGTATGAAGCAGAACCACCTCATCCATTTGGTAACCAATCTTAAACACGGGATTTAAGCTNGTCATTGGTTCTTGGAAGATCATGGCGATATCTTTACCACGTATCTTNAACATTCTGTCCTTGGGCATTTTTGTAATATCATAACATTTGCCATCCTTGTCCTGATAGCGAATACTACCACTGACAATCTGGCCAGTTGGTGCCTGAACAAGTCTCATAAGCGAAAGACTGGTAACAGATTTACCGCATCCAGATTCACCTACTACTCCAACTATTTGGCCCTGTGGAATATCGAAGCTAACTCCGTTCACAGACTTTACAGTACCTACATCTGTAAAGAAGTAGGTATGGAGGTTGTCAAACTCTACTACGTTAGCAGGGTCCCTCATCTGAGTTAGATATTCCTCTTCGCTTACGTTTTTCCTATTATTTTCTTTTTCGTACTTTTTAATTATTTTATTGTTTTCCTTACTGATGCGTCTTTCATCTTTTAACGTAAGGTAAGTTGTATTGTCAACGCCTTCTATTTTACCACGCTTTAATTTATCTAATAATCCCATGGTGTCACCTACCTTTTCATTCTAGGGTCAAATGCATCCCTAAGACCATCGCCAATAAAGCTAAAACCTAAAACTGTAATTACAATCAGTATACCTGCTGGTACCCACATATTAGGGTAGTTTGCAAGTATCTCCTGTCCCTTAGAAGGATCTGCTAGTGCTATCATTGAACCCCATGCAGCCCTTGGAAAGGGAACTCCAAGACCAAGGTAGGAAAGTGTAGACTCATAAAGAATTATTCCACCTAAGCCCAAGGTTGCACTTACAATGAGCTGTGGCATCGTATTAGGAACAAGATGCCTCATAATTTTATTAATAGATTTGATTCCTGTTGTTTCAGCTGCCATCATATATTCTTGCTCTCTCAGCATAAGAATCTGTCCTCTGACAACACGGGCAACTCCAGTCCATCCCATCAAGGTCAAAAAGCCCATAAGATAATATATTCTGTGTTCTGCTGGTATACTTTCAATTGAACTGATTGTTGCAGAAAGCACCAGAAGGATAGGCATGCCAGGAAGACAGGCAAATATATCTACAACTCTCATGATGATTTGATCGACCCATTTACCATAATAACCTGCTAATCCACCTAAAACTATTCCTAAAATCGTTTCTATAAATATAACTATAAAGGAAATCGTCAGTGAAATACGACCGCCATACATAAGGCGAGTAAATATATCAAAACCAGACGTATCGGTACCAAGCCAATGGTCGAAAGATGGAGGTGCTTTAAAAAGAACCTGCGTCTGGGATTTGTCATAATAATCATAAACCTTGCCATCTGGACCAGTAAACTGGGCCATGGTGACCATGTCTGTGGTTCTCTCTATTTTGAAAACCTCAGTTTCTTTATAACCCCAAGTTGCATCAACAATAAATGGTCCAATAAAAGAAAAGACAAATACAAATATAATCATAATAAGACCTACGATGGATAACTTACTCTTAAAAAACCTCTTAGCCACCATACGACTTGGAGATATAACTCTAAAATGCTGTTCCGCTTCTGTTTCAGCATAATCTTGATGGTCAGTATAATTCTGTTTTTTTTCGTTTTCAGTATTTAAAGCCATTAATATCCCCCCTTTATGATAATTTGACACGGGGGTCAACCACCATGTACATAATATCTGATATTAGCATACCTAGTACTGTTAGTATTGCTAAAAACATATTGTAACCCATAATAAAAGGAATGTCCCCCTGTTGAGTCGCCCTTAGTGCCATATAACCGATACCAGGTATAGCAAATACTGTTTCAGTAATCATAGCACCACCAAAAAGACTGGGGAGCATACCTGATAAGGACGTAACCAGTGGAATCATAGTATTTCTAAATGCATGCTTATATATTACTACCTTTTCGGATAGTCCCTTAGCCCTTGCTGTTCTAATATAATCCGAATTTAGTACCTCTAGCATGTTTGTTCTAGTATATTTCATGTTACCACCAACGCCCAAAAGTGTCAGGACTGCTAAAGGCAAAACTAAATGCCAGGCCTTGTCCAAAAAGATTTGAAAGTGTGCATCAGCAGCAAAAATCTTTGTTGCTGTCGTCAATCCCTGTAGTGGAAATAGGCCCAATTTTATAGCAAAAACATTCATAAGTAGTGCGGACAAAAAGAAAGAGGGTAAAGATGCACCCATCATAGCAAATACCGACACAGAATAGTCGTAAGCACTATATTGATTTACAGAAGCCTTAATACCCATCGGTATTCCAATCAGAATTTGTAAAATATATGATATAAAAGCAATAGCAAATGAAATCCATATATAATCTGAAAGAACTTCTGTTACAGGCTTACCATATAAAAATGAATGACCTAAATCACCAGATAAGGTGCTTGTTAGCCATGTTGAATAGCTCTTCAATATTCCTGTAAAGCTTTTGTCAGCTAGGCCATACAGTTCCTTTAGGCGCTGGACATCTTCTTTTGTCATTGCACCACTTTGAAGAGCGGCAGATGTCTGATTATCAATATAATCTGCAGGCATAAGCATAGTTAGCATATATATCAAAACTGATACACCAACTAGTATCAAAGCCGCCAATGCAATCCTTTTCAGCAAATATTTCCACATATTAACCCTCAATTCTCAAGAAGTAGTACAAGGCTGAAAATCTCAGCCTTGTACCCTTATTTTCTTTTCTTCTTATATTTCTTAGTTTAACTCAACATTCCAGATAAAGGATATAGGAGACTGGAATGGTGTTACATCTTCTCCACTAAAGAGTGTACTAGTATTGATAACATTCTTGTCGTAGACATACATATTCTTTCTCTGATAGGTCGGAACCTCTACAGCCAGTCCTGTGGATAGCTCTAACGCTCTCTTGTAAATAGCTTTACGCTCTTCTGTATCGATGGTAGAACGACCTGCCATAATTAAATCATTTAGCTCACTAAGCATTGCCTTTTCTTCATCTGAACCATTCTCAAATAGATAGTAAAGACCGCTTCTTGCTGCTGAGGTACCCTGATTTACCTTAGGATCTGAATGCCAAATCTGGAACATATCTGGGTCAACTCCGCCACTGCCCCATGCAGCTGCCCATACCTGAATTCCGGATTCATAAGCAGTACTCAGTTTATTTAAGAGGTTCTGATCGGTTTCAATGTCAACCTTTACGCCGATTTTCTCTAGAGTTGCCTGTGTATCAATAAAGATTGATCCTGCTGGATGGTCAGCAGCTCCAGATGGTAATGTAAACTTGAATGTAACCTGAGTTCCGGCTTTTTCATGTCCATCAGGATATGTCATTATATTACTTGCTTCGTCATACTTATATCCAGCTTCCAAGAATAAGGCCTTAGAGGTCTCTCCTGTTTCGTCATATGGGTATAGATTATCAGGATTGTCTGGATAAGCCCAAAGTATCTTAGTCATAGTACGATAGTTTACACTTGCTAATTCCTGATAGTAGTTATCAACTGCTAACTGTACATTCATAGCATGGGCAAGAGCTTTTCTAACTTCAAACTCTGGTATTGCCTGGCCTTGAATTCCAATATATCCATAACCATCATTGTCAACCAAGGTATATGCAAGCTTACTATAGTTATCTGCTCCAGCTGTGATGTCGTTAATAACTGTCATGGAAGCAGAAGGATCTGTATAGTGAACTGTACCTGTTAATATTGCATCTAACTCAGCACCTAATGAAATCTCCTGGTAACGGAAGGTCTTAATCTTAGGAGATCCAAGTAGGAAATTATCATTGGCAGTATAGGTAACTACATTGTCCTTATATTCCTGGAATACATAAGGTCCAGCTCCCATAGGCTTGTCGTTCTTAGTCTTTAGATGACTCATGAACTCTCTATTACCAGTGTCTACACCAAACTCATTTAATGTACCAGTATATCCTTCAGTATAATAATGAGCTGGTGAAACTGTAACACCTAATTTGAAGATCGCTGTAGGATCTACTCCATCAATAACAACCTTAACAAATTCTCTTTCAACACCATCATCACATAGCATTGTTCCAGAAGTAATTCCACTGATGCTCTTTACTCCTTCTTCAAGCTGTCCTTCTGATGAAATATATGCTGTCTTAATATAATCCTGGATAGTTAAATCTCCAGCTTTTTCTGTATTAATACCTGCATCGCTTAAATCATAGCCATAAGCTGCAAGAATGTTTTCCCAATAAATGTTTGCATCTACTGTGTCTGTTGCCAAATCATATTTGTTGCCTAAGCTATCTATAAATGCTCCAGCTTCATCTACTTCACCAAATCCCCAAAGAACCATTCCGAATGCAGCCTGCATATTAGCATTAGCAGCTACCTGATCTGGGGTATATGGAGCAAAATAGGATTCAATATAACTTGTATAATTTGTATTTACATAATCAATAATTTCCTGAGCAAAACCAGCTCCTGCTTCATCTAAGTAGCTCCAGAATTTTTCCTGTTGCTCTGCTGTTACTCCATTAGCAGGATTAATAACCATTGAACCATCATCGCCGGGTTGGATACCTGCTTCAAGAATAGCATCAACTGTTTTAAGTACATCTGAGCTAGTCTGTAGTCGATACTCATTTATTCCTTGTATGTTCATGGTATAGAATGTAGAAGAACCATCATACATGGGATCACTTAATACATACATTGAGAAGAGTACATCCTTAGCTGACATTGGTTGTCCATCACTAAAGGTAAGTTTGTTCTTCAGTATAAATGTATAAGTGGATGTAGAGTTATCATCACTTATTTCCTGTGTAAAATCATAAGCATAGCTAGGTACATCAATACCAGCCTCAGGCGCTCCAAGCTTATTATAGTAAAGTAGTCCAAGATGCGCCATACCATTCACATCTACGTCATAAGCTGATGTAGCAAAGAACGGACTGAACTTACCATCCAGGGTTCCAATGCTTACAACAAGCGGATTTGTCTCATTACTACCTGTTCTAGGTGTGACACTCGCGTCATATCTATTGGCGGGTACATCGGGAAGAACCTCTGTTGGTTCTTTTGTATCATCCGTTATGTCGCTTGGTGTCGTTGTTGGTGTCTGCGTATCCGGTTGATCAGTATCGTCTGACTTTGACTTAGAGCAGCCTACTACTGAAAATACTACTACAATTGCTAACAGCAGTAAAAGCATGCTTTTAGTTAGTTTATTCTTCATAATTTCTCCTCCTTTTTTTTATAATATATTTAAATTTTAAATATATTCAGTAAAATAATGCTAATTTGGTCTTAAAAAACAAATAGGGGAAAGATATTCATTATAATTGGTCATTATAATTCGGATCTTCCACCTTATTGGTAACCCTCTTTTGTAGTTGTTCTATCTGGATTAAGTACTGATACAAGTAGTATCCCCTTGCTAATACCAAATTCTTAAATTAATCATACTAATATATATGCTACTTGTTCTATTATCTTGCTTGAATTATCAGAAACTATGGGTCCCATCACGGTTGTAGTACTGCAATGCACTAAAGCAAAATAGTATGATTTAACCCAGCTAGTATTAAAAAGGTCGTCAATACCGACGACCTAGTATGCCTCATGTATATCTCTTTAAATTTTCCCTATATATTATCTANATTAATACAATAAAACCCAAATTTTCGTATCACTTGTATCTTTTATTAAAATATCATAGATATAATTTGTTGTCAAGCATTTGCTTATTCTTTCAATATATTACCTACATTTTTTTTCATCCTTTAAGCTTGAATAAAAAGAACATTTCTACCTTTAAATCATATAATGTCACATAAGGAGGGGTATAAGGTGTCTTATAATAAAAAGATTGGAATATTTGGCGGTGATAAAAGACAGGTGTATATGGCATTATCCCTTCTCGACAAGGGTTACAACCTATACTCATATAAGCTAGCCAATAAGATATCTCATAAAAACCACACCGAAGCCTGTGGTCTTGATCAACTAATGAAAAATAGCAGTGTGTTGATTGGTCCTATTCCTTTAACTAAGGATCTTGTTACCATATCCGATAGTACAGCCTGCAATTCTGAAAAAACCATCACCCATCTATTAAATAAGGATCATTTGCTTATTGGGGGGATGATTCCTCCAGATATTATAAGTGCATGTAATAAAAAGGGCGTTTTCTGCTATGATCTGATGAAAAGTGACAAAATAGCCATAATGAATGCTATCGCAACCGCTGAAGGGACTATTATGGAAGCAATCATATCCAGCGACAGAAATCTACATGATAGTAGCTGCCTTGTGCTTGGATATGGTCGTTGTGGCAAGGTGCTTACGTCTAAACTTTTGGGTATGAATGCCAATGTTACCGTTGCCGCCCGTGATGATGATGCACTGGCATACGCATATGCAACAGGTGCATCAACTGTCAATTTAAGAGATATAAAAGCCCTGCTGCCTAGCTTTCATTATATATTTAATACTATTCCTGCTCTTGTACTAGATCAGGATAGCCTGAAATTAGTATCCCGAGATGTTGTAATCATAGATATTGCATCCGCCCCTGGCGGTGTCGATTATGAGTACGCCCTGAATCATGGTATAAACGCCAAATTATGTCTTGGTCTTCCCGGAAAGGTTGCACCAAGATCGTCTGCAGATATATTATTGACCGAAATTGAAGCTCTCATAAAAGAAAGAAGTGGTTAAATGAATTTAAGTGGCAAAAATATAGGCGTAGCCCTTACAGGTTCTTTTTGTACTTTTGATAAGGTCTTTTCTCAAATCGAGAGACTTGTAAAGGAAAAGGCCAATGTATATACAATATTTTCTGAAAAATCCCAAGGTACAGATACTCGTTTCGGAAAAACTACTGATTTCCTTAGACAAGCTAAGGATATAACAGGAAAGGATCCCATCACAACAATTGTTGAAGCCGAACCCTTAGGNCCTAACAACATACTAGATGCTGTAGTTGTGGCTCCCTGTACAGGTAATACCCTAGCCAAGATGGCTAATGCCATTACTGATTCCCCTGTTCTTATGGCTACAAAGGGGCTCCTTCGCAATAATAAGCCTGTGATACTAGCCATCTCAACTAATGATGCCCTTAGTAACAATCTTAAGAATATTGGTTTATTAATAAATTTAAAAAATATATATTTTGTACCTTTCGGCCAGGATAATTATAAAGGAAAGCCCCATTCTATGGTTGCACATTTTGATCTAATACAGCCTACCCTTGAATATGCACTGGACGGACGACAACTACAGCCACTTATAATGGCTCCCAAATAAAT
>JGI24710J26742_10000207_pt1 | contig 55083 bp, 57 predicted proteins | sample BioPla2DNA2_FD_26742 | JGI IMG/M metagenome (IMG submission 26742) | reverse complement strand
GAGGTGGCATTAGTGAAAAGATTGTGTTGCCTGATGAAGCTATCGAATGGCTTGATATGTATTTAGAGGCTACTGCATTAGAGGATTCAGCAAAGGAGCAGAAACAGCTTGCATCCAATAATTTAAAAGCTATTATGGGTGATTATGATGTTGCTACTTGTCAAGGACATACAGTTTCATGGAAACCTGTAAATAGCGAAAGGTTAGACAGCAAAGCTTTAAAAGAAGCTGAACCAGAGATTTATGCTAAGTTCACAAAGACCAGTACCAGTAGAAGATTTTCAGTTAAGTAAAGGAGCGTGTTATTATGGCAAAACAGTCAATAGATTTAAAAGCATTATTAGAATCAAAATTAGGTGATGTAATACCTACAGAAGCTCATATTTCGACCATAGAGCAGGTTTCTAAAGCTATCCCTGAGAATCTGATGTTCAATGCAGAAACAACGGATTTTAAGCCTATTACAAAGCCAGTTACAACATCAGGAGCTAAACCACTAACGGTAGAACAGGCAAAGGAATTTAATGCTGAAATGGATAGATTCATCAATGAATGTCTCGTATTGGGTACAGATTATGGCACGATACCAAATTGTAAAAAGCCAACATTGTTAAAGTCAGGAGCTGAAAAGGTTGCTATTTATTTAGGGCTTATATTTCGTACAGAAGTTGTCAGCCGAACAGAAGATTTTGCTCAAGGTTTCTTTGCTTATGAGTGCAAAGTTTACTTGATTGATGTAGATGGTATTGTTCGTGGTGAGGGTATTGCAACAGCAAACACGAAAGAATCCAAATATATCAAGAGCAATGGTTTTTCTGTACAGAATGTTGTTTTGAAAATGTGTAAGAAAAGAGCGTTGGTGGATGCTGTACTCAATGTGGCAGGGTTATCAGCATATTTTACGCAGGATATTGAGGATATGGATTTACCACAGGAGCAGGTCGGTAAAAGCCCTGATGAGTTAAAACAACAGCCAAAGCCACCACGTCCTGCAACCAAGAAACAGTTGGAGTATCTACAGAAGTTGATGCAACAGCATGGTAATACACCTGAAACCATGAATAAGTATGTGCAACAGCAATACGGAGTTCTTGACTATACTAAAATCACAGGTCAACAGGCAAGTGAATTGATTGAAAAATACAAGGCTACCGAGCAGTAATTTACTTAAAATTGTCTACATAGTTATAGGGGAGTTTGATTATTCTCTCTCTGGCTGTGTAGTAGGTCTATCGTTTTTATAATAATTGGGTACAGGATGGAAGTGTTAATTTACGCTACATTTTAGCATTTCCATCCCAATCTCAAGTATATTATATATTATGAAACTTAAAAATCTTATGTGTAGTATCAATAGTGAAAATGACTTGATTTTCTACCCTATTGTCTACAGAAACGGAGGCTATTATGAATAACAATGTAAATGTAATCGTAGCAGAGAATCTAAAGAGTATCAGATTAAGTAAAGGTTGGTCGCAGAAGTTTGTAGCAGACCAGTTAGGAGTTGCACAGAGAACAGTTAGTAGAGCTGAATGTGGTTGTACCATATCAAAGAGAACATTGAGGCTACTTGCTAGTCTGTATCAGGTTGATATGGCTACCTTATATAATGAATGTGTACAAGAGCTACCACGAGGAACACAGGTAGTACCAGATGATGTTGCAACAGCACTTTTGATAAAAACATCATTTATGCAGAGTTTTGAACAAGAAGTCATATTACGGTACACCGATATAATTCAGAAAGAAGCATTGATGATGAGAACGGATGTAGAGCAGATAATTCCTGAAGCTCTTACAATGAAGAAATCATATTCACTACAGGATGTAATATCAGCGTGTATGTTGGTAAATCAAAAGACATTATCTAAAGTAAGAAATATGGCTATAGCATAAAATGTGGAGACTACTTTAATCGGTAGTCTCCTTTGTGTTTTTACAGAAGTCAGCAAATTTGCCGAATAACTCGTCGGTCGCTTTATCTAGGTTAGGTTTTGTTTGGTTCTCATATACATAAAATTCTGAATCGAGTAATGGCATAATCGAATCTTCTAAATATCTGTTTATAGAACGGTTTAAATTAAATTCTTCTGTGGCTATCTGATATTCTAATGATTCTTTCAGTTCCTTTGATTTATAGATTTTTTTTGCTTTGTCAATTCTTAATAGCGACATGAATATTGATTCACATACGCCTTGCAGAAGCTCTGGTTGACTAAACAACAAATTAAGCATTACTGCTTCATGACCATGACCGTCAGATAAGAAACGCTTTAAATTGTCCCAGAATGATTCATCTAATTGACTAAGGACAGGGTCTTTTCCGATTTCTTTTAGAGTAGGGCTTTGATAATCTGTTTCACCCATTAAGTAGTCAAATGAGCATCCGCATTTATCGTGATATAGGCGAAGTGTACTTGCTTTGCAAGGTGGATTCTTAGGGTCGTAATCGTTAGCTTCTAACTTGGCAATTATTGATTTGCTTAGTCCATCTAATACGGTATCAGAAAATTCATCAATGGACATGGATGGATAGGCATGCCTATTATCACCATCTCTGTAACGAAGATTCATAAAGTGGTTGGGCTCTTTGTCCATATATAGCTGTTTTTTGCTTTTTCTTCCTGCCATAATACATTACTCCTTTTGCGTTCTTAAAAGTGGTGCAAAACCAGTTGCAAAGTTTGTTGGTTAATATTTGGGAATAGTTTTGAGAACATAATTATAATCCATTATAGTAGGTAGTGTAAAGAAGAATTTTTCTTACAATAACAAGTCGGAGGTGAAGAACATGGCTAACGAAGAACTCAAAAACTTAATATTGAAGCACCGTCTCAAATATTATGAGGTGGCAGATGAAATGGGAATATCAGCAGGTTATTTATCAACCATATTGAGAAAACCATTATCCGAAGAAATGGAACAGAAAGTAAAAGCAGCTATTAACAGACTTATTAACCAGTAGGAGGAAATCACAATGAGAAGATTTAAAACAGTAGAAGAATTGAATATGGAAACCGTAGTTGAATTAACAGTAGAAGAAAAGACACAGGCATTTGAGCAATGGGTCGATGAAAGAATGGAGAGACATGAAATGGGGTTATCTAGCGTGGTAGGTATGCTTGATAATGCATTGGAGCAGGGAATCCCTTTATTTGAATCAAAATTAGATAATGAATTTAGCTTACGATATTTCTTTATCAATAAAGATGTAGAAATAGCTTCGGTTAGATGTGTACAGGAACATCTTTCCGAAGATTTGCGTAACAGAGCATTGTCTGAATTTAAACAGATGAAATTAAAAGCACGCAAGACCAAAGCAGAGTATAAGAAGAAATTCATGGAGCTTAGAGAGGCTATTGAACTTGCCAAAGCAGATGAGGATTATGTTAATAAAATTCGTAATCAGGTACAAGGTATTATCACAGAATGGTGCAATACATATGTGCTTCATGATTATTGCAAAGAACGTTTTGAAGCTGATGAATTACCTAATACGGTAGCTTATGTCGTAGATTCAATTTTAAGTAAGAAGTTGAATCCTAGTGATGCAGATGTAGAGAATCATGTTAAAAACTATATGGAGCATAACACAGAGACAGTTGCTGTAGCAGAAGTGAAATATTCTCAGGAATATAGCAGATGTGAAGTTGAGGTTAGAGGTATTTGCAACTCCGTTAATAACCTTATTTGGTCGGTGCAGTCAATTCTAACGGATATAATTCCTGCTGAAACGCTAGATGAGGTAAGACATCTATATATAGATAGTCTTATGAAAGCAATTCATTTTGCTATTGAAGATGTTGAGAAGCTGATTCAAAAGAACAACGTCACAGATGAGAATGAGGTTAATTCTCTTAAGTCTATGATTGCAGTATTTTTGGATTCTCCAGTTGTTGAATGTGTCAGGGGCTAACTCTTATACATAACGTAGAGTTTAAATTATCATCCTGATTACACTCCCTGCAAGTGAGGGGTAACTATATTTACCCTAGTCAAGAACAGACCATAATCTCTAAAGCCTGTATTTATCAGGTGTTTCGCTTAATGGGTACAGGCTTTGAAAATGGTTATTGGGTACAGATTATTTATTACGAGGTGACTTAAAATGACAATGGATTTGTCAGTACATACAATGGTTATTCACAATAAAATATCGTCATCAGAAGCACGTCATCTATGTTCGCTCTATGACAAATCATTGTCGAAAAATGTCGAATTGTCTGGAACGGATATTAAGATTGCAGGTATCAACCAAATCAATATGAAAGGCTCACAAATACCTGATTCGGGGGTATGGACTTATGATATATGGATTCAAGTAAATGTTGGTAGACTGATTAAACAGGCTAAGGTTGCTATGTTGGTACTGAATAAACGCAATGCCAATGCAATCATAAAAAGACTGACGAATATTTTTACCAAAACCTTTTGCTTTAAAGAGAAGCATTGTGATTCTGCTGAGTGGCATATATCACGTTTTGATTGTGGTTTAGACCTTAAATTGGGTACAGATGATGATAGTGTTCTAAAGGCTTTTATCAAGGCTCTACACACTTCTTTTGACAGTGGTAATGTTAGGGGAGTTCAGTATTCGGAGTATAAAGGATATGACGAACCGCAGGTACAATATGAATCTGTCACGCTAGAAACAGCAGGATATAAAAAAGGCAATCCGTTATATCGCTATAACATTTATTATAAGTTACTACAGCTTCTACAGAAATCACAGGAGCTTGGATTTACGTTGTCGCAAGATGAGATTAACGAAGCAAAAGAAGTTATCCGTATCGAGAAGCAGATTGATGATGTATCTAAGATTTTTGGTTGCAGTAGTAAGTTAAGCACATTGTTAAATGAAGATGTAACTGAAAAAGTTATGAATAGCATTATTAAAGAAATGAAGCTCTTTTTTGGTACAGGCGATTACCTGACTTATGAGCAGGGGGGTGCTCGTATCAATGCTTCAAATCACGATAAGGTGACACGAGATAAAATGGTTATTGTGTACGCATACACAAAGTCCGAAAGTTATTCAGCATTACTGGATGATGTGGCACGAACTATAAAAGCGAATGGTGGTTCAGATGCAGATGTTACGGATATACACAAAGACATTGCCATGCTTAGAAAACATATTGAGGCGTTAGGCATATCGGTAGCTTCTGTACAGGGTGTGTCGTCTATGAAAGGCATTAGTACCTTATTAGATGAAGAATTAACAGCAAGGGCAAAGCCAAGAAAGAAACACCAATTTTCAGAGATTGTGAAAGTGCCAGTAAAAAGAGTTAAGGGTCACGATAGCAGTCGTTATATGTGTAAACCTACTATTCAGCTTGAAGATGGCACTATAGACAGAACCAGTATCGCAAGTAGTGTTGGTGGCACTCGTGAAGAATGTGAAGTAAAGGTTTTTGAGAAAATTCGATATAACCTGAATACCTATTATAAATCATTAGCAGGTCAGCCTGAGAAACAAATTGAATGCTGTGAAAATGCTATTTATGACTATGAGCGTTTCAGAACCATAGTACAGAGCAAAACAGTAAGAAAAGATATTGATGTTATGCTAGACAAGATTAAAGCAAGAATTACTAAGAAACAGGAGGAATGTTTATATGGAAAACAGCAGTAACACTACAACTTTATACAAAATCGTTGAAGACAAAGCAAATTCTAAAGGATTGCGAGGTGGTAATCAGCTAGAAGCAGATATACAGGTGGCATACCTTAATATGCTTCACGAACAAGGACTATTAACGGATAATATCCATTCTATTGCCTTAGATAAGGTAATTAAAGGAGTGATTTGATGAATGAATCAAAGGCTGCAATCTATCATTTTACAGATGGTGGTAGCATAAGACCGATTGTGTATGAGAAAGAAGTTGACCGTATCAGGAAGTTTGCATTGAATATTGGCTTTACTGATACTGACCTGTACTTGGATAAGTCTTTACGAAAGAAGGACCAGTTGCAGTTACAGGCATTGTTACAGAGCATAGGTAATTATGAAGCTCTTATAATGAAAGATTTTTACCATCTTCGTAAAAATACAGGTGCATTTATGAATGACCTAATTGCTCTTGGTAGCAAGGGTGTCAATATCTACACCATTGAAGATGGTAATTTTCTATTAGAAAAAGCACCATTTGAACAGCCTCTAAGGGTAGCCATATATTATTGTGGCTTAGAAATCATTGGTCGCTCCATAGAATTACAGTTTGAAATCATGGAGTATTTTATACAGACGTGTACGAACTGGAAGCTAATTGACAAGTATGCTGATACCTCTGGAAACAGGATAGATGGAAACCAAAAACAACTTCAGGAGCTTATCAGAAATCGTGATAAGTATGACATGGTACTGGTGCAGTCCTTTAATGATATTCATTGGAGAACAGCGAAGTTTTGTAAGGTCAGACATCAGCTACAGAAAGATATTTATAGTATGCACGAAGATATGTATTTAAGATACGGACAAGGAGGAAACCATGAAGAATAAAGCAATTACAGAGACTTTTTTGTGTGTAGAGTATGCTCGTGTTAGTACAGCTAATGAGGGGCAGAAAGACAGTTGCGAGAATCAGATAAAGTTATGTGACGAATATGTAAAGACACATCCTGAATTGCGTGTGGTCGGTAAGTATGTTGATGATGCTTTGACTGGTGGTAACGATATTCGCCCTGAATATCAGAAGCTATTAGCAAGAATTAAGCAGGGAGATATTCGCTATATTATAGCCAAGAGTACCAACCGTTTGTGTCGTTCTACAGAGGTTGACGGTCAGTTACAGAAGATTTGTAGAGAGCATGATGTAATGATTATTTTTGTCAGCACCAATCAGGTTTTTAATCCTTTTAATGGTGATGATGTAACTATGCACTCTATTCAGATGATATTCGACCAACAGTACATTTACACGCAGTCCAAGAACGGAACTATTGCTCATCAGCAGAAATGTGAAAAGAAAATACTGGATGCCACGGATGTCAGATATGGCTATAAGTGGGATAAAGAAAATAAGTGTATGGTAGTCAATGAAGAACAGGCACAGTATGTCAGAAAGATGTTTGAGTGGTATGTGTTCGGTGGTCTAGGCGTAACAGAAATAGCTCGAAAGTTAGCTGAACTAGGTGTGTATGGTGAAAAGAGTGGCAAGATACTGACAGCCAACACTATTTCAAGCCGATTATCAGATTCTTCTTATAAAGGTGTTTTCTACATAAATAAAAAGGGTTCAAAGCTCAATATTGGTGTAGGAGCAAAGAAGATACGTTTTGACCGTCCTAAAGAAGAATGGGTTGCTGTATCTGGACCCGCAATTATATCAGAAGAACTTTTTGACCTTGCACAACGAGTAAGAGAAGAACGGTGTCATGTATATGATAAACCAAGTAAAGAATCGTCACAGGCTCGATTCAGAGGTACTCATTTATTTGCAGGGAAGGTGTTCTGCGGTGATTGTGGTACTCAATTTCACTTTAGATACTCTGACAGAGCTAAGACTATCGGTGAATATAAAGACTGCTTTGGCAAGATGAAAAAGACATTAGATGCTGTCTGCAATAACAAAGAACATAATCGCATTAGAGAAGATACTTTAATTGCATTGTGCCAGTATTCTATAAATGTGTTCCTGAGAAATCATGGGAATTGCATTGATAATATTGTTGCTATTGTTCGTGAAGCCAGTAGAGAAGCATTGAATGATGATACACAGATTAAGGCGTATCAGAAAAGATTACAAAAGCTGGATAAAGAACTTAAGAAGAATTTAGAAGCATGGAGAGATGCTCCTGACCCTGATATGAGAGATGACTTCTTAAAGATGTATCAAGAGAACAAAGCTGAAAAGACAGCCATTGAAGAACATTTGGTAGAGTTACAGCAACAGCAGTTGTCATTTGATGAACTGGAACAGGAATTACAACAGATTAAAGATAAAATCGAAGCCATGAAGCAGATAGAAGAAATTGACCGTTCTGTAGTTGATAATTTTATAGACAGAATCATTATCGGTGTTGATGGCAAGGTAACTATTATCTTGAAGTTTGGCACTAGCTTTGATGCGTTTATGCAAAATCGAGTATTGCTTGCTTATGATGGTACTGGTGACATTCAAGAGATACCATTTTATAATTTGCAGTTCATACAAAACCTAGAAAATTTCAAAGAAGGCATCCTTTATTATCAGTTGGGAAGATGTTCCGACAGGGCATGACGGTTCTATGAGCACTGGACATGCCAACAGCCCCAAGGATATGTTAGCCCGTCTAGAAACTATGGTCCTTATGGGTATGGATATGCCACTTATGGCTATTCGGAGCCAGATTTTTTCTGCCATAGATATTATTGTCCATCTGGGGCGGCTAAGTGATAAATCTCGTAAAGTTTTAGAAATATCACAGCTTTCCGCATTAGTGGATAACAAAATTACACTAGAACCTCTATTTTCCTACTCATTAAACACCGGCTTGCTAGAACCCACAAATACATCTTTAATACGCACCCACAAATTGTCATTATCTGGATTAGAAGGAGACTTTAATGGACTATAAGAACTACAAACTTAATGTTTTCCAATACATTTTATATGGTTCTATTTTTCTATTTTTATTAGCTACTTATTCAAGGTTATTTTATGATTCATTTATCCCAGTGCTTTTATTCATCCCCTGTATATACCCGTACTTTAACTTTGTTTCAAGGAGCCTATGTTCTAAGAGACAACGTTCCTTGATCTTACAGTTTAAGGATATGATTACATCAATTAGTGCCTCATTAAATACTGGCTACTCCCTTGAAAACGCATTAGTTGAGTCCCTAAATGAGATGTCTATTCTATATGGTGAAAATTCTCTCATATGTATGGAGTTGGAATTAATAAAAAGGAAGTTACTTTTAAATGTCCCTGTTGGAGATTTATTCGGTGATTTAGCAATACGCTCCGGCATGGATGAAATAAGTGTATTTAGCGAAATAATAAATATATCAAAAAAAAGTGGTGGCGATATGATATCCATTATCCGTACCTCTGCTTTCTCCATAAGTTCAAAAATATCCCTAGAGGATGAGATACATACCTCAATTGCTGCGAAAAAATTTGAATTATATATAATGGCATTTTTACCTGTGTTTATAATGTTCTATGTTAATTTAACTCAACCGGGGTTTTATGAATCTATGTATCACAATATTATCGGAATAATCATTATGTCCATATGCCTAGCTATATACTTTTCAGCTCTAGTACTTGCAAATAAAATTTTACGAATCGAGGTGTAAAATGAGTTTATATATCTATCTAATATTTTTTATTTTTTCATTAGCAATTCTTTTTGGTCCCATTTCCTATAAAAAGGATACTGTATCAAAATTAAACAAAAAAGAACATCCCCTAAAATTTCTATATGGGTCCGCTTTTCTTTACATTGATATCTATAGAAAGACTTTCTTAAAAGGAAAAAAGAGCAACAAACAAATAAAGCGACAGTCCCGCTTATCTTCTCTCCACGTAGGTCAAAATCCAGAGGCTTTACTTTACTTTGATTCTGCCAAAAAGATTTCTTTTTCTATATTAATTTTTACATTCGCTATGTTCATTGGGTTAGGATACAGCCTATCTTTACCTGAAAACAACGAGGTTACTTTTATCGACCGACCTCCTGGTAACAATGGCTCACTAAGCGAAGATTTAATCGCAAATATAGAAGGTGAAACTAGTCATGTCACTGTAAATGTGGATAGCAAAGAATACACTTTTGAAGAGGTTTTAAACATCTTTGATGCTGCTCGCGAGTCCATTGAAATTTCACTGTTAGGTGACAACAACTCCTTCGAGGAAATCTCCTCAAAATTGAATTTAATTAATAATGTAGATGACATAAAAACAAACTGGTCATTTGAAGATTCACAATACTTTAATTACGACGGAAGTATTAGATATAACAATATCCCCTTAGAAGGGGTCAGGACAATTGTCTATGGCACTCTTTCCTTTGCTGATTATTCAGCGGAAATTACCATTCCGATTTTTATTTTACCCTATGAATCCGAAGATTTATCCTTTAATCAGGAATTGCAATCTGCCATTGACACAAATAATGATAGTCACGAGCCCACAGTCCATCTTCCAACAAGTATCAACGGCTATAGTGTTTCCTTTTTCAAACCGCAAAATGACCTATCTCCATATTTTTTCTAATCGGGGTGATATGTGCGATTCTATTTCCATTACTCTTAAAAAGTGATGAGAACAAACTACTAAAGATTAGAAATTCCCAGTTAATGGCCGATTACGCCGAAATAGTTTCCAAGTTAACACTATTATTTAATGCCGGCCTAACCATACAGAGTTCGTTAAACAGAATTCAACATGACTTTTTGGCTTCCAATTCAAGAGAATATCACTATGCTTACGATGAAATCAAATTAACTCTAGAATTAATTTCAAATGGTCACTCTGAATCCGTAGCCTATGGAGATTTTGGAAAGCGAATCGGACTATCACCCTACATAAAACTAGGTGCTCTTCTAGAACAAAACCTCAAGAAGGGTTCCTCCGAACTAAAATATTTACTCTCCCAAGAAGTCCTTCAAGCAAGTGAGCAACGCCGACGTTCCCTCACTGAATCTGGTGAAAAAGCAAATACTAAGTTGTTATTACCAATGATGCTTATTTTTATGATGATTCTTATGGTTATAATGATTCCTGCGTTTCTAAACATGAATATCTAAATATAGCCATCTACCATTTAAGATTTACTATTATACTTAGCTATTAACCCTAACTATTAACCCTTAATTGATTGTTAAACTTGACTATTAAACGCAAAACTACCATCAACTATTGTCATTAACCTTTACAAAATATTTAATTTTCAAGGTTGTACAATCACCACTCACATGAGGATATTATATGATTACCAAAAAAATAAATAACCACCTTATAAAATATCAATTCTACATCCGCTCAGCAAAAGCTCGATTTTTATCAGCTTTACGGAATTTTTATCACTATAAATTACCCGCCATAGGCTCAATCGAAATGATTCTTATACTACTTGAGAAGTACTTTATCTCTTATTCATTATAGAATCTGTAGAAAGAATATATCTATATGTCTGTATCATATCCATCCTATCAATCAATATATCAGTATCAATAAGAAGGGGGGTCTTTAATATGTTTACCTATAAAGAGTTACATCTCATTGATAAAGGTTATTTCAAGGTACTTAGGTATCCTGTAGAGGATAACTTCATTGAGATTCAAAGTAAAAATACAAAGGATTCATGGATTATTCAAAAGAGGAATCCTGCTTATTCAGAATATCCTATTATCCTGTATCATAAACATCCAGGTCAGAAATATTATCATAGGCATTGGCAATGTTACAACGTATCACAATGCATCAGATCCATTAAATCCCATGATGAATATTCCCTTTTGAGGAAGTGGAATGAACGTTTTATTAGACGTCCTAAATATAAGTGTGTGTAGGACTCTTGTTTCTTAAATTCATGTTTTTGCTCCTTTATTAAAATGATAGTATATCAGCCATTACATCGCTGATATTTTCATCTGTAGTTGGTTCTGGGGTATCCCATGTTTCGGGACCGGAGGAAACACAAGAAGAAGGATTAGCCTCTGTAGTTCCCGAAGCAATGGTGATGTTACCGCCAAGTCTAGCTACGATTTTGTCTGCTAGTTCATCAAGTGGCAGTTCGTTTGATGAATGGTTGTTATGACGCTCTGCAAGTTCATACAGAGCTGTCACAACCATTTCATTGGCACTGCTAAAGCCGTATTCGGCAAAGTTAGAAATTGCCTTTATTGCCACCTGATCTTTGTGTGTATCATAGAATCTGATGGTTTTGGCAAAGGATTTCATTACTTTAATCCTCCGTTTCGTATCTGGTAACGAATAAGGTCCTCATAGCCTTTCGCGTTAATGTGTACATCATCAATTACAGTAGCCTTTGGATACTTCTCAGCATCAAGGAAGTTCTTAATGATTGTGGAACCTCCACCGATAAAGATAAGCTGAGTTGTATCAAGGTTGAACTGTAAAGCACGAAGCTGTCCCATAATGTCTTCCACGTAGGTTTTAAGGTCGTTCTGAATGACTGTAAGATACTTAGGTGGAAGATCAACGCTTGAACCGGTAATCATTACATCCTTAAGTAAGATTTCATCTGCTTCACCGTTAAACTGCTCTCTTAGGTGTTCATTGATTTTGTGCATACATGTAATGGTTCCAAGAGAAAGGCTCTTGCAGTTACCAGCATCAGCTTTTCTCTCACGGATAGGCATGATATCAATCGTCCAACTTCCAATGTCGATAACAACAGCAAGTCTGCTGAATTTGTTGATATAGTTCACGATTCCGGCATAGCCCTGTGGATATACATTTACACTTAAAAGGTTGATGCTATAGGTTACATCTTCATACTTGAAAACAAGTCTGCGATTGCGCTTGTAGTAATCAAGCATAGGTTCTTTTTCGGCTCCCATACGTGTAAGTGGCACACCTACACCAAGATGGATGTCAGCCTGAGTCATGCCCTGCATTTTAAGTTCTTCTGCGATAGCAGCTTCGGTAAGAACAAGCATATCCTCGTTATTCATTTTAGATTCCTGAATGGTAATCTTAGGATTGCCAACTGAATAGAATCCCTCATTTGTCTCAACCACCATGCTTGAAATAGGTGGCTTTGTGGAATGCTTAATCACTCCACTAGAAAATACTTTGTGCGATGTCTTTGTGTTACCAAATCCAACGTCTACTCCAATAATTAATTCACTCATGTTTAATTCCTCTCTTTCTTATAAATTGTTAACTAGGTCAAATTCTGAAGAGCTTTTCTTTTTAAGCTCAGCAGTTAATGTTTCAATGTTCTTTTCTAAAGAAATAATCTTTAGCTTTAGTAACTCGTTTTCTCGTCTTGTAGCTTTTAGAAGAGACTCTTCTTTTCTGTTAATAAAGACTTTCCCAATTTGTAGGGAGATAGCATTTGTAAGTGCTTCGTGAACATCTTTATTTTTATAGAAGTAGTCTCTAGAAAAGCCAGTGCGTCTTACAAGTTCTGCGACAGTGACTTTTTCGCCATCCTCAACCATTTCTGAAATTGTGGTAAGGGAAAGGTTTAGCATAGCTTCAGATCTGTCGTGATTGCTTTTTACCATGTTTGTGTAGTTTGCCATTAGTTCCAACCTCCTTTGTATTTATTAATGGTTTTGTCCTTTTCTTCTCTAAGTTTTTTAGTGCCTTCAGCAAGGACTTTACTTGTCATTCTGCGGTAGTGCTTAACAGATGAAGTATTGGCATGTCCAAGTAATTTGGCGATAATAGAATCATCAAGTCCCATATCACAAAGTCTTTTTCCATAAGTCTTTCTGAAAAGATGAGTACTTACAGTAAAGAGTTCTCCGTGGTCATCACGTAAGTCGTTTTCAATAATCATGCACTGCATTCGGTAATACATCGTCCCATAGGTCATAGGGTTATCTGGATTATTGTCGTCAACAAAGATATAATCTCGTGGACCGTAATGTGATGTTGTGTATGCAATGGCACTTTCAATTAAATTTTTAATATCATCGTTTATAGGCTTTCGATAACTTCTGTTAACTTTGGCCTGATGAATGGTGATGTATAAGTGCCCGTTTTCATCTTCTCTAATACAATCCGTTCTTAAGGTAAGTGTCTCAGAGATTCTGCAACCTAAGATTTCATGAAGAATCATTAATCGTCCGGTCTGAGGATCTAGAGTTTTAAATCCACTATTTAAAGTTTCAAGCTCGCTATCCGTATAAAAGCGAAAGACTGGAATATTGTTCTTTGGAATATCTTCAGGGAAGAATAATTTCGTAAGAGAATATTCATCTATTACAAGACCTATGGTGGCTAATATATTCTTTAGAGATATAAGCTCTGAGCGATAGTTCTTGCGTCTAGTATCTTCCGTATTTAGGTAAATCAAGTAAGATTCAATTACCTCTCGATCAATTTCGGCAAAGGATTCTATTTGTGGGTAATCCCTTGCAAGATATTCGGTGAAAACATTAATTACATGTACATCATTTACTGCTGTTCTTGCAGAAACTTCCTTGAGACGAAAGAGAATGGCTTTCTTTGTTTCAGCTTTCATTTTGTCTTGAAGGATGTTCTCAAAATTGATGCTGGCAATTGTGTTAACCGGAGGAAGCCTGACGGGAAAATCAAGCCTATCCAATATCCATATATCATCCTCAAAATGGAATAATCCGTCATCATAGGTAAAGTAAGAAAGGATGGTCTTTAGGTACTTGAAAAACGGATGTATCTTTGTTTCTGGATGTAACTTGTTTCTCTTATTACTGGTAATGGTTAAAGGTATCTGATGCTTCATAGCCCAAATTTTATATTGTCTAATACAGCTATCTTTGTCTAAGTCATATAAAGACTTGATGGATGGATAGGTATCGCATAAAAAGTCAGCTATGTGGCCAAAGCATCGTCTTTCATTGGTCATACTGGTAAAAGATAATTCCTTTCCCCTTGCAGTAATGAATTCTCGAAATTCTTCTATTAAGGAGGACGGCAATACATTTAAGTTGAAGAAGTACTCCGGATGATAATGTGCGGAGGATTGCTTCTTCTTTGGAACGTCTTTGTAGCAGTCAAGGTCTCTATAGAAGATGAAATTATCCTTAGGTAAGCAATAAAAATGTGCTTGGCTTATGTAACGAATAGCAGGATGCAAGACAAAACCATCTATCTGCTTTCTTCTAGGATTAATATTTTTGTCATGGAGAAAACCAATCATTCTTGCTGTAGCTGATTCAACATCAAGGTCTAACATAGATTCAAGATCCGGATAACAGTTGGATATGAATTCAGCAAAGAGCATGTAGCTTCTACGGTCTATGTAAAGACTTAAAAAGGTCAGAGTGTTCCCTCGCTCTAAGATAAAAGGAGCTAACTGCTCTTGGAGAGAAAGCGTTGGAAGTAGGCTTAAATCAAAGCCATACTCCGGTTTGTAGTAGTCGGATTTTAAGTTTTTTTCCGTTAGGTGCTTATAGCTGTTAAATTCTTTAAATTTTAGTTCCATTGAATGCCCTCCTTATTTTTTGTAGCGAAGTATTCTTCGTTTAATTTGTCTATTTTATTTGGTAGATGGTCAATGTAGTGCTTGGTCATGTCTTCACTAGAGTGTCCTAAGTATTCTCTGATGCACTGAATATTGGCGCCATCGTTGTAAAGCTCTGTGGCAAGTGTGTGTCTGTAGCCATGGGGTTTGAACTTATAGGTTTCAGATATTCCATACTTGTCAAAGAGAATATTCATCTGCTGTCTAAAGGTTCCGGAGCGGTAAGGCCCAGTGGTATGTGGAGCCTTAAAAACATATTCATCTGGAGCAATATTGTTTCGATTGATGTATTCTGTCATCAGGTCGTAAAGCTCTGTTGGTATAGGGATTCGCTTTTCTCTTTTGGCTTTGTTCTGATAGATTAAAAACCAAGCAGTTGAGCCATCAAAGAGGTAAGCATTTCCTTTTATTGTGCAGACTTCATTGACTCGAATACCTAAACACCAAAGATTTAAAAACATTAATCGAAGCTCCTCAGGGAAGTATCCCAGTACCTCGAAAACCTTTCTTTGATCTTCCTTTGAAACGGAAATGTCGTTGTGTTTGTAAACCTCAAATCCTCTGTATTTTTCAAAGTGAAATCTAAGAGGCTGTATACATTCTTTTGCTTCTAAGTAGTAAATGAATTTAGAAATCTCACCTAGGTGCGAATTTATAGTTGCAACACGGACATCTTTTCTTTGCAAGTAATTGATGTAGTTTTCAAGGTCTGCCTTTGTAAGCTTAGTAAGGTAAATGCCATTTTCATCGAAGTAGAAAAGCATTCGCTTTACATTGTTGTAAATCATGTAAATAGATGTAATTGAAAGTCTCTGAGAAAGACCAAGTAGGTATTTCATGTAGTCTTTCAGTAAATCAAGGTTTTCTGTTATTTCAACATCATCAAAGTAGAATGCTTCACGTGGATTTGAAGGATTTACTCTTCCTTCTGTAAAGGAAAAACGCTCTAAAAACCAAGCGGATGCATCCCAATCAATTGATGGCGCATTTAAAAATGTAAACTTTCGTATTCGCTTAAATGCAGCTCTAGAACATGTGGTGCTCTTTATTGGTAATGTATTTAAGTACTCTATAAATCCTTCTACTTCAGCATTTGTAACCCTTGATATGTCATCAATTTCATGCTCAACGCAGTATTTGTATAAGTACCAAAGCGGAGTAATACGATTTTGAAGAAGCATATGTGTAGTTACTTTGTCTCCGTCTTCAAGGTCGTATTTTAGTAATGCAAATACCTGACGCTTTAAAACCTCAGAAACATTGAGCGAAAAATCAAAGAAAAGCGGTTCCTTTACCTGTGTATATTCAAACTGCTTTGCAATCGCGATGTTTGGATGATATGTAAGGTAAATAAGCTTGTTCTCATAACGAAGTACATGTGGATGTAAATCATTCATGGACTGCTCAATGGCATATAGCTTTGCTCTATCGATGATCTTTATATATTCGATTCGCTTTGCTACAAAGGTGTTTGATATGTAGCGTTCAAACTCTACTCTGTCGACTGCATCAATATCAGCTAAGTCGGTGATGTTTCGTAATGCAAGGAAGAACTCTAGCTTGTTTCGCTTGGCTCTGTCCTTGATGACTTCTTTTAACTCAGGAAAAGACTTTCCTCTTAAGCGGATTATCATTTCAAGAGCTGATGCAAAGTGAGATTTCTGAGTATCTGTAATTGTTGTGCAAGTCAAAACCATGTTGTAGAAATCAATTGCAGTATCAAGGTCTACGTCATCTAAGGAAGTTATTCTTCGACTTAGTAAGAAGCCTTCAATTAAATCAATACCTGTGGCTTCTTTGTATCCAGTGCGAATGATTTCCTCATGGACGTAGGAATATTCAATTTGAGCTATTTTCAGTGCGCCCATAAGGCAATCTCCTTTCGTGTAATGTTTTTCTTTAGGATGCTTAGCTACTACTCTTGGCTGTAAGAGAATCTGTCAAGCCGGGGTAAAAATATCAGTAGGTAGGCTTTACAGATGAACGAAAGCCATATCATAAGTGCGGCATCCTAAAGGAAGTCGTTAATGTCGACAAACTTCATAGATTCAACGAAGTAGTTGTCGTTTGCTTCGGCAAGCTCGTCATCTTCAACATTTAGGTAAGCTTCTGTAGTAGCAATGTTCTTGTGACCTAAGGAAGTAGAAATCTGTGCCATATCCCAACCAGCTTTTCTTCGCTCGTTAGCAAAGTAGTGTCTAAGCATATGGGAATGTCCGCTAATACCACATCGCTTTTCTAGTCTTTCAAATAGGGAATTAACACCGCTTAAGGTAAGAGGCTTTCCCTTGGAAGGACCGCTTTCAGAAACAAATAGGTAATCTGTGTTTTTGCGAAGCTCGGTCGTATCAGTTAAATAAATCATGAGAAGATCAAATGTAGAGTTTGAAATTCTTGCTCCACGTTCTTCTGCATACTTTGCATAAGCTCCGTTTGGATTTGTTTCTCTGTAGCGAACAAATACTTTCTTGTTTTCAAAATCAATATCTGTCGTATATTTAATTCCTAAGATTTCACCGATTCGAAAACCGGTTTCTTCTAAAAGAAGAAGTAAAAGCTTGTCTCTTTTGGTTCGAGCAGATGAAATCAAAGTGTTTAAGTCATCTTCTGTAATACTCTTTGCATGATGTTCTTCTCTGGGAAGATAACCATGAAAAGTCTTTACTGTCTTTGCATACCGAAGACCAATGGAGTTGGTATATACAAAGGTGGAATCTCTAAGTACCTTAAGTGCGGTGCCGTTGTCATATTCGAGGATTACGAAATCGTAAAAATCGAAGATGCTTCTTAAGTAGTCGTTTGCTGTGTTGTTGTCAGGACATTTGCCTGATGCAGTATGTCTGCCTGCTCTTATAAAGTGTAGGTAGCTTGTGAAATGCTCCTGCTGTTCAAAAGCGGAAAGCTCTAGCACTTTGTTAACGGTAAGCTTGTTGTCTTCAAGGTAGTTAAGATACCAGGTAAGCTTTAGTGCTATGTTCTTTAAAGTCTTTTTCTTTCTGCCAAGATTCTTTTTGTATTTCAGATACTTGGTAGGAAGAGGAACAATTGAGTTGTTGGAAGTGTCGCGGATGATAAAGTACACGATTGTTCCATTAGAAACTGAATCAACGATGTATTTGTTCAATCCGCATCACCTCCCTTCTTTTCAATTGCAGATTTAAACCTATTTAAAAGCTTCCTTAGGAACTGCCTCGCCAAAGTTTAGTGGAAGTGATTCCATCATGGCGGCAAGTCGATAACCAAAACAAAAATCCATAAGATCAATGTAGAGCTGACCATCACGTTCGGTTGTGATAAAGCCATGGTCTTCAGAAAAAGCGGATGCCTTTTCTGGTGTGGCATTGGTAAGCTCACAAAACTGCTTTGGTGTAACCCAAATGTGTCTAAGCATATGTGTGCCCTCCTTTCTTAAAATTTGTATGTAAACTCCAGTTGGAGTTGATACCAAAAGTTCTTAAGTGATATCACCTGCGGATATCATGGAAGAAGTGGTAAGTGTGGATGCTGTATTAGGTAAGCATTTATAAGTGATTGCATCCGATTTACTTCTTATCCCTCTACCTTATATTTGGACCGAGTCAGAACCGATTACTAAAAAACTCGTGTAAATTTTTAAAATAAATTTCAAAAAATATATGGGCTTATGCCCTTTCATAAAACATATGGGACAGTTCAGGTCTGAATCTGCAGAAATCTATCCCTCTATATACATTTGGGGGGCTAAACCGCTCATTACTAAACTGAAGCCAAAAATATTTTTCTTATACCCTATATATGGGTTGATATTTCATTGATTACTAAAAAATAATCCAATGTTTTATAGAATATAGAATAGGATATATTCTATATATCTTTTATTAACATTATACACAGAAAATACAGGAATGCAACAATAAAATATATTCTATAACACAATAGAATATATTTTAGGATATAGAAAAGCGCATTTGAACAGAGTTTCGAGTAGAAATAAAATATATTTTAATGGGACAAAATATCGATTCCGTAGTATAATAGAGCTTAAATGGAGGATTACGCATGAAACGAAGTGTAGAACCAGATTTTAAGTTTGATAAAGACAAATTCGGCGAAGCATTGATGGCGGCGGTAGGCACAAGAACCATCGTGCAGTTTTCAAAAGATACAGGCATAAGCTATGCCTATTTGAGTAAGTATAAGAACTTGCGTGAAGAGAAAACACCGACACCGCAGACAATAAAGAAGATGGCTCTTGCGTCACAAGGTCCATCTTATAAAGAGCTTTTAGAAGCAGCTGGATATGATTCAGATAAATATGAAGATGATGATATCAGTGCGACTATGGTTAATAGTGAGTGGACGCCAATGAACACTCTTTTACCAACACTTTGTAGAACTAGCTTTAAGTGGCAGTTTGTAAGTGATGGAACAGTCGGTGCACCACTATGTGCAAAAGTAGAAGGCGCACCATTTGAAAGCTGGTATTTTATTCCGGTAACAAAGGATAGTGTAACAAAGGAAGATATCCTTGGGATTCTCGGAAGCAAAGAAGCTGAGGTGATCAGTCCAGAATCTAAGGTTACCTTCCTTACAGCAAACAAGGAAGTCTATAACCAGATGAAGGATATAGAGCTTTCACTTATTTCGTTAAGAGTGTCAGTTTCTTTGGTAAATAGCATTGATGGATTGATTTGTGAAGAACAGTATTTAAAGACAGCGGTTAGTCTATTAGAAGTAGATAAGAAGTATGTACTTACAGAACGTAGTTCAATAAATGCTACGATGTTGACATTGTAGAGGTGACTAATGAAGCAGATGGATAAAATGGAATGGTTCAAGTTGGTTCATAGTGAACTCATAATGTTCATGCAATATATAGAGCAAGACTTAAAAATCATTTATGCGACTTTAAAAGACGGAAAATTTGATGATAATTATAAAGTTTTGGCTGATGCTCCATTGGGCAAGATAATAAAGGAATTCAGAGAGCTTGATAAGAAAAAAGGGTTTTCAAAGATTAATGAAAAAGACTATGAATTACTGGATGAGATACGAGAGATTCGTAATTATTGGGCGCATCAGTGTTATTTAGATTTTCACTATATTGAAGACCCATATGAAAAACAGAAGGTGTTTAATGAAATCTGTGAAGATTTACATGTGGACGAAGAACGCGTTTATGAACTTCAGCAACGCATGGAAAGATTGCGAATAAGTGTTGTGAAAAAGTATCGACGCAAATAAAGAGTCCGTTAAATGGGACAGCCTATTGTGTAGAATTAATAATAAGTATAGATATGGAGATTTTTTATGGAACCATTTGTAAAGTGGGCTGGTGGAAAAAGACAGCTATTAGATAAAATTTGGGAGAGGACACCCAATAAATTTGAAACATATTATGAACCTTTTGTTGGTGGTGGAGCAGTTTTATTTCATCTTAAACCACAAAAGGCTGTAATTAGTGACGTTAATGAACAGTTAATTAATGTTTATAGACAATTGCAAAAAGATCCGAGAGCAGTTATTCATAAAATTAAGGAGCTAGATAGGCATACATGTGATAAAGAATATTATCTGTCAATGCGTGCTGAATACAATGAGAAAATTTCAGAGCATGAGTTAGATGCCGAATGCGCAGCATATATGATATGGATTAATAAGCATTGCTTTAATGGACTGTATAGAGTGAACGGAAAGGGGTTATTTAATGTCCCTTGGAATAATAAGCAAAGTGGTTCATCGATGGATGAGGCAAACCTTATGTCTATCGGGTATTATCTTCAGAATAGCGATGTGACGATTCTATGTGAAGATTTTGAAAGTGTGTGCAAGAGTGTAACGGAAAAAGATTTTGTGTATTTTGATTCGCCATATATTCCGGTAAGTGAAACGGCTTCATTCACAGATTATACAAAGGATGGTTTTTCGTATGATGATCACGTCAGGTTAGCAACTTTGTATAAGGAATTGGATTCACGAAGAGTAAAAACTATGTTGTCTAATCATGATGTTGACTTGGTATATGAGCTGTATGATGGGTTTAAAATAGAATCCATTGATGTAAGACGCAATATAAACAGTAATGCCAAGAAACGTAAAGGAAAAGAAGTGATCATAACAAACTATGAGGTATAAGATTTCGGGTTTTGAGCCGTATTTTGAAGATGAAATATGCAATCTTTATTTAGGAGATACATTTGAACTCTTAAAAAAATGTCCTAAAGAATCTGTGGATGCTATCTTTGCAGATCCGCCATATTTCTTGTCAAACGATGGAATAACTTGTAAGGGAGGCAAGATGGTTTCTGTAAATAAAGGAAACTGGGATAAAATAGCTTCCGTAGAAGAGAAACATAAGTTTAATCGCAGATGGATTAAAGCGTGTAAACGTGTGCTCAAGCCAAATGGATCAATTTGGATAAGTGGGACTTTACACAATATCTATTCTATAGGAATGGCTTTGGAACAGGAAGGGTTTAAGATTATTAATAATATTACATGGCAAAAAACAAACCCGCCGCCTAATCTTGCGTGTAGATGTTTCACGCATAGTACAGAAACTGTTCTTTGGGCTCAAAAAAATGAAAAAAAAGCAAGGCACGTCTTTAACTATGAGTTAATGAAAGAACAAAATGGTGGTAAACAGATGAAAGATGTATGGACGGGTTCTTTAACAAAGAAATCAGAAAAAAAGGAAGGACAGCATCCGACGCAAAAACCACTATATTTGTTAGAACGAATTGTGCTGGCTTCTACGAATGAAGGGGATATTGTTTTAGACCCATTTTGTGGTTCGAGTACAACTGGTGTTGCGTGTAAACTGAATAATAGAAAGTATGTGGGATTTGATAATAACTTAGAATACATAGAATTATCGAAGAGGAGAATTGAGGGTAGCTGATGAATGAATTGGAAACGTTCTTGGCAAATATAGATGCAATTTGCGGAGAATATAATAATCTTTCGATTGAAAATGCTAGGGCTGTTATAAAAGAAATAAATTCGTTTTTATATACTAATTATCCAGAGATTGGAAATGTTGATGCGTTAGGTTCGGAGTACGAGTATTTTTCAGATTTTCATAAGTATTGGAAAGAGCATCATAAGGAAATACTAAACATTCAGATAGACAAGAATAATTGCGAACGCGTAGCAGATGTATTGCATGAGGTATATGTAAAAACCGAAGGACGAGTGTTTAGGAGCTTGTATGATACAAATGGTCTGTCAGATGAGGAAGTTTGTCAGGTTCGCTTTTTGACAGCTAATCAGGATTTTAGAGGCTCCAGAAGTTTTGAACAATTATCCAATATATATAAAAATGACCCGGATATTTTTGCGATAGATTATGTTGTTGAGCGACCTGAAGAATTTTTGCAAAAAATTAAGGTGACGGACTTATCTCAGACGGATAAGCGCGTCAAGTTTGCCAGAACAGCAGGACAGTTTTTGCAAGAAAAACAATCAACGCCATATGAGTTGATGGATTATTATGATAATGATGTATATTCGTTCCGAAAAGACCTTATCGATTATAAAGGGGCTGGATATGGAAATAAGAAAACAGACATGTTTATAAGAGATATGGTGATGCTGGGGATATGGAAAAATGTTAATGGATTTGAAAAAATAGACGTAGCCAGCGATGTGAATACGATAAAAGTTGCCCTTAGAACAGGGATTTTAAAGACCGAAATACCGCTGTTATCAAGTTTTTTGGATGTGTTCTGCTATCAATATGCTTATGTTGATGAGATGAATGCAAAGGCGTGGCGAACAGTATGGGAAATATGGAACAGTAAATATGAGGAGAGCATATCGAGCCCGTGTTTGTTGGATTATTTTGTATATCGAATTGTAGGAAAAGAGTTTTGCAAGGAGAATTTGTTTACGTATCGATGTGACCAGGGACATAAGTTTTATTGGAATACGCGAGGAAAATCGGTATGCCCAGAATGTAGAAATAGATGTGAAGTTATAAAAGGACAATATATGTGTGACTGTGATGAAGGAAGAATTGTTACAGCTAGAATCCTGCCGGAATATGATAATTGCCCTTTTAGAGTTGTTTGTGAAAAGAATAATAAGAAACTTCAACCGCCAAAGTCTATTAGTATTTTAGGTAAAACGGGATGGACGTCAGCCTATGCAAGGAAAGATTGTGGTGGAGGCGGATTAATGGCATAAATTAGGAGGTTTTATGAAGGCAAGATTATTTGAATACTGGTTAAAATCATTTCGAGGTTCTATTAACGAATATGGTTATTATACAGATTTTAAATCGGTATATGAGAAAGCAGAAAGCTTAAAAATTGAGATTAATATTTTAAATTCTTTAGTTGGTTCAAAGAGTATTGAAAAAGACTTTGAAGAATTAATTGAAAAATATCCTGAATGCTTAAAGGCTATCCCTATTTTACTTGCTGTAAGGGAGAGGGAGATCTATTGCCAGGATGAAAATGGAGCTCTTACATATAAGTTTGATAAAAAAACACAAACAATTGAGCAGTATGCCTACTTTATGAAAAAGACAGGTTTGTTCGATATGCTTCAAAATCATATAATTAGCAATTTATATGATTATGTAACTGGGGTGGAGGTTGGATTGGGATCTAATGGCCGAAAAAACAGGGGCGGTCATCAGATGGAAAACCTCGTAGAGTCATTTATAAAGCAGACAGGAGCAGAATATTATAAGGAAATGTATCTTTCGGAGATAGAGGATAAATGGGGAGTTGATTTATCCGCAATTTCCGCTGATGGAACAGCAACTAAAAGATGGGATTTTGTAGTAAAAACATCAAATAAGATATATGTAATTGAAACAAATTTTTATTCAAGTGGTGGTTCAAAGCTAAATGAAACAGCTCGTTCGTATAAGATGATAGCAGAAGAAGCAAAAAGTATTAATGATGTGGATTTTGTATGGATTACAGATGGTGGTGGATGGACATCTGCTAGAAGAAACTTGGAAGAAACATTTGGCGTATTAGAATATATGTTTAATATCGCGGATATGGAAAATGGAATACTAATGGAGTTATTTAATTCGTGAATAGTTTAGAAAGAATTAGATAGGTTAGACGGAGGGTTTTATGAAGCTATTTGTATATAAAGGATTTGAAAAAGAATTTTTGGAAAATGTACAGGAACAAGCTTTGGTTGAAGGGGATATACAGGCTAAGCAGAATGTCTTGCTTTTTGATAAAAAAACCAGGAAAAAACTGGATATGTCCTTATTATCACTCGAAGATGATGAAAGTGCATGGGTTACATATGAAGAATATTCAGTAATAAAAAACCGCGTGGACGACGCAATTACTGAAGATGGGTTAGAGCTGGTTATATATATTAATAATTTATATCCGGATTATTATCCGTTGCCGTTTGATTTGCCTGCAGATAAGGCACAAGAGATAGAGGAGAGCCTTAATACGGATCGATTTGAAGATGTTAGTGAGGAAACAACAAGATTTTTAGCAATCTATAATTCTCTTGTTCTAGTCGATGGCGAATATTATGGAAGTTTTTATAACTATGAATATGACAATGATGCTATTCGGGTAATCTTGTATTATCCGAACAATGCTTTGGTCGAGGATTCAAAAGAACAAACTGATATGGATGTTTTTATAAACGAAGATGTTGATACGTATCTTCGTGATTTGGCGCGCATAAAAACTAATAATCCTCAAACCATTGGATTAAAATCAACGGATGGTTTAGTTTCGGCTAGAATAGAGGCGTCTTTAAAAGCTTTTTGTTTAAAAAACAATGTAAGGCTTATAAGGTTTTATGAACAGCTGGGAGATGATAAAAAACTTGAAGATGAATTATTTGATATAGCGAGGAATGATATCGGTATCAATGAGTTTAATGGGTTTAGAACAATTAAGTTTTATAAAAACCCAGATATTGATAAAGAGACTATTGAAATATCTCAATCGAGAATTATTCAAGAAATAATTACACAGGCGGAGAAGTCGTATGATGAAAGTAAAGAACATGCATTTAGAGATATTTTTATAACGGCTTCGACAGGTGCTGGAAAGTCTGTGATGTTTCAGATCCCGGCGGTGTATTTGGCAAAGCATTATAACAAATTAACAATTATTATTGAACCAGTAAAAGCTTTAATGCAGGATCAAAAGGAAAAGCTGATAAAAAGCGGATATACAAGGGTTGAGGCTTTCAACTCTGATCTGATATCACAGGTTGAGAAAGAAGCGGTGTTAAAAAGAATAAAGGATGGAGAGGTTGACCTTTTATATTTAAGTCCAGAGACACTGTTATCGTATTCAATTGAGACCATTATTGGGGAAAGAGAGATTGGATTATTAATTGTAGATGAGGCCCATATTGTAACAACCTGGGGAATGGGGTTTAGACCCGATTATTGGTATTTAGGAGGCTATATTAATAGACTTAGAAACCAGTTTCAGACTACAGCAGGACGAAAGAGACAAACCTATCGATTTCCTATTTGTGCATTTACTGCAACAGCAATTAACGGAGGAGTGGATGATTCTGTAAGTGACACAATTATTAGTCTATATATGGAAAACCCTGTAAAGTATATAGGTTATGTTAGAAGAGATGATATAGGGTTTGATATAAGGCTATGTGAGGGGAAAAAACTTCCACAAGCAAAGTATGATGAAGAAAAAACAAAGGTTATGAGTGCGCGAATTGACAAATGGCTAGAGGATGAAGAAAAGACGATTGTTTATTTCCCATATGCAACGAACGCATTTGATGCATCTAGAGGTGTAAGAGGTTTTACAGGAATAAGATGCGATAAAAGAATTGGTGTTTTTACTGGTAGGAATGTCGATGAATTAAGTGCGGAGGCATTTAATGAGAAAAAAAGAGAGACATTTGATAAGTTTAGAACTGGTGAATGCCCTGTTATGTATGCGACAAAAGCGTTTGGTATGGGAGTAGATATTGATGATGTACAAAACGTTTATCATTATGCAGCGACAGGAAACCTTTGTGATTATGTCCAGGAGATAGGCCGTGCTGCCAGAAAAAAAGGTATGTGTGGAGTGGCCATGACGGACTTTTTTTATAATGATATGTCTTACATGAACAAACTGTTTGGAATGTCTCAAATAAGGCAATATCAGATAAAGAAGGTTTTGGATGGTATTTATGATACATATAAAAGTAAAAAGGAAGCGAGAAGCTTTTTGATTTCTCCGCAGTCATTTACTTATATTTTTAATGGAAAGGGAATGTCTGATGAGGGTCAGTGTATTAATAAATTGAAAACATGCCTTTTGATGCTCGAAAAAGACTTTTATGATAAGTATAACTTTAAGGTGATTATTTCTCGCCCACAAAGTGTGTTTACAAAAGCATATGTTGTTATCAACAAGGAGGAAGAGTCACGTGTTCTTTCTTCAAAATATGGCAAATGTTTTAAATTCGTTACTGCAGGAAGGTATAAGGAAGTACAACCAGATGGCTCTCTTTTAAGTGATGCGGGAGATGTTTATATGCTTGACCTTAAAAGGGTTTGGGAAGAATTCCATCCGAATATTTCATTTCCACAGTTTAAATATTGGTATTTTAATAACGCATCAACTGCAAAAGATAAAGTTGAGATTATGCCTGAGATTCGCGACTATTTTTCACCAAGACAAAAGGTGAATATCGAAACCCGTAAGGAGTTGTTACTTAACGAATTAAGGGACAATATTTTGGCGGATTTTGAATATATTGGTGATACTCTTTATTCGGAATTTGGGAAATCTTACTTTACGATAGATGAATTTGCAAGAGCTATACGTGAAAGGTACGGTATGGGGCAAGCTCGAATAATCGCAAATTCGTTATTTGAGCTAGTAGATCCTAATATGACGTGTGTGAAGAGGCGAGATACAAATGGTCGAAACAGTTATATGTTAGCAAATGGAAATTTTAAAGAGTACATGCGCAAGGCCATTATCAAGTCAAAAATAGTTAATAAAATTTCTCGAAGTAGTGAGGCTTCGTACTCAAGTTATTTGAGTATAGCAAATGATGATTGGTCAAATATAGCATTAAAACTGTTGTCTATTTTTGATTATATATCATATGAAATACTTGGAGGAGAAGAACCAGAAATATTTATTCGATTAAATGATCCGCAGAAGATAAAAAATATTGTTATGGGGAATACCTACTACTCTAATAATTATGTTGCGAAGGCGAAACAAAAACATGATAGAGATGTGAGTGTTCTTCTGAATTTCTTTAAAGGTTTATCTTCAGATAATGAGCGCTGGGATTATATTGAAAATTATTTTCTAGGGTATGATGTTTTGTGTGATGTTAAAGAAGAGCCGCTTTCTGTTGTAGCAATGTCTAAGGCTATTGACAAGAATAAATCATATCCGACACATCAGTTTAGTAAATGGTCGGACTTGGAAGATTTCTTTGATGCAAATGATAATATCATTATTAGTAAAATGGCTAAAATGGGTGTTTCTTTACCGGAGTATTTAAACACAGTTCTAAAAAAATCCGACTGGGGAGAGTGTATTTTAATGTCGTGGCCATCTAAGAATGTATTGATATGTGAACAGAATACATCGGATGAGATTATGCGTGGCTTTGAAAAGAAGGGATGGTCTGCATATAAGTTAAACGAGTTGGATTATGAAAAAATTAAAGGGGAGGTTAGCTGATGGCAACTATTTACCCAATAAAGGAAGATTTGTCTGAAATACCTTATGCAGAATTAAAAGTATATGAAGCGTTAGAGAAATTAGGCGATAATTTCTATGTCTTTCATTCTGTACAATGGCTAAAAAAAACTAAAAAATGGGCAGCCACTTGGAAAGAGAATGATTTTCTTATTTTGAATAGAAATCTTGGTGCTATTGTTTTAGAAGTGAAAGGTGGAGATATTGACTATACAGGCACGGTTTTTCATCAGGTGAATACTCAAACAAATGAAGTATCAGTATTAGATCCCAAAAAAAAGAAGGATCCGTTATCGCAGGCAATAGATGGTGCTTATCATTATAGAAATGTTTTGGAAAAGATTTGCAGGGCGACTGAATCAAAGCTTGCATTGGATGACAGATTTCCAGTTGAGGTGGCAGTTTGGTTTCCAGGGTGTGAGATAGGCAAAAAAATCGAAAAATTTCCGTTAGCATACAGAGAAGCTGCACCAGCCGTTCTAGATTTAGAAAGCTTTAAAAAAGGTCCACAGGCTATTTATGATGTGTTTGATTTTTATGGGTCTCGAAACAAGGTTGATATATCGGATGATGAGTTTAAGAAAATCATAGATGCTATTGCGTCAGATTTTGAGTTGATTACTGCGCCGTCAATAAAAAAGGATGAGCTTGACCACGCATTTTTAAAACTAACACAGGAACAGACTGGCTTGTTAGATTATTTATCAGAACAAAGAGTTGCAACTATTCAAGGAGTTGCGGGGACGGGAAAAACGCTTATAGCGAAAGAGGCTGCAAGAAGATTTGGAACTGATGGAAGAAAAGTTTTGTTTTTATGCTTTAATAAATTTTTATATTTGTATTTAAAGAAACAGTATCCATATGAAAATGTGACTTACTATAATATTCATACGTTTGTAAGTCAATTTAGTGAAAGTACGGAGGATTTATCAGATAAGGAAAAAAGGGCAGAAGCGCTGTATAGTATTAGTTGGGACGAAATTCCTTTTGATGATGTGGTGATGGATGAAGCACAGGATTTTGTTGATGATGAAGTCGTATATTTCAAGGATTTCGCAAAAGAAAAAGATGGCCGTTTCTTTGCATTTTATGATAAGAATCAGGTTGTTTTAACAGATAAAGTCCCAGAATGGATAGAGGGCTCTGAATGTAGATTATTATTAACAAAGAATTGCAGAAATACATATGAGATAGCGTTAACCGCTTATAATGTCATAGATGTAGAGTTAAATCAAAAAATACAGATGATGAATGGAGAAAAGACATCTTTGACCTTTATAAAGGGTAATCCCATGAGTAAACTAGTCAAGTTGCTTAGCCTTTTGATGGGAGATGAGCGAGGGTATGAGAGCAATGATATAGTTATTCTTTCTCTTTCAACTGAAAAAGAATCAATAATGAATGGAATTAATAAGATATCAGGTGTTCCGATTACGCGCGAGAAAACTAATTCTTCAATACTGTTTACAACAGCTAAAAAATTCAAGGGGCTTGAGAGTCGTGTGATAATTGTTGTAGATATTAATGAAGAGAGTTTTGCTGATGAAAAGGCAAAAAGAAATTTCTATGTAGCATGCTCGCGGGCAACACAAAGTCTATTTTTAATGGTAGATGGAGATGAAGAAAAAATAAAACATATAGCAGATGCTATTGGAGGGGCAAATTTTGCACCTAAAGGTAAAATTGCGATGAAAACACAGTCGCAAATATTAGACTTAAACTGATAAAAGAATGGCCTGGGCGATTAAGCCCAAGCCATTTTTTCTATCTTCTGCGACCTCGTCTTATAATGTTGTGGTCAATCGGCTGACAGCCATGAGATTCTTCCAAGGATTTCATAGTGGAAGGTACATTGCTAAGCATTTTGTCCGCAGTGGCAAGCGCAGTTGTGAAGCTGTCTGCTACTTCTTCTTTTGTTAACTCAAATTCATTTGAAGTCAAAGCTCTTAGCATATCGACTTCTTTTTCAGGTCGGAAAGTGTTCCGCTTTGACTGAGCCAATGCAAGAACCATAGGAGAAGTTGACTTGATTAGCTCTGAAAGTTCATCTAGAAGTCTATATTCGTCCTGATATTCAAGAGTTATCTGCTTATCAATCCACGAATCCGTTCCCTGAGATGGAAGGTACTGAGTTCTAAGTGTGTGATCGATTGCGGCAATTCTAGCGCGAATATCTTCAATGTGCTCTGCCACCCTATCTGCTTCTGATTCAAGAGTATTGCTCTTTAGTCCACTTCCGAAACCGAAAGACCTAAGCTGTTCAAGGCAGTGACTAAAGGTTTCGCGGAGCTTTTTACCCCAGTCAACGATTCCTCTAGTTCGTTTCGCTGTTTCATCAACTCTTCGGTCAAGTCTCTCAACTGGCCATTCTCTGAAAGTGCCATTGCCAGGCTTTCCTCCAACTGTGCTATTCTTTTCTGCTGACGTTCTATGGTCTGCATCTGGGTTAGCGTATTTTTCTGTAGCTTCTCGTACTGGTTTTTCCAATACTTTGCGTTCTCGTTTTCCTTCGTCTGTGATAGCAGTCCGCTCTGCCTGAACTGTTCTGTTTCTGTTAAAAGCATCTTCTAAAACCTCCTTTGATAATTCGATACTATATGTTTCTGCTAAGTTTTTATCTCTAAAAGATTTACCGGATTCAATATGTGTAAAGGTGATGTATTTTCTGTTATCTTCCCACTTTACTTCATAACCGTGCTCTTCCATCTGACTGATAAATTCTTCTTTGCTTGTTGCAGTGGTCATGCAAGCAAGTACTGCGCTGATGCAATCTGTCTTCAAGCTTTTCTTTCCATCTGTTGTCATAAGACGGTAATCTCTCTTATCGTAGGAACGGATAGTTCCTTCTTCGATATCAGATCCATCAAAGTGTTTTCCTTTGACACAGACAGATAAGCCATGAGCTTCACAGATTTCATCATTAATCTTTTTCATCTGTTTAAAGTCTGATTTGGACAGATGAACTTTACTTCCGTCAATGCTGTTTACGGAATTTACCACTACATGGCAGTGACAATGATCGGAGTCGATGTGGCTCGCAAGAGCACAAGTAAATCCGGGGAAACATCGTTCTGCCCATTCTTTACCAACAAGTAAAGTCTCTTCTGGAGTTATCTTTTCATCTGGATGAAAGGATATGACGAAGTGCTTATACTGTCGTCCTCCAGTCTTATTCCAAAATTTTTTTGTTTCTTTGAACTGCTGATACACAAGATCGGCAGTAACCTTTTCTTCAAAATAATCTCCGGTTACAAGCTTAAGTTCTTCAGTGACTTTCTTATCTTTGTAGATATAGTCAAGGGTGTTGCTTAATGCTGCTGAAGATTTAGCTCTCGTATTAATAGCTTTAACGACTGACATAGTGGCAATACCTCCTTTCCGGTTTCATGTACATCGTTTGCAAGTTCCTTGAGTTCATTTTCATTGGCTGGCTGATTATATGTATTTGCAATCTTAGCCATCTGGTTACAATTGATGCCAATACCTTTGAACTGATTTAAAAGTTCCGTAAGCTCGGACAAGAGCTTCGGGATATCTTTTAAAGCTTCTGGATTGGCAAGCGTTGCTCCTAGTGTTGCGTTGATAAGGTAGGTCTGTTTATTCAGACCGGATTCTGTTACAAGTTTGGTTAACTTTCGATACTCTTCATCGTTCATATAGAAGTTAACCTGATGATTTCTTGTTCTGTTCTTTTTTGCAGTTTTTGTTCCCATGTGTATCATCTCCTTTCAAAATTGTGCGGAACAAATCGATTACAAATGATTGGATTGATAGGATGGAAACATTCCATTTGTGAGCGACCGGGTTATCCAAAAGGGGCGGAGCTCCTTTGGCGGGATGCAAGGGCAGAGCCCTTAATTCTCTTAGTAGGGAATGGGATAAAACCGATGGGACAGTTTTCTGACTGTTATTAGGTCGGTTTTTCGTCCATTACCGGATAAGAGGATGTGCTCTAGGGGACGGGGGAATGAAAGTCCCCAGTGGGTTCCAAGGGCTAGCCCTGGCAAGCTACCGAAGTGAAACGAGGGTACCACGCGACTAGGAACGATAGTGACTAGTCAAAGTGGGTAGCTTGCCTATTATTCTGAAAATATATATAGGGCTGCAGATAATCTGCTGTGTAAATGCCCTGTGAGTAACAAATCAGAATAATGGTGGTTTGGTAGGCCGCATTATTGCTTGGTTAAGTGGATTCATCGCACGGAGTGTAGATGAATTCCGCTGATAATTTCATTAAGCGGACTACATGTCGCAATCTCCAGTTGGATGAATATGATTATTAGAAAGACCAATGTTGCTGATATCAGTTAGATATCTATAGGTGATATCACTTGGATATCAGTAGAGCTTCTTTGGCTTGAACAGAGTTCTTAAATAGATATTTGATATACACTGTAGAATCTGTGCGAGTGCTTTTCTTTCTTTACTTCCCTGGGGGACAGGGTAATTAATACTTGTGTTAGTCTCACTTATAGTGATTTTTAGAACTCAAATTACCGGGATTATTAATTCTGTTTTTAATAAAATCCATGATCAAATTGATAACCTTTAACCAATTGGAGGTCGTTTTGAAAAGAGCAAATGTCACCGTATATATTTCCATTACTCTAACCTTGGTCTTATCTGTTTTATTTACTACTCTAGAGTCAGCTCGTCTCACTGTAGTTAAGACCCATTTAATTGATACGTCCTCCATATGTATGGACTCATTATTTGGCTGCTACTGTAAGGAACTTTACGAAGACTATGGTATCTTCGCCATAAATCCTTTTGACATAGATATGGAGGCCACTCTAGTAGCCTTAATAGATGATAACATTTTACCTCAAAATGCATTTTATGAATCAAATTTTAATTTCCTCACCGCCAAACTCAATAATGTTGAACTTGAGGATATTATTTACGTAACTGACAATGATGGAAAATACTTCTCTTCACAAATTCTTGCTTATATGAAATATAAGGAATTAGAAAATATAACTCAAACTGTTTTAGATAATAGCAATGTGATAGGTGAAGATATATATGATTTCAATTCTAGCGATTCCATACCAAATATGGGGGATTCCAATCTTGATTATTCTCTATTAGAAAATGACACAATTGAAGACAGACGAGACTGCCTAGATATAAGTGATGAGGAGGCAAAAACCCTAACTGACAATATTTGCACCACAGTATCCCATAATTTAAGAAATGAATTGATTTTTTTACTTATATGTGAGCCCACCACCATATCTAAGACAGAAATTGAAAAAATAAATTTACCCTCAGTAACAGTTCAGCTAAATGAGGAAACCTCTTCCATTAACGATGGGTATATAAAAGATCCCTCTTTTATTACCCCTGAGCGCATTTGGTTTAGTGAATATATCACCTCCCATTTTTGCGATTATACAAGGCCCTCAGATGATTCTATGTTATCCTATGAGATTGAATATATGATTAATGGAAGTAGTAGTGATGAAACAAATTTATTAAGTACTTGCACAAAGCTTGCCCTAATGCGTGCTTCACTAAATGCCTCCCATATTGTTACAGATTCGAGAAAATTTACCGCTGTCAAGGATTTAGCTATGAAAAGTACCGTTTTTATTCCTATTCCTGGCATTGAACAGTTCACCGAGTTAATGATAATCAGTGCATGGTCCACTGCAGAGGGTATTATAGATGTGCGGGATTTACTTTCCAAAAAGAAAGTTCCCCTCATCAAGGATACCTCTACTTGGACTCTCTCCCTAGACAATATAGCCCACCTGAATCCTAATACCCCATCTAATAATAGTGGAGATTCTGGCCTCGATTACACTGGCTATCTTCAGCTACTCCTAGTCGCCCAGAGTGAATTAGCTTTGCGTTTTCGGACAATGGATATCATTCAGCTTAACATTTGCCTAAATTATAACGAAACATTTCGTTTATCAAATTGTATTTATGGCGTTACTGCAAACTTTGATTATTCCACCCGCAATATCTTTCTAAATTTTAACTATTTGACAAATCATAAAGACACGACTTCGTATAACTTTACTCAGTCATATCATTATGACTAACCACCCCTTAAAATTATGCAGAAAGGAGGACAGATAAACATGTTCTTTTCATATATCAAAACCATTGCGACAAATTTCAATATCTTTAATGTATCTAAAAAAAATAAAAATTCGTCAACTCTCCAAGCAACTAAGGCTACTAACTTTTGTAGTGATATTCTGAAATATCTATGCAATGATAGCTCTGGTATTTTCCCCAATACCACACCTTATTCTAAGCAATTTTCTAAACAAAAGGAAGTTTTATCTATGGAAAGAACATCTTTATCTGCCCTTGCTAGTATAACTGTAGAGGCCTCTATTATACTTCCATTTTTTATTCTGATTCTGTCAACTATTATTTACCTATTCAGTATTTTATATACCCAAACCATTTTTCAGGAAAGGCTTTCTGAAGTTTCCAGGGAAATATCCAGCATAGCTTATGCTTCCACCTCATTTTTCTCTATGAATGAAGAGGAACAAACCCAAGCCACTTCCCTGTCTGGAGACATCTTTTCTGATATCGGCTACAGTTTAATATCCATTCCGATTATCGAATCTAAATTTAAAAATTCTAATATAACAGACTTCTTGAATAACTCATATATTATTAACAAAAATTCTGGTTTAGCCTTTTACAAATCAAACATTGACATCGATAAAAACGAATTAAACATTGTCCTATCCTACTCTATTAAAATACCATTTCTTCCCAAAGAAATTACTATTCCCATTACCCAAGTCTGCTGCTCTAAATTCTACCTTGGTGTTTCTATTACTCCAGCTGAAAATGATACAGATATTTATGTTTATATTTGCAATGGCAGCACCGTTTATCACACCAATAAATATTGCTCCTACCTAATAAAATATGTTTCTATATATCCTAAGGATTATCACACTGGAATCCCTAATATTCCTTGCTCCGTCTGTTGTAACCGCGATTTCTTTTCTTATGATACCTATTATATTGTAGATGATGTAAATGGCCGAGCTCATTCGACTCTAGACTGCAGAATAATACGACGTAACATTTATAGAATCCCTGTTGATGAAGTGGATGCCTCTAGACATTTATGTGAACGATGTAAAAATAACTTTGACTAATTATATACAGGAGATATTATGACACTTATACCTATTTTAATTTTACTAATTTACCTTATACTTTGTACATATACAGACATAAAAACTTCCACTATATCCCTTATGCTTTCAGCTATAGTCGCCTGCCTTTTGATAATATGTAACATATTAATCTGTCACTCCAGCTTATTACAATTAATCATCTCTTTGATACCAGGGATTTTCCTACTTATTATAAGTCTGGTTTCCCATGGCGCTCTAGGAATTGGTGATGGCGTAATTATCTTGATTGTCGGGTTAGGTATGAACTTTTCCTCTTGTACTTTCGTCTTATTTCTTAGTCTATTCCTTTCCACTATTTTTTCTTTTATTATTTTTATCAAGAAACGAAATCTAAAAAGTTCCTTCCCTTTAGCTCCATTCATACTATGTGGATATACTTTAACCCTACTAATAAATCTATAAAAGGAGTCGCTATGAACAAGAAGTATTATATTTCCAAATTATCTCACCTTACAAAATATCTTCATCTGCCTGCTTCCATTACGATAGAATCTTCTTTTTTTTACCCATTAACCTTTCTTATAATGGCCGCTACTATTTTGTTTGCTTTTTACTTACATGACAAAATTTCTATTCATTCTACCACCTATCGACAAGCGTTATACTGCTCTTTCAATCAAAAAGATGATAATGCCTCAGCCAATCCATCAGAAAATGATATGGCCTCCAATATTTCAACCTCTACCCTCAGATCCATTACCTTATCAGTTCAATACGATGATTCCCAAAACAGCCTTGATGTAAATTGTCTTTATGAAATCGCGGGTGTTTCTGTGACAAACTTTAGTCGTTGCGAAGCAATAAGAAAATATTCTGTTTTACTTGATTTTACAAAATCCCAATCTAATTAAAGGAGTTCTTATGAAAGTATCATACAAAAAGAATAATAATAAAAACTATATCGTTCTAAATGACTTTAACGACTATGATTTTAAGGAGGACTTCAAGTTAAGAATGATCAAGGATAATGTTATTCCTGGTGCGCTTACATCCTCAATAGAAATAACAAATGAATTTCCTTCTTTTCTTTACGATATCACCTCTCATCAATCCTTTACGTCGTTGTTCGCAAATTCACAAATAAATTATTCGGCACTTAAAACCTTGATTTTATGCTTGTCAGATATGATTTCTACCATTAATGATTTTCTTATCGATTCTAACTTTTTACTTCTTGATCCTGAGTTTATCTATCTTGATCCAGAAACTTTCCGATGTGAATTTATTATATGTCCAGCTGTAAATATCGATATTCAGCAACAGTTATCCACATTGTTTGATTACATTTTAAAAAGAATCGACCATAGCGATGATAAATGTGTATTACTTGCATATTCTATATCAATCGAATCAAAAAAATCGGGATTTAATGTAGGTATGTTGCGCAATATACTCTATTTAAAGTCAAATGACAATGCTTTCACAATAAATAAATCTGATTCTATAGAAATCCCACAACAACGTAAAATATCCATGCCTCCAGATTCTTTATCCTCACCAACCAATCCCCCATTTCCCTCTAATTTATTTAATCTCCACACCCCAAACAAATCTTTTATGTGCAAAGTACTAAGTCTTTCCCTCGTTCTTCTCACATCAATAGTATTTATCATTATTGGTGTCTTGTCTCAAACAATTTCAACCAAACTCTCTATTTTCTTATTTATTGTAGTAGGTGCTATCAGTATTGGTTGCATTCGGTATTTCCTTAGTATTTATGACGAAGCAAGGATTCCTTTACCATCAGAAAAAAAACTGATTCCACCTAAAAAATCTTTCGATATTGGGAATCCTTTCTCTGCATCTCATCCTGAATCCCCTTCTTTCGAATCACCAAATTCTGTCGACACCATCTCCCCTTCACTTCACATAAATTCTAAGATTTCCTCGCTTTCATTACCACAGGCGGAGCATTTACCTACGCCATGTTCGTCCACAATGTCAAATGGTTTTTCTAAAGATTTACACATTCCCAAATCAAATACCACAGATAATAATGCAGATGTTTTTGGAAATACTGTTATTTTAAGTATTAAGAACGACATAGAAGAACCCCATCTTATTTATACTGGAACTGACTTTACAAGCGACATCCCCATATCTTCTTTTCCCTTTACTGTCGGAAAGCTTGCCTCTTCTGTAGATATGATTATTAACAACCCTTTAATTAGCCGTATTCACAGTTCCATAACCTTTGAAAATGGAATCCACTATATCGAAGATCTCAACTCTTCGAATGGAACAAAACTAAATGGACAACTACTCGAACCGAATGAAAAAAAGATATTATGTCGCGGAGATCATATTACTTTTTCCCATCTCACATACATTTTTAAGTAGATTCATCGTTTCCTGCAATTGTATTATAACTATTATGATCAACCCCTTTTTATTTATATATCTTGAAACCTTCATAAATTTATATTAAAATAGCCTAAGAAATATTGATAATATTTGATTTCCTAGAAAGGAGCAATATATGCATATTAACATATATTATGGTGGGCGTGGCATTATAGAAGATCCCACATTATATGTACTAAAAACAATCGAAACTGTTTTTGATGACATTAGGGTTTCCTATACAAGATATAACCTTTATGATATGAAAAATTCTATAACTACGCTCCCTCAAACCCTAAAGGATGCAGATGGTGTTATACTTGCTTGCAGTGTAGAATGGATGGGATTTGGTGGTTACATGCAACAATTCTTAGACGCATGTTGGCTTTATGGTGACAAGGCTAAGATTGCTTCACTATATATGATTCCAGTTGTGATATCTACTACCTATGGCGAAAAAGAGGCTCTGCTAAATATAAAAAATGCATGGGAATTACTGGGTGGCCCTCTCGGCTCAGGTATTTGTGCCTATGTAGAGGATACTGTTGATTTTGAATTAAACAGCGAATACGCTGCTTATATAGAGAAGAAAGCTGAAAATATTTACAGAACTATTTCCCAAAAAGTAAAGGCACTACCTTCAAGCAGTTATGCCATTAAGCAAAATCTTATAAAGACCTCTATGCAACTGACGCCTCAAGAGAGCGAACAATTGTCAAAGTATGTATCTGATGATATTTACGTAAAACAACAAAAAGAGGATATTGAGCAGCTAGCTTCATTCTTCAAAGGAAAACTCAGTGAAACCGGCACAGATGTGGAAACCGAATTTATCAAGCCTCTCACCACATGTTTTACTCCTCAGGAGAATTTCAAGGCAACTTACTTGCTTATGATTCAGGATAAAAACAAAACACTATTTATCAGCGTAGAAAATGACAATCTATATATCAAATATGAGAAGCAGGACTCCGCTGATGTACTTGGCAAACTAACTCATCAGGTTTTAGATAACATTGTCCATGGAAGGCTCACTTTCCAAAAGGCTTTTATGACTGGTGAAATGACTGCAAAAGGCAATTTTAAAACGCTTAGAATGCTTGACCAGCTCTTCCCTTTTAGTTAATTTTCAAGCTTTTATTGTTAAATATTGAATATTGATTTATAACTCAGTATTACTTTGATGCCTTAATCTTATCTTTTTCAAAGTTATCTCAAAAGCTGTACCTGTTGTTCCATCAGATACAGCTTTTATTTTACTCTGACACAGTTTTTTATATTCTTATATTGTCTTACATTGCTGACTATATGCTTCATTCTTAGTTGATTTTCTTGTATAAACTGATAATACTCCGATTGCACAACATCAGGATATTCTTTACTTTTCATTTTTCTAAACATTTTCTACTCTCCTCGTAAAATGAACTTTTTGTGAAAACCACATTTTAATCCCGTTTTTTGGTTACATTCTGTTTTTTATGTGCTATAATTTTAGTGTTTTTGATTATAATAAATATTAGCACATAATTATGAAAGGATGTGTAAAATTTGAAAGATTCAAATTGTATTTTTTGTAAAATCGCAAATGGAGAAATTCCATCATATACTATATATGAAGATAATATGTTTCGAGTAATTTTTGATTTAGGACCAGCTTCCAAAGGTCACGCCTTGGTACTTCCTAAAGAACATTTTAAGAATATTTTTAGCCTTAGTGATGAATATGCTGCAAAGGCATTAATAATTGCTAAAAAGGTGGTCACAGCCATGACAGAAGAACTTGAGTGTGACGGTTTCAATATTCTTCAGAACAATGAAGAAATTGCTGGTCAAACTGTATTTCACTTTCATATTCATCTTATTCCAAGATATAAGGGCGATGATGTCAAACTCACCTGGAATCCTACTGAATTAGACAAATCAACTGCCGAACAAACAGCAAAAAAGATATCTGAAAGAATAAAAAAGTAAAGAGGATTCTACAATGAAAAAGATTTTATTAACTGGTGGTGGTACAGCTGGTCATGTCACCCCTAATATTGCACTTATTCCTTCTCTTAGAGAAATGGGTTATGAAATACAATACATAGGCACCTATAATGGTATCGAAAAAAGACTTATTGAAGAACAAGGTATTCCATATACTGGGATTTCATCTGGAAAATTACGACGATATATGTCGGCAAAAAACTTTTCTGATCCCTTTAGAGTTATAAAGGGTTACGGTGAGGCGAAAAAATTCATCAAGTCCTATAAACCGGATATTGTATTTTCAAAGGGTGGATTTGTCAGCGTTCCTGTTATTTTAGCTGCGAAAAAGTATAAGATACCTATTGTAATACATGAATCTGATATGACACCAGGTCTAGCCAATAAGATTTCCATTCCTTATGCGTCATATATATGCCACAACTTCCCAGAAACAGCTCAGTACCTTCCAGAGGGAAAGTCAATATTAACTGGTTCCCCCATCCGTAAGGAATTAAGACATGGCAACAAAATCGCTGGGTTGGACTTGTGTGGTTTTACTGCTAACAAGCCAATAATTATGATTGTAGGTGGAAGCTTAGGGTCTGCCGCCATTAATAATGCTGTCAGAGATGCCCTACCAGAACTCTTAAAGCATTTCCAAATTGTCCATTTATGTGGCAAAGGCAAGTTAGATGAAAAACTTACTTCTACACCAGGTTATAAGCAATTTGAATATATTGAAAATGAAATGAAAGATCTCTTTGCAATGGTGGATTTAGTGGTATCAAGAGCAGGAGCTAATGCTATAAGTGAAATTCAGGCATTAAAGAAACCTAATTTACTAATTCCTTTATCTGCTGCTGCAAGTAGAGGTGACCAAATCCTTAATGCTGCATCTTTTGAGCACCAAGGATTTAGTATGGTTATGGCCGAAGAAAATGTTACTACTAAAAATCTTATTGATGCTATTCGCGACCTATATGATAATAGGCAAAAATATATTGATGCTATGTCTGAAGCACCAACATCCGATGCGGTTAAAATGATTGTAGAATTAATAGATAAAACAGTTAAAAATAAATCTGTAAATAAATAAAAGTATACCTACCTTAAGCAATAACCACCTTAAAATTTAACCATCCTAATATATAACTGCACTAAAATATAAACACCCTAATATAGAAATATACCAATATATAAGCACCTTAATGTACAATCAAATAAAAAGAAGTATTAATTGTATCCCACCAACCTATGAATTGATTTTCACAAGTTGGCGCAATGCAATCTAATACTTCTTTTTTATATCACAGACATCTAATATTGCCTATATAAAAATTCTTATTTAATAATACTTACTTAGTAATAGTTATTTGGTAATTCATTCAAACTAAGATACAACTAATCCTCAAAAACTTTAACAATAAAAATTGTTAAAATCTTTGTCATGTCTTTAATTAATTCCTCAGTTGGTTCTTTTCCGTCCTTGTCCTTAATGATTTTTATTATAGGACGATCAATATATCCCTTGTTCTGTCTAGTAACAACACCGATTTCACCTTCGTTTGTCATTACTTTTGTTCCTACTGGATACATAGCTACCATTTGCAATAATAAGTCTACATAAGTTCCATCTAGTGCATTTACCGAAAGCGCTCTCATATATTCCACTGCTTCGTGCATTTTAAATTGCTTATGACCAATTCCTCCAATAAGGCTGTCAAATTCATCACACACCGCAACAATTTTTATAGGCTCGCTTATAGAACTTCCGTGATTTTTAAACGGATAACCACTTCCATTATTTCTTTCATGATGCAACAAAACGATATTTTTACTTAGGTCAGATAGCCAATCTACATTTTTTATGGAATCAAAACCATAAACAACATGTTTTTTGTATTCTATCTGGTCTTTTAGAGGTAATTCGATAATATCCGCATTTTCGTACGGTACCACGATGTATCTCAAGCCGATATCATGGAGAATACTTCCCTTTGCAATGTCTGAAACAATACTTCTAGACATACCTGCCTTTAACGCAAGTACTGTTGAAAGTGCACATACGTTTATGGAGTGAGAATACACATCAGATGTAGTTGACTGTCTAATGTTAGTTGTTTGTTCCATTACCTCTTCTTCAGACATAATTTCGTTAATAATATTATCTGCAACATCACACAATTCTGTTAAATCAGCTGTATTCTTATAAATATGTTTTTCCAGTACATTTTTAACGACTTTTTTGCTTTCTTCTCTAACTTCTTCCTTTATAATGTCAAAGGTTTCGTCTTCCTTACTTGGCTCTTCCGATTCCATTACATAGGCTTCCTCGATACCCAATTCTTTGAGTCGCTCAATGTATTCTTTTTTCAACATTGTTCCAGTCGATATGAGTTCAAATCCACTTTCCGAAACAATATGTTTCGCTAAAATCTCATGTCCTTTTAGTTTGTTTACTTTTACTTTAATCATAGACCATTGTTCCCCATTGCTTTATCGAGTGCAAGTTTCTCTTCTTTACCCAATGCAATAAATGATTCTCCATTGATAATTTCCTTAATATATGTATAACAACCTTCTCGACTATGCATAGCATTCACTACAAAACCATTGTTTTCCTTATCAAGAAGAACAAGTGCAAAGCTAAGTTTTCCGCCCATTTCATGGAATGCATCATACTTAACTATTCCACATTTTTGTACTGCAATGTTGAGATTTTCATTTATTTTATTAATAGCTGCTGTTTTGATTTTATTTTCTTTGTTTAGTTCATCTACTTCCTTAAATTTCTTAGTAAATTCTTCTTCTAGCGATTTTCCGTCTTTGCCTAGCATAAACTCGTTATATCTTTTATCAATCTTCTTTAATTTACTAGTTAATACTATACTATACGCTATAGACATAATAGCAAGCACCAATAAAACAATAATAAATATTGCTGGATCTATATTTGTTAAGCCAATTTTATCAAAAATGTTACTGTTCATTTTATTATCTCCAATTTTATTAATCTGTATCTTCTATTTAAGTTTATTTATAAGTTCCGCAATTCTTTCTAACTCTGCTGTGGAAAAATATTCTATTTCTATTTTCCCTTTCTCCTTACTTCTTCTGTTTATAGTAACATTAGATCCTATTTTCGTTTTCATATCTGCTTCCAATGCCTTATATACAAATTCGTCGTTGTATTTAACCCGTTCCGGTTTTTCTTTAGGGTTAAGAACCTGTTTTACAAGTTTCTCAGTTTCTCTAACACTTAATTTTTCCTCAGCAATTTTCTTTGCAAGCTCTAACTGCTTATCTTTATCCTCAATAGCCAGCAGTGTCCTTGCATGACCACTAGATATCTCTTCTGTAATGACCATATTTTGTACTTCATCAGAAAGTTTCAACAGTCTCATAGAATTGGTTATTGCTGTTCTACTCTTACTTACCTTTTCAGCCACCTCTTCCTGTTTTAAATTGAATTCTTGTAGAAGCCTCTTATAAGCTATGGCCTCTTCTATTGGGTTAAGTTCCTCTCTCTGGATATTCTCAATCAAAGCGATTTCCATTATTTCTTCGTCAGAGTACTCCTTGATGATTACTGGGACTTCTTTGATTTTTGCCAGCTTCGCAGCTCTCCAGCGACGTTCACCTGCAATAATTTCGTAATATCCATTTCTCTTTTGAACTACTATCGGTTGTATTATTCCAAATTGTTTAATTGAATCTGCCAATTCCATTAAACTTTCCTCATCGAAATTCTTACGTGGCTGTGATTTATTAGGTTCAATCTCTGTCAATTTCAACTTTGCTTCGATAGGCTTCTCTATAACCTTCTCCACAATCTTTTCAACCACTTTTTCTTTTGCCTTAACAGCTGTATTTACTGGGATAAGCGTATCTAAACCCTTTCCTAATCCTGATCTTTTAGCCATTCTATTCTACCTTCCTCTATTACTCATTTTCTGTTCTTTCAATCACTTCTTCAGCGAGCAATCTATAACTTTCTGCACCTACTGATTTTGAATCATATAAATTAATTGGCAATCCATGGCTAGGAGCCTCGGCAAGTCTAACATTTCTAGGTATAATAGTCTTGTAGATGGATTGTTTCAAATTATTCTTTACATTTTCCACTACCTCCAGTGACAGATTTGTCCTGGCATCATACATGGTAAAGACAACCCCTTCCATTTCCAAGTCGGGATTTAATCTTTCCTTCACTAAATTTATTGTATGTATTAGCTGTGATAAGCCCTCTAATGCATAATATTCACATTGTATCGGAACAATAACTGTATTGGCTGTGGTCATTGCGTTTACAGTAAGCATATTCAATGATGGAGGGCAATCAATAATTATATAGTCATAATTATCCTTAACCCTATCGATGCTTCCTTTTAAAATGTATTCCCTATTTTCTACGCCAATCAAGTCAATTTCTGCACCTGACAAGTTTACATTTGATGGTAAAACGCTCAGGTTTTCAAGTGCGTTCTCTATAAGACACTCTTCAAGTGTACATCTTCCTATAATCATATCATAAACAGTTTTCTCCAAACTGCTTTTGTCTATTCCAACACCGCTTGTTGCATTTCCCTGTGGATCAATGTCTACAAGAAGTACTTTTTTATTCATTTCAGCCAAGCAAGCCGACAAATTAGTAGATGTGGTTGTTTTTCCAACTCCACCCTTTTGATTTGCTATTGCTATAATTCTTCCCATTCTATCGCCTTTCGTATATTTTATTATTCTAATTATATCACATTATGTTTTTTTTGCTACAAAAACCATAATGTTTCACGTGAAACATTCTCTTGTTTTCTTATACACACGTTTCTCATCACTTCGACGTCTTCATCCTCATCCTTTTTTATCCACACCTTCATTGCTCCTATCTTCATTCTATTTAAAACACCTATTGTTTATATCCTAAAACAAATTCCTTAGTACCTCCAATGCCAGTTATACTAAAATTCACTGTTTCTCAAATCAAAAAAGTTAATGTTTCACGTGAAACATTTTATCATCTCAATACATATACTGTACTTATCATTTCAATCTTATCGCCTTTACCATTTTCCATCCATACATTTTGCGCATCTAACTTCATTTTTTCTAACTCCCACCAAAAACAACAAAAAGAGAATGTTTCACGTGAAACATTCTCTTCCTTCTATGTAGGTTATTAAATATCAACAACATCATTCTTTATTGCGAACACAGCTGCCTGTGTCCTATCCGATACACCAATCTTTTTAAAAATACTAGAAATGTGATTCTTAACCGTTCTTTCGCTTATTTTTAATCGAGATGCAATTTCTTTATTAAACAGACCATCCGCTACAAGTTTTAAAACCTGTAGTTCCCTTCTTGTTAAGTCAGCTAACTTCTCACTTGAAGTCGACTTTGCTGCCAATCTAGAATTAAGTGTAGGCGCAAGTGCTGGTTGGATAAAATTCTCTCCATTATAAACCGCGTATATCGCCTCCTTTAAAAGAGCTGAACTAGCATCCTTTAATACATATCCATCACATCCTATATCCACAGTTTTCACAAGATACTCTACTTCATTATGTATTGTCAACATAATCACTTTGACTTTATAATTTAAAGTCTTAATTCTCTTTAATGTTTCCATGCCATTCATAACTGGCATGTTAATATCTAGCAAAACAACATCCGGTTTGAGTTTTTTAATTCTTTCAAGTGCCTCGACTCCATCTGCCGCTTGTCCGACAACTACCATATCATCTTCAAGCTCTATCAATTGCTTCAATCCTTCTCTTACAAGAGAATGATCATCAGCTATAAGCAAACTGATACTCATAAAACTACCTCCATTACTGAATAGGGACTTCTACTGAAATTCTGGTTCCAAAATCTTTTCTACTGTCTATTGCTATATTTCCCGAAAGTAACAAAACCCTTTCTTTCATCATCGAAATACCGAAACCATTATTCATATTCTTTTCAGGGCGTGGAACGTTATCAATATCAAAACCAATTCCATCATCCTCAATACATAATAGTATTTTATCCGTATCATATATAAATTTTATATCGAGATGTTTTCCTTTAGAATGCTTTATACTATTATTAGAAGCTTCTTGCACTATACGCAAAATGGTTAATGCATATACCGCCTTGAGATCAATCGGTTCACCCGAAATATTAAGTGAAACTTTCATATCCGTATTCCTATCAATAATATCCACTGCTCGTCTAATTGTAGTTTCCAATCCCAAATCATCAAGAGCCATCGGACGCAAATCATAAATAATATTTCGCATATCACTTATTGTCTCTCTTAATGTTTTGGACATTATTTCAAGCTCCAATTTTGCTCTAACAGTATCAATTTCCATGATTTTAGAGCAAATTTCGCATTTATGTACTAGATTTGTGAGCACCTGTACTGTTGTGTCATGCAGGTCCCTGGCAATTCTTTGTCGTTCAACTTCTTGCTGTTCAAGGACACGAATTCCTGATAAATCAAAACTGTCAAGCTCACATCTCTCTTTATTTTGATGAATATCATCAATCTCCACATCTTCCAATATTTCTTCGCCTAATGCATCTTTAATTAATGAAATATCTTCATCTACTATATCCGACTGAATTTGCAAACTTTTAAGTTCTTCCTTTAATTTATCACGATACTCACTAAGTTTTGTAATTTCATCTCGAATAAAGTCGTTTTTCTTAGCTCTGGGCGAAAAAAACTCAAAAGTTTCATCAACATCGCCACTAATCTCAGCCATCTTTGACGAAACCTCCTCGATTTCTATTTCAATATTGTTTATTTTGGTTATTATCATAACCTTCTCATCAGATAATAAATCTAAACGGTCGCATAAATAACCTTCTGCCTTTGTCATTTCTCTCATAAAAATCCTTCGTTCAAAATTCAGTCAATATACTAAAAGTATATCATACCTAAACTGATATTAACAGTACTAATTTCCCAAATAAACTGACAAATAAATAATAATCTTTGAATTAAATATTTCTTTTAAAAAATACAAATATACAGTATAATAAGAATATCTTATTATGAATGAAAGGTGAGTTTATATGAAGAAGAATAGACTAATTTCGGTAGCTGTACTAGCATCAATAACAGCGGGTACAATGTATGCGATAAATCGATCAATTAACCTTTTAGCAAATGCAAAGGCATCACTTACGAATACCCATGCCCAAAAATACGAATGGCGTTTCGGAGATATTTTTTATACAGTACAAGGCCAAGGAAAGCCTATTTTATTAGTCCATGAATTAACTTGTGGTAGTAGCGATTTAGAATGGAAGAAGATCGTCAATTCTTACGCTGAAACCCACACAGTTTATACCATAGATTTATTAGGTTGCGGCAGATCAGATAAACCTGCATTAACATATACGAATTATCTATATGTTCAGATGATTTCCGATTTTGTGAAAAATGTAATTAAACATAGAGTTGACATAGTTTGTACAGGCACCTCTTCTCAATTTGTAGTAATGGCTTGTTTTAATGACAATACACTTTTTGATAAGATTGCGATGATCAACCCTGAATCAATAGTAATCAACTCCCAAAAGATTTCTACTAACAAACGCTTAACTAAGCTATTAATTGAAATGCCTATCATTGGTACTACTATTTTTAATATTAAAAATTCATATGCAAATTATAGAAAAATATTTCATCAGAAATACTTCTCTGCCTCGAATTCTATTAATAGAACATTAATAAAGAATTACTATGATGCTGCTCATTACGGTACTATGACTTCAAAGTACTTCTTTGCAAGTATTGAGGCCAATTATACAGAGATTAATATTGCACATGCAATAAAGGAAATTGATAATTCCATTATCATTATTGCTGGGGCTGAAGAGTCCTGTATAAACGAAACAATTGCAGAATATAAAGCATTCAATCCTTCAGTAGAATCCGTTGTTATCCAAGGATGTAAACACCTTCCACAATTGGAAAAACCTAAGGATTTCGTAAAGGAATTAAGCATTTTCCTAGGTTAAGGTTCTTCAATTACCTTTTATCTATGTATCAAAAACCCCATCGTAAAGCTTTGATTTTTATTAGTCAGGTAACATACAAATCAAATCTTCCCGATGGGGTTATTTTTATTCCATTTCTTACTCTTTACTTATTATTCCTAACTAGAGGCTCCTTTGCTGGTGTCCCAGCTTTTCTTGGGTATGCTTTAGATGTTGATTTACATTTTTTTATATTTACAAAAACACGATTAATATCACTATCTGGGAGAAAAAAACTCACAACAGATTCTCTCTTTCCTCCCAATTTTTCTATAGCAAATGTTGCCTCCTCAATCTCCTGGGTGGGATTTCCTGCCTTATAGGAAATAAAGTGCCCATTTACCTTTACAAAAGGAAGGCAAAGTTCGCACAAAGTTGACAGATTTGCTACTGCTCTAGATACACACAAATCAAATTCATCTCTGTATTCTTTCTTCCTTGCTATGTCCTCACTTCTGCCGTGAATTGTAGTAATTCCGTTTAATGAGAGTTTTTCGATAACTTCGTTTATAAAAACAAGTCTTTTATTTAACGAGTCTAAAAGTACTATATTAATATTGGGAAATATAATCTTTAGAGGAATTCCAGGAAACCCTGCACCTGTTCCAACATCTATAATAGATATTCCTTCCTGAAATTTACTTTTGTCAATTACTTTTACTATAGAAACACTATCTACGAAATGTTTTAAAACAACATCCCTAATTTCTGTAATACCCGTCAAATTCATAACTTTATTTTTTTCAATAAGCATATCATAGAACATAAATAACTGCTCCACCTGTTTTGATGAAATCTCTATATCTAATTGTGCTAAACTATCTTTTATTAGTGTTTCGGCTTGTATATATTTTTCCATGAAACCTCCATCTTACCTAACTATTATGCTTCTTTGTACTTAAATAAACAAGTAACACTGAAATATCTGCGGGTGAAACACCAGTAATTCTGGATGCTTGTCCTAGTGACAATGGTTTATACAAATTCAGCTTCTGCATTGCTTCCCTTCGTAATCCAGAAACGGTTGCATAATCAAAATCTGCATCTAGTTTCTTTCCTTCCAGTTTTTTAAACTGCTCCACCTGCTTTAATTGTCTCTTAATATATCCGTCATATTTTATATTAATATTAACCTGCTCAACAATATCTGACTCTAGTAATGGTCTATCAACATCAATTTCCTTCAATTTTTCATAATCTAATTCAGGTCTACGAATCAGCTCTGCCAAATTACTTCCGGTTTTTAATGGTGCGCTTTCATATTTAACAAGAAAATCTTGAACCTCTTGGTTTGCACCTATTGGAGTATTCTCAAGACGTTCTATCTCTTTATCTATTAGTTTGCGTTTCTTTTCTACTCGCTCAAAAACCTCATCACTTACAAGACCTGCTTTATGTCCAATATGCGTAAGTCTTAAATCAGCATTATCCTGTCTTAATAGCAGACGATACTCCGCACGTGAAGTCATCATTCTATATGGCTCGTGGTTTTCTTTTGTAACTAAATCATCAATCAAAACTCCAATATATCCCTGGGAACGATCTATTACAATTTGTTCCTTTCCAAGCACTTCTAGGGCAGCATTTATACCAGCAATAATACCTTGAGCTGCTGCTTCTTCATATCCTGAACTTCCATTAAACTGTCCTCCACAAAACAGACCTTTAATTCCCTTGAATTCCAACGTTGGTAATAATTGCCTTGGATTAATACAGTCATATTCTATTGCATATGCATTCCTTACAATTTTAACATTTTCCAATCCCTGAACGGTTTTGTACATAGCATACTGAACATCTTCAGGTAGGGATGAAGACATACCCCCTAAATACATCTCATTAGTGTCTAGTCCTTCAGGTTCAATAAAAACCTGGTGTTTGTTCTTATCTGCAAATTTTATAACCTTGTCTTCTATTGATGGACAATATCTAGGGCCAGTTCCCTCTATCATACCCGAAAACAACGGACTTCTGTCAATATTATCCTTTATAATCTTGTGTGTATCTTCGTTTGTATAGGTCAGCCAGCATGAAATTTGATCCTTTTGAATAGAATCCTTATCTGTTGAGAAGGAAAATGGAATAACAATTTCGTCACCCTTTTGCTCCTCCATCTTTGTAAAATCAATACTTCTCTTATCTACTCTAGCTGGGGTTCCTGTTTTAAATCTATACATTTCGATTCCAAGTCTCTTAAGGGAATCTGTCAAATGATTTGCCGCCTGTAAACCATTTGGGCCTGTTGGATTACTTACATCACCATAAATACATCTTGCCTTTAAGTATGTACCGGTACAAAGAATCACAGCTTTTACATAATAAGTTGCCCCTGAATACGTCTTAGCACCCACGATTTTACCATCATCCACTATCAAATCCGTAATTTCAGCCTGTCTAATTGTGAGATTGTCTGTATTTTCAAGGGTTATTCGCATCTGAGTTGAATAATCTTTCTTATCCGCTTGAGCCCTTAAGGAATGAACCGCTGGCCCTTTTGAAAGATTCAACATCTTTGATTGAATGAATGTCTTATCAATATTCTTGCCCATCTCTCCACCAAGAGCATCTATTTCCCTAACTAAATGACCCTTTGAGCTTCCTCCAATATTAGGATTACAAGGCATTAAAGCAATACTATCCACACTAACTGTAAACATAATGGTATTTAATCCTAATCTTGCGGATGCAAGGGCTGCTTCACAACCTGCATGTCCTGCACCAACTACTAGTACATCATATTTTTGTTCTACATAACCAGACATTTGTCTTCCTCCAAAGCAGTTTATTTGCCCATACAAAATTTGCTAAATATTTGGTTTACAAGGTCATCCTCTATGGTTTCTCCAATTACTTTTCCTAATGACTCGTAAGCATTCATTAAATCTATAGAGAAAAAGTCCTCCGGCATCCTATTCTTAATACTGTTTTCTACGAGAAGGATGCTATCATAGGCATTTCTTATATCATTTTTTTGCCTTTCGTTAGTAATAAATAATTCACTATCAAAGTTGATTTCACCACCGAAAAACATTTCCTTTATTTTATCTTCAAAAATATCAATTCCAATATTTTGTTTTGCAGAAATGTTTATAATTCTACTTTCATCTATTCCAACAATATCCGAAGGCTTTACAACTGTCTCTAAATCAGACTTATTCATTAATACAAGATACTTCTTATCCTTTATAATATCAATAATTTCATAATCATTTTCATTAAGAGGTCTTGAAGCATCAACAATAAATAAAACTAAGTCTGCCTCTTCAGCTAAAGTTCTTGATTTTTTAACACCAATCTTTTCAACAACATCTTCGGTCTCTCTAATACCCGCCGTATCAGCAATATTTAAGGAAATACCATGTATCCTAATATTTTCCTCGAGAGCATCTCTAGTGGTACCTTCAATTTCTGTTACAATCGCTCTTTCCTCACCAATTAGAGTATTTAAAAATGATGACTTTCCAGCATTTGGCTTTCCCAAAATAACTGTTCTAATTCCACCAGAAATAACTCTCCCATTGTCTGCTGAATCCAATAATTTTCTTAATTCGCTCAATATGAGAGTAGTTATATTGATAAGTTCTTCATTATAATTCTCAAGACTAATATGCTCTGGATCATCTAATGCAGCCTCTATAAAAGCAATCTGATTTAATATATTTTCTCTAATTTCCTTTACCTTAACAGATACGCTACCCTTGAGCTGTCTTACAGAATTTGTAAGTGCATATTCGTTTTTAGAATTAATAATATCTATAACTGCTTCTGCCTGAGTTAAATCAATTCTTCCATTTAAAAATGCCCTTTTTGTAAATTCTCCTGGCTCTGCCGGTCTTGCGCCTGCCTTAAAAACAGTTTCCAATACTTTATTTAAAACTACCACGCCACCGTGGCAATTAATTTCCACAACATTTTCCTTAGTATAACTGTTAGGTGCTTTCATAACAGATACAAGTACTTCATCAAGTATTTCATTATTTTGAACAATATGTCCAAAATGAATTGTATGAGATTTTACTTCTTTTAATTTCTTGTTTTTCACAGATTTAAATATTTTATCTGTAATATCAATGGCTTCATCTCCACTGATTCTAATTATTCCGATTCCTGAATTGTCCATCGCTGTTGCAATAGCTGCTATTGTATCCGATTCAATCATATTCCACCAAATGCCTTATATTGTCAACGACGCGAAAATTTTCGCGCCGTTTATAATTAATAGTTCAAATATAATTAATAGTTTTTCTTCAAGACAACCACTACATGTCTGTATGGCTCTTCGCCTTCACTCTTTGTAGTAACATATCTATCATTTTGTAAAGCTGAATGAATAATTCTTCTTTCATATGGATTCATTGGTTCCAAAGCTACAGGTCTCTTTGTTCTCTTAACCTTAAACGCAATATTTTTAGCGAGATTTTCAAGAGTTTCTTTTCTTCTCTCTCTATAGTTCTCTGTATCAAGTTTTACTCTTAAGTAATTATCTGTATTTTTGTTAATAACTAAGCTTAAAAGATATTGAAGAGAATCTAGAGTTTGTCCTCTTTTACCAATGAGTATACCCATTTCGTCCCCGATGAGATCTACATTTACTTCTTCTGCACTGATAACAACATTTACTTTAACAGTAAGATTCATAGCTTCAAATACTTTACCTAAAAATTCTACTGTTGTATCTTCTATAGATTTTGAAGAAATCTCTTTTTCTTTAATTCTAGCCTGTATTTTTGCAGGTTTGCTACCCATTCCAAGGAAACCATTACTGCCTTTTTCTAAAATTTCAAATTCTATATTATCACTTGTTGTTTCAAATTTAACTAGTGCATTTGTTACTGCATCATCCACTGTTTTACCGGTAAAAATTTGATATTCCATTTTAATTTCCTCCGTTATTTGTTATTGTTCTTTTCATTGAAAGACTGAACCATATTAGCTCTTGATGCAATACTTCCCATCTTTTTACTAGAAGTATTACCTGATTCCTCAGCATTGTTAGATTCACTCACTTCAACTGCATCATTTTTATATTTACTGTCAACTTTAATATTTTTCGCATTCATAGTAGCAGCCGAAGATAAATGTTTATCTGTAGCTGTTGTTGTAATACCACGCTTTTCAGCCTTTTTCGCCTTCTTGGCAACATTTTCAGCAATGATTTCATTAACATCCATACTTTTAAAATGATGATTAATAAATAACTGCTGCAAAATCTGGACTACAGCGTTCATTACCCAATACAAACCAAGACCTGCTGGCAATGAGTAACAGAAGAATGCTGAAATAAGAGGCATAATCAATGTCATCATCTTCATAGAAGAAGCCATTGGATTTCCTTCCATACTTGGCTGTGTCGACTGACTAATCTTAACACTTAGAAACTGTGTTAAAAATGCTAGTAATGGAATAATAAGTGCATACCATTCACCTTCACTAGGTGATTTACTTAAATCTATAAAAGCAAAAGAGTAGATACTAGATATTTCTTCTTCTTCTTTTTCAATATTTGCCTTAGCAACTGCAAATTCATCCTCTAATGAATTCCACTGAGTATCTGTAAATTCGCTATATTTAGTAAGCAAATCAACTTTATACTGACTTGGTTTTTCTTTTTTATTTTCCTCTTCGATTGCTTTTTTCCAATCCGCATCAGAGGTATTTTTCAAATCTTTTATCAAAGTACTTGCTATATCATAACCATCATTAAAATCATTCAATGGCTTTACTGTAGCATACATATCACTTAAATTATCATATATAACAGTATCTTTAATATCAAGTGCTTCTGAAGTATAATACTCTTCTTTGTAATTATTTTTTATAATAGTTGATAATTCTTCATTTTTTTTATTTGTTACAATAGTATTAACTGTATTTATTTCATTGAAATCATCCATTACTGAAACAATTTCTGTACCAATGTTTTCATATAAATTTGAAACTGCTGGAACATAAGTTGGTATAGATATAATTACAGCATACAATGCTAATAAAATCGGCATTTGAATAAGTAATGGTAAACAGCTACCTGTTGGGGAAGTACCATATTTAGCGTAAACAGCCTTTGTTTCCTGCTGCATACGAATCATTGAATCATTATCTTTTTTGTTTTGATACTTCTTTTGAATAGCCTGTAATTCTGGTTGCATTACAGAAGATACCTTTGTAAACTTCTGTTGTTTTAATGTCATTGGGAACATTAACATTTTAACTATAATTGTAAATGCAACGATACATAAACCAATGTTATATATTCCAACAAAACTAAATAAGCTATATAAGGCACTCATTATCACACCTAGAATCTGAGCTATCCATCTTATAATAAAGAAATCATAGCAGCCTGCCATTAATATACTTGTCATTTATTTCCTCCTTATGGAACGGGATCATATCCACCTTTTGAAAATGGATTGCATCTTAATATTCGTTTAATGGATAAGAATGTACCCTTGATTGGACCATACTTTCTTAATGCTTCTAAAGCATATTGTGAGCATGTAGGTGTATACCTACAATGTGCGCTTCCCTTATAAGGGGAAATACATACACGATAAAACTTTACAAGCAAAATTAATATCATATTAAAAAAATTAGATATTATTTTGAGTATTTTCATTTCCAGATACTTCTCTTTCTTTCAAAACGTGGTGCAATTTTAATAAATGTAAAAATGCACTTTCAATTTCCTTAAAACTTTTTTCTTTAGCAGTATTTCGTGCTATCACTATAATGTTTAAACCACTATTAAACATATTTGTATTTAACCTGTAACTTTCTCTAATAAGCCTTGTGAGTCGATGTCTTACAATACTATTACCCACTTTTTTACTAACTGAAATTCCCAGTTTACTCTCATTATTTTCATTAGCTGAAATATACATAACTAAATACTTATTGGCAAACGACTTACCTAACTTATATACAGTTTGAAATTCACTATTTTTTAAAGAATTAATGTTTCTCATGTAATCTCCTTGCTTGCCAATATTATCTTCCTCGCTTTCAATAAAAACTACTATTTTATTTTCCGCTGAAAAAGAAAAGACCACATAAATGCGGTCTTAAGCTGATAACTTCTTTCTTCCTTTTGCTCTTCTAGCAGCTAGAACTCTTCTACCGCCTACAGAACTCATTCTTGCTCTGAAACCATGAACTCTAGCTCTAGATTTCTTTTTTGGCTGAAATGTCATCTTCATCTTACAGCACCTCCTTTATAACCTTTTATTTATATATGGTTAACGTATTTTCTTAAAATAAGACACCATACCGATTATATAGTGTTAGTCAAAGAACGTCAAGCATTATATCAAATTTATAAAAATTTTTTTCCACTTTACATAATAATTTTAATTGATTTACATAATCTTATCCACAAAATGTGTATAACATGTGGATAAGTAGTTAAAAACCCTTTGATTTTAACTTAAAATACCCAGTTTTTAAGTGTAGTTTTGTTAGTTTTAATATTTCCCTCGTTATGGAAAAAGTAATAATAATAGCTTTACATTTTTTTTTTTTTAAAGTTATAAACATTTCCACATTAAAACTAATTTTTATTCCATTCTAGTAATAGATAGCCTCCCTCATTATTTCCCCATTTTTTTCACTTTTCTTTCCACAATATCTTTTTCTTCCTATTATAAGCTAGCGTAAAATTTTATTCGGATAATGGAAAATAAAAAACAAGAGAACACCACTTTGTGATAAAGTATTTAGCGACTAACTAATACAAACAAAGGATA